>Ga0079221_10000066_pt1 | contig 21268 bp, 18 predicted proteins | sample GAAS200_FD_75069 | JGI IMG/M metagenome (GOLD analysis project Ga0079221, IMG submission 75069) | Agricultural soil microbial communities from Georgia to study Nitrogen management - GA AS200 | ecosystem: Environmental > Terrestrial > Soil > Agricultural land | place: USA: Georgia | collected... | reverse complement strand
GGCGCCGGCGCCTGTTCCCATCGTTCCACGTAGAAGCGGAGGACGTGCATGAAGTCCTGCGCGTTCGTCACCACCCCGTAGGCCTGATGGGTACCCCGGTCCCGCAGCTTGTTCACGACGAATTCGGTTTGGTCCACGCAGATCGTGGTGAGCGGCCGGACGCCGTCGGGCGTCGCCGCGTCCACGAACGCGGGCAGCATGTTCCCCACCGCGATGGCGTGGAGCGCCGTCGCGACGAACACCGCGAAGGTCGCCCGGGAGGTCTGCTCCCGCATCGCGTCCTGCGCGGCCAGGGTGTCGGGAATGACGTCCGGCAGCGGCCCGTCATCGCGGATCGAGCCCGCGAGCACGTAGGGCACGCCGTGGGTCACCAGCGCGTGCATGATCCCGCCCTGCACCAGCCCGCTCGTCACCGCGGCGGCGATCGAGCCCGCGCGCCGCACCGCGTTGATGGCCCGCATGTGGAGCGCGTGTCCGCCTTCCACGCCCTCGCCGGACGACGACATGCCCAGCGTGGTCCCGAAGATCGCGGCCTCGAGGTCGTGCACCGCGACCGCGTTGCCGCCGAGCAGGGCGCCGACGTAGCCGTTCTCGATGAACCAGATCATGTCCTCGCGGGCGCGCGCGTGCACCAGCGCGGGGCCGACCACCCAGAGAATCTTCCCGCCCCGCCGCTTCTCTTCGCCCAGGAGCTCGGCCAGCACCGAGTAGTCCACCGGCTTCTCGCGGGACACCTCGGTCTGCATGAACCGGAACTCGTTGGCGCTGTGGCGGCCGCCGAGAAATCCCTCGGCGTGGACGTAGATCCCCTCGCTGCCGTCTTCCGACTGGCCCACCGCCACCCCGTCGCCCCGGCGGACCTTGCGCGGCTCGGTGGTGAGGAGATCGTCGTTGGGATGCCGCACCACCACGCAATCCATCCGCGGCAGCCGCGGCCGCCGCCACGCGCCGCCCAGCTTCAGGTACGTGGGAAGGTTGGTGGTCGAAAAAAAGCCGTCGGGAAGAACCCCGTCGGCCGGTGCGGGCTCGAACCGCGCGTCGGGCGCCGCGTCGAGCGGCGGCGCGTCGAAATTCGGGGGTCGGTACCGGAAGCGCGGGAGGGTCACAGGGAGCGAAAGATAACGCGGAACGCGGAAGGCGGAACAGAGCGCCGTTCCGAGTTCCGACTTCCGCGTTCCCCCTTCTACAACAGGGACACGGGATCCCGATCCACCACCACGCCGCCCCGGCCCCGCGGTCCCGCTCTCCACGCCCGCACCACCCGCGAGAGCGCCCGGCCGTCGGCCGCCTTGACCAGCACGTGCCAGCGCCAGCGGCCCTTCAGCCGGGCGATCGGGCACGGCGCGGGGCCGAGCACCGTGAGCGCGCCCCCCAGCCGCTCGGCGCTGGCCCGGCGCAGCCAGTCCGCCGCCCGCCGGGCGCCCTCCTCCGCCTGCGCCGCCTGGCCCGCGGTGGCGACAAAGCGCGCCAGGGAGACCGTCGGCGGATAAGCCGGGTGGGGCGGCCGCCGCAGGGGCAGCTCCGCCTCGGCGAAAGCGCGCACCGAGTGCCGCGCCGCCGCGCGAATCGCGTGGTGATCGGGGGAGCGGGTCTGGACGATCACCCGCCCACCCTTCGGACCCCGGCCTGCCCGTCCCGCCACCTGCGCCACCAGCTGGAAGGTCCGCTCCGCGGCGCGGAAGTCCGGGAGATGCAGCCCGGTGTCCGCGTCCACCACGCCCACCACCGTGACGTTCGGAAAGTCGAGTCCCTTCGCGATCATCTGCGTGCCCACCAGCACGTCCACGTCGCCCCGCGCGAAGCGCTCCAGAATCCGGTGATGCGCCCACTTGGAGCTGGTGGTGTCGAGGTCCATCCGCGCGAGCCGCGCCGCGGGGAACCGCAGCGCCACGAAATGCTCGAGCTGCTGGGTGCCGAGCCCGCCCATCCGCTGGGTGGGATTGCCGCACGCCCCGCACGTTTCAGCCACCGGCTCCTGATGGGCGCAGTAGTGGCAGCGCAGCACCTCCGGTCCCCGGTGCAGCGTGAGGGCGATGGAGCACGACGGGCACTCGACCACCACGCCGCACTTGGGACACTGCACGAAGGTCGAGAACCCGCGCCGGTTGAGGAGAAGAATCACCTGCTCCCGCGCGTCGAGGGCGGCGCGGACTCGCGCGTCCAGGGCCTCGGTCCAGGGAACAATGCCGGCGTTCTCGACCCGCGGCGCGGACCGGAGGTCGACCACCTCGACCGGCGGGAGCGGCCGCGCGCCCACCCGCTCCGGCAGGCCGACCTCGACCACCCGCCCGTCGGCCACCTGCGCCAGCGTTTCGAGCGACGGCGTGGCGCTCCCCAGGATCAGCCGCGCGCCCTCGAGGCGCGCCCGCACCTGCGCCACGTCGCGGGCGTGATAGCGCGGCGTGGTCCCCTGCTTGTAGCTCGACTCGTGCTCCTCGTCCACCACGATGGCCCGCAGGCGAAGGACCGGCGCGAAGAGCGCGGATCGCGGCCCCACCGCCACCCGGCGGGTCCCCCGGCGCAGCGCCCACCACGCGTCGGCCCGCTCGCCGTCGGAAAGCCCCGAATGCAGCACCGCCACCTGGTCGCCGAAGACGCCCCGCACCCGCGCCACGGTCTGGGGCGTGAGCGCGATCTCGGGCACGAGCAGAATCGCTCCGTCTCCGCGCTCCACCAGCGTCCGCAGCACTTCGAGATACACGAGGGTCTTGCCGGAGCCGGTGACCCCGTGGAGGAGCACCGGTCGATCGAGCGGGGTCCCTTCGATCGCCAGAATGGCGCGCCGCTGATCGTCGGTGAGGACGGGCGGCGGCGGCGTGGCGAGCCCCGAGAACGGATCGCGGGTGCGGGTCACCCGCTCGATCCGCGCCAGGCCCTGGGTCGCGAGCCCCGCGATCACCGCGTCGGTGACGTGGAGGCGCTCCGCCAACTGGCGCACCGGCGCCGAGCCGCCCAGGGCTTCGATCGCCTCGTAGGCCAAGCGGCGCTTGGGAGACCGCGCGAAGGCGCGCTCGCGCTCGAGGAGGGACGGGAGGGCGCGGGTGATGGTGACGACCCGTTCCGACACCTCGGCGCCCTTCCCCGCCGAGCCCGCCGCGCCGAAGAGCGGTCCCGGGAGCACCGAGCGCAGGGTGAGCCCGAGCGGCGCGCCGTAGTAGCGCGACACCCAGCGCGCCAGCTCCAGCAGCGGCTCGCCGAGGGCGGGTTCGGCGTCGGGCGCCGAGAGAATTTCCCTGGTGTCGTACTCGGGGAGCGGGACGTCGGTCCGCACCACGAGGCCCAGCGCGCGGCGGCCGCGCACCGGGACCAGCACGCGGGCGCCGGGCACCGCGCGTTGGGCGAGCGCTTCGGGAATCCGGTAGATGAAGCCCGTCGCGACCGGGAGGGGAAGCGCCACCTCCGCGAAGCGCGCGGGCGCCTCCCGGCTCACCGGCGCCGCACGCCCAGCCCCGGCGCCGTGGGGAGGCGAATTTGCCCGCCCTCGATCGTGGCGCCGATGAAGGGGTCGTTGGTGGTGAGCGCCGCGCCGTCCAGGTCGGCCGCGTCCACGAGAGGCGTCAAGTGCGCCGCCGCGGTGATGCCCAGCGAGGTCTCGATCATGCAGCCGACCATCACCAGCATCCCGTGGGCGCGGGCGGTGGCGATCATGCGCAGCGCCTCCCGCAGCGAGCCGCACTTGGCGAGCTTGATGTTGATCCCGTCCGCCGCGGCGGCGACGCGCGGAATGTCCGCGGCCACGATGCAGCTCTCGTCCACCACGATGGGGAGATCCGCCTTGCGGCGCACCGCCGCGAGTCCGTCCAGGTCCTCCGGGGGGAGGGGCTGCTCCAGGAATTCGACGCCGTACTCCCGCAGCACCGGCAGCATCTGGATCGCGCGGTCCACGGTCCAGCCGGCGTTCGCGTCCACCCGGATCGGCTTGTCGGTCGCGTCCCGAATGGTGGCGAGAATCTCCTCGTCGCGATCGGTGCCCAGCTTGATCTTGAGGATCGGGTAGGGCGCCGCTTCCTTCACCTTCTCCCGCATTTGCTCCGCGGTATCGATTCCGATCGTGAACGACGACACCGGCGCCTTGCGGGGATCGAGTCCCCACAGCCGCCACAGCGGCTGGCCGAGCCGCTTGCCGGCGAGATCGTGGAGGGCGGCGGAGAGCGCCGAGCGGGCGGCGCCGTTGTGCTGGACCACCTGCAGGAACCGGGCTTCCGCCGCTTCGAGATCGAACGCGTCGGCCGGCAGATGCGGCTCGAGCTTCCGGACCGTTTCGAGAACCGTGTCCGCGGTCTCCCCGTAATAACTCGACGGATCGGCCTCCCCCCAGCCCTCCACCCCGTCGCCATCGGTGAGCCGCACCCACACCACGCGGTACTCGCTCTTGCCGCCCCGGGCAATGATGAACGGGTGGCGCGTGGTGAGCGTCACGACTTCGGCGGAGAGCTTCAGGGTCATGGCATCCTTCGAAAAGGAGGGCGCGGCGCGGGAACGGCGTGAAGTATCGGGGTGCCCGGGCCCCTTAAGCAAGCGCGGTGACGTGGGCCCGCACTCCCCGGGCGAGGAGGTCGAGCCGGTACCCGCCTTCGAGCACGCCGACCACCGGCGACCGGGCCCGCTCGCGGAAGGCGCGGGTCCAGTCCGCCATGTCCTCCGGGAGGAGCGTGAAGCCGCCCAGCGGATCGCCCAGGAGCGAATCGAATCCGGCGGAGACGAGCACCAGGTCCGGCCGCCAGCCCGCGAGCGCGGCGTCCACCGCGGACCGCAGGTCGGCCACGTAGGTCCCCCGGGGCAGCCCCGGCGGACGCGGGACATTGAAGACGTTCCCCACGCCCCGCTCCTCCGCCGCGCCGGTGCCGGGATACCACGGATACTGGTGCATCGAGACGTAGCGGATCGACGGATCGCGCTCCACCAGCGCCTGCGTCCCATTCCCGTGATGCACGTCCCAGTCCACGATCAGCACCCGCGCGGCGCCGGAGGCCTGCGCCTGCCGGGCCGCGATCACCACGTTGTTCAGGAGGCAGAATCCCATCGCGCGTGCGGCGAGCGCGTGATGGCCGGGGGGCCGGGTGACGCCGAACGCCGTGCCGCGCTTCAAGCCCTGCTCCACCGCCGCGATCGCCACCCCGGAAGCGGCGAGCGCGGCGTCCCAGCTCGCCGGGCCCATCGCCGTGTCGCCGTCGAGCGCCCCGCCGCCGGCCCGGCCCAGCTGCTCCAAGGCGTCGAGGTAACGGGCCGGGTGGACGCGGGCGAGAGCCTCGCGCGGGGCGGGCGCCGCCTCGATCCATTCGACCTGCGAGGCGAGATCGGGCGCCCGCAACGCGTCGAGCACCGCATCCAGTCTTTCCGGACGCTCCGGATGCCCCGCCCCGGCGTCGTGGCCGCGGGTGGCGGGGTTCCAGACGATCGTCGTGGACACTAGTTGCGGAGGTGGTGGCTTTCGAGGAGCGCCCGGATGGACTCGGCCTCGGCGCGAATCGCGCGCCGCGCCGCGTCCAGCTCGACCAGTACCCGCCGGTAGCGCCGCCAGCCGACGACCACGAGACCGGCGAGGAAGACGCAGAGGGCGGCGCCGATCACCAGCGATGGACGCTTGAGCTCGGCGCCGGCGTAGCCCAGGAGCACCGCGTCGAGGAGCAGGAAGCCGACGGCGAAGGTGGCGAGCGCCCGGCGGGGCTTCATCGCACCGGCCGGCGCCGCGCGGGAAGGACGATGAACGGCGCGTTGGGCCGGACGCCCAGGGCGGCGAGCGTCGCCCGCTCGTCCAGCACCAGCGCCCCGCGGAACTTGACGATGTAGTCGGCGAGGTCCAGGTCCCGCTCCTTCGTCGCGCGAGTGAGCGCCTCGCGCTTCAACGCGGCCACCGTGGTGGTGAGCTCGACCGCGAGGAACACCTGGTCCCACACGTCGGTCACCATCACCCGGACTGCGAAGCGCTCCGCGACGGCCGTCATGCGACCTGGACGCTGGAGACGACGCCGAGGGTCGAGAGGAAGCGGTCGAGCGCCTGATCGAAGAACAGCGTGGACGCCCGCACCAGCGTCCCGCCGCCGTCGGCCGGCGCGACGCTGATCACGATCTCCTCCCCGCCCTGGCCCCGCAGCACCAGGAACCGGGCGCCCTCCTTCTCCGGATACGCCGACGCGTTGGGAACCCGCTCGGCGAAAAACGTCTTGGCGCGGGCGAGGACCTCTTCTGCGGGCACGGCTACGGTGACGGTGTGATGCATCGCTGGATCCGTTCGTCGGAATGGGAAAGATAGAGACCGGCCCGGGGGGCGGCCACCTCAGACCCGCTCGATCATTGCGGCGCGGCGAGGAGAAAGGCGAGGCGCGAGGCCACCTGGGAATTCGGGACCGCTTCGGCTCCCGCTTCGCGCGCCGCGCGCAGCTGCTCCGCCTCCACGTGGGAACCGAACGCCAGCACCGCGATCCCCCGCCCCAGCAGGGCGCTGAGCCGCCGTTCCGCGCCGGGAGCCTCGAGCGCCACCACGGCCACCTCGCACGCCCCTTCCTCTTTAGTGATCTCCGCCCCCGCCCGACGCGCCACCGCCTGGAGCCTGGACCGGAACAGCAGGTCCGGCACGTCCAGGAACACCCGCCGCGCGGCGCCTTGGCTCACCGCGCCAGATGGTCCGCGAGATAGCCCGCGAGCTGGGACGCGGCCACCCGGTCCTGCTTCAGGGTGTCGCGGTCGCGGACGGTGACGGTCTGGTCTTGCGTGCTCTGGCCGTCCACGGTGACGCCGAACGGCGTCCCCGCTTCGTCCTGGCGCCGGTAGCGCCGCCCGATGGATCCGCCGTCGTCGTAGAACACGTTGTACTGCCGGCGCAGATCGTCGTAAATCCGCCGCGCCAGCTCCGGCATGCCGTCCTTGTTCACGAGCGGGAAGACCGCCGCCTTGAGGGGCGCGAGGGAGGGCTGGAAGCGGAGCACCACCCGCTTCTCCCCCTCCACCTCCTCTTCGTGATAGGCGTCCACCAGCGCCACCAGCGCGGTGCGGTCGGCCCCGGCCGAGGTCTCGACCACGTAGGGGATGAAGCGCTGATTGGTGACGGTGTCGAGGTACTCGAGCTTCTTTCCGGACGCGGCCTGATGCCGGGACAGGTCGAAGTCGGTCCGGTTGTGAATCCCCTCGAATTCGTGCCAGCCGAAGGGGAACTCGTACTCGATGTCGTAGGCGTCCTTGGCGTAGTGCGCCAGCTCGTCCTTGCCGTGCCGGTGGAAGCGGAGCTTCTCGGGCCTGATGCCGAGGCCCTCGAGCCATTTCATCCGCTCGCCTTTCCAGTACTCGAACCACTTCTCGTCCTCGCCGGGCTGCACGAAGAACTGCATTTCCATCTGCTCGAACTCGCGGGTCCGGAAGGTGAAGTTGCCGGGCGTGATCTCGTTGCGGAACGCCTTGCCGATCTGCGCAATGCCGAAGGGCACCTTCTGCCGCGAGGACTGCAGGACGTTCAGGTAGTTGACGTAGATCCCCTGCGCCGTCTCGGGCCGGAGGTAGATCACGGCGGCCGCGTCTTCCACCGGACCCATGAAGGTCTTGAACATCAGATTGAACATCCGGGGCGCGGTGAGGGTCCCCTTGGTCCCGCACACCGGGCACTGGGCCGAGGGCTCGCCCGGCGTGCCCTTGATTCTGGGGTCGTCGGCGCGGAACCGGTTCTTGCACTGCTTGCAATCGATCAGGGGATCGGTGAAGCCGGCGAGGTGGCCCGACGCTTCCCAGACCTTGGGGTGCATCAGGATGGCCGCGTCCAGCCCCTCGATGTCCTCGCGCTCGTGGACCATCGAGCGCCACCAGCGCTCCTTGATGTTCTTCTTGAGCTCGACGCCCAGCGGACCGTAGTCCCACACCGATCCCAGGCCGCCGTAGATCTCCGAAGATTGAAAAACGAAGCCGCGCCGCTTGGCGAGCGACACCAGCTTGTCCATCAGGTTGTCGGCAGGGGGCATAGGAGGCGGAAGATAGGCCCGCCGCTAGGCGGGGGGCAACCCGAGCGCGGCCCGGGCCGCGCGTCCGCCAGCCGCGGCAATCGCGGCGGCGTCGAGCGTTGCGCCGGCGCCCGCCACCAGCGTCACCCCCGCCGGCGCGTCACCGGTCGCTACACCCGCGACCACCGCCACCGCCTTCCGGGCGCTGCGCGCGCGCGTCATCACTTCACCCGTCGCCTTGCCGAGCAGCGAGGTCCCGTCGAAGGCTCCCTCTCCGGTGATCACCAAGTCCACCTTGGCGAGCGCGGCGTCGAAGCCCACGCGCTCGAGCACCCAGGGCGCCCCCGGGGCGAGCTCGGCGCCCGCGAAGAAGGCGAGACCCGCCCCCAGCCCCCCCGCGGCGCCGCCCCCCGCCCGGGCGCCGAGGTCGCTCCGTCCCTGCCGGCCGAAGAGATCGGCCAGATGATCGAGGCCTCGCGACAGGCGGGCGACGTCCTCCGGACCGGCGCCCTTCTGCGGCCCGAAGATCGGGGCCGCGCCGGCGGGACCGCTGAGTGGCGTGAGGACGTCGGTGAGGGCCACCACCCGGGCGGCGAGATGCCATCCCGGAACGAGACGCGCCAGGCGCTCGAGCGGCCCGCCGCCCTCGTCCAGTGGAGCCCCGGCGTCGTCCTCGAAGGCCCAGCCCAGTCCGCGGGCCGCGCCGGTGCCGCCATCCACGGTCGCCGATCCACCCAATCCCACGACGACGGTCTTCGCGCCCCGGTCCGCCGCCTCCCAGATCAGCTCCCCCACCCCTCGGGTCGTGGCCCGGAGCGGATCGCGCTGGTCGCCGTTCAGGAGCGCGAGCCCGCACGCCGCAGCGCTCTCGAAAAGGGCGGTCTCGCCGTCGAGCCACCCCAACTCGGCGTCCACCGGCTGAGCGAGCGGGCCGCTGACCGAGACCTTCTCGCGTCGCGTCCCGGGGGGCAACACGGCATCGAGAAGACCGTCGCCCCCATCGGCCACGGGACAGGCGAGGACCGTGGCACCGGGAATCGCGGCGCGCACGCCGTCCGAAATGGCCTCGGCGACGGCGCGAGGACCGAGCGTACCCTTGAAGGCGGCGGGGGCTACGAGGACGAGCGGCGGCATCGCGGAAAGATGACCCAAAACCCCGGTCAGGAGCCAGCAACAAAATCAGCCAAGATTGTGACGCAATATGCCACGAATATTGCTTATTGCAATGCCATTGAGACCGCTGCGTCCAGAAATGCGTTGTTTGACGCGCCACTTGCGGGGGCACTGTTCTTGCTGGACTAGAACGCGCAGTTCTCTGATCAGGGCAAACCGCTGGCGACGGCGGGGCGCAAAGCCAAGGGGTCTCGTTCATCGAGACGGCCCGGCTGCCAGGGATGCGGATGGCCCCGGTGCCCTTCAAGAGAGAGCGCAGGGGCCGTTTTCGTTCTCCTAACGTGAGCCAAACTCGCCTCGCTCACATCGGGTTCTAGGGCGCACGATGTTGGGCAGGCGATCACCCCCCAAGGGCAACCTTGGGGGGTTTTCTTTTGCGCTAGTGCGGGAGCGGGACCAGTCGCAGGGTGTCCGTCGCCACCACTTTGCGCACGTCCACCGGCAGGATCCACAGCTCGCCCCGGCGCCATCGCGCCGCCTGATCCCGGTAGTGCGGCGACAGCGGGTGCCCGGACTCGCCGGCGGGAAGAATGAACCCCCCGTCGCCGTCCACGTTGCCCAGGTCCACAACGTGCCGGAGCGACGGTCCCTCGGTGCACGCGAAGGGCGGCGTGCGCTCGTCCGACGGGCAGACGTTGACGGTCCAGCTGCCGCCTTCCGCCGGGAAGGGCCCGATGTTGAAGCCGGCGAACCACCCCAGGAACGGCACCGCGCCGAGCGGATGGTCCTCGGTCAGCGTGTTCACGGCCCCCCACCGCGGTGCCGCGGACCGCGCCAGGACGTGCGCCATTGCTTGCCGGGCCAGCGACGCCAAGTCCTCGTGCTGCGGCGTGCGGGCGTCGTCGAACCAGGGGCTCGCGCCCACGGCCAGCCAGTGGTGGAACGGGGCGCTGGGCTCCCAGTCCGGGTACTGATCGTCGAAGGTGAGGTGCTCGAGCTCCCGGTACCAGGACCAGAAGATCGTCGGCTCGGTGCGGTCGAGGGCGAAGCGGGCGTCCCAGCGCCGCAGTTCGTTGGCGACATCGACGCGCCCCAGGGACTCCGCCGCCCGCGCCGCCAGCGGCGCCGTCGCCCGCGCGAAGACGCTGGTCACGTCGAGCTGGTGGCGCGCCTCGCCGGCCGCGGTCGCGCTCGATTCGGGCGCAACCATCTCCAGGATCCGCTGGGCGCGGTAGGGCAGCTCCCAGTCCGACGAAATGAAGAAGGGGAACCGGTTCCCCTCGATCCGGTTGTTGGCGGTCACAATGAACCCGGCCCGCGGATTCCTCATCCGCGGCAGCTCGGCGTCGCTCAGGAAGCGCTCCCAGGCGCCCTCGCCGGTCCACCCCGGCGTGGGGAGCCCGCCGTTCCCTTTCCGTCGGACCGGCACCCGGCCGCCGAGGTAGTACGCGATGTCTCCGCCGGCGTCGGCGAACACGATGTTCTGTTCCGGGGAGCGGAAGAGGGGCACCGCGGCTTCGAAGTCGGCCTCGGTCGAGGCCCGGTCCATCGCGAGCAGGGCGCTGAGCTCGTCGGATGGCGTCTGCGCCACCCAGCGCAGGGCCAGCACCCGGCCCGAATCGGGACGCCACTCGCCGTTCACGACGGGCCCGTCAGGCGTGCGCAGCCGGCGATAGACCACCGGGGCGGCGCCCTTCACCTGAATGGTCTCCGCGACGACGTCCACCGGCGCCCACCCCGACGGGGTCCGCACGTGAGTCGAATCCCGATCGAGCTGCTCGATCACGAAGTCCACGTCGTCCACCATGCCGTTGGTGAACCCCCACGCCACCCGGGCGTTGTGGCCGAGGACGACGGCCGGGATCCCGGGGATGGTGGCGCCCACCACGTCGAAGCCCGGCGCGTGGAGGGCCGCGAGGTACCAGATGGACGGCGCCCGGAGCACGAGATGCGGATCATTGGCCAGGATGGGCTTGCCGGAAGCGGTTTTCGCGGGCCCGATGACCCAGGAATTGGAAGCGTCGCCCCGGCCGTCGAGATCGGGAGAGGGGAGACGAGGACCGGGAGCCGAGAACCGGGAGACGACAGGCGCGGGACGCCCGGCCAGGTGTCCCGTCTCCAGTCTCCCGCCGGCTCCGACGATCACCGGCGCGCTGTCGGGGTAGCTGGGCGCGAGGTCGCGCGCCTTCTCCGGGCCCAGGCGCGCCACGGCGCGGGCCATCGCGAGCTCCGCCCCGGAGGTGTGGAGGTCCCACGCTTCGACCACCCCGATCTCGATCGAGTTGACGGGGGTCCACGGTTCCGGCGTGTGTCCCACCAGGCGGAACTCGGGCGCGCGCTGGTCCCGGGAGAGCCAGGCGTTCACGCCGCGGGCGTAGGCCTCCACGGCGCGCCGGGCCTCGGGCCCCGTCACGGCGAGCTTGGCCCGGGCGATCCGCTTCATCTCGAGCGCGCGATAGGTGCGGTCCAGCCCCACGGCGCGGCTCCCCACCAGCTCCGAGACCCGCCCCTCGGCGAGGTGGCGCATCAGGTCCATTTCCCACATCCGGTCGCGGGCGTGGAGGTAGCCGAGGGAGGCGAACAGATCGTCGTCGGTGCGGGCCACGATGTGCGGGACCCCGAGCGAGTCGCGAAACACCACGACGCTGTCGGTGATGCCGGGGACCGACTCCCGCCCGCCCAGGCTGGGGACCGAGGAGCTGAGCCAGAGGCGGAGCGCCCCCAGGACCCAGAAGACGACGAGGAACGCCGCGCCCAGGCCCCAGAGGAGCCGCCGGCGCCCGCGGGTCATTGAACTTCGATGATCTGATCGCGCCGGGTGCCGACGCTCACGTAGCGGATCGGCGCGCGGGCGAGGTCCTGCAGCCGGTCGAGATAGGCGCGGGCGGCGGGAGGCAGTTCCGCGAGGCGGCGCACGCCGGTGAGCGGTTTCTCCCACCCGGGGAGGGTTTCGTAAATCGGCTCGACCCGCTCGATGCGCTCGACGTCCGCCGGCATGCTGTCCACGATTTCGCCGTCCAGACGATACGCGACGGCGACCGGAATTTCCGGGAACGCGTCCAGGACGTCGAGCTTGGTGACGGCGAGCCCGGTGAGCCCGTTGACGCGCACCGCGTAGCGCACCACGACGGCGTCGAACCAGCCACAGCGCCGGGGCCGCCCGGTGGTGGCGCCGAACTCGTCGCCGATGCGGCGGATCCGCTCGGCGACGGCGGGCTCGGCCTCCGTGGGCAGGGGCCCGTTGCCCACGCGGGTGGTGTACGCCTTGACCACGCCCAGGACCGCGTCGATCGCGGTGGGACCGATCCCCGCGCCCACGGCGGCGCCCCCGGCCGTGGTGTTGGACGAGGTGACGTAGGGGTAGGTCCCGTGATCCACGTCGAGCAGGGCACCCTGGGCCCCTTCGAGGAGGACCGACTCGCCGCGGTCCAGCGCCTCGTACACCACGCGACCGGCGTCCACGGTGAGGGGGAGCAGGCGGGGGGCGAGGCGTTCCAGGAGCCGACAGTGCTCGGTGGCGTCGGCGCGGTCCGGGCCGCCGAGGAGACCCAGCATTTCATTCGCGGCCGCGACGCGATGGGCCACGAGGTCGCGGGCGCGGGCGAGGTTGCGGAGGTCGCCGACCCGCAGGCCGCGGCGCCCGTACTTGTCCTCGTAGGTGGGGCCGATCCCCCGCCCGGTGGTGCCGATCTTCTCCCGCCTCTCCCGCGCCTGGTCCAGGAGCTGGTGGAGCGGAAGGGTGAGGTGGGCGCGGTCGGAGACGAAGAGCTTCTGATCCACCTTGATGCCGCGCGCGGCGAGGGCATCGAGCTCGGTGAAGAAGGTCTCGGGATCGAGCGCGACGCCGTTCCCCACCACGCACACCGCACCCTGGATGATCCCGGACGGGATCTGGTGCAGGACGAACTCCCCGCTCGCGGTGTGGACGGTGTGCCCGGCGTTGGCGCCGCCCTGATAGCGGACGACCAAGTCGGCGCGCTCGGCGAGCACGTCGACGATCTTCCCCTTGCCCTCATCACCCCACTGGGCACCCACCACCACGACGCAATGGGCCTTCGGTCCGAACACGCGCGCCCCTTTCAGCAAAAACGCCCCGAGAGCTCGGGGCGGTTCGTGCATCCTCTGAGGTAAGCTAGGGCGGTCCCGGGGGAGCGTCAACGGCGCGGGCGACGGCCGTCGCTACGGCGCCGGCGACGGCGGTCACTCCCTCGAGGCTCAACCGCGCCGCTGTGTCCCGCGGTGTGTGCACCACGCGGGCGGTTCCCCAGTTTCCCCTCATCACGGTGAAGCATTCGCTCGCCACGGAAGCGAGCGCGATGCCGTCCACCACCACCGGCACGCGAGAGTGCCCGACGCCCAGCATCTGGGCGGTCGCCCGGCCGAGGGGGCCGGCCCGGTGGGGGAGCACGAACGGCCGGCCCCGATCGTCCAGGCCATCGAAGTTCACGACGGCGGTCCCCTGGAAGAGATTGGCGCGATCCCGCGCCAGCGCGCGGGCTCCCTCCAGGCCAAGTTCTTCCGCGTCGGTGAAGATCACGCCGACGGGCGCGTCCGGCGGGAGCGCGGCCACCGTCGAAAACACGGCGAGGAGCCCGGTGGCGTTGTCCACCGCACCCGGCGAATGGTCCGTGAGATTCGCCCGCCAGAGCCAGAGTCCGCCGCAGAAGGCGCACGCCCCGGCGGCGACCGAGGTCCAGAACCCTCCCGCGGATCCCGCCAGCGCGGCCACGCCGAGCCCCGCGAGCGTCACCCAGCCCGCGACGAAGACCGCGACGCCCACGATCCGGCCCGCCATCGAGATCCCCTGCCCCTTGGAATCGTAATGCGCCACGAGCCACACCTTGACCCGCGGTCCCGGGCGGACGGCGATCAGATTGACGGCGGGAATGGGAGGCCGTCGCGCGAGGCGGAGCATCGCGAACCCGAAGAGGGCGAGGGCCGCGACGGCGCCGGTCGCGAACAGCGGGAGCCCGCGGAGCCGCACGGTGTCCATCGCGACCTCGCGCACGATCCATCCGAAGGTCGCGGCGAGGGCGAGCGACGGGAGCCAGAGGACCCGCAGGACGGTCGCGGCAAACGGGTGCTCGAGGACGCGAAACCCGCGGGCGTCGAGCCCGGCCTTGAGCGTTTCACGGACCGCCGCGTGGGCGGGTGTGCCGACGAACCGCGGCCGGGCGAGACGCTCGAAGAGGGCCCGGTCCGCCGTCACGCCACGAGCTGCGCCAGCCGCGCGCGCTCGGCGTCCGGAAGCGGGACCAGCGGGGCCCGTACATCGCCGCCGAAGTATCCCGCGGCGTCCATCGCGGCCTTCACGCCGGCGGGTCCGCTCTTCGACACGATTTCCTTGTCGAGGGTGGTCAGCGTGCGCTGCAGCGTCTCGGCGACGTCCCGCTTGCCGGCGCGATGGGCCGCGAGCAGGTCGGCGCAGCGGCGGGGCGCGAAGCACGCCACGCCCAGCACTCCCCCCTGGCAGCCGAGCTCGAGCGCGGCGTGGAAGAGCGACGCCGAACCGACGAAGAGCGCCCAGCGGGGCGCCGCTTCCCGGTAGGCCGCGAGGTTCTTCACGTCCCCGGACGAATCCTTGGCGCCGACGATGCGGGGGTGCCGCGCCAGCTCGGCCACGACGGCCGGAGCGATCGGCTGATGGGTGAACTTGGGCATGTTGTAGACCAGGACCGGCACGGGACTCGCGTCGGCGATCGCCCGGTAATAGTCCACGAGCCCGTTCACCGCCTGGGCGCCGAAGTACCCCGGGGGCCGCACCAGCACCGCGTCCGCGCCCTCGGCGGCCGCCGCGCGCGAGAGCGCGATGGCGGCCCGGGTGGATTCGGCGCCGGTGCCGGCGAAGAGGAGGCGGTCGCGGGGCACCGCGGCGCGGAGGGTGGCGACGACGAGCCGGAACTCTTCGTTCGAGAGGAGCGGCGCTTCGCCGGTCGAGCCCGCGCCGAGGATCCCGTCCAGGCCGGCGCCGAGGAGGCGCTCGGCGTTCTTCCGGAGGGGCTCGGCGGCGACGTCTCCGGTGACGGGATCGAACGGCGTGGTGATGGGGGCGAGGACCCCCTCGAGCTTCGGGGCGCTCAACGCACTAGGGCAGGAGGCTCGACATGTCGTCCGTGAACCCTTCGGGACGATCGGCGTCCGGCGCCGGAGCGGCCGCGGCGGCGACATCCGGCGCCTTGGCCACGCGGGAGCGGCGGCGCAGCGTCTTCAGCTGCAGCTCGAAGTCGGCGGGGTTCGAGGAGGCCGCCATCGCCGTCTCGTAGGTCACCGTGCCCTCGGTGACCAGGTCCATCAGGTGCTGGTCGAAGGTCTGCATCCCGTACTGCTCGCGGGACTCCTGCATGTAGTCGCGCAGCTCGGGCGTGCGGTTCGCGTCCTTGATGTAATCGCGCACCGTGCCGGTGGCGATCAGGATCTCGAGCGCGGCGGCGCGGCCGTGCCCGTCGGCGCGCGGGAGCAGGCGCTGCGAGATCACCGCCTGCAGCGCCTCGGAGAGGCGGAGCCGGGCGACCTCCTGCTCCTCCGGCGGGAACATCGAAACGATCCGGCTGACGGTGGTCACCGCGTCCGGGGTGTGGAGGGTCGAGATCAGCAGGTGTCCCGTCTCGGCCGCTTTCATCGCGGTGTCGATGGTCTCCGAGTCCCGCATCTCGCCGATGAGCACCACGTCCGGATCCTGCCGCAGGGCGGCGCGGAGGCCCATCCGGAAATCGTCGGTGTCCACGCCGATCTCGCGCTGGGTGACCGAGCAGTTGATGTCCCGGTGCAGGAACTCGATCGGGTTCTCCAGGGTGAGGATGTGCTTGTGCTGGGTCTGGTTGATGTGGTTGATGATGGACGCCATGGTCGAGCTCTTGCCCGAGCCGGTGACCCCGGTAACCAGAATCATCCCCCGCTCCGCGCTCGCGATGCTGGCGAGGACGGGCGGGAGCTTCAGGGACTCGAAGGTGGGCACGTCGAACGGAATCGAGCGCATCACGATCATGAACGACGAGCGCTGGCGCAGAATGCTCACCCGGAAGCGGCCGATCCCGGGCATGCCCCAGGAGCAGTCGTAGTCGCGCAGCTTGTCGATGCGGGCGCGGTCTTCCTCGCTCGGAATGAGACGGAGGGCGATGGCCTTGGTCTGCTCCGGCGAGAGCCGCTGCTTGGTGAGCGGCACCAGCTTCCCGTCGATGCGCGCGCGGAACACGTCTCCTGCCTTGATGTGCAGGTCGGAGGCGCCGCGGTCCACAGCTGCCTTGATGATCTTTTCCATTTCCATTCAGTATCCAGCCTCGAGGTCCACCACGTTCACCAGGGGCGCACCTGCAAGATAGCGCCCGATGTTGTCCACGATGAGGGCCGTTTCCCGCTCCCAGAACCGCCCCGTGACCGCGGCCACGTGAGGAGACACCAGCACCCGGGGATGGGTCCAGAAGGGGTGCCCGGCCGGCAGGGGCTCGGTTCCGAACACGTCCAGCGCGGCCCCCCGCAGGCGCCCGGCGGTCAGAAGATCGAGCAGGGCGGTCTCGTCGAGGAGACTCCCGCGCGAGACGTTCACCACCACCGCGCCGGCCGGCAGCTGCTCGAGCAGGGCCCGGTTCACCGCCCCGGCGGTCTCCAGGGTGTGCGGGGCGGCGATCACCAAGAGGTCGCTTTCCCGGGCGAGGCGCGGGAGGTCGCGCCAGCCGCCGATCCAGGCGAGCCCCGGGGGTCCGCCGCGCTCCGGCCGCCGCCGCACGCCGGCCACGCCCGCGCCCAGCGCCAGGGCCCGGCGGGCCACCGCGCCGCCGATGCCGCCCAGGCCGAAGATCCCGACCCGCAGCGCCGAGAACTCGCGGATGGGGTGGGAGAGGTCGGTGAACTCGTCCTTGGCCCAGCGACCGGCGCGCTGGGCGCCCGCCAGCCAGTCGAGTCCGCGGGCGAAGTAGAGCGCGGCGGCGATCACCCAGTCGGCGATGGGCTCGGCGTGCACGCCCGCCGAGTTGGTGAGGACGATCCCGGTCCCGGACAGGTGCCCGAGCGACGCGCCGACGCCGGCGGTGCCGGTGTGGGCCCAGCGCAGAGACCCCCGCGCCGCGGCGACCACGCCCTCCGGGACGCCGAAGCCGAGGTAGATCTCCGCCCCTCGCGCGGCGGCGATGGCCTGGGGGGTGCCGGACCCGCCGTCTCCGTCCGAGGCGGCGGGCGCGTCTACCGCGGCCACCTCCCATCCCCGGCCGAGGGCGCGCCCGATGGCCGACAGCGCGTCACCGGGAACGCGCCACACGGCGCGCGGCGAGGCGAGGTCCACCACCAGGCGGCGGGTCACTCTCCGGTGGAGACGGTCCGCACCGTGGGGTGATGGAGCACCGAGATCATCGCCTGGTCGTGCAGGCGGCGCGGCCCGCGGATGTCGAACTCCACTACCAGGTCCACGTTCTCCCGCCGGGACTCGGCGCGCTCGATCTCGAGTCCGGAGCGGCGGACCAGCGCTTCGAGGTCTTCGATGGCGGTGGCCTCGGGGCGGGCGTGGATCACGAGGTGGGTGCGGGTGGCCTGCTTCGCCACCGCGCGCTCGAGGAAGCCCAGGCCCTGCAGGACGATCATCACGAGGAGCGCGGTCCCCAGCGCCTCGGTATACGCGCCGCCGCCGATCGCCATCCCGATCGCGGCGACGACCCAGATGGTGGCCGCGCTGGTGAGGCCGGTGACGGAGCCGCGGGTGTGGAGAATGGTCCCCGCGCCGATGAACCCCACGCCGGGGAGAATCTGCGCGGCCACCCGGGCCGGATCTCCGCGCCCCAGCGACATCTTGGCGGAGAGGACGGTGAAGAGCGTGGCGCCCACGCAGATGAGAATGTTGGTGCGCAGGCCAGCGGGCTTCCCCGAGATCTCCCGCTCGAACCCGATGGCGCCGCCCAGGAGCACCGCGAGGAGGAGCTGCTGCAGGAGGTCGAAATGCAGGACATCGCTCAAGCGCTGGATCAGCTCGCCCATCAGTCCTCCCCGGCGGAGAAAAAGCCCATGTGGCGCCGCACCTCGGTCATCGTCTTCCGCGCGAGCGCCCGGGCGCGCGCGGCGCCGTCGCGGAGCACGTCGCGCACCCGGCGCGGCTCGGCCCGCAGCGCGGCCCCGCGCTCGCGGATGGGGGTGAGCGCCGCTATCATATTGTCGGCGAGCACCCGCTTGCAGTCGAGGCAGCCCCACGCCGCGGATCGGCAATTCGCCGCGACTTCCTGCACCGTGGCGGGCGGAGAGAATCCCTGGTGCATGGTGTAGATGTTGCAGATCTCGGGCGTCCCCGGATCCTTGCGGGTCTTGCGCGCCGGGTCGGTGGCCGCGGGCTTGAGCTTCTCCCAGATCTCCTCGGGGGTGTCGAAGAGCCCGATGGTGTTGCCGAGGCTCTTGGACATCTTGGCGCGGCCGTCCAGGCCCAGCACCCGCTTGGCCGTGGAGAGCCGGGCCTCGGGCTCGGGAAAGAATCCGGGGGCGAAGCGCGCGTTCCAGCGGCGGGCGATCTCGCGCATCAGCTCCAGGTGCTGGAGCTGGTCTTCACCGACCGGCACCAGCGTCGCGTGATAGAGCAGGACGTCGGCCGCCTGGAGGATCGGGTAGGCGAGGAGCCCCGCGGGCACGCTCTCCTGCCGCTGGGCCTTTTCCTTGTACTGGGTCTGGCGCTCGAGCTCGCCCAGGGGCGTCACGGTGGTGAGGAGCCAGTCGAGCTCGGAATGCTCGCGCACCTCGGACTGGACGAAGACGATGCACTTCCCCGGCTCGAGCCCCGACGCGAGCAGCCCCACCGCCATCTCTTCGGTGCGCGCCGCCAGCGTCGCGGCGTCGTAGGCCTGAGTGATGGCGTGCAGGTCCACGATCGAGAACAGACACTCGTGCTGGTGCTGCAACTTGACCCAGGCCTGAACCGCGCCGAGGTAATTGCCGATGTGCAGCTCACCCGAGGGCTGGATGCCGGAGAAAACGCGCGCCATGGGCAGTGAACCTACGGCGGCGGCGGGGCGAGCCGCAAGGTGCGGACGGACTTGGAGTTAGTCGACGTCGCCCGGCGGGCCGCGGAGCGCGCCGCCGAGTTCATCGCCCGCCAGCCCGCGCCCTCGGCCGCGCTGTGGACCGAGAAGGCGCGGCACGATTTCGTCACCGACGTGGATCGCGGCGCGGAGGCGCTGATCGTCGAGACCCTCTCGGCCGAAACGCCGGGCAGCGTCATCGTGGGCGAGGAGCTGTCGCCGCACCAGGCCGCGCGCGGCGACCTGGTGTGGATCGTGGACCCGCTCGACGGCACCACCAACTTCCTGCACGGCTATCCCCAGTACGCGGTGAGCATCGGGTGCGTGGTGGGCGGGAAGTTGTCGGTGGGCGTGGTGCACGACGTCGCGCGGAACGTGGTCTATCACGCGACCGCGGGCGGCGGCGCCTGGGCGGAAGACCGGCCGCTCGCCGTCTCGACGCTCGCCGAGCCCCGGCGGGCGCTGGTGGGCACCGGTTTTCCCTTCAAGGAGCTGGGGCAGCTGCGCGAGTATCTTTCCCAGTTCGCGGCCGTGATGGGCACCACCAGCGGCATCCGGCGCGCCGGTTCGGCGGCGCTCGACCTCGCGGACGTGGCGGCGGGGCGCTTCGACGCCTTCTGGGAGCTCACCCTCGCGCCCTGGGACATGGCGGCCGGCGTGCTGCTGGTGCGGGAGGCGGGAGGCGTGGTGACCACGCTCCCGGGAAGCGAAGATGTCATCGGCTTCGGCTCCATCGTCGCCGGAAACCCGGTGATGCACCGCTGGCTCGTGAACCTCTTGAGGAAAGCCTAGATGCCGTCTCCCCTGGTCGAGTGCGTTCCGAATTTCTCCGAGGGCCGGGACCGCGAGGTGCTGGACGCCCTGCGCCACGCGCTCACCGGCGTTCCGGGCGTCACGCTCCTCGACGTACAGGCCGATCCCTCACACCACCGCTCGGTGTTCACGCTGGTGGCACCGCCGGAAGCCGCCCTCGAGGCGGCGTTCCGCGCCGCGCGGGTGGCGCGCGAGAAGATCGACCTCACCCGGCACTCGGGCGAGCACCCCCGCATGGGCGCCACCGACGTCATCCCCTTCGTGCCGGTGCGGGACGTCACCATGGACGAGTGCGTGGCCCTCGCCAGGCGGCTGGGCGAGCGGCTGGGCCGGGAGCTCGAGATCCCCGTCTTCCTCTACGCGAAGGCCGCGGCCCGGCCGGAGCGGGAGCGGCTCCCCGACGTCCGCAAGGGCGAATTCGAAGGTCTGCGGGAGCGAATCGGCGCCGATCCTTCCGCGGACCCGGACTTCGGTCCCAAGCGCGTTCACCCCACCGCCGGCGCCACCGCCGTCGGCGCCCGGCCCTTCCTGGTCGCGTTCAACGTCTACCTCGATTCCGCTGATGTCTCGCTCGCCAAGGAAATCGCGAAGCGGATTCGCACGTCCTCGGGCGGCCTTCCCGCGGTCCAGGCCAGCGGGTTCGAGGTCGGCGGCAAGGCGCAGGTCTCGATGAACCTGCTCGACGTGGACGTGACGCCGCCCGCCGTCGTCTTCGACGCGATCGCCGCGGCGGCCGCCGCCCGCGGGGTGCAGGTGCTGAAGAGCGAGCTCGTGGGCCTGACGCCGGAGCGGGCGATCGTCGGCGCCGGCGCCGCGCACCTCAAGCTCCCCGACGCGGGCGCGCATCTCCTGGAAGCGAAGATCCGCGCGGCGGAGGGCCCGAGTCTGGACGGCTGGGTCGGGGAGCTCGCGGGCGGGGCGCCGGTCCCCGGGGGCGGAAGCGCGGCGGCGCTCGCGGGCGTCCTCGCGGGCGCGCTGGTGGCGATGGTGGCGCGGCTCACCATCGGCCGCAAGGCCTACGCCGCGGTCGAAGCCCGGGCCAGGGAGCTGTTGACGGAAGGGGACGCGCTACGGGCCGAGCTGCGCCGCCTGGTGGACGAGGACGCGGCGGCCTACACCGGCGTGAGCGCCGCCTACAAGATCCCCAAGGACGACCCCGCGCGCGCCCGGGCGATCGACAGCGCCCTGCTCGTGGCCGCGACCACGCCGCTCGAGACCGCGCGCGCCGCGTCGCGGCTGATGGCGCTGGCGCGCGAGATCGGACAGATCGGCAACAAGAACGCGGGAAGCGACGCGAAGGTGGCCGAGATGCTCGCCCGCGCCTCACTGCTCGGCGCGCTCGAGAACGTGCGGGTGAATCTCGGGTCGCTGTCGGAGCCCGCGCGGGGCGCGGAGCTCGCGGAAGAAGCGAAGCGCCTCGCCAAAAACGCG
>Ga0079221_10000065_pt1 | contig 21408 bp, 24 predicted proteins | sample GAAS200_FD_75069 | JGI IMG/M metagenome (GOLD analysis project Ga0079221, IMG submission 75069) | Agricultural soil microbial communities from Georgia to study Nitrogen management - GA AS200 | ecosystem: Environmental > Terrestrial > Soil > Agricultural land | place: USA: Georgia | collected... | reverse complement strand
ATGGACGCCACCCGCCAGTCGGCCTTCCCGCGCCAGGTGAGGCGCACAAACCGCCGCCCGGCCTGCCACTCCCACATCCCGCGCTCCCGTTTGGGCGCGGGCCCGAACCGGCGCTCGAGATCCCGCTGCGCGTTCTGGACGACCGCCACGCCCCCTGAGTCCTTGAACGACACCACCGAGGTTCGTCCCTCGATCACGTTCGCGCTGAGGAAGAAGGTGGCCCCGTCCGCGGGATCCTTGATGCGCAATCCGCAGTCCATCACCTGCGCGGTGTGGGGAGAGGTGTCGCACCGCAGGGTATCGGCGCGGGCGAGGCTCTGCGCGCGGACCACGAAGTCCAGGTACGTCATGCCGGGCGTGAAGCCGCGGTACACGAGGGGCGTGGGCGCCGGGGCCGTGGGGCGGGCGGGGGTCTGCGCGGCGCGCGTCGCGGGGATCAGCGCCGCGAGCGCCAGGAACAAGCTCCGCATGGTTCCCAATATACCAAAATGAAGCGGGCCCGGTAATCCGGGCCCGCCTCACGCGATCCGCGGCCGTTCAGACTTTGCGGACGTTCTGCGCCTGCAAACCCTTGGGACCCTGGGCGACCTCGAATTCCACGTTGTCACCCTCGGCGAGGCTCCGGAAACCCTCGGCCTGAATCGCCGTGAAGTGGACGAACACGTCCGGACCCGACTCCTGCGCGATAAAGCCAAAGCCCTTCGCGTCGTTGAACCACTTCACCTTACCCTTAGCCATACCGTTGCATCCTCGGAACGAGGGGGCACTGCCCCGGAAATGATCGGCCCTGGCCACCGCGACCAGAGACGGGCTCAAACAAAAACCGCGAGACGTGCAGCTTGGTCCTCGCGGTGTGCGCAGTCATTGCCGTGACATGTGCCACTATTGCTTGAACCGGCGCAAAAGGTAGGGTTCACGTTGCAAGCTGTCAATAACGGCTGAACCCTCGCGCCCAGAACGCCTTGTGAGTGAAATGTCCCCTGTTTGCTGGACGAACAATATCACGACATCATCTAGACAACAACTAGCCACTACTGCCGGTTGGGGAGCCCGATCGCGGTCCGGAAGTCCCGCAACGCCGCCTCGTAGGCGCGGATGCGCTGCAGCAAGACCGCGGCGGCCGGCGCCGGATTCTGCGCCGCGTTTTGTTCGCACTCCGGCGCCGCGCGCAGCAGGGAGTCGATCTGGACCATTAGCGCCCGGGCCTTCTGGCGGGTCGAGTCCTCGTAGGCTTTCGCGTCCATGGTGGCCCGGCCCCGGGACATGTAGCCGTGGCCGGTCGCGCAGTATCCCGCCAGAATCCTGCCCGCGCTGCGGAGGCGGGCGGTGTCCGAGTTCACCGCGTTCGCTACCCGCGCGATCCCGCTCTTGATCTGGGCGATTCCCCGTCCCGCCGTCGAGAGCCCCTCCAAGTACCGCTCCTGGGCGGGCGTGGGGGGCGCCGGCACCGTCGCGACCGATTCGGCCTTCACGCTGTCGGCCTTTGCGCTGTCGGTCTTGGTGCTGTCCTGTTGCGCCAGAAGCGGCGCAGCTAGAAACACCAAACCACCAACCAGTACCGCCGCCCGCATCGCGCCGCTCCTCTGTCAGGGGACTCCGGCTAGGGTTATAATCCCGTTATGTCGGTTCCCGCAACCTCTCGCATCGTCAAGACTTTCGAGGATCGGGCTGACGCCCTCGCGCATTTCTTTCAGCGCGCGGCGGAGGCACCGCGCCTCCTGGCCTATGACGACGCCGTCGGTTGCCCGCTCGACCAGGCCCTCGCGGCCCTGGAGTGGACCGGGGCGGTCGGGATCCTGGCCGACGACGACCTGATTCACGCGGCGCGCCTCGGCACCGACAACGCCGCGGTGGTGGTCGAGCGCCGCACCGGTGACGAGCGCGCGTTCATGTACTTCGGGCCCCGCATGGACGCCCCGCCCGCCGACCCCTACGAGGCGCTGCTCCTGTATGACGAGCCCGGCGTCCGTGCCTATTCCTTCGCCGAGCGGGGGCACGCCGTGGCGCACTTCATCCGCGCCACGCAAGGGACCGGCGCGGTGCTGTCGCTGCTCGCGCGCCGGGCCCCCGAGCTCCGCCACATCCGGCGCTGGATGCAGGCGCTGTACGCCGAGCCCGCGGGCAAGCACTCCAATCAGCTCGTCGCGGGCTGGTTCGCCACGTCGGGCGCGGGGTTCCTCTTTCTCCCCGGGGCCCCGGACGATCCCTACTGCTACTGCGAAGTCGGCATCGACACCTGACGACATGATCCAAACCGCGTTCCTGCTTTGGGCCGCGCTCGCGTCCCAGAGCCCCGACAGCGCCGCCCGTGCGGCGCTGACCCGGGCGATTTTCACTACCCGCGACTCGGTGCGCGCGGTCCGTCGCAGCGCCGCCGCCTTCCGCAGGGACCTCGGCGCGGCCTCCCCGGACCTGGTGGTCGCGCGGTCCCAGGCCGTACGCTCGGCCTGTGCCGGCGCCATTCCGCCCGCCACCGCGCTCGACTCCCTCCTCTCCGCCCAGCCCCGCGAGCGGGGAACGCCGGTCGCGACGCGGGCGCGGGTCGAGCGGCGGCTCGGCGACCTGCGCGCGACGCTGGCCCGCTGCGAGAAGGAGTTCGACCCCGGTTATTGGTACACCCGATCCGACAGCCTGCGGGCCTGGGGCCCCTATCGTCTGCAGCGGATCGAGAACGTCCTCCGGGCCTACGAGTACGAGATCCAGACCTACGTCGCCGCGATCGGCCTCCGCTACAGCTCGTAGGACGTTTGTGGAGACGTGGACGGTGTGGATTCACAACTCCACATCGTGTGGAGGACCGCGCCAAGCGTCACCGGGGTCACCGGTTACTGTCCACATCCCGTGCACATCCCAGTGAGCTAACCCGAAGAAACATCGGCACTTGCGCGATTTCCGCGCCCCCCTATATTGTCTCCACGCGCCGCAGAGGGAAGGGTGGGGACCCAGCGTCTCTACCACGCCTCGGTGGCGGGCTTGAGCGGAAATTCCGGGGAGGACGCCGACGCAAACAAGGGCTCAGGCGTCCCGCGATCCGGGAGAGTCTCTCCGGCTCAGGCAGGCGGGGCCAGTCGCGTTGTCCCGTCCACGCCGACGTGGTGCCTCGGTGTGCAGTGCGGAAGGTCGGTCCGCGACCCGATCTGACCCGCAGCACTCGCATCAGCGAACCTTGCGGCCCGGCCAGGCTGCTTGGGGATGGAAGCCGGAGCTCCTGTCCGCCCTACCGACTGACGCAACAGTCAACCGGCGGCGACAGGATGAAGAACGGAGGGAGCAATCCCCCGGCTCCGGGTAGCTGGTGCGCGGAGCCCCCGGGCGGCCCAGACGGCGTCCCGGGGGCTTCGTTTTTTTTCCCCCATCCGCCCGCTCGCGGCCCGCCGCAGGAAAATGCCCGCTGCGTACGGAAATCGGGTGACGCTCCGGGCGTCCGGCGGCCCTACCTTCGCCCTCGTGACGCCCTTTCTTCGCATGCCGGATTCGCCGGCCCTCGCTCGCGCCGCCGCCGTCGCCGAGGTGAACAACGCGCTCTGCGTCGCTCGCTGCGCGGCTCAGCTCGCCGGCCTGGAAGAGGATCCGTTCGTAGTGCGGGAGCTCTTGCACCTGTCCACAGAACAGATCGACCGGGCCGCGCGGGTCATTCGCGAGTTGCTGACGCGGGCCGTTACGCTCCCCAGTCACTGACGCCGCGATACGGGCGCCGGTGGTCGAGCTCCCACACTCGACGCTGGGACACGAGCCCCTCGCCGAAGGCCACCGCGTCGCGGAGCGCGTCGGCCATGCTCCGGGTGCGCGCGCTCGCGTTGTCGGCCCAGTGGAGCACCTCCGCCTCGAGCGTCAGCGGCTGGACCGGACTCCCGAACTCGAGTTTGCCGTGATGCGCCAGAATGAGGTGAAGGAGAAGGCCGCGCTCGAGATCGGTGCAGGGGGCGGGCGTGACGGCATCCAGGCGCCGATCGAGCATCCGGGCGCCGAGGACCACGTGGCCCAGGAGATGTCCCGCGTCGGTGGCTTCGAAGACGCCGTCCCAGCGGTACGCCTCGACCTTCCCGATGTCGTGCAGCAGCACGCCCGCGAGCACCAGCTCGCCGTCGGCGCCGCTCGCCCGGCCGATGGTACGGGCGATCGCCGCCACCTCGACCGTGTGCTGCAGCAGGCCGCCCAGCGCGGCGTGGTGGCCGGTGAGGCTCGCGGGGCAGCGCTGGTACCTCGCCCGGAACTCCTGGTCGTCATAAAACAGCGCGAGCACCCGCGCGAGGCGCGGCTTGGCGATCTCGGCCCGCCACCCGTCCAGGGTCTCCCAGTAACGCGAGACATCCCCGACCGACGGGAGCAACGCCGCGAGGTCTACGCTTCCCGCGGGAAGCAGGCGCAGGGAGGCGACCTTCAGCTGGCGCTTCCCGCGGTAGTCCCCGACCTCGCCGATCACCTGCACCGCGTGGCCCGTGCGGATTCCCTGTACCGCGTCCTGCTCCCGGTCCCAGAAGGGAGCGCTCTCGATCACGCCGCTCGCGTTGCCGAGGGTCAGGACGGTGTAAGCCCCGCCCTCGTAGTGGCGAAGCTCCACCTCCCGGACGAGGAGCGTGTCCTGCACCCGGGCGCCGGTGCGCAGTGACGGCAGGTCGAGGATTTCGGGCATCGCCGCCAATATAGGGCGCCGGGTTCCGCGGGGGGTGCGTCGCGCTGTTGCCGCCCGGACCGAAATCGCGCGTCAGGGGTCGAGGCGCTTGAGGCGCGGCAGGTCGGTCTCGCGGTCGTGCTCCTTGTGGAAGGGAAGGCGGGGCCCGCGGATGGGAACCAGGTGGGCGATGGAGTTGGCGTAATACTCGAGCAGGGGCCGCCCCCCGGGGAGCACCACCAGGCTGTCGCCCTCCGCCACCACCAGCCGGCGCATCTTCAACATCCGCCAGGCCCGGTCCCAGATCTCCGCGATGCGCGCGCCGCCGCGCACCACTTTGCCGTTCACCTCGCGCAGCCGCTCGCGAAGCTCGTCCATCCGCTCGAGCAGGGCGGCGCGGGGGATGACGCTCTGCCCGAAGGAGAGCAGGGCGGCCGCGGCGAGCGGCACCGGCGTGACCGGAATGATCGCCCCGATCCGCTCCAGCATCTCCCGGGCGAAGCGCTCCAGCTCAGGGAGTCGCCGCTCCCGTGGCCAGTCGAGGAGCCCGGCCGGTTCTCCGGCGAGCCAGGCCCGGAGGGACACCGGAGTGCCGAAATTGACCGCCGCGCGTCCGTAGCGTTTGAGCCGTCCCAGGAGGAGGCGTGCCGTGTTGCGTAGCACGTAGTCGGCGACGGTGAAGAGCTGCAGGATCCTTCCCGGCCGCCGGCCCTGATCCACCAGCTCGCGGATCAGGGAGCGGTCTTCGAGGACCCGGTCGTAATTCAGCGCCACCGGAACGAACCAGATGTCGGCGCTGAAGGTCGGGTCCCGCAGCGTGCGGCAAATGTAGTCGAGCAGGCCGAGTTTGGGCTCCCGGAGGCGCCCGTCGCGGGAGAGGCCTCCCTCGGGGAAAATTCCCTGGGTCACGCCGTTCCGGGTGATGAGCTGGACGTAGCGCTCGAGCACCGCGTGATACAGCGGCTCCCGGTAGCGGCGCCGGACGAAGTAGGCCCCGAACGACTTGAAGACGTACTCGAGGGGCCAGGCGCGGGCCCACTCGCCCACGGCGTAGGACACGTGCACCCCGCGGGCGAGGACGTAGGCGACCACCACGTAGTCCGCGTTGGACCGGTGGTTCATCAGGTAGACGACGACGTCGCCCCGCGGGATGCGCTCGAGGCTCGCCTCGTCCTGGTAATCCACGCTCACCTTGTACAGGAGGTTGACGAGGATCTTCGCCGCGTTGTAGCCCAGCTTGTAATAGGAGAGGACGTTCAGGTAGGGGACGATCTCGTTCACATACTCGCGGACCCGGCGCCAGACGCGGTCCTCGGGCATCGCGTGATCCGCGGCGTGGGCGCGCACCGCGGCGGCGATCTCGGCGTCGCCCAGCAGGACGTCCTTGACCTGTCGCCGCCCCTGCAGATGATAGCGCGCCAGCCGGGTGCGGAATTCGTGGAGGGTGCGAAGGGCGCGGCGCGCGAGCCAGCCGGTCACGCGACCGCGCCTCCCTCCTTCTTGGCCTGGGCGTAGCCCATCCCCTTGAGGATGGTGATGCGTTTGGCCATCGGCGGGTGGGTGGCGAAGACGTCGGCGAAGCCGCCTTCCTTGGTACCGAGCTGGCGTCCCAGGGGATCGGCGATGCAGAGGTGCGCCGCGCCGGCGTGAATGTGGGTGGTGGGGGCGTCGGCGGCTTCGATTTTCTGCAGCGCCGAGGCGAGGGCCATGGGGTTGCGGGTGAACTGGGCGCCCATCGCGTCCGCCTGGTATTCGCGCTGGCGGCTGACGGCCATCGCGAGCAGCTGGGTGATGATCGGAGCCAGAATCCAGGAGATCACCCAGACCACGAGCAGGATGATGAGTATGGGACCGCCGCCGCCCCCGCGTTTGCCGGAAAACCCCCGGCCGCCGCCTCCGCTCCCGCCCACCCGGACCCCGCCGCGCAGCACCTGTGAGAGCCCGTTGTGAATCAGGATGACGGCGCCCACGACCGCGGCGAGGGTGGTCATGAGACGCACGTCCAGGTTCTTGATGTGCCCCATCTCGTGCCCGATCACGCCCTGCAGCTCGTCCCGGCTGCAGAGGTCGAGCAGCCCCTGGGTGACCGCGATGTGCGAGTGCAGGGGATCGAGGCCGGTGGCGAAGGCGTTGGGATCGGGATCGGGGATGATCCAGATCCGGGGCCGCGGGATCCCGGCGGCGATCGCCATTTCCTCCACCACGTTCACCAGCTGGTGCTGCTTGTCGTCGGTGGGCACGATGACTTCCCAGGCGCCGGTGGACCAGAGCACCTTGTCCGGCCCGGTGCGGTACGCGTAAGTGGCGAGCCCCGCGCCCACGATCGTGAGGATGATCCCGAACCACCAGACGTGGTGCTGCTCCGGGGGCGGCAGGGGCGCCGTGTACGCCGAGTACAGATAATCCCCGCCGAAGCCGAGCCAGGCGAAGAAGAGCACGAATCCGGCGATCAGCAGGACGGTGCGGCGGCGGTTCGACTCCTGCTGCTGAAAGAGGGTGAGAGCCGGCGCGTCGCTCACGCCTTCGGCTTGCTGAAGTCGACCTGGGGCACGGCGCGGTCCCCCTGATCCTCGATTTCCCAGAGGTCCGCCGGCGTGGCGCGCGCCATCCCGGCCACGAGGCTGGTGGGGAATTGCTGCTGCCTGGTGTTGTACTGCGTCGCGGTGTCGTTGTAGAGCTGGCGGGCGAACGACACCTTGTTCTCGGTCGAGGTCAGCTCTTCCTGCAGCTGCGCCACGTTACCGGTCGCCTTCAGGTCCGGATACCGCTCCACCACCACCATCAGCTTGGAGAGGGCCGAGGAGAGCGCGTTCTCGGCCTGACCGATCTGCTTGATGGCGTCCGGGCCCTGGGCGTTGACCTTGACCGCCTGATTGCGGGCCTGGATCACCGCCTCAAGGGTGCTCTTTTCGAAGTCCATGGCGCCCTTCACCGCGTTCACCAGGTTGGGAATGAGGTCGTGGCGGCGCTTCAGCTGGACGTCGATCTGCTTGAAGGCATTCAGCGTCTGATTCTTGAGCGAGATCAGGCCGTTATAGGCGGAGACGAGCCACAGGCCGAGTAGCACGACCGCGGCTATGAGAATCCACGAGCCCATCGGTGCTCCCGCGCTGGAGGGTGACGAGGGTCAGCTCGGGAGCTGAGTCCCGAGCTTGGAGAGAGCGGTGCGAACGGCGTCGGCGACCGCGGCGAGGTCCGCGCCGCCGCGCAACAGGGGGTGGGTGGCGGCGAAGTGCACCTCGACGCCCGGTGCGACCGGGACCCGGCGCCAGTCGCTCGGCGCCGCGCCGTCGGGCGGCACGTCCTGCGCCAGCCAGGCCGCGAGCGCGCGCCCGGAGCGCCCCCGCGGCGCTTCACCGGTGGCGCGAAGGGTGAGCCGGTCCGGCGTGGGCAGCGACGCGCCCAGGGCGGCGGCCGCGCGCCGCTCCAGCACGTCGCCCGTCAGGTCCTGCATTTCCTTGGTGATCGCGGCCAGGGTGGCGCCCTCCATCTGCCGGAGCTTGATCCACAGGAGCTGGAGGAAATGCCGGTAGGAGTAGGTGGCGGCGGTGCCGCGGCCTTCCGGGGGCGCCACCAGGCCGCGGGTCACGTAAAACCGGACCGTGCGCTCCGAGGGCTGGGCGCGGGCGGCGGCGTTGATCGGCGTGACGGCCGAGGCCTCGAGCGCCGCGCCCACCAGCGTGGTCAGGTCGCGGAGATTCCACGGGGAGAGGCCGCGGTACTCCCGGAGAATGTGGAGCGGATCGTGCTGCGGCGTGACGGTCATGGCGTCAGGCCTGGCCCGCCTCGCGGTCGCGCGTTTCGAGCGCGCGCGTAACCCATCGCACCACCTGCTCCAGGTCGAACGGCTTCTTGAGCACGGCGCAGTTATGGCGGGAGAGCCAGGCGGACACTTCCTCCGCGTCCGCGTCCCCCGACATGATGGCCACCCGGCCCTGAAGCCGGGGCCATTGATGCACGATCGCGAGATAGAGGGCGAGCCCAGACATCGTCGGCAGGTGGATGTCGAGGAGCAGAGCGTCGGCCTGATCGGAGCAGAGGAATTCGTACGCGCCCTCGGCGGTGCTCACCGCCATCACCCGGAATCCCGCGCGGGTCAGGGCGCGGTCGAGCACCCGCCGTAGCGGGGCTTCGTCGTCCACCACCAGGACGAGCGGCGGCCGGGGCGGGGGGATGCTCACGAGGCCGAGATCTGTGCCCGCTGAGCGCGCCGCAGGAAGCGCTGGGCCACGATCTCCACCGCTTCCGCGGTGGAGAGCGAGAGCCGCATCTCGCCCAGGGTGACACCCAGGAACGATCGGGCGTGCTGTTGCAGGGTCTTGGCGCGGGCGTAGCCGAGCCGGCGGGTCACGTCCTCGATGGTGAACCCGGGATCCTGCAGCAGCCGGTGCGCGTAGAGCACCCGCGCCGCCGCGAGGAACAGCTTGGGCGAGGGCAGGCCGGTGCGGGTGAACCAGCGGGCGCAGGTGGAGCGGTCCACGCGGGCCCGCGCCGCTACCTGCTGTACGGTCTGGGTCTCGGCGGGCGCCCGGAGGGTGGTCTCGAGCACCCACTTGAGCTCGGCCGGGAGCGGGGAGAGCGCGTCGGCCAGCTCGTCCACCAGCTGTTGCGAGGAGGCGCGGGCCTCCTCGTCGGCCAGGACGTCGCGGAGCCGGGCCGGGTGGTCATCGTAGCGGGTGAACACCACGTGGCGGATCCGGTGCTGGCCCAGGGCGAGGAGCGCGGTGGCGGTCGCGGGGGTCAGCGAGGTGTAGACGATGAACGGGAGCGAGGGAAAGAGCACCCGGAGGCGCTCGATCTCCTGGGTGGAGGCGCGGCCCCCCAGGGCCGGGTCCACCACGGCGAGCTCCACCGGCCGGTTCCGGATGACGTCCAGGGCCTCCCCCCAGCTGGCCGCGCGCGCGAAGGCGAAGCGCTCCGCCGCGGCGCGCCTCAGTTTCAGGAGCTGAAGGTCCGGTATAGCAGCTAATACGAGCATGAATGCCGCATTTCCGCCCTATGGTGCAACAAAAATGACCTAAAGGTTCGGGGCCCGCGAGCCAATTTTGGGGAGGACATTTGGTCGTTTTTGCCACTCTCCAACGGAGGCTTCAATGGCCCGCTACGCCCGCCTGCTCTTCGTCGCCCTGCTCGTCTCCTTCGCGGCGTCCACCGTCGCCGCCTGCGCCGACTCCACCGGCCCGGTCAGGGATACCTGCGAAGTCACCAACAACAACACTTGTCGCTAGACGACCAGGGCCGCGGCAGACTCAGCCACGGACTTGGCCTGCTCGTTCTCGACGGGGGACTCGGCGGCGGTGGCGTGCTCCTGCGCTGCGCAGTCGCCGAGCCCCGCTAGCACTCGTTCCACCCGGAACTCATACTCGTGCAGGTCGTGACTGCGGGCGGTCTCGAGCGCTTTCCGCAGGAGTTCCTCCGCCTGACGGACGCGCGAGAACCGCGCCTGTCCGATTCCCGCCTTGAGATAGAAGTCGGTCAAGATGCTGGGCGTCATCTCCGGCACCCGGGTCAGACACTCCCCGTGCCAGCGCTGGAACCCCACCTGGTCGCGCCGGAACGACGCGCAATGCATCAACTCGATCAACGCGTTGTGGCGGTTATCGGCGTGCGACGCGTGTCTCAGCACCTTGAGCAGCGCCCGCTCCGCCGCGCCCGCGTGTCCCAAGGCCAGCAGGAGGATCGCGGCATCGTTTAACGCGCGCATCCGCGACGATTCGTCCTCGTACAACTCGAAGGCGCGCCAGATGTGCCGTAGCCCCTCGCCGGCGTCGCCCCTCATTTGCAACGTGCTGCCGAGGCCGTGCTCGGTACGCGCCTCGGCCTCACGGAAACGCGCGGTCCGTGCGTCGGCGAGAATCTCGCGGTAGGATCCTTCCGCGCCCGCCAGATTCCCGCGGCCCAGCGCCGTGTTGGCCTGGCCGATCCGCGAGAGCAGCCGCGAGAAAACATCCCCCGCCGCCGCCGCCCGCGAGCCGGCTTCGCCGTAGGCCGCATCCGCCGCGTCGAAGCGCGCCAGCTTGCGGTTGACGCGGGCCACCCGCAGTGCAAGGGCGACCGCGTCCGCCGCGCCGAGCCGCCCGCCGCCCACCCGCGCCAGCGCGTCGAGGACGTCGAGCGCCTCGTCGTAATGGCCCGCGTCCTCGAGGTAGTGCGCGTAGGCAAGCATGCCGGGCACCACGTGGCCGACGTCGCCGGATTGGCCCGCCGCCATCGAGGAGTCCACGAGACCGAGGAGATGCGCCGCTTCCGCCGATCCCCCCGAAATCTCGCGGCAATACCGCTCGGTGGCGGCGTGCTGATAGCGGAACGCGTCCGCTTCGACGTCGAGTCCCGGGGCGAGCAGGTCCACGAACCGCAGCGCCAGGAACGCGCCCTGCCCCAGACGCGCCTCGGCCGACGTCGGCGCGAGGTCAGCGGCGCGCTGGAGGAAGACCGCGTGTCGCAGCTCTTGTCTCAGGTCGTTGGTGCGAGTCATTCGTGCGTGGTCTCCGCCGCCGCCGGTGGTACGGCCTCACTGGTCAGACACTGCGAAGGGCACGCCCCGTGCCGTAACGCAACGTGCAGGGGCATAGGAACATAGCTCTCCCGGCGGGAGGGCGTTAGCCTCTCGATTCCCGCGTTTTCTGGCTTTTTGCCGCGTGGGTTCGATGCCGCCCCTCCTGCCGGGGCAGGCCATGATAGCCCATGCGGCGAGGCATTTCTCTGGTCGAGATCCTTATGGTTCTCTTCATAGGGGGCCTTTGCGCCGGCCTCGCACTCCCCCGATTCGCCGGGTGGCTCGACGCCATCGCGACGGACGCCGCCGCGCGGGACGTCACGACCGCGCTCGCCGTAACCCGGAACGCGGCGGTGATGTGGGGTACTAGAGCCCGGCTCCGGATCGCGCCCGACTCACTTCGAATCGACCGCTTCGAGGACGACGAGTGGCGCCCGTTCGCGAGGTGGGCCGGAGCGGCGTCCCGAGGTGCGACCCTCGAGGTGTCCAATCCTGAGGTCACCTTCGGGCCGACCGGAGTGGGACGGGGCGCCGCCAATACCACGGTCGTGGTGAAAAAGGGGACGCATAGCGCAACCGTGGTCATGTCCCGCCTCGGCCGGGTCAGGAGGGAGTGAGGCGTGCAACCATTCCCGCGGGCCGCGCGTCTAATGGGGTGCAGCAGCTGAAACCGGAAGCTCGAGGCGGTCGTACAGGGGGCCTGGAAGCTTCAAGACATAGATGGTTCTGGTCGCGGCCGAAGTGTGACGGCCACTTCGCCCGGCCAACCAGCCCGGGGAGTAATCGGCCCCGGGTTTGGTTTTTATGGGAACCGGAGTCCACCGGCCGGAATCGCGTGGTCTCAGGATCCCGCCGGGCCCGCGACCAACGCCCGCCGCACTCCCTCCTCGAACCCCACCGGTTCGATCCCGAACACACGCTGGATCGCGTTTTCGCGGGTGGCGCTCCCTTCGACCAGCATCTGAAGCTGCTCGCTGGTGATGGGCGCGAGCGCCGGGGCGAGGTCGAAGATTTTCGCGGCGGCGCGAACCGCTCCGAGCGGTACCCTCACGATGGGACGCGGATGGCCGATCGCCGCGCCGACCGCCCGAACCAGCTGGGCGTAGGTGACGGTGTCGGGCCCCGCGATCTCCCAGGTTCCGGTGAGCGTGGTTCGCTCCAGGGCCCCCGCGAACGCCGATACCACGTCCCCCACCCAGACGGGCTGCATGGGAAACGCGCCATCGCCGAAGATCGGCACCGCGGGAGAGAACCGGTGCAGGCGGGCGAGAATCCGGAGCGGCGCGTTCTCCGGTCCGGTGATGAACGCGGGCCGGAGGATGGCCGCGCCGAGACCTGATCCCCGCACCAGCTCTTCCGCTTCCCACTTGGTCCGGTGATAACGAGTCGCGGTTGGGTCGGGCCGGGCGCCCAGCGCGCTCATATGAATGAAGCGGCGGCACCCCGCGGCCCGGGCCGCCTCGAGCACGGCGCGGGTGCCGGCGACGTGCACCGCGGAAAAGGTCCCGGTCCCGCGCTCGACGATGATTCCCACGAGATGAATGACCGCGTCGGCGCCCGCCACGAGGCGGGATAGCGCGGCCCCGTCCGCGAGGTCGCCCGTGACCGTCGAGACGGCCGGATGGCGCAGGGGAGGAGGTAGGCGGCGGGGGTCGCGGGCGAGGATGCGGACGTCGCATCCGCGGCGAATCAGGGTGGGGACTAGGTGGCGCCCGATGAAGCCGGTGGCGCCGGTAACGGCGACGAGATGGGACATGCGGCGGGGCGCGGGCGCCCCTGGTTCAGGCGGGGTCCGGCTCCGCGCCGCCCTCGTCCAGGTACACGAGGGTGTGCCGGCGGCCGACGACCGCGCGCAGGGCGGCGCAGACCTTGGGGTCCAGCACCGAGCCCGCGAGCTCCTCCATCCGGGTCACGGCTCCTTCGGGCGTCAGCTTCTCCTGATAAGGACGTGACGTGGTGAGTGCGTCGAAGACCTCGGCCGCGCCCAGTATGCGTCCCCCCAGCGGGATATCCTCGCCCTTCCGGCCGTCGGGATAACCGGTGCCGTCCCAGCGTTCGTGGTGGCTGCGCACGTAGCCGATGATGTCGCCGAGGTGCGCGAGGGGGGCGAGGATCTGCGACCCGATGACCACGTGCTGCTTGACGTGGTCGAACTCCTCCGGCGTGAGCGCGCCCTGCTTGTTCAGCACCGACTCCCGGGTGCCGATCTTCCCGAGGTCGTGCAGGCGGCCCGCCACCCGGACTTCCTCGACCTGATCCTCGTTCAGGCCCAGCTCGGCGGCCACGGTCGCGGCGAGGTCGGCGACGCGCGCCGAGTGCCCGCGCAGGTAGGGATCCTTGGCCTCGAGGGCGTTGACCAGGGCTTCGAGGGTGGCGACGGAGAGCCGCTGCAGCTTGAGCCGCTCGCGCTGGAGCTCGGCGGTGCGGGTGGTGACCTCTTCTTTCAGCCATTCGGAGAGATGGCGATTCTCGACCATCATCTCGCGGCGCTTGAGCGCGCGCTGGACGGCGCGGCCCAGGTCCGCGAGCTCCAGGGGCTTGGTGAGGTAGTCCATCGCGCCCCTTTGCATGCAGAGGGCGGCGCTGGTGGCGTCGTTGACGGCGGTCAGCATCAGGACGGCGAGGTCGGGTTCGATGTCGAGCGCGAGGGGCACCAGGTCCACCCCGCTCGTGCCCGGCATCCGGATGTCGGAGAGCATGAGGGCCACTTTGTGGCGGCGCAGCTCTGCCAACGCCTCGTCCGCGGACGCGGCGGTGTAGACGTCGAAGTGCTGCTGAACCAGGTACTTTTTCAGCGCGTTGCGGATCGGCTCCTCGTCGTCCACGACGAGTACCGCAACGCTCTTGGCGGATTCGGCCACCGGCGCTCCTTCTCCCGGACGCTCACCAAGAAGATGATGCGCTCCCGGCGGTCTGGATAGAGCGCCGGATCAGGCGGGTGCCGCGACGAACTTGAGATCCACCCGGCCGGGGATGATCCCGGCCTTGCGGGCCCGCTCGAGGAGCTCCGCCACCGCCCGCCGTCCCCGGTCCCCGTAATCCACCGTAAAGTCGTTGACGTACATCCCGACGAAGCGGTCGGTCCGGGCGTCGTCGAGGCCGCGGGAATACCGCTGGGCGTGGTGCAGGGCCTGGGCCCGGTGGGCGAGACCGTACTCGATGCTGGCCTTTAAGTCCCTGGCGATGTCCAGCATCAGGGGCTCCCCCAGGTCCCGCCGGACCACGTTGCCGCCGAGGGGAAGGGGAAGGCCCGTCTCGCCGCGCCACCATTCGCCGAAGTCCACCCAGAGCGAGAGACCGCGGTCGGCGAAAGTGAGCTGGCCCTCGTGAATCAGGAGCCCGGCGTCGGCCTTGCCGGCGGCCACGTGGTCCTCGATCTGATCGAAGGGGACGACGTGGTACCGCGCCGCCGGCTGATAGAGCCGCAGGCAGAGGAAGGCGGTAGTGAGCTCGCCCGGGATCGCCACGGTGCGGCCGGCGAGGGCGGCCCTCGGGTCCGCGGGCGCGGGCTCCCGCGCCACGACGCGGGGTCCGTACCCGTCGCCGATGCTCGCGCCGTGGGCCAGGAGGGCGTAGCGGTCGGCGAGGTAGGCGTAGGCGTGCAGTGAAACCGCCGTGATTTCGAGCTCTCCCGAGAGCGCCCGGCGGTTCAGGGACTCGATGTCGGCGAGCTCGTGCACGTAGCGGCGGTCCCCGGTGTCCACGAGCCCCTGCGCCAGGGCCCAGAACATGAAGGCGTCGTCGGCGTCGGGGCTGTGGGCGAGGTGGATGGTGCGGGGCGCGGTCATGGGTCGGGGAATCTAACTGGCAGGATCGGCTCCCCGCGCGTAGCGTTCACGGCGATGGAACACCTCCGGAGGGAACGCGGGTGAGCGCGAGCTTCCCGGGTCAGGAGCGCGCCAAGCAGATGGGCGAGCTCCAGCGCGGCGACCAGCGCTGGCAGGTCTACCTCGAAGCCAAGCCCGACGCCGAGCTGGGCGCAGGGGCGGTGCGCGGCCGGGTGCACTTCCTGTCCGGCGACCAGCATCGGGTGACGGGCTGGATCTTCCTCGAATGGCAGGAGAAGGACATCCGGGACCGCTTCGCCGAATTCTCGGCGGTGGAGCTGTGGCACTTCGTGGAGGCGCTGGAGGGGTAGCGGCACCGACGCGGTAGTGTCGCGCCGGATCTGCAGTCGGTGCAGGTTTTCCACATCACTTTTGCAAAATCTGTAGGTCCCAGCGGGGTTCGACGGTCAAATTCGTGCAAATCGTGCACGAAATCATTGACACCAAACTTGCAGGCCATTACCTTCCGCTATGCCTGCCACGATTTCGATTCCGCGAGAGTCCGGCGCCACCAGAGCCCAGCCCGGACTCTCGCTGTTTTTTGGACCGTTCGATCCCACTCCGGCCCCGACCCGAGGAGACGCACGCCAATGACCGCCACGCTCGAACCCACCAAAACCACTGCGAGAGCCGCCGCCGGCCCCTCTCCCGCCGACGTGATCCGTCGCGCCAAGGAAGCGGGCGTCCAGGTAGTGGACGTGAAGTTCACCGATCTGCCGGGGACCTGGCAGCACTTTTCGCTCCCGCTCTCGGAGTTGACCGAAGACACGTTCAGCGACGGGCTCGGATTCGACGGCTCGTCGATCCGCGGCTTTCAGGCGATCAACGAGAGCGACATGCTGCTGATGCCGGATCCGGCGAGCGCGTTCGTGGATCCCTGTCTCCAGGTGCCCACGCTCTCGCTCACCTGCGACATCGTGGATCCCACGACCCTCGAGCCCTACAGCCGCGATCCGCGCTACGTGGCGCGGAAGGCGGAGGAATTCCTGGTGCGGAGCGGCGTGGCGACGACGGCGTACTACGGGCCGGAAGCGGAGTTCTACATCTTCAACTCGGTGCGCTTCGACCAGAACGCGCACGAGGGCTACTACCACATCGATTCCGAAGAGGGGATCTGGAACTCGGGGACCAACGGCACGCCGAACCTGGGCCACCGTCCGCGCCACAAGGAGGGCTATTTCCCGGTGCCGCCGGTAGACCGGCTCCAGGACCTGCGCTCCAAGATCATGCTGGCGCTGATCGCGGCCGGGATCAACGTGGAAGTGCATCACCACGAAGTCGGCACCGCGGGGCAGACCGAAATCGACATGCGCTTCGGCACCCTGACCCGCATGGCCGACCAGCTGATGATGTACAAGTACATCGTCAAGAACGTCTGCGCCCAGCACGGGTACACGGCGACCTTCATGCCCAAGCCGATGTACGGGGACAACGGCTCCGGCATGCACGTCCACATGAGCCTGTGGAACGGCGACAAGAACCTGTTCTTCGATCCCAACGGGTACGCGCTGATTTCGGACACGGCGCGCTGGTACATCGGCGGGCTGATCAAGCACGCGGCGGCGGTGCTGGCGTTCGCGGCGCCGACCACCAACAGCTACCGCCGGCTGGTGCCGGGCTACGAGGCGCCGATCAACCTCATCTACTCCCAGCGGAACCGCTCGGCGATCTGCCGGATTCCGATGTACTCCAAGTCCGCGAAGGCGAAGCGGATCGAGTTCCGGGCTCCGGATCCCTCGAGCAACCCGTACCTCACGTTCGCGGCGCTGTTGATGGCGGGCCTGGACGGCGTGAAGAACCGGATCGAGCCGCCGAAGCCGATGGACGTGGATCTCTACGATCTGGAGCCGGCGGAGCGCAAGCACGTGAAGAACACGCCGGGAAGCCTCCCCGAGGCGCTGGCGGCGCTCGAGGCGGACCACGCGTTCCTGCTCGAGGGCGGGGTGTTCACGCAGGACCTGATCGACACCTGGCTCGCCTACAAGCGGGCCAAGGAAGTGGATCCGGTGGCCCTGCGTCCCCATCCGTACGAGTTCTTCCTGTACTATGATGTCTGAGTAAGGCACGGAACGACGGAAGGACGGAAGGCCAACCCCTTCCGTCTTTCCGTCTTCCGGTCCGTCCTCCAACCGTCACGCCAGACACCTCTTATGCCGACAACCTCCGGCGCCTCCAAGCGCGACCTCCTCGACCTCGCCAAGAAGCAGGGCGTGGCCTTCCTGCGCCTCCAGTTCACCGACATCCTGGGCGTCAACAAGAACGTCGAGGTGCCCGAGAGCCAGTTCGAGAAGGCGCTCGAGGGGGACATCATGTTCGACGGGAGCTCGATCGAAGGGTTCGTGCGGATCGAGGAGTCGGACATGGTGCTGAAGCCCGACCTCGCCACCTTCCGGATCCTGCCCCACGACGACGAAGGGGGCCGGGTGGCGCGCATCATCTGCGACATCTACAACCCCGACGGCTCAACCTTCGCGGGGTGCACCCGGCAGGCCCTGAAGCGGCAGATCGCGCAGGCCGAAGCGGCCGGGTTCGAGATGATGGCGGGCGCGGAGGCGGAGTTCTTCATCTTCCAGCTCGACGCCTCGGGCGATCCCACCACGGAGACCCACGATCACGGCGGCTACTTCGATCAGACGCCGGTGGACAAGGCCGAGGAGATCCGGCGGCTGATCATCAAGGACCTGGTCTCGATGGGGTTCGAGGTCGAGGCGGGACATCACGAAGTGGCGCCGGGCCAGCACGAGATCGACTTCCGGTACGCCGCGGCGCTCGAGACCGCGGACAACCTCGCCACCTTCCGGTTCATCGTGCGCAACGAGGCGTACCGCCACGGATTCCTCGCCACCTTCATGCCCAAGCCGATCTTCGGGCAGAACGGGTCGGGGATGCACACCCATCAGTCGCTGTTCAAGAAGGGGGTGAACGCGTTCCACGATCCCAAGGGGCAGTGGGAGCTGTCGGGCGTCGCCCTCTCCTACATCGCGGGACTGCTGGAGCACGCGCGCGGGTTCTGCGCCGTCACCAATCCCCTGGTGAACAGCTACAAACGGCTGGTGCCGGGGTACGAAGCGCCGGTGAACGTGGCGTGGTCCATGCGCAACCGCTCGCCGCTGGTGCGGATTCCCGACCGCCGCGGCTCGGGGACCCGCTGCGAGCTCCGGATGCCGGACCCGTCGGCCAATCCGTACCTCGCGCTCGCGGTCCAGCTCGCGGCGGGAATGGACGGGGTGGCGAAGAAGCTCGCGCCCCCCGATCCGGTCAACAAGAACATCTTCGAGATGAGCTTCCGGGAGCGGCGGAAGTACCGCATCGACGAGCTGCCGCGGGACCTGCACGAGGCGCTGGACTGCCTCGAGAAGGACGAAGTGATCCGCGCGGCGCTGGGGGAGCACATCTACGAGCGCTTCCTCGAGGCCAAGCGCGGGGAGTGGCAGGAGTACATCGGGAGGGTGAGTGAGTGGGAGCTGGAGCGATACCTGGGACAGTACTGAGAGCGTCGAGCGGCGATGCGTCGAGAGGCCAAGTGCCGCGACCTCCCCGGCGACCGCGTCTCGGGACGCTTCGCGTCTGGACCTTCGGTCTCCTGACGTTCTGCCTCGCGTCGACGGCGTGTGACCTGTTGCCCCGTCCCGGCGACACCCGCGGGGTTCAGCAGCAGGCGATCTGGGTGAAGCAGGGACGGCTCACGGTGGACACCGACCGGAAGGTCACCCTGGTGCGCCTGCGCGCCGACTCCACCACCGGCGACCACGACGTGCTCCTCACCCGGTTCGACTTCGCGCCCTCCGGCGCCGAAGGCGCGGAGTACGCGCTCCGCCTGGGCCTCGACCTGGGACACGCGCGGGAGCTGTCGATCGGCCACGCGTACCGGCTGGGCTCGGAAATTCCCGCCTTCGGCACCGTGACCTGCTTTTGCCGCCCGCTCCGGCCCGACTCGGTGCGGGGGACGTACGTCCTGCGGCAGCGCGGCGTGGCCCAGCTCACCGGCCGGGTCGACGCCACGCTCTACTTCACGGCGTGGGATTCCTCCGCCGATCACGTCACCTACCGGCTCCGGCAGTCCATCTTTGGCGTCCGGTAACGCTCGCGCCGGTCTCCTCGCGCTGGCGCTGGCCGCCGGCGCGGCTTCCCTGCCCGCGCAGACCATCGACACCATCGTGGTCGAGCCTCACAACGTGTTCGACGACACCGGATCGGCGCCCGGCTTCCTCGCCCACCTCGGGAACGCGCTGCACGTCACCACCCGTCCCTGGGTGATCCGCCAGACCATCTTCTTCAACCAGGGCGATCCCTACGACTCGGCGCGAGCGGTGGAGAGCGAGCGGGCCCTGCGCGAGCTTTTCGTCTTTCGCTCGGTGCGGCTCGACACCACCCGGGTGGACGGGCGGCTGGCCCTCCGCGCCGTGACCTCGGACGGCTGGAGCACCAAACCCCAGCTGGGGTTCGGGGCGGCGGGAGGGTCGACCCACTGGGAGCTGGGACTGAACGAGGACAACTTCCTCGGCACCGCGACCACCATCGGCGCGGTCTACCTCGTCACCCCCGACCGCCGCGAGGTGGACCTGGGCTACCAGCGGCCTTCGTTCCTCTTTCGGCGCGCCACCATCTCCGCCACCTACCGCGACAAGTCGGACGGGACCGCGGGGCTCTGGTCCTACGGCGTCCCGTTCTACCAGACCTCGGCGCCCTTCTCGCTCATCACCGACGGCGAAGCGGCGAAGGAGCGGGTGCTGATCTTCCGCGACGGCGTGCAGGTGGCGACTCCCCAGCGCCGCGCGCTCCGCTTCACGGCGACGGGGGGCGTCGCCCTGCACGCCTCCACGCGGGGGTACAGCCGGCTCTGGCTTTCGGGAACGTGGCGCCGCGAGGATTTCGACTCCGCCGCCGCGTCACCCTTCCCGCGATCCACGTTCGGCACCATCGGCGCGGGATTGAACCTCGGGCACTCGCGGTTCCGGATCGTGGAGCACCTGAACTCATTCGCGCGGCGGGAGGACGCGGATCTCTCGGAGACGGTGGGCATCGGGGTGTGGGCCGCGCCCCGCGCGTTCGGGTACGCCAACGGACGGGACGGCGTCGGTCTCGCGGGGCAGGCGCAGGGGAGCGCGGTGTGGAAGGGCGGGTTCGCGGTGCTGCGGGCGGCGGGGGACGGGGTGTTCGGCGGGAGCGGCCTCGACTCGGGGCGGGTCACCGGGTCGTTCACGGCGGCGCACTTCGGACTTCCGCGCCAGACCTGGATCGTCCACGTCGAAGCCGGCTCGCTCCGCGGCGAGAAGCCGGGGGACGAATTCGACCTGTGGACCAGCCAGAACGGCCCGCGGCTTTTCGGCGCGCACCAGTTCATCGGCTCCCGGATGCTCTGGGCCGCGCTCGAGAACCGGGTGGTGGTGAGCGACGACTTCTCGGGACTCCTGGGCGTGGGGCTCGCGCCGTTCCTCGATTACGGCGGCGCCTGGTACGGTGACGAGCGGCCGCGCGAAGGGGGGGACGTGGGGCTCACCCTCCGGCTCGGTCCCACTCAGGCGATCAAGGGCGACGTGGCCGAGATCGCGGTGGGGTACCGGTTCGGCCAGGGATTCACCGGGAGCCGCTGGGCGGTCGCGGTGCGGCGGGGAATTCGCTACTAGGGCGGCCGCGCGTCCTGCGGGCCCGGCGACGGCTAGTCGTTCCCGTGTTCGATCACGATGTACTTCACGTCGTCCTTGGCGAGGGCGGCGAGCCAGTCGATCAGCGCGCCGATCTTGGACGGCGGCTCGGTACCCTTCCTGCCTTCGATGCGCCGTACCACCCGGAGCACGCGCCCATCCTGGGCGTAGGTCGCCGTGTAACTGCCGAAATCGCTCGCGCTCGACACGTCGGACGGCAGGCGCGCCCGCCACCCGGCCGGCAGCGTGAGTCGCAGATCATAAGACTCGAGGCCCGGGCCCGTCACCGCGGCGACGTCGATGGGGAACTTGCGCGGCCCCCGGGAGCGCAGGTCGGAGACGAGTCCCGGCGACGCGTAGTCGTGAATGGGAAGGGTCAGGATTTCCTGTCCGCCGGCGCTCGAGGTGGCGTGCCCGCCGGAGACGAAGGCCGAGACTTTCGGCTCGGCGCTCCAGTCGCGCCCGTCGAAGATCTGGAGACTGTCGGCGCTCCCCGACGCGCCCTCGAACACGGAGTTGGCGATGGCGCGGGCCAGGCGGTCGCGGCCGGTCGAATCGTAGGGCGTGGTGAAGGCGCCGCGGAGACTGTACTGCTTGGTGCCGGTGGTGGTCTCGGTGATGCGGCCGGTGAAGGAACCGTCGGGCGCGAGGTTTCCGGCGATCAGGGTCTCGTCGCGGTTGGCGCCCACCGAGTCCTCGGGGAAGGTAATGGTCTCGCCGGTTCAGTCGGAGTGCACCACCAGGCCGAACACGCGCTGCTCGTCGGGCGGCAGGTCGCCCGAGGGCGTGAGCTCGGAGGTGAGGTCGAAATAGCGGTAGCCCTTCGCT
>Ga0079221_10000064_pt1 | contig 21435 bp, 13 predicted proteins | sample GAAS200_FD_75069 | JGI IMG/M metagenome (GOLD analysis project Ga0079221, IMG submission 75069) | Agricultural soil microbial communities from Georgia to study Nitrogen management - GA AS200 | ecosystem: Environmental > Terrestrial > Soil > Agricultural land | place: USA: Georgia | collected... | reverse complement strand
GATGGGAATGGCCACAACATTTTTGCGCTCGGCCGTTTTGATTTTCGCGGTGGCGGAAAGGCCGGGACGCAGGTTGTCAGGCGGACTGTCCAGCGTTACCACGACCTTAAAATCCTTCGCTTCCTGCGTGCTCGTGGTCGTTTGGGTAGTGGTCAAACCCGAACTGCGCAACACCGCCTGCGAACCCACTTCCGTCACTTTACCCTTGAACACCTTCCCTGGAATCGCATCGATGGTTACGTCGGCCTCCTGCCCCATCTTTACGTTTACAATGTCGGTTTCATCCACTTTGACCTCGGCTGTAACTATCGACATGTCGGAGAGTGTCATGATGAAACTGCCTTGCTGGTTCTGTATACCCATAACAACATAGTCGCCCACACGCTCAGGCAAATAGCTAACGATTCCATTGATCGGAGAAGTGTAGACGGTCTTGTGCAGAACATCTTCCGTGTGCGCGAGCACGGCCCGGCTTTGACTTATCTGGGCGCGCGTTTGATCCATTTGAGCTCTCGAGGTTTGCACATGGGCTCTGGCTGATTCCACAGCGGCCGCCGCTGCATCGTAGGTGGTTTTGCGCTGATCAAAGTCCTGCTTGGGAATCAAGCCGTCTTTGTAAAGACCTTGCCCCCGATCGTAATCCAACTTGGCTTTTTCGAGATTGGCCTGCTGCGAAATCAGGTCGGCTTGAGCCGCTTTGTAGCTGGCCTCTGCCGCTTGAGCGGCAGACTCCGCTGAGGTCGTGGCTGCCGTTTGCGCCTGCACGTCGGCACTTGCTTGGACGTTTTCCTGGGTGAGTAGCTTGTCACCTTTTTTTACGTGATCGCCTTCTCTAACAAAAATCTGTGTAATTCTGCCGTATCCTTGCGCGGCTATGTTCGTATAGGTTGTGGGCTTCACTTCGCCCGAGGCGGTCACCAGGGACACCAAGCTGTCCTGCTTGGCCACTTTGGCGGTCTGCACCGTCACAACGCCCTTATTCGCCTGATTTACGCTGAAAAGAACAATTCCGCCAAAAACAACCACGACACCCGCGCCAATCGCCACTTTATGCCACGTCTTCATTCGCTTCCCTTTCGCTCCACCACGCTGCGCCCACCACTCCAACTAGCCGCCATCCCGCGAAGTTCCATGAAATCTTGGGGTTGTGGAGCCGCGCGCTGGCCAATGCCTAACCGCTCGCTTCTACTTGTACATACGCCCGTCCCGCCCGAAATGTTTCGCGGGACATTCAACCCATCATCGAGACTCGGATACACAACTAACCTGCAGTTCCTGTTCGTTCGGAGAGCCTCTGCTAGAGCGGCGGAGGCTTACGCCCAATATCCTATTCTATCCTTATAAACGTTGTGTGAAAAGCACTCCTGTTAAGGATATCCGCGGCAGTCCGACCCACACCCATTGGACGCGAGGTGCAGCCATTTGGTCAGCCGCGAGAATTGTGAATACTGCCCCTAACGCGCGCCCGTCCATCAAGCATCGAAATCCCCTCTCCGGCGTTCTCCGTGTCTCCATTGACATGCGGACTCGCGACGTTAGAATCGACTTCATGAATTCCACGGGTCCAGCTTCTTCAAGGGATGCAACGAGGGCGCTGGTTTGCCTTCTCCTTCTTGGATTTACCCTTCTGTTTTCATCGAACAGCGCTTTGGCGCAGTCCGATGCCGGAGCGAACGATCCCCGTGTCTCAAAGCTATACGGGGATGCGAAGGCTGCGGAAGCGCGTGGTGATTTTGCAGGCGCCGCGGCGAGTTACGAATCTCTGCTGCAGGTTGCGCCGCGCTTGGCGCCTGCCTACAACAATCTGGGCTCGCTCTATCTTCGGCAGCGCGAATACAAAAAAGCCGCTGCGGTGCTTGAAAAAGGCCTGAAGATTGACCCCAAAATGTCCTCCGCGTCGGTGCTCCTGGGAATTGCTCTCTACGAACTGGGCGACTACGCCGGAGCAGGGCGGAATCTGGAATCGGCGCTCCGTGCCAATCCCAAAGACAATAACGCCGAGCTTTTTCTGGCGAATGACTTGATCAAGCTCGGCAAATTTGACCAGGCCGCGGAGCATTTGCGCCAGCTTTCGCAGCGCCAGCCGGAAAATCAGGAAGTTTTATACTTGCTTGGCAAAGTGCACATGAAACTGTCCGAGCAGGCGCTTACGAAACTGAACGCGTTGGATACCAATTCCGTGTGGGCCCACGAAATCTCCGGCGAAGTCATGGAAAGCATGAAGAACTACGATGGCGCGCTCCTCGAGTACAAGAAAGCCGTGGAGGTGGCGCCGCTGCAAGTGGGCACGCACTATCATCTCGGAAATGCGTACTGGTCGCTGAATATGTGGGATGCAGCGACGGAGCAGTTTCGCGCCGAACTGGCCAACGACCCTTCCAACTGCACAGCACAATGGAAGCTCGGCAATATTATTCTGGAGCAGCACGGAGATTCGGCGGCGGCACTAGCGGAGACGCAGAAAGCGCTGGACGCGTGCCCCGATCTGACGGAAGCGCGCGTGGATCGCGCCCGCGCGCTAATCAAACTCGAGCGGCCAGCGGATGCGGTAAAGGATTTGGAACCCGCGGTAAAAGCCAATCCAGGAGAATCTTCGACGCATTTCCTGCTAGCGCAGGCTTATCGCGCGCTGGGGCGGACACAGGAAGCTCAGGCCGAGATGAAAGTGTTTAGCCAACTGGAAGAAAGTGCCCGAGCGAAAACCGCGGAACGGGCTAAAGAGGTGCTGCAGGAAAAAAGCAAGGAGCCGTAACTCTCTGCAGATTCTCCAACCGCCCTCAGGGCGTTTGCGGAGTCGAGCGGCTGCCAGTGAGGGTGGCACAGCGGTCGTATTCGACTTTGGCTTTTTCAGCAAGTCCCTGTTTGCGGTAGACCGGGGCCAGCATGCAATGCAGATTAGGAGTTTGCGGAGAAAGCTCGATCGCCTTTTCTAATTCCGCCTGCGCCTTGGGAAACTCCTCCAGACGAGTGTAGGCCTTGCCAAGAAGTTCATGCGTCTTGGAATCACGCGAGTCAATTTCACTTGCTTGAAGAAGGAGCGTGACTGCGTCCTTCGAACGGTTTTCGTCAATCAGCAGACTGCCCAAGTCTATGTAAGGACGGGGATTCTTCGCCAGAGATTGCTCTTGCCACGCGATAGCCCGTTGATACGCCGCGGCCGCCTCTTCGTTGCGGCCCATCCCGGCAAAAGACAGGCCAAGATTGTCTTGAGCTTTCACATTCTTGGGATCGAGTTTCAGGCATTGCTGGAAGGCGCTGATGGCTTCGGCAAAGCGGTTTTCGTTGTATTTCGCGCGGCCCAGGTTGTACCAACCGTCGGCATCGTTCGGGGCCCACTCGAGCATCTTCGTCAGCCACTTGTCGGCGTCAGGGTAATCCCCCAACACGATATAGTCGAATGCCACAATTTTCAGATCGGCGGCCGAGGGGTTGCGGTATTTTGCGCCGGCTGTAAATTCACCCAGCGAAGCTTTGGCTTTTTCTTCCCGGTCCTTAGGAAGAGCCGGCTCGGGAGCTGGCGCCGCCCCTCCGCCCATGCCACCTTGCGCTTGAAGGACGAGCTGGCGGTCCAGCATCGCTTCCGCCTGAATCTCGCGAAAAAGAATGTGGCCGAGTAGGAAATGTCCATCGGCAGAATTCGGATGAGTCTCCAGGTATTGACGGACCGCACGGTCGGCTTCGGAGAATTTCGATTGCCGGAAAAGAGTTTTGGCTTCGACTAGAGGCGCATCCGATTCATCGGGCGACTGAGTGAAGGCAGCAGCACTTCGTCCTGAGGTTATGAGCAGAAGAAAACAAAAGGTGGCTAGAAGGAGACTCCTAAAAACCTTTCCTATAACTTGTAAGATGTTTTGCATCAGAGTCGCTAGGGCATCACCGGCGGTTCATCACCGCTTCAGCCAGATCCCCCAGTTGCTTCGCGCTATATTCATTGCCTTCGAGGTTAGCAGCGATTCGCCCCTGGCGGTCGACGATCACGGTATGCAGCCCGTGCGTCAAAAGACCTTCATCCTGCCAGGACTGCACGCCGAATTCGCGGCATAGATTCTTCACATCGGCGGCAGGCCCAGTAAGGAAGTGCCAGCCTGCGGCATCTTTCGTCCACGTGCGCGCGTAATCTGCCATAGTCTCCGGCTGATCGTGTTCCGGATCAAAAGTAATAGTCAGCAGCACGAGATCTTTTCCCATCCGGTCCGCAAATCGGCGATTTAGAACTCCAAAATTGTTGGACGCGCGAAAACAAAAATTGGGAAGAGGGCATCTGGTGTAGATGAACGTAATCGCGACCACCTTGCCCTTCAAAGCGGAAAGCCTGACGCTTTCACGCTTCTGGTCGATGAGAGCGAAGTCTGGCACAGCCTGGCCGACCCGCAAGACTTGCGCATTGGGCGAATGCGAAGAGGTCGCGGCATCGAGAATTTCCAGTTGTCGCGCCGCCATCGGCTCCTGTGCGGCGTTTTCGTAAGCACGAATGTGAATCTGCTCCGCGTAGGCCGCGTCTTTCCGCACGTCCAGCTTGAAATCAATCAACATGCCGGGTTTCAGGCCCTCGAGAGCCTTGGAATCATGCACCGGAAATGTCATCACCATGGCTTCCATATAGCCGGGAATCGCCTGGCAGGAGACTTTGAGAGCAAGATGGTCGCGGTCGGCAAGTAAAACCAGCCCCGACGCCGAATAAGTCTCTCCGAAAAGGCAAGGAGCCGCAAAAAATAGGGAAACCATGATCAGACATCCGCGGCGCCGCATTTTTCGACTCCCTTGCTTTTCCCCGAATTTCTGCCATTTTAGCGCGAATTCAACCCACATGGTTTCGCTGAGTCGCTAGTCCGGGGGCTCGAAGATCCGAGCCGAAACCGCTTTCGTTCAAGCTTCTTGTAACTCTTCGCGAACTCCTTAATCTCGATGAACTGGTTCTTCTCTACATTCATGAATCTCTGGCGTGAGTTGGACGCAGGCCACCACACTTCCAATTGCGCGATCTTCGCCGATTTCCCGAGACCGATATGCTGCTGAATAGGGTTGGCCCCGAACGAGCCGCCGCTGCCGACGGTGCGATATACGGCGCGCCGCCCGCGTCCTTCGTTTTCTACGGTCACCTGGACCCGCGCCCCAATTCCCGCTCGGTTTGACTTGACGCCCACAAGTTTCACGGTAATCCAGTCGTTGCCGTTCCCAGGATTCTCATACACCCGAAATTGATGCGCGTCTCCCGGTGTGGGACCGCCAATCGACACCAAAAGATCCTCGACTCCGTTGTTGCCCAAGTCAGCAAAAGCGACAGCATGTCCCTTGTGCAGGTCGCCGGTTCCTGACGAAGCCGTAATGTCCGTGAAATCTTTTCCTTCGCGATTGCGCAAAAGCATTTTTGGAGCTAGCGCGCCGTACTCCGGCCCGCCCGTCGCCAAATAAATGTCCAGATAACCGTCATTATCAACGTCGCCGAAATTCGCGCCCATAGGTACATTGATCTTGTTCAAGCCCACTTCTGCCGTAACATCTTTGAAGGTTCCATTCCTCAAATTCCGGTAGAGCTTGAAGGTCTCGGCATTCGTAGGAAGCCCTAGGTAACTCCGCATCGTTTCATCCACCGAAAAAAAGTAAGTGGTCACAAAAATATCGGGCCAGCCGTCGTTGTCGTAATCGAAGAACCACGTTGCAAAACTCTGCGATTGCGGCTGATGCACGCCTGCCTGCTGCGAAACCTCAGTGAAGGTGTTGTCGTGATTGTTGTGGTAAAGGAGGTTGCCGCCGTAAAGATTGGAAACATAAAAATCCACGTAACCGTCGTTGTCGTAATCCGCGGCCGTAACCCCTTTGGTGAAAGCGATTTTGCCCACGTCCGAAGCCGCGGAAATGTCTTGAAACGTCCCATCTCCCCTATTCAGAAAGAGCTGGCTTGGCCCGTTTTCGTTGCCGACAAACAAATCCAGCAAACCATCGTTGTTAATGTCCGCCCACACGGCCGTTTGCGTGCGAGTGGCAGGCTCCGCCAAGCCTGCCTGGCGGGTAACGTCCGCAAACGTCCCGTCGCAATTGTTGCGCAAAAGCGACTTGCGCACTGGAAATTCCCACGCCCCGCGCAAAACCAGCAGGTCCATGCATCCGTCGTTGTTGTAATCCGCCTGAACCATGTTCAGACCGCCCAGTTGACCCGACAGCCCCGCCTGCGCCGTGCGGTCCGTAAACGTGCCGTCGCCATTGTTGTGAAAGAAGCGCAGCGGCTGGCACACGTCGTAGCTAGACACCACCACATCCAGCAGTCCATTATTCTCGAAATCGTCCACAACGACGCTCCCCGCCATCGAAGTAAAATTCAGTCCAGCCGCAGGCGCGACGTCCTTAAACCTTCCGAAATCCTCCTTGCTCGCAAACACGGACGGCGAGATCAAATATTTGTGCGGCACCCCCGCAGGGTATTTTCCCAACGTCATATACGCCAGATTCAGCAGCCACTTCACCTGCACCGCATCCGGCCTTTCGGGCGTAATCTCCAGATATTTCGTCAGGTACTCGATCGCCTTCTCCGAATCGCCCGTCTGCTGATAGCAGAAACTCGTGCGCGGCGGAAAAGTACACCGGTCGAGCGGGTTGCGGTAAACCTCGTTTTCCATTTCCGATTTGTGCAAATAAGCCACACCCAGAACTTCCGTCAGTTGCGGAATCCCCGCCGGCACATCCATGCCCGCGATCCTATACGCCGCCTGCCACTCTCGAATAGCCGCATCCATGTCGCCTTGATAAGCCTCAAGTTGTGCCAGCCCATAATGCGTCTGAATCACATCGTAACGCGTCGTAGCCGCCATCTTCGCGGCGTCGGCCAGTGTTTTCTCCAGCGCTTTGATCCCCTCCGCAAGCGACTGCTTTCGAGCCGCACACACTTCCTGCAAATCCTGCTCCCATCCAGTTGGCTTCGGAAATTTCTGGAAAAGCATGTCCGCCAGGACTTGCCCCGCCACGTCCGCGGGATACTGAATCGCGCCTTTCCCCGCCAGATGAAGATCCCGATTCGGCCCCATCCCCTGCCCCGTCGCACCCTGGTTCGCAGCAAGCAGCCCCGTCGCACTTCCTTGAGCCTTCTGTTCAGTCTTCCTGTCCAGCAATTTCAAAATTACAAACCCCGTGGGCACCTTCATAATCCCGCTGACCTGCCCCGGCTGCAGCGACTCGGTCGCCGCCCGCAACTCCGGACGCAACGTCGCTACATCCGCCTCCCCAACGTACCCGCCGCCGCTCGCGTTCGGATCAATGGACATTTCCTTGGCAACGTCGGCGAACGCGCCCCCTCTTTTCAACCGCTCCAAAGCCTCCTTCGCCTTCGCTTCCGTATCGACCACGATCACCTGTAAGCTGACTTTGACTCCCGCCGTTTCCTGCGCCGCCAACGGCCTCCATTCCACACTCAATCCAAAGTAAGAAATCAATACGACTCCGAGCGCAGTGCTTACCTGGGTCAACCGACCCGAAGTGCGCGGGAGGGCTGGAGCGATCCATCCCATCAGTTCTTTTCTTTCGTTTCCGTAAGACTCGAAACGCCCTTCGCCAGTTTTGCCAACCCTTCCACCGCCGCTTGCACTTGTCCCGCATACACTCCGCTCGGCTCCAATTGCAAGTATCGCTGGTACGCCTCGATCGTCCCCGCGGGGATGACGTAAACCATCTTCCCGCCTTCCGATTTTGTCGTGATGGTGTTCGTCAATGCATCGCCCAAAAGTTTCCAGCCCAGCGCATCCTGCGAGTTGAGTTGCGTGGCTTTCTGAAGCGGCGCAATCGCATCCCCGAGCTTCCCCTTGTTTGTCAGCACAACGGCGACGTTTCTGTAGCAGTCGGCTTGCATGTTCTTTGCCTGCGGGTCCGCCGCCAAAACTTTCTCGCATGCCGCGGATGCCTCCGTCATCTTGCCAACCTGCGCAAAGTCCGTTCCCAGCTCCATGTACGTTCCCGCCGCAGGTTTCAGGACTGCTGCTTGTTGCAGCATGGTGATCGCATCTTGATATCGGCCCACCCCGCCGTAAGCCAGCCCCAGATTGCTCATAATGACCGGCGAATCCTTGTCCTGCACCAGCATCGCCGCCGCCTTATCCCGGCTTATAAGACCGTTGCGGATCTCTCCAAGTAATCCGATCACTTGGTACCCATTCTCATCTCTCACTTTCGCCTCTTCCACCGCCTGCTCATATTCCGTGATGGCCGTCTGATAATTCGCTTTCATTTTGGCAAGCAGCGCAGGCTTTTGTTCATTTGACGCCGTTTGGAGTTGCTGCCGAATCGCTTTAGCATCCAGCATCGCCTGATTGCCATTCGCAAAATGCGGCTTCATCAATTCGGATCTCTTGACCGCTTCTTCCTCCGTCTTCTTCGCGGTCTTGATGTCGGTCTCCTGCGCCAAACCCAACACTTGGCCAGAAAGCGGGGGCAGCAGGAGAATCAGCGCCGCCAGCCAACAAACATTCAGAAACAATCGCCTCATGAGAACCTCCTTCCTCATTTCGAATCAAACAAGCCTTCTTTCGCGCATTATGTCCCAAACGCGCTAAACCGGCTACGGAATCCACACTCATTTTCGCCAAGCGTAAGGCTTGGGAACGCCAATCGCCGATTGGCGTCTCTTCAGAGTCCGGCCATTGGCCCAGCAAGTCTCCTTCGGCCAGACCGAAGCACACCACTCCCGAAGCAAAAAATGCGACAGACCCCTGGATTGGTTGAACCTTTCAACTAGGCCCCGCTTTACACGAAAGCAAAGTTAAGATTCGGCTTCAAAGACATGCCTTGTAACATTGTTTCGTCCACGCCCATCAGCAAGGGAATACTCCGACCTATCCCTTCTCCTTTCATCTAATTAAGTGGGAACGTGGAGATGACACACGAGTGCATTGACTGTCGCCGGTCACAGGTCTAAGACTCGCCGCAAAGTTTGGGGATACCTCGAGGGGTGTCCTTCTCTATTGTGTCTTTGCTTTTGCACCAGGATTGGGCCTGATGCACCCGATCATCTGACCTTATTGAGGGGGCGAGTGATGATGAGCTTCTCCGAATTCTGCAGTTCCATTTCCCGTCTGACTACCCGCCGCGGATTGGCCTTTGTCTGTGGGTTTGCCCTTCTGCTGCTTTTGCCTGTAAACGTCCACGCCCAAGCCGTCAGCAGAATCAACGGCGAGGTGACGGACGAAGCCGGTGCCGAAGTTCCCGACGCTAAGGTGACCGTGACGAACGTGGACACCAACGTGTCCCAAACCACCACGACCACGTCTGTTGGCACCTACTTGATCATCGACGTCATCCCAGGGACTTACGTCGTGAAGGTAGAAAAGACTGGATTCAAGGCCTTCGTCAGCAAAAACGTCACCGTGGCGGGTGGGTCAACGTCCACTGTGAACGCCACGCTTAACCCTGGTACCGTCACGGAAACGGTCGAGGTCATAGCTCCCGCCGTCGCCCTGCAGACCGAACAGCCTGAGATTGGAACGACGATCAACGAAACACTGACGCAAGAGTTGCCGCAGTTGGTTTCCGGGCAGGTCCGTCAGATTGACAATTTTATCTTTCTGACTCCTGGCGTCACGGGCAACGGATTCAGCCATCGGATTAACGGCGGCGTGGACCAACAGACCGAGATCATGTTCAATGGCGTGCCCGAAGCTTTCTCAGAGACGGCCGGCTTCACACAATGGAATCAGCCCCCTTATGACTCGATCAAGGACGCGGATATTCTCACCGGCACGTTTTCCGCGCAGTATGGGTTGGGCCAGGGCGTCGAGCAGTATCACACGAGGTCCGGAACCAACGTTGTTCACGGCGACGCCTTTTTCCTTTATAGGGACGACAGATACCTTGCTGCTCCTGGCGCATTCAACGATATAAATCCCAACAATGTTGGGGTGATTGATCAGCCCAATACCAACATACAGAGCAACTTGGGCTTCTCTGTTGGCGGACCGGTGTGGATACCCAAAATTTATGATGCACGCAACAAAACCTTCTGGTTCTTTAGCTATGACCGGTTCAGGCAATCCTTCGTGCCCAGCGTCGTCACGCTTCCCACGCAGGCGGAGCTTTCGGGTGATTTCAGCGCCTTGGTCGACCCTAACAACCCCACCACGCACATTCCAATTTTCGTTCCCACGGCCTGGGCATCGAACCCGTCGCTGATTCCTTCTGGCTGCACGATCCCTGGGTTCGCTTCGCCGCAAGCCGCAGCGGGCAAACCCTTCCCCGGAAACAAGATACCGACGAGTTGCTTCAGCCAGGTGTCGGCAGGCTTGCTAAAGCAATTCCCGATCCCCGCTCCGACCAACCCGAACTCGGAGGTCAGTAACTATACCCCTGCCACCACCTCTCTAAATCTTGAAACAAGCTTTAGCGTTAATATTGACCATAACTTGACCTCGAAGCAGGCCCTCCACGGCCTTTTTTGGCGTCAGAAGTATCCTTCCCCCAATAACGGCGATTGGGTGAATAGCCCGCTTAGCAACCTAAACATTACGACCATCTTAGCCAGGGGCTTGGATATCACCTACTCCAATGCCATCAGTTCCCGGATGGTTCTGACCGGGGGTTTTCTGTATGTCTATCAGGGCAACGATTTTCAGCCGCCACACCTGCTCTCAAGCCCCATCGCCCCCGTTCCGCCCTCGGGCTTAGCGCAGCCCCTCACTTTTCCCAGCATTAGTTTCGGCGGCGGCCCCTGGGAGCCCGGAAGCTGGGGACCCGGAAACGGCCTTTCATCGACCATCAATCACAAGACAGGATGGTCCTATCTCGCTAACCTGCTCTTCATAAAGGGTCGACACAATATGAACATCGGTGTGGACATTCGGAAAACGCACCAGGATGACTTCGAATGCGGAGGCTCCGGCGGCCAGCCTGGTTGCTCCGGATTGCTGAATTTTACTTCTGACATCACGGCAGATCCAAATGAGCAGCTCAACATCTGCGGTCCTCCAAGCCCTACGAATACGTGTGTTAGCGCACCCGGCACAAATACGGGAAGTGGCTTCGCGAGCTTCCTGCTCGGCGATGTCACGACAGGCGGTAGAGGTGGCGCCGGTAACACCAACTTGAGGAACAGCTACATTGCGCCCTATTTCCAGGACGATATGCAGGTTATGCCCAAGCTTAAGGTTAACTGGGGCCTCCGGTGGGATTTGGCTTTCCCATTTACCAACGATAACAAAACCAACCAGCTCACATTCTTCAACCCAAATGCGGCGAACCCCACTGAGATTAGCCCTGTGACCGGCCAGCCGCTTCTAGGCGCTATGGCGCAACTGGGAACGTGCTCCGCGTGCATTGGCTGGAACACGATGTACATGAACTGGCATCATTTCAGCCCACGCATCGGTGCTACCTATCAGTTGAACCCTAAGACCGTGGTGCTGGGTGGCGTGTCCTGGTATTGGCTGGACACCGGCGCTTTTGAATACGGCGTAAATAAGGTCGCTGTAAACTACGGCAATAACCTGAATGGCGTTGTCTCGATTGGTCAGCCGGGACCGCAGATTCCCGGCTTCGGTCAATGGGATACAAATCAGCTCCCCCCATTGCCGGCAGTTGGCTTTAGCCCGACGTTTTTCAACGGTGCATCTATTTTGGGCGGTGCGCAAGTTCACGAACTGCCTCGGCACGTGAACCAAGCGTATGACGAGCAATTTGTCCTTGGTATTCAGCGTGAGTTGCCCTGGAACATGTTCCTTTCCGTTTCCGGGGTACACACTCATGACATCCATCTGCCCGCTACCCTGGAATCTGGCGTTCAGTCACTGAACTACGGCTTCGTACAATCGGTCTGTCCGCAAGGTCCCTCCGTCACCACTACGAATCAGTGTGTCCTCGCCGACGGTTGGACGTGCACGGCTCAGACTTTGGATTCAAGCGGCAATCCAACGGCGCCGTGCCCTTTCGCTGGCTCAGCGCAAGCTTTCCTCCAAGCTCACGGCTTCGCCCAAGTTAGCTACGCCCCCGGCACATGCGGTGGCAACGCAATCACTGTAAAGTACTACGCTCCCTATGGTAATTTCTGCCAAGAACAGGGCGCGACAGCTCCTCTTTTCATAACCCAGCTTCCCTACCCGCAAATGCCGTTTGTCACGAACAATTTCGATACGTCTGGAGCGGACAAATACAACGCCCTCCAGGTAAGCTTGCAGAAACGCACCGGAGGCGGGCTAACCTATCTCGTGTCTTACACGCTTTCAAGATATTTGACGAACACGGATAGCGGCTTCTCGACCTTCAACTTCAGAGGTATCAACCCCCAAAACCCGAAAGCAGAGTGGTCGGTAGGCAATAACGACCAAACTCACGTACTTACCATTGCCGGTGTCTATGAATTGCCCATTGGCCCCGGAAAGAAGTACTTGAACCACGGCGGCACGGCCATGAAGAACGTATTGGGTGGTTGGAAGATCTCCACGGTCAACTATTATGAAAGCGGTACGCCACTCCAAACGTTCTCCTGTGCCGACCAGTTCAATTGCGACCCCCTCATTGGCAGCATCTTTGTGGGTAACCGGCCGGACCGTGTGTCAGGGCAGGGCTTCGGAATCAACTGGAACAACTACTACAAAGGGCAACCGGTCATTAATAAAGGGGCGTTCGCTTTCCCGGGAGCTTGGACACTTGGAAACGGCGCGCCTCTCTATAACGGCTTGCGAGCCCCGCCATACTTCGATGAAGACATGACACTCGGAAAGAAGTTTTTCTTTGGCGAGCGCTTCAGCGGCGAATTGACCATTCAATTTTTCAACGTCCTGAACCGCATGTTGCTGAACAACGGTCCTTCTAACGGAGCTGGCCTGAATTGCTGGCACGGCAACTTTACAAGCACACATTTCGGCAATGCCTTCAATTCTCCAACCACTCCTTGCCAGGGCAACATGCCGAGGACAGGGCAGGCGGAGTTCAGGGTTTTCTTCTAACCTGACCGGGACCGAAGCCTCCAATTTTCGGTTCTTGTCTTGACGCTGCTCACCGCGGCGCTCATAATTCAAAAAGCCGGGGCCTTGGGTCCCGGCTTTTGCTTTCTGGAGGCTTGCCATGAACGGCTTAGCTGACTTTTTTCTCCGCCGAAAGACTCTCCCAAAACAATTTGGTTTGCTTCTCACTCTATTTCTAGGCGCCGCTCTCCTTCACGCTGCGGACAAGCCTTGGAAAGCCAAAACCTACCAGCAATGGGATGAGAAAGACCTGCAAGCTATCCTCAGCGATTCACCCTGGGTGCGTATCACTCCGATCCAGCGCACGTGGCTTCCCGTTGCTGAAAAGGACGTTGCGCCGGATCCCCAGATCGCCGGCAGCGTCAGAAGCATGCCCGCCCCGAACACGAGCCAGGCTACCGCGCGCGCCGGTGAGGAGTCCTTGCGTGAATTGAACGTCCAGGTTTTCTGGCAATCCTCTCGCGTGATGCGCGCCGCCACCGCGCGCGAAGCCGTTCTCCACGGCCAACAGGTCGACGTTGACCAGTACGTTGCCCAGCCTCAAACCGAATACCAGCTCGTCCTGCGCATGGCCGACATGACTCCTTTCACCCAACACGACGAAAAATTCTTCCAGGACAATGCGTTCCTTCAGACCAAAAAGAGTAAAGAAAAAATCTCGCCATCCCATGTCGTCTTTGAAAAAAATGCCAAGGGGGCCATTCAAGACGCAATCTTTTTCTTTCCCAAGACCACTTCTTCGGGCGCTCCCACGATCTCCAGCGACGAAAAGGAAGTGCAGTTCTCGTGCAAGATTGCGGACCAGACGGCGCGCGTAGGATTCAGGCCGCAGGAAATGGTGGACACCCAAGGCCCTGCCCTCTAATTCTGTGTCACCGGATTTGGGAGGCGAACCATTAAATCTCGGATGCCGCGGTTCTACATGGCAAGAGCGACAAAGTTACTGGTGTATAATCAGCCGGCCAACCCCAGGCTTGCCAGGGGCATCTGAATATAAGCCTCTGTTCTTCTGGGTGTGCAAAGCGCTTTCTTCAGCATTTCCTGGACTGATTGATTTAACCTGTGGGAACGTCCCAAGTGAAGACCAGCCAATATCCCCGCTCGTTTACCCTGAGCCGCGAAGGGCCCCAAACATCGAGAGAAGCTTCGAGAGAGCGCCCCCCTTTCTCTCTTTCTTATCCATCTCCTTTATTTCCAATCACATGCGCACTCTTTCGCGCAATGGGGAAATCACAACCTCTTTCTTTTCAATCACTTCCGCACTCTTTCCCATGCAATGGGGGGTGGGGGGTACCTTCTGTGGTTTTGTCGCTCACTACTCGCCACTCACCACCTCCCCCTTTCTTTCGTTTTCAATCACTTACGCACTGCTCAATTTGTAAGCCCTTTTTTTTGATAACGTTGCAACAGTACCGGGGGGTGGTAGGGTACCCCCCGTCTCTCTCCTCAAGTCTTTCTTCCGCGGACGGCGCCTGCCCCGACTTGGTCGGGGTGACCCTTGTGTCAAGAAAACGCGTTCCGAGGGCACCAGGTCAGCCGATAGCGACCGCTCCCCGAATCAAGACTCTCATCCTTATTCTTGTCTCACTTTTCTTGGTGGCCGCCATCATCTCACCGATCGCTTCGGCTGCTCAGTCCGCCGCCCAAACCGAGGCTCTCCTCTCCAACGCGAAAGCCCTCTTTCAGCAGGGCAATCTTACTGAAGCGGATCGCGCCGTCCGCCAATACCTCCAGAACCATCCGGACTCCGCCGACGGCCACTTCTTGCTCGGACACATTCTCTTCCGCGAGATTAGCGCAAAATGGCTCGAACAAGGAAAAGCCGAAGGCGAGGCGCTGCTTTACAACACCGGCGATTTAAGCGGCTCCCTGGTCGCCTATCGCGACGCAAAGGCCAAGGAATCCCTCGCGGAGTTCACCGCCGGCGCAAAGTATCACGTCCCTAGCGCGCTTGATTTGAAAGTCGTGGCCCTCGATTACCTCCTGCTCAAAGACAACAACGACGCCGACCGCTGGCTTACGCGCTCACTCCAATCCGACCCCCGCGATGCGCAAGCCTGGTATTACCTGGGACGCACGAAATACGGCAAGGGCCAGTTCACCGAGGCTATTGAAGCCTTTGCGCAATGCCTGAAACTCGAGCCGCGCAATAGCAAAGCCGAAACCAACGTGGGCTTGTCCTACGAGGCCCTCGAGCGCCCCGATGAGGCCGCCCAAGCCTTCCAGAACGCCATCTCCTGGCAGTCTGAAAACTCCGCGAAGGACCCCGAACCGTTCATTGAGCTGGGGCATCTCTACGTGAACCAGAATCAACCGGAAAAAGCCGTACCCTACCTCTCGCAGTCGATCGCCATTTCCCCGAAGGTATCCAAAGCGCACGAAGAACTGGGAAAAGCCTACTCCCTTCTCAAGCGTTTCCCGGAAGCGCAAGCGGAACTGGAAAAAGCGATTGAGCTTACGCCGCAAGCTCCCAATCTTCATTGCCTGCTCGCCCCCGTCTACCGCAAACAGGGCTTCGACGATAAAGCAAAAGCCGAATCCGACCGCTGCGCCGCCCTCTCCGGCACGCATTCTACGTCTTAGGCGTTTAGCGAATGGAAAAACTCAATGATCAAGCGCAATAACCGAATAACTGAAGAAACTTTCGTGATGATTCTTTCCGCAGCTGATGCGGAGCGACTCATTGCGAGTCCATAGAGGTGTTTCGCGCTTGTCGCGCCCAAAATACGGCAAAATTGGGAGACCTACGCCAAGGAGAACTGTGCTAAGCTCAAAAAGAATCGCCGGAGAGGTGGCAGAGCGGCTGAATGCGGCGGTTTGCTAAACCGTTGTACGCGCTAAAACGTGTACCGGGGGTTCGAATCCCCCCCTCTCCGCCAGAAAACAATCCAGCCAGTTCCTTACTTTCGACTTCGGGAAAGAAAAAAAGAATCGCGGGGGAATCAGCTATATCCCCCGGTGGCCCGGCGTTCGTAGGCCAATCCTTCGAGGATTTTCTCCACGGAAAGCGTGTTGTCGGCGGGGAGAGTGAGTTTGGACCTCAGCCGCTGAAAAATCTGATCCGCCATTCGCACGCGCACATCAAAATCCAATTCCGAACGCCGAGTCAGGAACGAGTCAATCAACGCGCTTTCTTCAAGCGTCAGGTTCGCGGCACCAAGAGGAGCGGAAACGGGAACACCTGGCGCTTGAGCCGTTTGCCAAACCGGCTTCAAGTCGCTGAACGAAGACTCCCGCACGACCAATGAGCCTGCGACAAGATCTCCTAGCCGTTTGTTCTCCTTGGTGAGAAGTGCGCTCGCTATCCCAATCGCGTAAAAGCCAGGAAGCCAGTCGACGATGCGCAGCAAATTCCTAGCGATGGATTCCGCCGGGGTCAGCGGACGTCCGGAATCTTTGATGACGCGAATGCCAGCCTTCCTCTTTCCGGGAGTCTGGCCGTTCCAGATAATTTCGAAAAACGCGAAGTAGCCGAAATAGAGAAGAAAGAAAAAGAGAACCAGGATGGCGAGTCCCCAAATGGCAGACTTCGGAGCGGCAGCAGTCAAAGCGGCAACGAGCATACCGCCGCCCATCCCAACGATGAATCCAACCAGGATCTGAATCAACGTGTCCAACGCGAGAGCCAAAAACCGGCTGCCGATTCCCGCAATCGCGAAATCGAGCGAGGTTTGCTCCGGGGTTTCAATGGTAAGCTTTTCGGTGTAGGACCCCAGAGATCCAGGGTTCGTCAGGTTCGAGGACATGATTTCCATCCGGTGGCTGGAAAAACGCAAGCCCTATTGGGCACGTCTGGAACAGCTTGTGCAAATATCCGGCCGGGGTGTTAGCGCCCTCCGCCACAGCGAATTGCAAGAGCTGGGGCTATTATATCGCCAAACGGCTTCCGATCTCGCGGCAGTGAGGGAAGATGCGGCGAGCAAGCAACTGGCCGTTTATCTGAATCAGCTTCTCGGGCGCAGCCACAATCTCATCTATCACGGCCAAAAAAAGAAAGTCAGCGGCATTGTTCGCTTTTATGGTGAAACCTATCCGCGAGTTTTCCGCGAAACCCTGCCACAGACCCTGATTGCTCTAGCAATCTTCGCGGTCACTGGGTTTGCCGCCTGGATCGTGACGATTCATGATCCGGGCTTCGCGCACCGCTTGCTCGGCCCAGGAATGATGGAAACCATCGAGCGGCGGGAAATGTGGACGCATTCCGTGGTCACGGTCAAACCGCTCGCTTCCTCCGGAATCATGACCAACAACCTCTCTGTATCATTCAGCACTTTCGCGCTGGGAATTACCGCGGGATTGGGAACCATCTGGATGTTGGCCGTAAATGGTTTGTTGATTGGCGTGATTGGCGCCGCCACGTGGAAGGCGGGCATGGCGTTGCAACTCTGGAGCTTTGTCGCACCGCATGGCGTGCTGGAACTGCCCGCGATATTCATTTCGGGGGGAGCTGGACTGGAAATCGCTCGAGGACTCTTGTTCCCCGGTTTTCTTCCGAGAAAACAATCCTTGGCTCAGGCCGGTGGGCGGGGGGCTCGTTTGTTGCTGGGAACGATTCCAATGTTGGTCGTTGCCGGCGTCGTTGAAGGCTTCTTCTCCCCAAGCGGGGCGCCAATCAAGATGAAGTTCCTGCTTGCGGCAGCGTTATTTGCAGCACTGCTTTCTTACCTTTTCTTAATAAATCGAAGTCAGCCTGAACCCTCTAAAGCAGGTTCCGCTCTTTGATGTCCAGATACTGATTCACCAAGGAAGAGGCTAACAGCCCGGGAACGAGTTCGAATGCGAACACTCCCTGCTGGCGGAGTCCGCGTAAGAGCAGGTCGCGGCGATGAACAATCTCCAACGCCGCTGCATGCCGGAACATTTCCTCGGCAGTCTGCGGGGTGGACTCCGCCAACACAGTAAGGTCCGGCTGGTTCATCGCGCTGAAGACGACGAGGTGGCGCCGCGTCATTTGCATGGCGTACTCGATCACTTCGGGTGTCGTCGGTGTCTCTGCGAAGTCCGTAATCCACACGACCAGGCTGCGCCGGCTCTGCTCCGTCAGCAAGACGCGCGCCGCGCGAGAGTGATCGGCTTCCGAAGCCTCCGCGCGAACTTGCGCAAGACAATCTACAATGGACCGCAGATGGAGCGCGCCGCGGTTCGCGGGCAGGTTGAACTGAATGGAACGTCCGTAGGCGAGCAGGCCGACGCGGTCGCCGCATTGCGTTGCGACCTGCGCCAGGGAGAGCGCGGCGTTGACGGAGTAATCCAGCTTCGAGATTCGCAAGCCGCCTTGCTCCTGTTGGACTTCTTGCTGTACCTCCTGCTGTACTTCGGCGCGCAGCAAACGCCCGGCATCGAGCACGATCCAAACGGCCTGGCTGCGCTCCATTTCAAAAATGCGCGTTGTAAGTTGATGGCGCCGCGCCGTCGCTGTCCAGCAAATGTCGCGAACGTCGTCGCCCTTTTGATAATCGCGGAGACTTTCGAACTCGCGGCCGTGCCCGCGCTGACGGCGGCGTCTTCGCTCCATTTCAATTTGGCGGCTGCGGATTAGATAAAGAGCGTGTTGGCGAGCTTGCTCGATATCTGGAAGCACGCGCACCGTTTGCGAAATCTCCGTGACGGCCCATCGCTGCGCGAGCCCCAGCCAGCTTTGGTAACGCAAAAACAGGCTTCCCAGCTGATGGTCCCCGCGCTTGCGCGGAAGAATCTTGTAACTGGCGCGCGTCGTGCTTCTAGCCGGGAGGACCAGTTCGAGCATGGGAGGGACAGCACGAAGCGCCGCTGGTGTTTCATCCGTAAGGGAGCAGCGAATAGATGTTTCAGCGAAATTTCGTATGCTCAGTGTTACCTCGCACGGCCGAGCCAGCTCGGGGGCCCCCTCCCAGGACCGGCGTGCTTCCAACTTCTCGGGGCTGGGCATTCGAAGCAAATCGGAGACAAATGCCAACACGATGACAAAGTCCCATAGAAACATCGCGCCGATGAGCCGCGGCGACCACCACGCCGGCACCAGCCACAACAATCCCAAAAGCAGCATTACAAAAAAACGCGGACCGAAGCCAAACGGCAGCCTCCCGAGCGGCCGCGCACGAGCGCTCGTCTCCGGCGGTATTAATGGCTGAGTTCGGTTCATGAGCAGCGCATCACTTCGGCACTTCCACGGCCGCGATGACTTGCCCGATTACCTGGTCGGAGGTAAGCCCTTCAAGATCAGCTTCCGGCTTAAGCAGAATGCGGTGCCGCAGTACGGGAAGCGCGGCAGCCTTTGCGTCGTCAGGCAACAAATAGTCGCGGCCCTCCATCCCCGCCAAGGCGCGCGCGACAAAGAAAAGACCCACAGCGGCGCGCGGACTCGCTCCCAAAGAAATGGCCGGCCAGTCGCGCGTCCGGCGAACCAGAGAAACCACGTAGGAATGAAGCGTCGGTTCAACGCGAACACGCTCGATTTCCTTTCGCGCCGCAGGAAGTAAACCCGCCTCGAGCGGGGTGAGCGCAATTTCCTCGAAGCGACGAGGATCGAATCCCTTCTCATACTGCGAGAGGATACTCATCTCTTCTTGCGCGGAGGGGTACGTCACGCGAATTTTCAACAGAAACCGATCGAGCTGCGCTTCCGGAAGAGGGTACGTGCCTTCAAATTCGATCGGGTTTTGCGTGGCCAGAACGGTAAAATTCTCCGAGAGGGGATAGCGCACACCGTCAATGGTCACCTGACGCTCTTCCATCGCTTCCAGGAGCGCGGCTTGCGTCCGCGGGGACGTCCGGTTGATTTCATCCACCAACAAGAGGTCCGTGAACACCGGTCCGCGATGCAAGGAAAATGCGCTCGTGCTCAGGTTGAACACGTTGGTTCCCGTTACGTCCGCTGGCATCAAGTCGGCAGTGCACTGCACTCGCTGGAAGCCCAGGGCGCAAATGCGTGCCAATGACTTCACGGCAAGCGTTTTTGCCAGCCCGGGCACGCCTTCAATCACCGCGTGACCGCCGCAAACCAGCACAACGAGCAGTTGGTCCACAAACTCGCGCTGGCCGATCACGATTTTGGCGAGTTCCTGGCGAACTTGCGAGGCAAGTTGCGAGAGATATTGCACGGTTACATTTTCTCCTTCCGAATTGCCGGGCGTATTGACAACCTGGCGGCTTGCTGTTCCAGCCTCTGCACAAGATCCAAAGCTTCTCCGCGCGGCAGTTTCCCTGCATGGCTTGCGTTGGCAGCTTGCTGCAGCAAATCACGGATGCCGGACTCTTTCCAGCCGAGCCGCTCTTCCGCGGCCTGACCAAGTTCCTGGTCTGTCGTCGTGGAAGGCAAGCCAAGCTGCCGAGTCAGCAGGGAACGAAACCGCTGATAGGATATTGCCACTGCCGACGACGCGGCGCCTGCTCTTTCATACAAGCCCCCAAGCGTCTCAACGTATTCCAGTGGGGACAATCGCGAGACCTCTGCGGGAACATAAATCGGGCCACTCCGCCTGCTGAATGTGAAGAGCAGCGCAAACGCAATCACCGCAATCTGCAACAGCCCCCAGACGAGAGAAGTCTTGGCCACATAGCTCCAAAGTGAGCTGCGTTGTCCGTGGAAATATTCGTCCCAATAAATTTCGTAGGGTTTTCCCGAGGACCAGTTCTTCAAGGCATCCAGAAAGAACGCCAGGTTGTCGTCTTTCGTGATCCCGGCGTTTGTTAGAGGTGTGGATCCGGCCCACCAGAGAATTTCTCCGCGCCCAAGCTTCCAGCTCACCACCACGGCGGTACCGGGTTCTCCGTAAAGCACAAGTTGCGAAGGGTTCAGAGCGCCCCAGTACGCTTCCGGCTGAATGGTTACATGGTGCGCCGCAAACGCGAAGCGGCTGGGAATCGAAGGGTTAAAAGTTATCCAGCCAGGGTCCGACGGATTATTCGATACAGTGGCGTCGAAGAAAAACATGCGGATGCTTGCTCCGGTAAACAACACATGTCCGCCGTCCTGGACAAAAGCCGTAAGCGCCTTTCTTTCCTTTTCACTCGGTGGCTGAAATGGCTCTGCAAGAACAAACAAAGAGTTTCTCGGACTGGCGTGCAACTCCGTTGGAGAGCTCTCCCAACGCCTTACCGAATAATGAAGTTGGGATAGCAACAGGTAAGCGGCCTTTGCTCCGCCGGACTGCGCAGAGTAAGTGGAAGGAATTGGAGAACTGAGTTCCTCACCGGGAGGGGCGAAAACCACGCTGGCCGTCAGCATGAACAGAAGCAGCCCGCCGCCGATATACAGAATCTTGCGGTCAGAGGCAGCTATTCCAGCGGGCATCCCATTGCCTCCAAGTGGCGAAGCGATTCGCGAAAATCCTCGAGGCTGGCGCCGCGATTGGCGTACCACGCTCTCTCAAGTCCACTTGTGAGAGCGGTAAGCGGTTCACAGTGAACGGGCGCAGGAACAAGCTGGCCGCCGGCCGGCTCAACCACAAGTTGCAAGTATTCCCGCGGGGTCTTTGTACGATCTTTGGGAACGACGCCAAGATCTTCGAGTCGCGCGATT
>Ga0079221_10000063_pt1 | contig 21651 bp, 15 predicted proteins | sample GAAS200_FD_75069 | JGI IMG/M metagenome (GOLD analysis project Ga0079221, IMG submission 75069) | Agricultural soil microbial communities from Georgia to study Nitrogen management - GA AS200 | ecosystem: Environmental > Terrestrial > Soil > Agricultural land | place: USA: Georgia | collected... | reverse complement strand
GGGGCGTCGAACGACAGCTTGCCATCTTCACGAAAATAAAGATTCTGCGTTTTCGCTTCGCGCGGCGGCCAGGAATCGAATTTCACCCACGTGTCGCTGCCGGTCTGAAAGAGCAGCGCCTCTTTCAGAGGAAGGCTGCCTTTGCTCTTCAGCCAGTAAGCGAACCAAGGCGCTTCGATATTGCGGCGGAAATAGAGCGCCGTGTCGCTGCCAAAAGGAATAAGTCCAAGCGAGTTGCCCGCGCCGCGGGCCCATCCGCCGTGATTCCAAGGGCCAGCGACGAGATAGTTGAGGTGGTCCGGATCTTCTTTCTCCAGGACTTCGTAAATCTTCATCGGGCCGTAGAAGTCTTCCTGGTCCCACCAGCCAGCGACGTTGAGATTCGGCACTTTGGGCCGCGTCAGAATGGAAGGCACGGCTTGCTGCTTCCAGAACGCGTCGTAGTTTGGATGCGCAATGAAGTCGTTCCAAGTGGGAAGCGTCCCGTGAATGTAGCTCTTGTTGGCGTTTGAAAGAGCGCCAAGCTGCAAATACCATTCATAAGTATCGAAGCGGTCAAACTGAAAAGAGAAATTGGTCTTGTCGGTCTCCATCATGGTGGAGTACTCGAAACCGTAGCTCAGGCGAAACGCGCCGTTGTGATGAAAATCGTCGCCGAGAAACATGTCGGCGGGAGAAGCCTGCTCGGAAACGGCTTTGAGCGCGGGGTGCGGCTCGAGCATGCCCATCACGGTGAGCCAGCCGCCGTAAGAAATCCCAAGCAGGCCGACGCGGCCGTTGTTATGCGGAACATTCTTGACGAGCCAGTCGATAGTGTCGTAGGTGTCCGTGCCCTCGTCGATGGACTTGGGATTTTTCGGATCGCGCACGGGGCGCTGCATGACGAATTTGCCTTCGGAACCGTAGCGGCCGCGAATGTCCTGAAACACGAAGATGTAGCCTTCGGGAATCATTTCGGCGTAGCGGCTGAGTTTGCGGCTGTAGCCTTTCTCGTCGTCGCTGAGACCATAGGGCGTGCGCTCGAAAATGATGGGCAACGGTTCCGTGGCGTTCTTCGGCGAATAAATTTCCGTGTGCAGCTTCACGCCGTCGCGCGCGGCGATCATGACTTCGGTCTTGTCGAAGAGTTTCGAGTAGTCCGGGCGTTCCTGCTGCTGCGCGGACACGGACAAACCGAGAAGAGGAATGGCCAACAGAAAATACAAACGCTTACGGCCAAAATGAAAAGAATGCACGAATTTATCCTCCTTGCCCTTGGCCCTTTACTCTCGCGGCAGGATAGTACACGAAAGGGGGTTGGCTCTGTTAGACTGGAGATTGCTCGACCGCACCTGAGAAGCCATCCAGAAGATGAGAAACGTCCGGGCTGCTGGTTGTCTCAGCAGCTATTTTTGTGTTCAGAGGAGTTAGCGCACAAGCGCCATTGAAAACGGAACTATGAGTCAAGAGATTCGCAACATCGCCATCATCGCCCACGTGGACCACGGCAAGACCACGCTGGTGGACGCCATGTTGAGGCAGAGCGGCATTTTTCGCGCCAACGAGGCGGTGGTCGAGCGCGTGATGGATTCGAACGAACTGGAACGCGAACGCGGCATCACCATTCTGGCAAAGAACACGGCGCTCTTTTTTCGCGGCACGAAAATCAATATCGTGGACACGCCGGGTCACAGCGACTTCGGCGGGGAAGTCGAACGCGCCTTGCGGCTGGTGGATGGCGTGGTTGTCTTGGTGGACGCCAGCGAAGGTCCGCTGCCGCAGACGCGGTATGTGCTGCAAAAAGCGCTGGCGGCGAAGCTGCCGCCGGTAATCGTACTGAACAAGATTGACCGCGCCGATGCGCGCCCCAAAGAAGTGCTCGACGAAATCTACGATCTTTTTATCGACTTGGACGCAACGGAAGATCAACTGGATTTTCCCATCATTTATACCAACGCGCGGGACGGCGTGGCACACACCAAGATTGGCGAAAATTCGAAAGACCTGCTGCCGCTGTTTGAGGCCATCGTGAAACATATTCCTGCGCCTCCGGGCGATCCCGCGGGCGTTCTGCAGATTCAGGTGATGAACCTGGATTACAGCGAGTTTTTGGGGCGCATCGCCATTGCGCGTGTTTTCAATGGAACGCTGAAGCGCGGGGAAGAAGTGGGCGTCAGCAAGCTGAACGGAAAACTCGAGCCCATCAAAATCACGAAGCTGTTTACGTTCCGCGGATTACAGCGCGACGAAGCGGAAGAGGTTCCCGCGGGCGATATCGTAGCCATTGCCGGAGTGGAGGACATTCAAATCGGCGAGAGCATCACCGATTTGGCTTCGCCCGCGCCGCTCGAGCCTTTGCTGATTGACGAACCGACACTGGCAATGATTTTCACGGTGAACAGCGGGCCGCTATCGGGCAAGGATGGCGAGTATTTGACCTCGCGGGACCTGCGCGACCGGTTGCAAAAAGAACTGCTCACCAATGTTTCGATTCGCGTGGAAGACACGGACACGCCGGAATCGTTTCGCGTGCTGGGGCGCGGGGAGCTGCAACTGGCGATTTTGATTGAGACCATGCGGCGCGAAGGTTTCGAATTGATGGTCGGGAAGCCGGAAATCGTGACGCGCGCGGAGAACGGCAAGAAGCTCGAGCCGGTCGAGCGCTTGGTGATCGATATTCCCGAGAATTTCATCGGCATCATCATGGAAACCATCGGCGGGCGCCGCGGCGAGATGGCCAAAATGAGCAATCACGGCTCGGGGCGCGTGCGGCTGGACTTCAAGATTCCTTCGCGCGGACTGATCGGCCTGCGCAGCCAGTTGCTGACCGACACGCGTGGCACCGCGCTGATTCATTCGATTTTTGATGGCTGGACCGAATACGGCGGCGAGATGGCGCTGCGGCCAACGGGCGCCTTGGTGGCGGATCGCGCGGGAGTTTCGACCGCGTTCGCATTGTGGGGTTTGCAGGAGCGCGGCGAACTCTTTGTCGGCCCGGGCGTGGACGTCTACGAAGGCATGATCATTGGAGAGAATTCACGCGAGCAGGACATGGACGTGAACGTCACCAAAGAAAAGAAGCTGACCAACATGCGCTCTTCCACGGCAGACGAAGCCATCCGGTTGATTCCGCATCGCGAACTGAGCCTCGAACAGGCGATCGAATTCATCGCCGACGACGAATACGTGGAGATCACGCCGAAAACGATTCGCCTACGCAAGAAAGTCCTGCAATCGAACAAGCGCCCACGCCGCTGGCAGGAAATTCGCGCCAGCCAGGAAGCGGCGGGCTAGGTGGTTAATGATGCATCCGCCTACTCAATCGGCACGTTCTGCACGATCTTGAGTGTTTTTCGCGGCCACGGGATAGACGCAGATAGCGTCAGCCAGGTAAGCACAGTCTTCCACCTACTATCGCCAGGCCGCTGAAGCTGAGCTTTGACGGCCCGCTCGCCCCGCCAGTGTTCTAAGATGCGAAATTCTCCGGAAAGCAAACCCGACACCGCTTCGAAGTACTTGTCGACCTTCTTGGGGTTCGTGCAGGGGGACCATTCGACCCACAGAGCCGATGCAGACAAATGGAGCTCGGCGAGATTTTGGAGGTTGAGGTGTACCCGAAATAAGAGTCCGGGTTGAGCTGGAATGTCCATTGCAAGATCGACATGGCTGGGATGCAAATCGAGGTGCATCACCAGCGAAGGAAATGAGGCGCGGATTCTCTCGAACGTCGAAAGTGCAATTTCGTATTCCCTAGTGCACATAATTGTTCAGTGCGCCGATCTTTCCAGAAGCTCAGCAAGATATTGCTTCCAGACGGCCGCGCGGGTGTGGGTGCCGTGGCCGCGGGTTTCGTTGGAGATGGGCAGCAGGACGAAGCGACCGTTTTTCACTTTCTTGATTTCGCGCTCGGCGATGCCGAGTTCCGGCGGATTGATGAAGTCGTCGGCGGAATTGATGTACATCACGGGCGCGGTGATTTTTTCGAGCTGCGGGGAAGGATCGTAATTCCGCGAAGAGTTCACCTGGTACAGGAAATCGTTAGCGTCGAGCGCCGCAAAGCGGGCCTTGAAATAATCGTCAAGCTCTTTGTCGGCGGCGTCGCGCGTCGGATAGGTCTTCTGCATGTAGAGGGGCGCGCTGCCGGCAATCAACAGCAGGTCGAGCACGGTGCGAAGCGCCTGCTGTGGCTCCGTGGAATATTCTCCGCCTTTCCATTCGGGATCGCTTCGAATCGCGTCCATGGTCATTTTGCGCCAGATGCGGTTACGCCCAGCGATTTGTACTGGCAGGCAAGCCAGCGGCATCAGCGCATCCATGAAATCGGGATAGGTTTCTCCCCAAACGAAGGAATGCATGCAGCCCATCGAAGTGCCCATGACCAGCCGCAGGTGATTCACGCCTAGCCCTTCGGTCAGCAAGCGGTGGTTTGCAGCGATCATGTCGTCATAGTCGTATTGAGGAAAATGCGCGTGCAGGCCGTCGCTGGGCTTCGAGGATTTTCCGTGGCCGATGCCGTCAGGAAGAATGATGTAGTAGCGCGTGGTATCGAGAAGCTGGCCGGGGCCAAACAGTTCGCCGGCAAAGATGGGCGAGAGGAATTGATGGCCAGTTCCGCCCGTGCCGTGCAAGATCAGGACGGCGTTGGTGACGCGCCCCTGCGCGTTCTTGGCGGGTTTTCCCAGTGTTGTGTAGTGCAGGCGCAGCTCCGGCAGGGATTCGCCGGAACCAAACTGGAAATTCTTTACGACAAAGTCGCCCTCGGTCGTGGCGGGCGTCGCAGCCAGTTGAGCAGCGGCGGGCCACCCGCAAAATAACAACGATGCGAGCAGGCAGAAGATAAGACGCGGGAAACATCGACGCATGGTTCACCTCAAAGGGCTAATCTCAATGGGCAGGAAATCTATCATAAACACTGAGTTACGGTGCTGGTGAATGCGGGCTAAGTGACCCCCTGACCGGCAAGACCGAATGTTTCACATGAAACATTCTTGCTTTGCTGCCTTCCGGTGCATAAACTGCCCCACGCCCGACAATCTCCCGCCCCCGGAGTGGCTCATGCGAAAAGTGTTGGTCCCGATTTTCTGCTCGCTGCTAGTGGCTTTGTTGCTTCCTTCGCGTTGCTGCACGCAAGCTGCATCAAAGCTTGCTCCGGAAGTGCGCGCGTTTGTGAAGGAGGACGCGCCGGTAATTGCGCTGACGCACGTTCGTGTGGTTGACGGCACCGGGGCGGCTCCTTGCGCGGACCAAACCTTGGTGATTCGCGATGGAAAGGTCGCGGCGCTCGGCGACGCGGCAAGCGCAAGGATTCCCGAAGGCGCGAAAGTTTTGGATCTCTCCGGCCGCACGATCATTCCCGGCTTGGTCGGCATGCACGACCACATGTATTACCCATCGCCGGGCGGAGCGCCCCCGCTTTATCCGGAACACGCCGCGAGTTTTCCGAGATTGTATCTAGCGGGAGGCGTGACTTCGATTCGAACGACGGGAAGCGTCGAGCCTTACGCGGACCTTGAACTGAAGCACCTGATCGATGATGGCAAAATGGCCGGGCCGAGAATTCACGTAACCGGTCCGTATCTGGAGGGGCCCGGCGCATTCGCGCTGCAGATGCATCAACTCAAAGATGCGGAGGATGCGCGGCGCACGGTGGAATTTTGGATCGCGCAGGGCGTCACATCGTTCAAGGCGTATATGAACATCACGCCGGAAGAACTGGGCGCGGCCACGAAAACGGCGCACGCGCACGGAATTAAGGTGACCGGCCATCTTTGTTCCATCGGGTTCCGCGAAGCGGCTGCACTGGGAATCGACGACCTGGAGCATGGCTTGGTGGTGGACACGGAATTCCTCGCAGAGAAAAGGCCGGGAGTATGTCCAAACACCGCGGGGGCAAATAAAGCCCTGCTTCCTCTGGAAGTGACTAGCGGGCCGATTCACGAAATGATCCGCGACCTGGTAGCTCATCACGTTGCGGTGACGTCCACGTTGCCGGTGTTCGAAACGTTTGTGCCCAACCGTGCTCCGCTGGATGCCCGAGTCCTGGATGCCATGCTGCCCGAGGGGCGCATTTCCTACCTGCGAAGACGCGCGTTGATTTCTGACGGTGCGGCGAAATCCGATTGGCCCGCGCTTTTCAAGAAGGAACTCGAATTCGAACGCGAGTTCGTAAAGCAAGGCGGCATGCTACTGGCCGGGCTCGATCCTACGGGCTATGGCGGCGCGATTGCGGGTTTCGGGGACCAGCGCGAAGTGGAATTGCTGGTTGAGGCGGGATTCACACCGGTGGAGGCGATTCGCATCGCCACTTCGAATGGTGCCGAATTTCTCGGGGAACAGGATAAAATTGGCACTCTGGCCGCGGGGAAGCAGGCCGACCTTGTTGTGATTGCCGGCGATCCCGTCGAGAATATTAAGGACATCGAAAAGGTGGAAACTGTGTTCAAGGATGGTGTGGGCTACGATTCGGCGAAGCTGATCGAATCCGTCCGGGGGCTCGTCGGATTGCGCTGACGCGCTCGGCCACAAAACAATGCAAAGGATTGCAAGTCCTTGGGTTACATGGCCGGAATGAGGTAGAGTCAAGGCTTACGAAGCGGCACGCACTGAGACGGTGGCATCCAAACGATAGAGGCAGGGGCCAAGCCACGAACTTTCCTTTGCGCTCCAAAAGGAGATGACGGAACTCGTGAGTCACATTCCCGGAACAAACGGTGACGCAGCATATCCCACGATCGCGGCGACGGCCACGGCACTGCCGCCACACACGATCACACGCGACGATGTGAAGTATTACATGGGCCGCGTCTTTGACATTCCTGACCGGCGGCTCGAAGCCATGATGAGCATCGTGGATAACGCCCAGGTGCACACACGGCACGCCATTTTCCCGATTGACTACACGATCGAACCGCGGGCGCTTTCCAAAACAAACAACGAGTACATCGAGCACGCCGTGAAGCTGGGCCGCGAGGCCGCCGAAAAGTGTTTGGAACGAGCCGGGCTAAAGCCGCAAGACATCGACCTCATCATCACGGTGTCCTGCACCGGCTTCATGATTCCTTCCCTAGACGCACACCTGATTCATCTAATGGGCTTTCGGCCGAATGTCCGGCGCATGCCCTTTACCGAATTGGGATGTGCAGCGGGGGCCATGGCTTTGGGACGCGCGGCAGACTATTTGAAGGCTCATCCAGGTGGGAACGTCCTCATCATTGCGGTCGAGTTGCCTTCGCTGACGTTTCAGCGCAAAGATATTTCACAGGCGAATTTAATTTCCTCGATTTTGTTTGGCGACGGCGCCGCTGCGGTTATCGTGCGAGGAAATCCCGCGCCGGGGCCGAAAATCCTGGTTTCGGAAACGTACACTTTCGAGGACTCACTCTTCGCAATGGGGTTTGATCTTCGCGACTCCGGGTTCCACATTATTTTGGACAAAGAAGTTCCAGAAATGATCGGGGGGAAAATCCGCGGGCTGGTCGAAGGTTTTCTGGAGCGCAACGGCCGGAAAAAAGAGGACATCAAGGGCTGGATCCTGCATCCCGGCGGCGCGCGGCTGCTCGGAAACGTCGAAGCCGGGCTGGGCCTGTGCAAATGCGACACGCAGCCCTCCTGGGACATTCTCGGCAACGTCGGGAATCTTTCCAGCGCCACGATTCTCTTTATTCTTCAGGAGTGGCTGGAAAAGCGTCCGCTCAAGGCCGGCGACTATGCGCTGGCGGCGGCTTTTGGTCCAGGCTTCAGCGCGGAATTCCTTCTACTGCAATGGGCCTGAGCGTCTACCTTTTCCTGTGCCTTCTCGCCGCCGTCTGCTTGCTTCGTCTGGTCGAACTCCGGGTTTCCCGGCGCAACTTCCAGCGCCTGCTCGCCGCCGGCGCCGTTCCCGTCCCTGAGCCGCATTTTAAATGGATCGTGGTCATTCACACCGGTGTCCTGATCGGCGCTGCTCTTGAAGTTATCTTTTTCAAGCGCCCTTTGATTCCTTGGCTCGCTGCCCTCTCATCTGTCCTGTTCATCGCATCTAACCTATTGCGGCTATGGGTGGTGGTAAGTTTGGGCCAGCTCTGGAGCGTAAACGTGATGGACTCTTCGCGGATGGGCATTGTGACCACCGGCCCGTTCCGTCTTATCCGCCATCCCAATTACACCGGAGTCGTGTTGGAAGTGATTTCGCTGCCGCTGATTCATACGGCGTGGATCACCGCCCTTGCCGCCGCTCTCGGTTATGTTTACGCGCTGTCTCGCCGCGTACCCGCGGAGGAGAAAGTGCTAATGGCGAACCCGAAGTATCGCGCCGCGATGGAACACAAGGCCCGCTTCGTGCCCGGCCTCTTTTAGAATCATTCGAATGACCTCTAAGATTTTCAGGCTTCTTGCTTGTTTGCTCCTGACCGCCGCGCTGGCGAATGCTCGACCTGATGGCCCCGAAGAAACTCCCGCGTTCACCAATGTCCCCGAACTCACCGCCGCCTTTCGCCTGCTCTACTCCCAGAAGTTCCCCGAAGCTCGCGCCGCCTTTGCTGAGTGGCGGTCGCAGCACCCCGATGAACCTTTTGGCTCAGTGGCCGTCGCAGCCAGTTATCTCTTCGAAGAGTTTTACTACCAGGGTGCGCTCACGACCGATTTCTTCCTGAACGACAAGCGGTTTCTCCACGGGATCGATGGCGAACCCAACGCGGAACGAATGAAAGCTTTCGACGATGCCCTGCGAAGCGCGCGAGCTCTCGCGGCAAAGCGATTGTCCAAAAATCCCAAGGATGCCGAGGCGCTCTACGCGCTGACGCTCTGCGCCGGCATGGAGTCCAACTCCGACATGGTTCTAAAGAAACACCATCTGGACGCTTTGAAGCACCTCAAGGAAGGCAACAATTACGCCAAGGCCCTGCTGGCATTGCGCCCCGATGCCTACGACGCCTACGTGGCTTTGGGCACCGCCAATTACATAATCGGAAGCTTGAACGCGGGCTTCCGAGCCATTTTGTGGTTTGGCGGCGTTCATGGCGACAAGAAACTCGGGATGGAGCAGGTCAGCAAGACCGCGGAAAATGGCCGCTATCTGAAACCCTTCGCCAAAATCATGCTCGCGCTGGCCGCCCGTCGAGAGAAGCAAAACGCCCTGGCGCAAAAGCTTTTCCGCGAGCTGAGCGAAGAATTCCCCGAAGGCACGCTTTACGCCGTGGAATATGCCAAGGCGATGGGACGCCCCGTTCCCGCCTCAATGCATCGCTGAAGCTGCTTTGCATGCTGTTAGATTCAATCCGATAGTCTAGAATCTCGCTGCAGACGGGGTGATTTCTCTACGTCACCCGCGCAAGGCGGTGAATCGTGTTTCAGCGCGACTTACTCAAGGGTCGGGCCATTTTCGTTACGGGCGGCGGCACCGGACTTGGACGCTCCATGGCTCTGCGGTTTTCCGAACTGGGCGCGCGAATGTTTCTGGTGGGCCGGCGCGAGGAGCCGCTTCGTGACACCTGCGAAGAAATTCGCAGGCTCGGTGGCACTGCGGCGTACGCCACCTGCGATGTTCGCGATCATAACGCCGTCGAAACAGCGGCGGCTAAAGCAGAACAGCAATTCGGCGAAATTAATGCGCTCGTTAACAACGCCGCCGGGAACTTCATCGCTCGCACGGAAAAGCTCTCTGCGAGCGCCTTTAACGCCGTTGTGGGGATTGTGCTGAATGGCTCCTTTCACTGCACGCAAGCCATCGGCAAGCGGTGGATCGCACAGAAACTCGGCGGGAATATTTTGAACATCGTGACAACCTATGCAGCGGCCAACTGTGGCTCCGGCTTCGTCGTGCCCTCGGCCTGCGCCAAAGCGGGAGTCTTGGCTATGACGACCTCGCTCGCTGTGGAGTGGGCCAAGCATCACATTCGCATCAACGCCATCGCCCCGGGACCTTTTCCCACCGAAGGCGCGTGGTCCCGCTTGATGCCTTCGAAACAGTTCGAGGAACACAGCAAAGAAAAACACCCCATGAGGCGGTTCGGGCGCCACGAAGAGCTGGCCAACCTCGCCGCGTTCTTGCTCAGCGACATGGCGGAGTACATCAACGGTGAATGTGTCGTGATCGACGGCGGTCAATGGCTGCGGGGAGCCGGTGAGTTTAACGACCTGATGCTCCTGCCTGACAGTGCCTGGGAAACGATGGAAGCCGCGCGGCAGAAGAAATCCTAGGTTGATCCTATTGGGGGAGCGCGCGCTTTCTCAACTCCACGCGCAGTTTCACTTCGCCGATGGCTTGCCCGTTTGCTTCCGCGCGAATCGTGACTTCCTGAGGTTCCGCTTTCGATGGCGCTTTCTCCCCCGGCTTTTCCAGCGGCGCGGGACGGTTTACTTCGACGCGAGGTGCAGCTGTTTGTTTTGCCGCCACCGTAAACTTTCCTGTGCCACTTTCAGCAGTCCACCCTGCCGGCAACACGGCAGAGATCGTGATCTCCTGCATTTTCGCCGTGTGGTTGCGAATCCAAAGAGGAATCACCAAAGTTCCAGGCCCTTGCAGAGCGATCTCCGGCGGTTCGGGATGCGGCAAATTCGTAAGCCCATGCGCGCGGCGGAATTCCGCATAGAAACTCCAGGGCCCGCCAAGTTCAACCGATAAATCTGGCTTTGAGGGTTCTGGTGTAATTTCCGGCCGCATGAACGGAACCGCCCCCGGCGTAATCGCTTCAAAAATATCTCCGGTGACGCTGCCGCCCACCACGGACTTGCCAAGCACATAATGCTGGTCTTCTCCCCAGCCATCCTCCGACGTAGCCATCTTTTCGATTTGCGCTTCGTCCATCTGCGCGATGCGATCCAGATAGGATTTGGCTTGCGTCTGATGCGCGCGAAAAGCATCCAGCGCCATGCGCCAGTAGGGTTTGTTGCTTAACTTGGAGATTTCCTTCACGGAATAGCTCGGACCTTTGCCGCGAAAAATATCTTCGCGGTCTGCATCGGGGAAGTAATAAATCTTCTTCGCCTGCCACGGCCGGAGGTTTTCCAGGGGAGAGCGTTTTATTGGCCCCGCGACTTGCTCGGGAAAAACGGCGGGATCACCCGCGAGATCAAATGCCTCCGTTGCAAGCACGCCGCAAGCCTGATGGTCACCGTGGTCTTCACCGATAAACGTTCCCGGCAAAAAAGTAAGGATAACTTCCGCGCGCGTCAAGCGCACCAACCGGACCAGTTCTTCCAGGGTCTCTGCATGATCCCAATGTGCCAGCGATAGCAATACGTTTTGGGAAGCGGTGTCTTTTCCGCTGAGAAACCACACATTGTTTATGCCAAGTGTGGTCAAGGCATTTCGCGCCTCGATTTCGCGAACCAAGCCGAGCGCTGCCGCCTGCTCCGTCCCTGCTTGATTCTCTCCGCTGCTCCCGCGCGTCCCGAAAACCACCGCAACGCGCTTATGTTCGTCGAGTTCCCGCGCCAAGTATGGCGTCGCGGCGGCTTCGTCGTCGGGATGCGCTACAACCACAAGAATGTCCGCCTTGTAGCGTTCGTCCGCCTGCGGCAAGGCTTTGGGTTCCTGCGCGCTCGTCGAAAGACAAAAGAGGAACACGACTGCGAGTAGCCTTTTCATAGGCTTTTGATGGTATCGCAGAAGGGTTTGACGCAGCGAATTGCGAAGTCGCTTGGCTCCGCAGCGAATCGCGCTTAGGAAGGAACCGCGGAGCATTGCGCGAGTCGCCTCGACTCCTACTTCGTGTAGAATCACGAAAAACGAAAAAGTAAGCGATCTCTTGTGGCCAAATAATGATCCCCCCGAAGAAAGACTGGGCTCTAAATCGAGAGGCATTTCGCCAATTCCTCAGTTGGCTTGATGAAGGAGTTGAATCTAATGGAGAGAGGTATCTCGAAATGCGGCGCAGGCTGGTGCGTTACTTCGATTTTCGGAATTGCCCCTTTCCTGATGATTTGGCCGATGAAACGCTGAATCGGGTGGCCCGCAAACTTGAGGAAAAAGGTGAAATCGTGGGTGCCACGCCCGCCCACTATTGTTACATCGTCGCGAGACTTGTTCTTCTAGAGTCCGTCCGCCGAAGGGATCACGATGGACCTAGCCTCGATGACACGGAGCGCTCTGGCGGCGTCTTGGCTAGCTTGGCTAAGCCTTCCGAGCCTGCGATCGACACGGCAGTGAAAGAAAGACTCTTCACCTGCCTTGAGCAGTGCTTGAGCAAGCTTCGGACGCAAGAGCGGGAGCTGATCCTCGAGTATTACCAGGGCATTCAGCGCGAAAAGATTGAACGCCGCTCACAAATGGCCGCGCAGCGTGGCCTGACAATGAACGCGCTGAGCATTCGCGCTTGCCGGATTCGCACCAAGCTGGAAGCTTGCGTAAAAGCTTGCTCCGAAGAGACCTGACGGATTTTGCCCACTTCGGTCTTATATTAAGGGGGACAATGCCTTCCGCAGATAAGCAAAGACTGAACGACCTGGTTCTGAGCCGCTACCTTCTTGGCTCCTTGCCGGCGGAAGAGGCCGAGCGCCTCGACGAATTGAGCGTTGCGGATGATGAATTTGCACTGCGCCTGGACGCCGCGGAGAACGACTTGGTGGATGCTTACGCCCGAGGGGAACTCTCGGGAGATGCGCTGGAGCAATTCCAGAAATTCTATCTCTCTTCTCCGAGACGACGGGAGAAGTTGGAATTCGCCAGGACCTTGCTCCACTCCGGCGAAAGGACCGCCGACGCTGGGGCCAGGGCAACGACGCGACATGCGATTCCAGGCGCCAAGCCAACCGATCAAACTTCACAAAGCAGCTCACTGCGTCGCTGGTTTACCGTTCCAAGATTAAGACTCCAGTGGGGGTTCGCATTTGCAGCTGTGGCGCTCCTTTTTGGCGGTAGCTATTTGTTTGTCGAAAACGAGCGCTTGCGGCACCAAGCCAACGAAGCGCGCAATCAGCAGATAGCCCTGAACCAGCACGCGCAGGAATTGGAGAAACAGCTCGACGAGCAGCGCTCTACCAATGCCAGCACGGTCAAAGAGTTAGATCGTTTGCGCGAGACTTTGCCTCCACCTCGGGCATTGAAGATTGTCGCTGCCCTCTTGCTGCCTCAGATGCGGGGCGTCGGTGAGGCCCCCACGGTCTCCGTGCCTCCTGGGACCGATCAAGTTCAATTGCGATTGCAGCTCGAATCGAATGACTTTCCTGCTTATCAAGTCGCGCTGAGAGACTCCGTGACGAATCAGGTTTTGTGGCGCAGCGCAAAGCTCAAGGCCAAGCTCCAAGGCGACGCAGTAGGCGTGTCCATTAGCCTTGCAGCTAGCTTGCTGAAGCAGCAGAATTACATGCTCGAGCTTTACGGCGCTGCCGGCACATCGGCCGAGTTGATGGCAAGCTATCCTTTTCGGGTTGTGCTAAAGTGACGTCCTCCGCAGCGAACGTTCTTCCATAACTAATCTCAAGGTGAAGTATGGAGCACAATTTCTCTAGCCGCAGCCCACTACGACCTTCCTCCTTCCGATGCGTGTACGCCATCGTGCTTCCTCTTGCGCTGACGTCCACTGCTCTCTTCGCACAGGAACAGCAAGTTCCGGGATCCGGTCAGCAAGAAGTTTTCGCTCTCGAGCCCGGCAGGGTGCTTCAATTTGTTCTGGCCGGGGGACAGAAGCGCAGGTTCACCTTCGTCATGGCCGAGGGCCAGTACTCCACACTGGTCGCGGACTGTGGCGGCATGACCGCGAAGGTTAAGCTGTTCGATGTTGCTGACGCTATCCTTGATGCGGATGCCGTGAATGAGAAAATCGCTCGGCGAACATTCGAAATCGTCGCGGAAGCGTCCGGCTCCTATGCTGGGGAAATTGCTAACCAATTCCCAAGACGTCCTCCAGTGACGTGCAGGCTGCAGTTAACTGCGCCGCGCGCTGCCTCAGCGCTCGAACACTCGTTACAACAGGCCCGGAAACTCGCATCCCAGGCCTCCGAACTGAGCATTCAAGGCAAATACAATGATGCCCTGGATCCCGCGCAAAAATGCCTGGAAGTCCGGGAACAGCTGCTGGGTCCAAACGACGCCTTGGATGCTGTCCCGCTCAAGATACTCGGAGACATCTACTACCGAGGCAAGGCAGAGTACCTGAAGGCAGAGCCCTACTACTTGCGGGCGCTTCGCATCGCCGAGAAAATTCCGGGTCCGGAAAACGGCATCTTGATTCCAATCCTCATCGATCTAGGGGGGCTTTATGGAACAGAGGACAAGCTCGACGAGGCCGAGCAGACTTTAGAACGCGCTGTGGCTGAGGAGGAGAGGAACTACGGCCCGGACCATCCACCGCTTGCTGCTTCGCTAGTCAATCTCGCGGTTGTCTGCGACGAAAAGGCGGACTACGGCAAGGCTGAGAAGCTTTATGAACGCGCGTTGGCGATTTTCGAGCACGAGTACGGCCCCGACTATCCCGGCATCGCGACAATAGTAAGCAACCTTTCCGTCGTCTATTCCGAGAAGGGTGATTACCCTCAGGCCCAGAAGTTTGGACAGCGCGCTCTCGCCATCGCCGAGAAATCGGCGGGTACGGAAAATGGCCGGCTTGGGCTCCCACTCGTTACGCTCGGCGATACCTACCGTTTGGACGGACAGCCGGATAAGGCTGAACCTCTCTACGATCGCGCCCTCAAAATCTTCGAGAAATCCCGAGGTCCCGAGCATCCGCTGGTCGCCGATACACTTTCCTACCTTGCCGAGATCTACCACGATCGGCGTGATTTCGCGAAGGCCGAGACGTATGTGCAGCGGGCCCTGGCTATTCGCGAAAAAAAACTCGGAGCGGACGACCCGAACGTCGGTAGCTCTCTCGATGAACTCGGCTCCATCTACCGCGATCAAGGAGATTATGCTCAGGCCAATCCGCTTTATCGGCGGGCGCTGGCCATTCGCGAACACGCTCTAGGCCCAGATCACCCGGATGTCATTGAGACGCTATCTAATCTGTCCATTTTAGAGATGAGCCGTGGCAATTTCGAACAAGCGGAATCACTGCTGGCACGCATCATCGCCACCAGCGAACGAAATGCCAAACTCAACTTGGCTTCCGGTTCCGAACGGCAAAAGCTTGCCTATCTGAAGCTTCTGTCATCGCAGTTCAATCAAGCAGTCACCCTCAGCGCTCTCTCGGCGCCCGGAAACCCTGCCGCTCGCGATCTGGCCCTGACCACCGTGTTGCAGCGCAAAGGCCGGGTACAAGACGTTCTTTCCGACAGCCTCGTCAACCTGCGGAGCCATTTCGGCGGGGACGATGCGAAGCTTATGGACCGGTTCAACGAAGTAACCTCGCAACTCGCGCATCTCGTCCTTAGCGGTCCGCATTACGGAGGAATTGAGGAACACCAGATGCGTCTCGACGCGCTCAAGAACGAACGCGAAAAGCTTGAGTCGCAAATCGGTGACCGCAGCGCTGAATTCCGCGCCGGGTCTGCACCTGCAACGCTCGAGGCCATCCGCGCCTCCTTGCCTCGCGACGTGGTGCTTCTGGAATTCGTCGCATACAGAAAATTTATCTCCTCGGGGATTACGGAAACAGACCGCCAAGGCGAAGCCCGCTACGTCGTTTACACTCTCTCGCCCAAACAAGGCATCCAGCACAGGGACCTCGGCCCGGCGAAGGACATCGACGACGCCATCGGCGCCCTACGCCAGGCGCTGCGCGACCCCAAGCGCATGGATGCTGACCAGCTGGCTCGGACCGTTGACGAGAAAGTTTTGGGGCCTATTCGTGGAGCTCTCGGCACCGCTAAGCTTCTGCTTATTTCGCCGGATGGGCAGCTGAGCCTCCTTCCTTTCGAAGCCTTAATCGATCCCCAGGGTCGTCGCGCCGTGGAACGCTACTCGATCACCTATCTAAGCTCCGGGCGGGATCTCCTCCGCCTCCAAGTGCCGCGGCCAAGCAGAAGCGTTCCCGTACTTGTGGCGGATCCCTTGTTCGGCGAACCGAATGAGAATTTGGTCGCCAATGCCGCGACGCCCAAGGCAAGGCCGGCGGTTGCCGGACTTGCACGACGAAGCATTACAACAGGGGCGGACTTCGCCAGCTTGTATTTTGCCCCACTGGAGGGAACAAAAGCAGAAGCCCAGAGGATTCAAGCTCTGTTCCCCGAGGCAAGGGTACTCACAGGTGAACAGGCTTCTGAAGCGGCTCTACAAGAGCTCAACGGACCGAAGATCCTGCATATCGCTACCCATGGCTTTTTCCTGCGGGATTCCGCCCCAAGCAAAGAGGGTAACGATGCAATGACCTACCCGGAGAACCCGTTGCTGCGCTCGGGGCTCGCACTAAGTGGTGCCAACTTGTCCCGAGACAGCAAAGGGCGTGGGATCCTTACCGCCCTCCAAGCCTCCAACCTCGATCTCTGGGGAACCAAGTTGGTTACACTCTCGGCCTGCGACACAGGCGTCGGCGAGGTCAGGAATGGCGAAGGAGTCTATGGGCTGCGCCGCGCGTTTTTCCTCGCTGGAACGGAATCTTTGGTGATGAGTCTCTGGCCCGTCAGCGACTATGTCACCCGCGAATTGATGACGGAATACTACACTGGACTGAAGAAAGGTCTCGGCCGCGGCGAGGCGCTACGCCAGGCGCAATTGTCTATGCTGAAACGAAAGGGCCGCCAGCATCCCTTCTATTGGGCCAGCTTCATCCAAGCCGGCGAATGGGCCAATCTTGACGGGAAACGATGAAGATATGGCAGTTCGGGGGCCTGCTACTAGATGTGGTCCAATTGACCACTAGCTAGCTCATTCTTCTCTATACCCTTGGCCGCCTTCTGAAGGGTGATATGTGGTTCCTGGATGCTCCTCCGAAATGTTTTCGGATTTTGATCTTATCTAGGTGAAGGCGCCCGACGCCGATTCGGAAGCTAAAGGGGTGTTTCGATGCAGACCTTCCCAGCCCGTCAATCTCATTTTGGTGGTTCCGTAGCAGACTCTTTTGTTAAGAAGCTTCCAGTCAGGCGGCGATACAAGCGCAACCTCCTCGCGGGAGTTTTTGTTGTCGCCGCCACGTTGCTCGCGATCGCTGGAGTAAGCGGCCAGCAATTCACGTTTATCCCAAACGGTACGTTTTTCCCCGATTCCAGCGGCGCGTCGGAAACTTACAGCACCTCGGAGGGCGGCATCGATCTTACCGGGCCATTCTTCCAAAGCTTGGGCAGCAACGGCCGGGCCTGCGTTACCTGCCACCAGCCCAGTGACGGAATGTCTGTCGCAGCTGCGAATTTACAGCAGAGATTCAACGTCACGCAGGGCTTGGACCCCATCTTCCGCACCAACGATGGCTCCAACTGCAATCACAATATTGATGTCTCGTCTCTCGCTGGACGGTCCGCCGCCTACAGTCTGCTGCGGACGCGCGGCCTGATTCGTGTCGCAATTAACGTTCCGGCAAACGCGGACTACCAGGTCGTCAGCGTAAGCAATCCCTACGGCTGCAACGAATCGGACGTGATTTCGCAGTACCGCCGGCCGCTGCCCGCAACCAATCTTCGTTTTTTGAGCACTGTCATGTTTGATGGGCGCGAATCGTCCCCTGACACAGGCACAACCAAACTTCTTTACGATGCGAACGATCCGCTTGGCGCCCTGGTTGGTGATCTGACTCACCAGGCTATGGACGCCAGCAATGGCCACGCTCAGGCTTCTCCTCCACTTACGCTATCAGACCCACGGCTTTCCCAAATCGTGAATTTTGAGATGGCCCTGTCCTCGGCGCAAATCATTGACAATAACGCCGGCCGATTGGACGCCCGCGGCGCGACCGGCGGGCCAGTGGCGCTCACCACGCAGCCGTTTTTTATTAGCATCAACTCGAGCGTCAACCCGCTGGCGCCGTCGATGGAACAGCCCGGCGGTGTAACTCCAGGTGATGGGCAGTTTAGTTCTGCAATTTTCAATCCTTATGACGCTTGGACATCCATGCCCGCCTCCTCTCCGCGTGCAGCGGTTGCGCGCGGGCAGGCCATATTTGACTTGAAGCCCATCAACATCACCGAAGTGGCTGGCATTAACGACCCAGTGGCAGCGGGCGGCCTTGGGGTCGGCGATAATCCGCCGCTCCAAGGAACTTGCGGTACATGTCACGATACGCCGAACGTGGGAAACCATTCCTTCCCGACACCGTTGGACATCGGCACGGGTGACCCCGATCCTTCCAACCCGAATGTGAACAAGGGCGGCTTGGATATCCGCTATTTGCCGAGCATAACGGTATGCAAACTGAATCTGACCACCGATCCCCCGTCGCCCACGAGCAACTGCAAAACGACGACCGATCTAGGTCAGGCTTTGATCGACGGCAAGTTTGACCATGTCGGCAAGATCAAAGGGCCGGTTCTGCGCGGCCTAGCAGCCCGTGCGCCCTACTTCCACAATGGCTCGGCGCAGACCCTGTTGGATGCTGTGCGCTTCTACGAGACCCGCTTCGGCCTGGCGCTCACGCAACAGGAAGAATCGGACCTGGTTGCGTTCTTAAGAACTCTCTAACTACTGGTCCCGCGTTCTAGCGTAGCCAATAGCACACAGTCGTGGGGGCAACCCCACGGCTGTTTCCCGCTGCTAGAGCCTCTCATTCGTGCCAAGTGATTGAGGAGCTGAGACTTGGACCTTCCCATCGAGCCAGCCGCGCCTGGCGCACATCTTGCATGTTGCCTCCTCGCGGCGTCACCACGAGTGGGGAGGCCTCCATGCAAAGGCTCACGAAAAACCGGGCCAATCCGAAAGTGTCAGCGCGATTGGTGTTAGGGCTCCTAGCATTCACTACCGTTCTTGCGGGATGGGCATCTGGACAGAGCGATGGAGCGGTAACGCCCTCTCGCGTCGGCGAAGGATGCTTGCTTTACCGTTCGCCGCTCTCTGGGCGCTACGAAACCGTGCCGCTGGTGCACACAGACGTGGCGTTGGACGTCCGCGGATTGGTGGCTGCGGCCACAGTGACCCCGCAATACGTCAACAACACAAACGAACCAATCGAGGCTGTCTACGTTTTTCCGCTCCCTCATGATGCTGCTGTCTACGACATGGAAATTCGCATCGGCAACCGCGTAATTCGTAGCGTGATTAAAGAACGCGAGGAAGCTAAACGCACTTACGAGGCGGCAAAATCCGAAGGCAAGCGAGCGGCGATCGTAGAAGAGGAGCGGCCCAACATCTTCACAGCGTCGGTTGCGAACTTGATGCCAGCCGACCACATTGACGTTCGTCTTCGCTATGTCGAGCCGCTGCGTTGGGAAGAGTCCCGGCTGCGGCTGGTTTTTCCCATGGTCGTCGGACCGCGCTACATTACCGGCACGGAAGCCGTTAGCCACGACGGAACCGGCTGGGCCGCCGACAGCGATGCGGTTCCGGACGCTTCGCGAATCACTCCGCCGGTGCGCACTCCGGAATCGCGCCCGGGCCACGATATTTCGCTGGCCGTGGATCTCGACGCTGGCTTCGAATTCGGCGCCATCAAAAGCGTCTCGCACGAAATCAGCGTGAAACGCCTGCCAGACGGACGCCAGCACATCGAGCTCGCGAACGGGGCCACTATTCCGAACAAGGATTTTGTCCTCGAAGTGCAGCAGGCCGAGAGCGCCCAACCCAAGACCGCGCTCTTTCTTTCTCCTGAAAAAGAATCCGGCGAAACGTACTTTCTTCTGACCGCCTTTCCGCCCACCGTGCAGCCAACCAAGCGCGTGCCGGTAGAAATGCTCTACCTGATCGACATCTCCGGCTCCATGTCCGGCACGTCCATCCAGCAGGCGCGCGAAGCGCTGCTCCAGGCTCTGGACCGGCTCACGCCTGCTGATCGCTTTGGCATCGTGGCCTTCAACCACAGCTACTTCGAATTTGCTTCCCAGCCATTGACCGCGAATTCGGAAAATGTGGCTGCGGCGCGCCGTTATGTCCAGGGACTGGAGGCCAGCGGCGGCACGGAAATGCTGCCCGCGCTGCTTCACGTCATGCAAAAGCCTGAGACCTCCGGTTATTTACGTCACATCGTGTTGTTGACGGACGGCGACCTCGGCAACGAAGAACAAATTTTCGCGGCGCTGCGGCATGACCTTGGCGGCGCGCGGCTCTATACCGTGGCGATCGGAAGCGCTCCGAACTTTTTCCTCGCCACCAAAATGGCGCAGTTCGGGCGGGGCAGCTTCACTCACATTGCGGATATCAGCGAGATTCGCGAACAGATGGGAAAGTTGCTTGAAACTATTGAAAGCCCTGTTCTGACCGATGTGAGGTTGTCGTTTGAAGGCGTCGAGCTGGCGGAGACTTACCCGCAGCGCCTGCCCGATCTTTTCTTGCGGCAACCGCTGCTGGTTTTCGGGCGCATCTCGCAAGGGCGAAAAGGGACTGTACACCTGACGGCTCGCGCGGGGGATCAACCTCTCGAAACGAGCATTCCGTTCGATGCTTCGACGGCTTCATTCCATCCCGGCATTACGACGCTGTGGGCCAGACAACGCGTGGAAGATTTGATGGATCGCTGGCGCGAAGCGGATGAAGACGCGCAGGCGGGCATTCGCACGAACCTGATCGCTCACGCGATTCGCTACCACTTGGTGACGCGCTTTACCTCCCTCGTGGCAGTGGAGGAAGTTGTCGCGAACGTTGGCGGCGAATCGCGTACCGTTCCCGTCCCCACCGAACTGCCCGCCGGCATGCAACTCGACAAGGTCTTTGGTGCGCCGGCAACCGGCACGGCTGACTCATTTCTCGAAATGCTGGGCGTGATTCTCCTGCTGATTGGCCTGATTATGAGCATCGCCCTGCGGCAGTTCGCTCGCAAAGCGGAGGCAACGTCATGAAACCCTTGCGCATCTTCGTAGCTTTGATCTTGTTCTCCGGAGCATCCCTTACAGCGCGCGCCATGTACCTGGACGCAAAGGCAGAGCTCGCCAGCGTATTGATTCATCGCGCGTGGAGCAAAACTGTGGCGAATGGCAAGCCGCATCCACCGTGGCCCTGGGCAGACACTTATCCCGTCGCGCGCCTGCGCATCCCGCGATTGGGTTACGACGAAGTCGTGCTCGAGGGTGCAACTCCTCGCACACTGGCTTTCGGACCCGCGCGGCTCTTCAGCGGAGCAGGATTGGGTGAGCCGGGAAATGTCGAGCTGGCCGGGCACCGCACAAGCTGGTTTCGGCCTCTGGAAGGCTTGGAAGCCAGGGACGAAATTCAAGTTCAATGGTTCGACGCTCGCAAGCACGAACTTCGCGAGCGAACCTACACAGTAAATGACATAGTCATCGTCGCGCCCGAAGAGGTTCCTTTGCTGACGACACCATCCGGCGATGCGCTGACGCTGATTACTTGCTATCCGTTTGGCCACAGCCCGCGGTCTCCTCACCGGTTCGTCGTGCTGGCTTCCCCGGCAGGGCCAAACCGCGTCCCGGAAACTTCGCGTATTACAAGCCGGGCGCAACTCTAGGAGGCGCACCACTAAAATCGAGCCATGAATCGCGTTATACCCTCTGGCAAGCATGATTATGAGTTTGCTAGACTGGCGCGGCTTTGCGACACAGCACTCGAAGACGGTTTCTAGCGGAAGCCGCGGGTACGGCGGCGGGCGTGTTTTTCTTGCGGGACGTAGGGACAGCGCTTGCTGCTCAAAGTGCGCCTCACATGCAATTACCCGCAACGCCGCGCGAGAGGATAGCGATTGCGTCGTACCCCTTTCGGGACTTTGTCGCGGGACGCGACGACCAGCC
>Ga0079221_10000061_pt1 | contig 21826 bp, 19 predicted proteins | sample GAAS200_FD_75069 | JGI IMG/M metagenome (GOLD analysis project Ga0079221, IMG submission 75069) | Agricultural soil microbial communities from Georgia to study Nitrogen management - GA AS200 | ecosystem: Environmental > Terrestrial > Soil > Agricultural land | place: USA: Georgia | collected... | reverse complement strand
TACGTGGAGCCGACCCTGGTGCAGCCGACCTTCGTGCTCGACTACCCGGTGGCGCTCTCGCCGCTCGCCAAGCGGAAGCGGGACGACGAGACCCGGGTCGAGCGCTGGGAGCTCTTCGTGCTGGGCCGCGAGCTCGCCAACGCCTTCACCGAGCTGAACGACCCCGAGGAGCAGCGCCGCCGCTTCGAGGAGCAGCGCCGGTTCCGCGACGCCGGGGACGCCGAAGCGCATCAACTGGACGAAGACTTCCTGCGGGCCCTCGAGTACGGCATGCCGCCCACCGGCGGCGTGGGCCTGGGCGTGGACCGGCTCCTGATGCTGCTCGGCGATCAACCCAACATCCGCGACGTGATCCTCTTCCCGATGCTCCGGCCCGAATGATGAGCGTACTGGAGCTGCGCATCGCCGCGCGTTACCTGAAGAGCCGCCGGGCCTCGCGCCTGGTGTCGCTCATCACCCTCATCGCGGTGGGCGGGGTGACGGTCGGCGTGATGGCGCTGGTGGTGGTGCTGGGCGTGATGAACGGCCTCCAGGCCGATCTCCGCGACAAGATCCTGGTGGCGAGCCCCCACCTCCAGGTGCTGACCTACGGCGCGGGCCTGCGGCTCGACGACTGGCGCCGGGTTTCCGCCGAGGTGGCCCGGATGCCCGGCGTGGAAGCGGCGGCGCCCTTCGTGCTGACCCAGGGGCTCGTCTCCGCCGGCCACGACTACGCCGAGGGCGTGATCGTGCTGGGCGTGGAGCAGGACACCGCGGGCAAGCCGGTCACCAGTCTCGCCCGTCACTTCACCAAGGGCGACCTCCGCTTCAAGGTGACCCGCGAGGATGTCGAAGGCGGGATCGCGCTGGGGGTCCGGCTGGCGGGCAAGCTCTCCGCCTACCCGGGCGACGTGGTGACGCTGGTGGCGCCGGCGGGCTCGCGGTTCAACCCCAGCATCGGCGCGTTCGTGCCCGAGTACCATCGCTACGAGGTGACCGGCCTCTTCGACACCGGGATGTACGAGTACGACAACCGCTACGTGGCGATGCCGCGTCCCCTGGCCCAGCGCTTCGCCGGGCTGGACAGCGCCGTCACCGGGATCGAAGTGCGCCTCGCCGATCCCTGGCACGCCAAGGAGTTCGGCACCCGGCTCGAGGCCCAGCTCGGCTATCCCTACCGCGCGCTCGACTGGCAGTCGCAGAACTCCCAGCTCTTCCGGGCGCTGATGCTGGAAAAGCTGGCGATGGCGCTGGTGGTGTTCCTGATCTGCATCGTGGCGGCGTTCAACGTGGTGGGGACGCTCACCATGGTGGTGCGGGACAAGACCCGCGAGATCGGGATTCTCCTCGCCATGGGACTGAAACGCGCCTCGGTGCGGTGGATCTTCCTGGCGCAGGGAATTCTGATCGGGCTCACCGGCACGGTGCTGGGCGGAACCCTCGGCGTGGTGCTGGGCGGGATGGTGAACCGCGGCGAGTGGATCAAGATCGACCCCTCGATCTATTTCATCGATCACCTCCCGGTGCGCACCCAGCCGCTCGACCTGCTGCTGGTGGCGGCCGCCAGCTTCCTGATCGCCGCCCTGGCGCCGCTGTACCCGGCGATCCAGGCCTCCCGGCTCGACCCCGTCGACGCGATCCGGTACGAATGAACGCGCTCCTCGAGGCCCGGGGGATCCGCAAGGTCTTCGCCGGCGGCGACGGCCAGCCGCTCGAGATCCTCTCCGGCGTGGACATCGAGGTCCGCCGCGGCGAAGTGGTGGCCATCGTGGGGGCCTCGGGCGCGGGGAAGAGCACGCTGCTGCATCTCCTGGGGGCGCTCGATTCGCCCACGTCGGGCGACGTGTGGCTCGACGGGTCGCGCTACGCCGACCTCTCCGCCGCCGGGCTCGCGGAGCTCCGCAACGGCAAGCTGGGGTTCGTGTTCCAGTTTCATCACCTGCTGCGCGAGTTCTCCGCCCTTGAGAACGTCATGATGCCGCTCTTGATTGGAGGGATGGCCGAACGGAGCGCGCGGTCGCGGGCGGAGGAGCTGCTCGCGCTGGTGGGACTCGCGGGACGGATGACGCACCGGCCCGCCGAGCTCTCGGGCGGCGAGCAGCAGCGCTGCGCCGTGGCGCGGGCCCTGGTGCACGACCCGGCGCTGGTGCTCGCCGACGAGCCGTCGGGCAACCTGGACCACGCCAACAGCGAGCGACTGCACGAGCTGTTCTTCCGCCTGGCGCGGGAGTTCGAGGCGGCGGTGGTGGTGGTCACGCACAACCGGCAGCTCGCCGCGCGCGCCGACCGCATCCTCTGGCTCGAGGACGGTCGCCTCGCGGCGGTGACGTCGGTGGACGCGATACCCTGATGCTGTGCGAGAACTGCAAGGAGCGCGAAGCGGTCATCAACCTGACCCAGGTGGAGCACGACTCCAAGGTCACGCTCCACCTCTGCGATCAGTGCGCCCGCGAAAAGGGCGTCGAGTCCGGCGGGCAGATCCTCAAGTCGCCGCTGGGCGGGTTCATCACCGCGATGGGGAAGGGGGCGGGGAGTCTCCTGCCCTCCGTCGCGGACGGACTGCGCTGTCCCTCCTGCGGCGCGACCCTGAAGGACTTCCGCGAATCCGGGCGGCTCGGCTGCGACGGCTGCTACATCGCGTTCGAAACCCACCTGCGCGACCTCCTGCGCCGGCTCCACGGCTCGAGCCAGCACGTGGGAGAGCGCTACGCGCCGGCCGGCGCGGGAGAGGACCCGCGGGCCCGCCTGCTCGACCTCCGCGACCAGCTGCGCCGGGCGGTGGAGAACGAGAACTTCGAACTCGCCGCCGAGCTCCGGGACCGGATCCGGGTGCTCGAATGATCGACCTCTCGCTCCTGCCCGACGGCGGCATGCGCTGGCTCGACGCGTCGGGACCGTCGAGTCCGATCGTGCTCTCGACCCGCATCCGGCTCGCGCGCAACCTGCAGGGCGTCCCCTTCAGCCAGCGCGCCCAGGACTCCGACCGCACCGCCATTCTGGAGCGGGTACAGGCCGCCGCGGCCGAGAGCGAACGGTTGCGCGGGGCGGTGACCTTCCGGCTGGACGAGATCGAGCGGGGGGACCGGCAGCTGCTCCACGAGCGGCACCTGGTCTCGAAGGAGCTGGCGGGGCTCGACCGGGAGTCGCGGCCCCGGCCCGGCGCGGCGCTGGTGGTGCGGGACGGGGTCGGAGTGATGGTGAATGAGGAGGACCACCTCAGGCTCCACGGGATGCGGTCAGGTTTCGCATTGGAAGAGGCCTATGCCGAAGTGGAATCGGCGGATGCGGACCTGGGCCGGCTGCTCCCGTTCGCGTTTCACCCGGAGTTTGGCTATCTTACTTCCTGTCCGACCAATGCCGGGACCGGCCTCCGGGCGAGCGTGCTTATCCACTTGCCAGGCCTAGTCTTGACGAAGGAAATCGGCAAGGTCTTGCAGGGTCTCTCCCAGGTGGGGCTGACGTTTCGGGGCCTGTACGGGGAGGGGAGCGAGGTGGTCGGCAACTTCTTCCAGTTGTCGAACCAGACCACGCTGGGCAAGTCGGAAGAAGAGCTCCTAGACCATCTGGGGAAGATCGTCCGGCAGGTGATCGAGTACGAAGTGCAGGCGCGCGACGTGTTGCTGCGGGACGCGCCGACCATCGTATCGGACAAGGTGTGGCGGGCCTTCGGGACCCTTAAGTACGCCCGCAGCCTGAGCTTCGAAGAGACGATGAATCTGTTGAGCGGGGTGCGGCTGGGTGTCGGCCTGAATCTGATCCCCGGCCTCAGTGTATACACGCTCAACAAGCTGCTGATCTACACCCAGGCGGCGCACCTCGCGGCGCTCGAAGGCCGGTCCACCGGCGATCCCGAGCTGCCCCTGGCGCGGGCGACCTACGTGAGGAAACTCCTCGAGCGCGAGGCGTGTTGAGGTGGAAGGGGCCTCCTAGATGAACGGCTACAACTTCACGGATCGCGTTCGCAAGGTGCTGCAGATGGCGCGGGAAGAAGCCGCCCGCCTGCATCACGAATACGTCGGCACCGAGCACATCCTCCTCGGCCTGATCCGCGAGGGCGAAGGGGTGGCGGCGGCGGTGCTCACCAATCTGAACGTCGACCTCGAAGAGATCCAGCAAAAAATCGAGGAGACCGTGAAGAAGGGGAAAGCCGCGGCCGCGGCCGGTCCCGATCTTCCGTACACCTCCCGCGCCAAGAAAGTGCTCGAGCTCGCGATGAGCGAAGCCCGCGAGCTCAACCACTCCTACGTGGGCACCGAGCACCTGCTGCTCGGCCTCCTCCGCGAGGAGAAGGGAATCGCCGCGCAGGTGCTGACCGACGCGGGCGTGAACCTGGAGCAGGCGCGGGCCGAGACCCTGCGGCTCCTGGGCAGCGAAATGCCGGCGGCCCCCGCGGCGGGGACCGGCACCGCGCAGCCCGCGGCCCCCAAGAGCGAGAAGAAATCCAAGACCCCGGCGCTCGATCATTTTTGCCGCGACCTGACGCAGCTCGCGGCGGAAGGGTCGCTCGATCCCACCATCGGCCGGCAAAAGGAAATCGAGCGGGTGATGGAGATTCTCTCCCGCCGCAAGAAGAACAACCCGGTTCTGATCGGCGAGCCCGGCGTGGGCAAGACGGCGATCGTCGAGGGCCTGGCCCAGTTGATCGCGTCGGGCCAGTGCCCGGACGCGCTCAAGGATCACCGGGTGCTCTCGCTCGACATGGCGGCGGTCATCGCGGGCACCAAGTACCGCGGCCAGTTCGAGGAGCGCCTGAAGGCGGTGATCAACGAGATCGCCCAGAACAAGAACATCATTCTCTTCATCGACGAGCTGCACACGCTGGTCGGGGCGGGGGCGGCCGAGGGCGCGGTGGACGCGTCCAACATGCTGAAGCCCGCGCTGGCCCGCGGCGAGCTGCAGTGCGTCGGCGCCTCCACGCTGAACGAGTACCGGAAGTACATCGAGAAGGACGGCGCCCTGGAGCGCCGGTTCCAGACGGTGATCGTGGATCCGCCGACCATCGAGGAGACCTTCGAGATCCTGAAGGGCCTCCGCAAGCGCTACGAGGACCATCACCGGGTGGTGATCCCCGACGAGACCCTGGACGCGGCGGCGAAGCTCTCCGAGCGCTACATCACCGACCGCTTCCTGCCCGACAAGGCGATCGACGTGATCGACGAGGCCGGGGCGCGGGCGCGCCTCGCGGCGCAGGTGCCGCCGCCCGAGGTGGCCGCGCTCAAGGAAAAGCTGGAGCACATCAACGCCGACAAGGAAAACGCGGTCCGCGACCAGAACTTCGAGCGCGCCGCGAGCCTGCGCGACCAGGAGCGCGAGCTCCAGGCCGAGATCCGGCGCAAGCAGGAGGAGTGGGAGAAGGAGCGCCAGACCCGCCGTCCCACGATCAACGAGGACGGGGTGGCGTTCATCGTCTCCCGCTGGACCGGCATTCCGGTGACGCGGCTGCAGGAGGCGGAGACCGCGCGGCTCCTGCGGATGGAAGAAGAGATGCACGAGACGGTGGTGGGCCAGGACGAGGCGATCGCGGTGATCTCGCGCGCCATCCGCCGCAGCCGCGCCGGCCTCAAGGATCCGAAGCGGCCCATCGGCTCGTTCATCTTCTCCGGGCCCACCGGCGTCGGCAAGACCGAGCTGGCGCGCTCGCTCGCGAAGTTCCTCTTCGCGGACGCCAACGCGCTGATCCGCGTCGACATGTCGGAGTACATGGAGAAGTTCTCGGTGTCGCGGCTGATCGGCGCGCCCCCGGGCTACGTGGGCTACGAGGATTCCGGCGCGCTGACCAAGTCGGTGCGGCGCAAACCCTACTCGGTGGTGCTGCTGGACGAGATCGAGAAGGCGCACCCCGACGTGTTCAACATCCTGCTGCAGGTGCTGGACGAGGGGCACCTCACCGACAACTACGGCCGGGTGATCGACTTCAAGAACACGGTCGTGATCATGACGTCCAACGTCGGCGCGCGGGACATGGTCAAGGGCAAGGCCCTGGGCTTCTCCCAGCCCGATTCCCGGGCGTCCTTCGAGCGGATCGCGGAGAAGGTGAAGGAAGAGATCAACAAGGTGTTCAACCCCGAGTTCCTGAACCGGCTGGACGACGTGATCGTGTTCCACCCGCTCACCCGGGAGCACATCGCGCAGATCGTCACCATCCTGCTCAAGGACGTGCAGAAGCGGCTGGGGGACGAGGAACTGACGCTCAAGCTCACCGAGGCGGCGACGGGCTTCCTGGTGGACCACGGGTACGACGAGCACTTCGGCGCCCGGCCGCTCAAGCGCGCCATCCAGAAGTACGTCGAGGATCCGCTGTCCGACAAGATTCTGGTCGGGGAGTTCGCGCGGGGTGAAGAGATCGAGGTCGATCTCGCCCCGGACAAGGAGCGCCTCGCCTTCCGCGCCCTGTCGGGCTCGAAGGCGTGACCGCGAAGCCCCACCTCCTCGCCGCTCTCCTCGCCGTCGTCCTCGCCCCGCGCCCGTGCGCCGCGCAGGGAGGCGGGGGGGCGGCCCCGCCGGCCCACGCCACGGTCGATTCCGTCGCCGTCGAAGGCAACCGGCGCGTCTCCCGGCAGACCATCCTCCTCACCAGCGGACTCGCCCCGGGCCAGCCCTACGGCTACCGCGACGTCGCCCGGGCGGTGCAGGCGCTGTACGCGCTGGGCCAGTTCGACGACGTCACCGTGCTCCAGGGCGCATCGGACGACGGGCGCTCCCTGCTCGTGATCCGGGTGCGGGAGCGTCCGGTGCTGATCAAGTGGGCCATCCGCGGCATCGAGCGGCTCTCCGAGCACAGCGTCAAGGACAAGGTGCAGTTGAACGAAGGCCGGCCGCTCGACCCCGCGGCGGTGGAGCGGGCGCGGGGCCGGATCGATTCGCTGTACCGCGCCCAGGGCTATTACCTGGCGCAGGTCAAGGCGCTCCGGGTCTACGAAGCGGATTCGTCGCGGGTGCGGGTGGTCTTCGACATCGACGAGGGGCGCCGGGTGGCGATCGCCCGGATCGACATCGAGGGCAACACCCACTTCCCGGACGCCACGCTCGTCTCCCAGATGAAAACCAAGCCCGAGGGGTTCTGGTGGTTCCGGTCGGGCGAGTACGACGACGACAAGCTGCTCGAGGACCTGCAGGAGCGGCTCCCCAAGTTCTACGGCGACCTGGGCTACATGGACTTCCAGGTCCTTTCCGACACCCTGATCGTCAACGACTCGACCGGCAAGGCGACGCTGGTGGTCAAGGTGAGTGAGGGCGAGCCCTACAAGGTCGGAAACTTCGAAGTGGTGGGGAACCGCCGCTTCTCGAACGACGAGGTGCGCGCCTTTTACCCGTTCACCGGCGAAGAGCGGACCGGGCCCTTCGGCCTGGGCGGGGTGAAGAAAGGCGTGGCCTATTTCGATCAGGAGCACTGGGAGACCGCGACCAACAACCTGCTCACGCTGTACCGGAACAACGGGTACATCTACGCCAACGTGCATCCCGAAGTGACGCGGCGGCTCGCGTCCGACGGGAAGCCGGTGGTGGATCTCCGCTGGAACGTGGACGAAGGCCAGCCCGCGATCGTGAACCGGGTGGTGATCGAGGGGAACGACGCCACCCACGAGGGCGTGATCCGGGAAGCGATCGTGCTCCTGCCGGGGGACGTCTTCCGCCAGGATGCGCTGATCAAGTCCTATCAGAACATTTCCAACCTGGGATTCTTCCAGCAGCCGCTGCCGTTCCCCGAGCCCAAGCCCGCGAACGACCAGGGCGACGTGGACGTGGTCTTCCACGTGGTGGAGAAGCGGACCGGCAACGTCAACTTCGGCGCGTCGCTCGGCCAGGGCACCGGGCTCGGCGGATTTCTGGGGCTCGAGGAGCCGAACCTCTTCGGCCAGGGGAAGCAGGGCAAGTTCCAGTGGCAGTTCGGGAAGAACATCAACGATTTCGACGTCGAGTACACCGATCCCGCGCTGCGCGACTCCCGGATTTCGATGACGGTCGGCGTCCACAACACCCGGCTCCGCTACCAGATCGCGGACCTGGGCCAGCTCAAGCGCACCGGCGGCAACGTCCAGTTCGGATTCCCGGTCTTCAACGACCGCTACACCCGGCTCTTCCTCTCGTACAGCGTCGACGACCAGAGCTTCATCGGCTCGGCGTCGAATCTGACCTTCAACAACACCTTCGGCTGCTCCAACTGCATCCGGTCCACGCTGGGCGCCTCGGTGCTGCGGGACACGCGGGTCGATCTTCCGTTCGCCACCGGCGGCAACATGGCGTCGGTGGGGATTTCGCAGAGCGGCGGCCTCCTGGGCGGGACCGGCGATTTCCAGCGGGTCGATCTCGAGGGCCGCTGGTACGCGCCCCTGGGGCAGCTGGGCGGCAAGGGCGGCGGCCAGCCGATCAAGTTCGTGCTCGGCCTCTCCACCCGCTCCGGGTTCGTGTTCGGCAACGCGCCCTTCTTCGACCAGCTGTTCACCCTGGGCGGCACCCAGTTCGGGATTCCGCTGCGCGGCTACGAGGAATTCTCCATCACCCCCCACGGGTACGATCCGAACGCCACCAGCGGCTCGGCGTCCCCCAACGCCTTCGGGAAGGCGTACCTCACCATGACCGGCGAGGTGGGGATGCGGCTGTCGCAGATGTTCTACCTGTCCAGCTTCTACGATGCCGGGAACGTGTGGGCCGGCGCCGGGCAATACGACCCGACCCACCTGCTGCGCGGGGCGGGCGTGGGGATCGCCCTGATTTCGCCGCTCGGGCCGATCGGGATCGACTACGCCTACGGGTTCGATCGCGTGGATCTGCAGGGCCGCCCCGCGCCCGGCTGGAAACTTCACTTCAAACTCGGCAACTTCTTCTGATGTCCACGAACCGCCGCGGCGGGAGCCGGTCGGGCGGTGTCACCTTGCTCCGGAGTGGTCCATGATTCGCCCCGTGCTGTATTCGCTGTTGGTCGCCGCCGCGCTGCCGGTGGCCGCGCAGAACCCGCCCTCGGCGCGCCCCGCGGTGCCGGCGGCGGCGCCCACGCCGTCGGTGGGCGTGAAGTTCGCCTTCATCAATTCGCGGGCCATCCTGCAGGCCACTCCCGGCTACGCGCAGGCCGAGTCCACGTTCACCAAGGAAGTGGAGGGCTACCGCGCCGAGGTGCAGCGGCTGCAGGCCCAGCTCGACTCCGCGGTGCAGGCCTTCGATCAGCAGTCGATCGCGCTCTCGCCCGCGGCCAAGCAGTCGAAGCAGCACGAACTGCAGGGCATGCAACAGCGCCTGGAGCAGCGCACCAACGATCTGCAGACCCAGGCGCAGCAGCGGGAGCAGGACCTGCTGCAGCCGATCCAGTCCCGCGTCAACGCGGTGATCCAGGGAATCCGCGCCGAGGACAACTACGCGATGATTTTCGACGCCGACGCCACGGGGAGCCCGCTGGTGGCGGTGGATCCCGCGCTCAACATCACCCAGCGGGTGATTCAGCGTCTCCAGCAGTCGTCGTCGCCGTCGCCGTCGAAGTAACCCGGAGCCCGTGAGCGCCGTCCCCCTCCCGGTCCGGCCGCTCCCTGCCCGTGAGGTCGCCGCCCTCACCGGGGGACGGCTGGTCGGGCCGGGAGAGGGCACGCTGTCGGGCGTGGCGCCGCTCGACCGCGCGGGGCCGGACGATCTCAGTTTTCTTGCCAACCCGCGCTACCTCCCGTACTTTCGCCGCTCCCGCGCCGGGGCGGCGCTTTGCCGCGAGGAGTTCGCGGACGAGGCCGAGGGTCCTCGCACCCGGATCGTGGTGCGAGATCCGCACGCGGCCCTGCTCACCGTCATCCCGCTGCTCTACCCGGAGCCGGTGTGGGAGCCCGGCGTGCACCGCACCGCGGTGGTGGGGCGGGGGGCGCGCTGGGAGGACCCGGTGGAGATCGGCGCCCACGCGGTGCTGGGCCGGGAGGTGCGGCTGGGGCGCGGCGTGCGGATCGGCGCGGGGTGCGTGGTGGGCGACGGCGTGACGATCGGCGACGAGTCGCGGCTCTTCCCGGGCGTGGTCTGCTACAGCGGCACCGAGATCGGCGCCCGGGTGCTGGTCCACGCGGGCGCGCGCCTCGGCAGCGACGGGTTCGGCTACGTGGGCGCGGGGTCGGGGAGCCCGCACCGCAAGATCCCGCACGTGGGGCGGTGCCTCATCGGCGACGACGTGGAGATCGGCGCCAACACCGCGGTGGACCGCGGCAGCGTGGACGACACCGTGATCGGCGCCGGCACCAAGATCGACAACCTGGTGCACATCGCGCACAACGTCCGCATCGGGGCGCGGTGCCTGATCATGGCCCTCGCCGGGATGGCGGGGAGCACGCGAATCGAGGACGACGTGATCATCGCCGGCCAGGCGGGTCTCTCGGGACACCTCACCATCGGGCGCGGCGCGAGAGTGCTGGTGCAGTCGGGCGTGATCGGGGACATCGCCGCGGGCGCGACGGTGTCGGGCTACCCCGCGCGCAATCACAAGGACACGCTCCGGGGGTCGGCCGCGCTGGCGCGGCTGACCGCCATCATCGACGACCTGGAGTCTCTCGTGGGGAAGACGGATGGCGGCGACCGGTAGGCGATCCATTGCGGAGCGGACCTCCCTTTCGGGGACGGGCCTGCACACCGGCGCGGCCACCGTGGCGACGTTCCTGCCCGCCAAGGCCGGGCAGGGAATCGTCTTCCGGCGCGTGGATCTCGCGGGGAAGCCCGAGATCCCGGCCCGGCTCACCGAGGTGGACGCCCTGGAGCGCCGCACCGCGATCGGGCACGGCGAGCAGACCATCCACACCGTCGAGCACCTGCTGGCCGCGGTGGCCGCGCTCGAAATCGACGACATCACGATCGAGCTCTCCGGGCCCGAGCCGCCGATGATGGACGGGAGCGTCCAGCCCTATCTCCAGGCGCTCGAGAAGGCGGGCGCGACGGCGGTGGGGGGCGAGCCGGTGGTGCTCTCGGCGCAGATGCCGTTCACGGTGACCGAGGGCGAGGCGAGCTACGTGGTGGCTCCGGCGAAGGCGTTCCGCCTCACCGTCACCTGTGAATTCTCGCACCCGTTGATCGGCCGCCAGGCCGGAACCTACGACGTCACCGCCGAGGGCTTCGCGAGGGAGCTCGCCGGCGCGCGGACCTTCGGATTTCTCTCCGAGGTGGAGACCCTGAAGGCCAAGGGGCTGATCAAGGGCGCGAGCGAGAAGAACGCGATCGTCCTGGACGAGCGCGGCGTGGTGAACGGCGGCAAGCTGCGCTGGCCCGACGAGTTCGTGCGCCACAAGGCGGCGGACGTGGTGGGGGATCTGGCGCTCACCGGAGCGCGGATCCGCGCCCACGTCATCGCCACCCGGCCCTCGCACCAGGGCAACGTGGCGCTGGCCCGGGCCCTGGAGCGCACCGCGCGGCGGACCGGCGCGCCCGCCTTCGACATCGGGCGGATCATGGACATCCTCCCGCACCGGTATCCGTTCCTCCTGGTGGACCGGATCATCGAGATGGAGGGGGACAAGCGGATCGTCGGGATCAAGAACGTCACCATCAACGAGCCGTTCTTCGAGGGTCACTTCCCGGGGCACCCCATCATGCCCGGCGTCCTCATCATCGAGGCGATGGCGCAGGTGGGCGGGATGCTGCTGATGAGCCACTTCGAGGGCCAGAACGTCGAGGACAAGGTGGTCTACTTCATGTCGCTCGACAACGTGAAGTTCCGCCGGCCGGTGCTTCCCGGCGATCAGCTCCGCTTCGAGCTGGAGATGATCCAGTTCCGGGGGAAGACCTGCAAGATGCACGGCGTGGGATACGTGGACGGGCACGTGGCCGCCGAGGCCGACATGATGGCGATCGTCCAGGACCGGTGATCCACTCCACCGCGCTGATCGATCCGGCGGCGGAGCTGGGCCGCGACGTGACGGTGGGCCCGTACGCGATCGTCGGGCCCCGGGTGACCGTCGGCGAGCGGTCGACGATCGGCCCCCACGCGATCCTGGAGCGCAACGTGCGGGTGGGCGCGGGCGTGCGCATCGGCGCGGGTGCGGTGCTGGGCGGCGATCCCCAGGACCTGAAGTACAAGGGCGAGGAGACCTGGGTCGAGATCGGCGACGACACCATCATCCGCGAGTACAGCACCGTGAACCGCGCCACCGCCGCCACCGGGCTCACCCGGGTGGGCGCCCGCTGCTTCATCATGACCTACGTCCACATCGCGCACGACTGCGTGATCGGCGACGAGGTCATCATGGCGAACTCGATCCAGATGGCGGGCCACGTCACGGTGCACGACCGCGCCGTGATCAGCGGCCTCACTCCCATTCACCAGTTCGTGCGGATCGGGACCCTCGCCTTCGTGGGCGGCGGATCCCGGGTGAACCAGGACATCCCGCCCTACACCAAGGCGGTGGGGAATCCCCTTCATCTTTATGGGCTCAATTCGGTGGGCCTGCAGCGCGCCGGGTTCACGCCGGAAGTGAAGCTGGCGCTGAAGCGGGCCTACCGGCTGCTCTTCAACTCCGATCTCACGGTGAGCCAGGGCATCGCCCGCGCGCGGGTCGAGCTGCCGGCGCTCCCCGAAGTGGCCACCCTCCTCGAGTTCGTCGAAAGCTCCCAGCGGGGCGTGCTGGTGTGACCGACCCCCGCGTCCGGGTCGGCGTGATCGGCACCGGCTCGCTGGGCTACCACCACACCCGAATCTGGAGCGCGCTCGAGGGGGCGCAGCTGGTCGGCGTCTACGACCACCACCCCGGGCGCGCAGCGCACGTGGCGAGCGAGCTCCACACCACCGCCTTCCCGTCCCTGGACGCCCTGCTGGAACGGATTCAGGCGGCGTCGGTGGTGGTCTCGACGCCGGCCCACCTCGAGATCGGGCGCGCGGTGCTCGCCCGCGGGGTGCACGCGCTGATCGAGAAGCCGCTCGCGGACACTGTGCCCGGCGCCGAGGCGCTGGTGCGGGAGGCCGCGGCGCGGAAGGTGGTGCTGCAGGTGGGACACGTGGAGCGCTTCAACCGCGCGGTGCGCGCGGCGACGCCCTACCTCGACGACCCGCGCTTCCTGCAGATGGAGCGCCTCGCGCCCTTCAGCCCCCGCGGTTCCGACGTGGCGGTGGTGCTGGATCTGATGATTCACGATCTCGATCTCGTCCTCGAGCTGGTCGGCGCCGCGGTGGCGGAGGTGCGCGCCACCGGCGCGGCGGTGCTCACGCCGCACGTGGACATCGCGAACGCGCGGATCGAGTTCGCCAACGGCGCGGTGGCGAACATCACGGCCAGCCGGGTGGCGCGGGAGCGCAACCGGCGGCTCCGGATCTTCCAGCCCAGCGGCTACTTCTCGCTCGATCTGGCCAAAGGCACCGGCGAGTTCTTCCGGCTCAAGGCCGGCTGGCAGGGCCTCTCGGCCACGAAGATCGAGGAGATCGTGGAGCCGGTCCCCCTCGAGGCCCCGGAGGCCGAACCCCTCAAGCTCGAGCTGGAGAGCTTCCTGCGGGCGGTGACGGGACGCGGTGAAGTGGTGGTGAGCGGCGAGGCGGGGCTCGCGGCGCTGGCGCTCGCGACCCGCGTCGGCGAAGCGATCAGCGCCCAGCCCCACGCCCTGCGCGGGCCGTGAGCCGGCCCCCCCGGGTCTACGTGTCGGCGGGGGAGCCGTCGGGAGACGCCCACGCCGCGCCCCTCGTGTCCGCGCTGCGGCGGCTGGTCCCGGGGGTGGAGATCGACGCGTTGGGGGGACCGAGGATGGACGCCGCGGGCGCCCGGCTCCTCGACCGGATGGAAGACTTTTCGGTGGTGGGGTTCGTCGAGGCGCTCACCCAGATCCCCGCCCATTACCGCCTCCTCGGGCGGACCCGCGCGGCGCTCCGGGCCGGCCGCTACGACCTCGTGATACTCGTGGACTATCCCGGCTATCATCTCCGCGCCGCGGCCGCCGCCCGGGAAGCCGGAGTTCCGGTCCTCTACTACATCGCGCCGCAGATGTGGGCCTGGGGCGCCTGGCGCGCCCGCAGGCTCGCCGCGGCGCGGCGGCTCGCGGTGATCCTCCCCTTCGAGGAGAAGTTCTTCTCGGCGCGCGGGATCGCGACCACCTTCGTGGGGCACCCCCTGAAGGATCGCCCGGCGCCCCCCGCGAAAGCGGAAGCGCGCCGCGCGCTGGGGCTCGATCCGTCGCGCCCGGTGCTGGGCCTGTTTCCGGGAAGCCGGAACCAGGAGGTGCTCCGAATGTGGCCGGCCTTCCGGGCCGCCGCCGACCGGGTACGCGCCGCGCGGCCCGATATGCAGGTGGTGGTCGCCGGGACGCCGACCGGCGCCTATCCCGACCCCGGGCCGGTCCGGATCGCGACCGGCGATCCGGGGCTGGTGTTCGCGGCCGCCGACGCCGGGATCTGCAAGTCGGGGACCACCACCTTGGAGGCCGCGATCGCGGGTCTGCCGATGGTCATCACCTACCGCACCCATCCGGTCTCCCATTTCATCGGCATGCGGTTGTTGTCGGTGCCGTGGGTGGGCCTCGTGAATCTCGTCGCCGAGCGCGAGGTGTGCCCCGAGCTGTTGCAGAGCCGGATGCGCGCGGACCTTCTCGCCGACCGGGTCCTTCCGCTCCTCGACCCCGCGAGCGCCGAGGCCCGCGCTCAGCGCGCGGGGCTCGCGGAGGTGCGCGATCGCCTGGGCCCCCCGGGAGCGGCGGACCGCGTGGCCGGGCTCGCGGCCGCGATGCTCCGATGAAATTGCGCTGGGCGGAGCCGGCCCTCGCCGCGCTGGCGCTGGTGGTGGCGCGGGTGATCGCGGCGACGTGGCGGATCCGGGTGCGGGGAAGCGAGCATCTCGCCGCGCTGCGCTCGAGCGGGCGTCCCTTCGTGTTCGTGCTGTGGCACAGCCGCATCCTGCCGCTGCTCTACCACCACCGGCACGAAGGCGTCGTGTTGCTGATCAGCCGTCACCGTGACGCCGAGCACCTGGCGCGGCTGGCGGAGCGGTGGGGGTACCGCTTCGTTCGGGGCTCGAGCAAACGCGGGGGCGAAGTGGGCCTCCTCGGCATCGTCCGCAACCTGCAGGAGGGAAACGTCGCGGCCGTCACGCCGGACGGTCCCCGGGGGCCGGCGGAGAAGGTGAAGCCCGGCGCTCTCGCCGCGGCGCAGCACGCCGGCGCCGCGCTGCTGCCCATCGGCGCGCGGGCTTCGTCCGCGTGGTGGCTCAGCTCCTGGGACCGGTTCTGCATCCCCAAGCCGTTCGCGGCGATCGAGATCGTCTACGGCCCGCCCGTCGAGGTCCCGCCGGGGAAGGAGGAGCTGCGTCACGGGATCGGCGTGGTGGAGGCGGCCCTGCAGGCGGTGACCTACCCGCCGTGAGCACGGAGTCGCTGGGACACCGGATATCGCGCTGGCTCTGGCGCGGCCGGGGGCCGCTCGCGGGACTGGCGCGGGGTCTCCTGCTCCCGGTCGCGCTGCTCTATCGGGTCGCGGTCACGGTCCGCACCCGGCTCTATCACGCCGGAATCCTCCGCAGCGTCCGCCTGCCGCTTCCCACGGTGGCCGTCGGCAACCTCTCGCTCGGCGGAGCGGGAAAGACGCCGGTCGCGGCCTGGATCGCGGGGTACGCGGTTCAACATCGGCTGCGCCCCGGCGTGCTGCTGCGCGGATACGGTGGGGACGAGCCCCTGGTGCACCAGCGCCTCGTGCCCCAGGCGATCGTGGTCGCCGATCCCGATCGAGCGGCCGGCGCGGCCGCCGCGGCGGCGAAAGGCGCCCAGCTGCTGGTGCTGGACGACGCCTATCAACACCTCGGCGTGCGGCGCGACCTCAACGTCTTGCTGGTGGCGGTGGAGCGCGCGCGCCAGGCCCGGTGGCCCTTCCCGGCGGGTCCCTGGCGGGAGGGATGGAGCGCGATGGAACGCGCCGACGTGATCGTGGTGACGCGCAAACGCGCGGCCCAGGACGAATCCCGCGCGCTCGCGGACGCGGTCGCGCGGCGCTGGCCCCGAACGCCGGTGTGCGTCGCGCATCTGCGGCTTTCGGGCTTCCAGGGGATGCGGTCCGGGACGGCCTTCACGCCGGCGGAACTGGCGGGGCGGCGGGTGTTCGCCTGCGCCGGGGTGGCGGACCCGGAGAGCTTCGGCGTTCAAGTGCGTGGAACGGGCGCGGCGGTGCAACTCGCGTCATATCAAGACCATCACCGCTACGACGACGCGGACGTGGTCCGGCTCGTGCGGGCCGCGCGCGAGTCCGATTATGTTGTAGTCACGGAAAAGGACGCCGTGAAGCTCCGCCCCCGGTGGCCGGCCGACGCGCCGGAGCCGCTGGTGGCCGTCCTGGGAGTGCAATGGGAATGGAACGGCGCCGCCTTCACGCGCGCGCTCGATGCCGTCCTCGCCGAGGCCGGCCGACCATCAACCGGATCGTGATCCAGAGCTCATGAGCCAGACCGCCGCGACGCCCCAGCAGGTCATCATCGGGCGCGACAAGGATATGTTCCTCGCCGAGCACAACCCGTTCGAAGCCATGATGGAACGCTTCGACCACGCCGCCAAACTCCTCAACCTGGACGCGGGCCTCTACAAGGTCCTCCGGCATCCCGAGAAGCAGATCATCATCTCGGTCCCCATCCTCCGCGACTCGGGCGAGGTGGAGGTGTTCACGGGGTACCGCGTGCTCTACAACACCTCCCGCGGGCCGGCCAAGGGCGGGATCCGGTTCGACTTGAACGTCACCCTGGAAGAGGTGAAGGCCCTCGCGGCCTGGATGACCTGGAAGTGCGCCCTGGTGAACATTCCGTTCGGCGGCGCCAAGGGCGGGGTGGTCTGCGATCCGGCGACCATGTCCATGACCGAGTTGGAGCGGCTCACCCGCCGCTACACCTCCGGGATCATCGACACCCTGGGCCCCGATTCGGACGTGCCCGCGCCGGACGTGAACACCAACGAGCGGGTGATGGCGTGGATCATGGATACCTACTCCATGCACACCCGCCACACCGTCACCGCGGTGGTGACCGGGAAGCCGGTGGAGATGGGCGGGTCCCTGGGCCGGCGGGAGGCGACGGGCCGGGGCTGCATGTTCGTCACCCGCGAGGCGCTGGCGCGGCTCGGTCTCCAGATGAAAGGCGCCAAGGTGGCGGTGCAGGGGTTCGGCAACGTGGGCTCGGTGGCGGCCGACCTGATGGCGAAGGAAGGGGCGACGATCGTCGCCGTGGCGGACAAGTCGGGCGGCCTCAGGAATCCCGCCGGGCTCGACATTCCCGACCTCCTGCGCTGGGCGCGCGAACATCGCCAGCTCGCGGGCTACCCCAAGGCCGAAAAGATTTCGATCGACGATCTCCTGGTCGGCGAATGCGACGTGCTGGTTCCCGCCGCGACCGAGAACGTGATCACCAGCCAGAACGCGAAGAAGATCAAGGCCAGGATCATCTGCGAGGGCGCGAACGGCCCCACCACGGCCCAGGCCGACAAGATCCTCGAGGAGAAGGGCGTCTTCGTCATTCCCGACATCCTCGCCAACGCCGGCGGCGTGACCGTCAGCTACTTCGAGTGGGTGCAGGACCGGGGCGGGTATTTCTGGGACGAGGAGACGGTCATCCGGCGCCTCGAATCCATCATGACCAAGTCGTTCGCGGACGTGGTGGCGCTCGCCGACCGCCACAAGGTGAACACCCGGATCGCCGCCTACATGCTGGCGATCGACCGCGTGGCCGCGATGCACCGGCTCCGCGGGATGTATGCCTGATGCGCTATCGCGTCGTCGCGGTGGGCCGCGTGAAAGACGCGGCGCTCCGGACGGCCTGTGACGGATATCTCGAGCGGCTGCGGCACTACATCCGGCTGGAAGAGCGTGAGGTCAAGGACGGGGCGCGACTCCTCGAGGGCGTGGGCGGGGATTCTCGCCTCGTCGCGCTGTCGGAGCGGGGCGAGCAGTGGTCGTCCGAAGAGCTGGCGGCGGCCACCGAGCGCTGGGAGATGGACGGGCGCGACGTGAGCTTCGCCATCGGCGGCGCCGACGGGCTCCCGGCCGAGGTCCTGCGGCGGGCGGAGCGCAGCTGGAGTCTCTCGCGGCTCACCCTCCCGCACGAGCTGGCGCGGGTCCTGCTCTACGAGCAGATCTACCGGGCATACACCATCCGGCGCGGAGAGCCGTACCATCGCGGCGGCTGAGCTGGACGACGGGGCGCGGCGGATCTTGCTCGCGCTGGCACGCGCCACCCTCGAGGCGGAGCTCGCCGGCGGCCCGATGCCGGCGCCCCCCGCCGCCGACTGGGCGGAGTGGAAACGCGGAGCCTTCGTGACCCTCTCCGACCGGCAGGGGACCCTGCGCGGATGCATCGGCCGGGTGACGCCGGACCAGGGGGTGGCGAGGATCGTGGGCGCGATGGCGATCGCGGCGGCGCGGGAGGACCCGCGCTTTCCGCCGGTCGAGGCGGACGAACTCGCCCTGCTGGCGATCGAGATCTCGGTGCTGTCGGAGCCCGCGCCCCTGGACCCGGTGGACCCGGCCCGGATCGTCATCGGGCGCGACGGGCTGGTGGTGAGGCGGGGCGGGGCGCAGGGGCTTCTCCTTCCGCAGGTGGCCCCGGAGTTCAAGTGGAGTCCGGCCGAATTCCTCGCCGCCACCTGCCGCAAGGCCGGGCTCGGCGCCGGGGCGTGGCGGGAACCGGGAACCCGCGTCCTCGTGTTTCAGGCGGACGTCTTCGGCGAAACCACTCTGGGTGGAGGAGCGCACGCGTCGTGATGCCCCGGATCGTCCCGACTCCCATCGCCGGCGGCGGCGTCCCCCGCGACGGGCGCCCGCGGCGCGTGGCGCCGGAGCTGGTGGCGGCCGCCCTCCCCGGCCCCGGCCGGGACAAGCTCGGCGCGCGCGAAGTCCTAGTCGTCACCACCGGGCAGCAGCCGGGCCTCTTCACCGGTCCGCTCTACACCATCTACAAGGCCCTCTCCGCCATTGCCGTCGCGGAGCGCCTGGAGCGGGAGCGGAAGGTCCCCGTGGTCCCGGTGTTCTGGGTGGCGGGCGACGATCACGACTTCGCGGAGGCCAATCACGCGGCGGTGGTCAACGCCGCGGGCGACCTCGAGTCCATCGTGCTCCGGGAGCGGCCGGGCGGCGCCCCGCAGCTGCCCCTCTTCCGCGAGCCCTGCGGGCCCGAAGTGACGGCCGCGCTCGAGCGCCTGCGGGCGAGCCTTCCGGACACTGAATTCACGCGAGGCACGCTCGACTGGCTCGCCGCGGCCTACCGGCCCGAGGTGAACCTGGCCGACGCCTTCGCCGCCGCCCTGCAGGCGCTCCTCGCGCCGCGCGGCCTGGTGATTTTTCCGGCGCATGCGTCCGCGGCGAAGCGGGTCGCGGCGCCGTGGCTCCTCAAGGCGATCCCGGTCCAGCTCGCGGACGGTCTCTCGCCGGTTCTGGTGGAGGCGGCGGAGGGCCGGGACCGGCTTCGCGCCGAGGCCGGCGGGTTCGTCACCCGGCGCTCGGGGGAGCGATTCTCGACCGACCTGGACCGCATCGCGAAGCACGAGCCGGAGCCTCTCGCCCAACGTGCTGCTCCGGCCCGCCCTCGAAGCGGCGCTCTTCCCGACGGTCGCCTATCTCGCGGGGCCGGGGGAGATCGGGTACTTCCCGGAGGCGCGGCCGCTCTACGCGGCGCTCGATCCCAAGCTCGAGCCCCAGCCGGCGGTGGCCCGCTGGTCCGGCGTGGTGATCGATCCCAAGATCGAGAAGATTCTGGAGAAGCGCCGTCTGGCGCCCGAGGACTTCGGCGGGCCGGAAGGGGCCCTCGAAGGGCGCCTCGCGCGCGAGGCGCTCCCGCCGGAGGCCGTCGCCGCGCTCACCGACCTTCGCGCCACGATCGAACGGGGATATGGCCGGCTCGGCGCCGCGGCCGCGGCCGCGGATCCCACGCTGGAGCGGACGGTGCAGGGGGCGCGAAACGCCGCGCTGGGCGGCACCCACGAGATCGAGAAGAAGCTGGTGGCGAGCGTGAAACGGGAGAACGAAACCCTGATGCGGCAGCTGGCGCGCGTCCGGGCCAGCGTGCGGCCGCGGAACCAGCCCCAGGAGCGGGTACTCACGCTGGCGAGCTTCCTCGCGCGCTACGGCCCCGAATTCGTGGACACGCTGGCCCGGGAGGTGGCGCGCTGGGCGGGGCTCCCATAGAATCCGACCCATGTGGATCCTCGCGGTCATCCTCATCGTCGCCCTGCTGATTCCGATCGTCGCCATCGTGGTGGACTCGCCCCTCGGCCGCTCCTTCGCCCGCCGGCTGGAGGGGCGCTCGGAGGTGGAGACCGGCGGCACCGATGTCCGCGAGCTCCGCCGCAAGGTGGAGACGCTGGAAACCGAAGTGGACGACCTGAACCGCTCCATCGCCGGGATGAAGGACGAGCTGCAGTTCGTTCAGCGGCTCCTCGAAGACCCGAATCGCAAGCGCGCTTGACCGCGCGCGCCGGAGCCAGCGGCGGCGGCGGGGCAGGGCGCCACGCGGCGCGCGTCGCCGCCGGCATTCTCCTCACCCGCGTCCTGGGCTACGTCCGGGAACGGATCTTCGCCCACTACTTCGGTAATCACACCGTTCCGGCCGACGCCTTCCGCGCGGCCCTCAAGATCCCCAACACCATCCGCAATCTCCTGGGCGAGGGGACGCTCTCGGCGTCGTTCATCCCGGTCTACGCGTCGCTCAACGAGCGGGAGGACAAGCGCGACGCCCGCGCGCTGGCCGGCGCGATCCTGGGCCTGCTCCTCCTCGCGGCCGGGCTCTTCGCCGCCCTGGGCATCGCGCTCGCGCCCGCGATCACCACCGCCGTGGCGTTCGGATTCGACGAGCCGCGCCGCCAGCTCACCATCACCCTGGTGCGCATCCTCTTCCCGATGACCGGGCTGATGGTGGTCTCCGCCTGGTGCCTGGGCGTGCTGAACACCCACCGGCGCTTCTTTCTGCCCTACGCGGCGCCGATGCTCTGGAACGTGGCGGGGATCGTCGCGCTGGTGGGGGGCGCCACCTGGGTGGTGTCCAGGGCCCTCCCGCTCGACGTGCGCCTCTACCGGCTCTCCCTCGCCCTGGCGTGGGGTACCGTAGCGGGCAGCGTGCTCCAGGTGGGGGTACAGCTTCCCGCCTGCTGGCGGATCCTCGACGGCCTCCCGGTACGGTTCTCGACCGCGGTCTCCGGAGTGCGGGACGTGATGATCGCGTGGATTCCGGTGGTGATCGGCGCCGGCGTGGCGCAAATCTCGGGCCTGATCGATACCCAGCTGGGCTCGCTCGCGGGCGAGGGAGGGGTCTCGAGTCTCGGCTACGCCCAGCTGATCCAGCTCCTGCCCATCAGCGTCTTCGGAGTCTCGGTGGCCGCCGTCTCGCTCCCCGATCTTTCCCGGGACGCCGTCACCGCCACGCCGAACGACCTGCTGCGCGCGCGAATCGCGGCCGGATTCCGGCGCATCACCTACTTCGTGGTGCCGTCGTCCTTCTTGTTCGCGGCGCTCGGCCCGCTGCTGATCGCGGCGCTCTTTCAGACCGGCCGCTTCGACGCCGACGATACCCAGCTGGTGGGCGGCGTCCTCGCCGCTTACGGGATCGGCCTGATGGGTCAGGCGACGGTGAAGCTCTTCGCGTCGGGCTTCTACGCCCTGCGGGACACCAAGACTCCGGTGAAGATCGCGGCTTCGTCGGTCGCCCTGTCGTCGTTGCTCGCGTACTTCTTCATGCGCCGCTACGGCCCGGCCGGCATCGCGCTGGGCTCCTCCATCGGCGCCTGGGTCAACGTGGTCCTGCACTTGCACGACCTCGACCGGCGCATCGGCACCGTGATGACCCGCAAGGACTGGCGGGCGTTCGCGGTTTCGCTCGTCGCGGCCCTGGCGGCTGCGGCGGCGGGAGTCGGCGCCGCCACCGCCGCCGCGGGACTCTCCCGGATCCCGCTCGCGCTCCTCGTC
>Ga0079221_10000060_pt1 | contig 21981 bp, 18 predicted proteins | sample GAAS200_FD_75069 | JGI IMG/M metagenome (GOLD analysis project Ga0079221, IMG submission 75069) | Agricultural soil microbial communities from Georgia to study Nitrogen management - GA AS200 | ecosystem: Environmental > Terrestrial > Soil > Agricultural land | place: USA: Georgia | collected... | reverse complement strand
GCTCGAATTCAAGTTCATTTGTGAACGGGTTGCGTGGAATCTGCGTGGTGTCGAGGGTGAGATTCTTCGGTGGGGCAAGCGGTAGGCCGAGGTGCATCGCGTTATTGGCTTCTTCCGATGCGGGGGATTCGGGCGAAGCGGCGTACAGATCGCGGATTCCCTGAGCGGCCTGCGCCTTCGTCAACTTGGGCTTTCCACCGGTGCGGATCGCCTGCAAAATGGGGTCGTCGCCGTTGGCGGCGGCTGCGCTTCCGCCATTGATTGCGTCGAGGATGGGATCATTCGGCATGAAGGCTGGCGTCGGTTACGGCTGCGCCTCCACGCCCGGTTGGTTCGCATCGCCGTCGAGGATGGCGCCGAAGTCCTGATCGCTCAAGCCAAACGGATTCTTCTTCGCGGGAACGCGCCTGTGCGTGCGGTCCGTGATGCTCTTGCGGATTTGAGGCAAAAGCCGATAGAAGTCCTTTGCAGCTTTGGGATCCGCGATTTTCAGCCCGTTCAGATAAGCGATGGCCTTGTCGGGATCGTTGCCGTTCTTTGCCAACGCCGCGGCTGCGTATTGCTCGCTGCGCCCTGCATCCTCAGCCTTCGCATTCCGCGTATCGTCCGAACGGTTGGGCAACGGCGCGCGACTGGCAACGTTGGATTTGAGCACCGTTCCAAACGTTGGTGAGTCCGGATTTTCATCTAGCAGATCATCGGTTTCGAATCCCGCCGCATTGCGTCTGCGAACAACGCCGGGCTTCGGCTTCCCGTGGCTGGGAGGATAAAGCGGCAAGCCTGTGCCACGAATCGCACCCGGAGAAGCCGCCGGAGACACGCTACCCCTTCCGGGCAGTCGGGGAGAGCCGGAATCGAACTCGGTCGGTTCTTGATTCCCAAACGAGAGCGGAATGCCGGTTTCGCCGGGCGCAGGCAAAAGCGCGCGCTTCACGGTTCCACGGTTACCCATTTCGACGAGGCCTTGGTCCGTCATCTCGCCGTGGAAGGTTTCTGGTGTCTCCTCGGGGACAATGCCCGGAATTTCCTCGTAGACTCCAGTGTCCGGATTCGGCCGCATGTACACGAGGCGGCCATCTTCCGTCGTGCCTTTAATTGGCCCTGCGCCGCGTCCGTTGAAGTTCGGCTGTTTCAAAATGTGCTCGGTTCGCGCAGCCTCAAGCTCGTTGCGGAATGCGTCGTTGTTCGCTTCCCTCTGCATAAGCATCCGTTGGAAGGCGAAAGCGCGCTGCTTGTCGTTAAACGCCTGAACAGCTTGAAATCCTCCCCCGGGATAGGCGCGCCCTTGCAGTGCGCCGATTGCGCCGCCCTGAAGTGCGGGACCGAGAAAGCGCATCAGGCTTCCGAATTTCGTAGATTTCACGGTCGGGAAGGCGCCAGGGTTTGTGTCGAGGCCGCCGGTCGGATCATAGAGTCCACCGCTGGCCAGTTCGACTGCGCGGCCAACCTTCGTCGGCTCACTCACACCAACCGTGGTTTTCGGTGCCGCATTCACGTCAGCGAGGGGATCGCTCGCGAGGCTGGCGCTTCCCGTATCAAGCGGTTCTTCAACTGTGTGATGGAGACAAATGAAGCACCCCCGTCAGATTGCCCAACTCATTCCGCCAGCAGTCTTTCCGGCCGCACCGGCGTTGCTGAGGAGTGAGCTGAATGCGCCAGCTGCGAAGTTCCCGAATCCGCCGGCGTTTACTGGCGGTGCGCTCAGTACGCTGCTGCCCGCGCCCGTGGCGCCACTCGCGAACCCGAGGGGATTCAGCGCATCAGCGGCCCACTGCTTCGTTTGTTCGTTGGCCATCAGGTTCTTGACCATATTATCGTCGAATGCCCGACCCTCTTCGGCGTCAAAGTTACCGAGAGCCTGTTCTTTGAAGCCGCTTGGCAAGGTGTCACCGAATCCGGAAAGATTCCGGTTTAGCGCCGCGCGCATGGGTGCGATCGAACGCGCCAGTGTGCCGCCGCTAAAGTCGGTCAAATCATGGAAGAACGGCAGGCCGCCATTCAGGCGCGACATGAGAAACGGCTGCTGCGCCGCATTGCGCGAGCTGTAGCCTTGCGACAAGGCGTTGTTCAGATTGATCTGCGATTGTGCTGCCTGCTTTTTCTGATCTGCGAGTGCATCTCCGCCGCACATGAAACCTCCGCACTTCTAAACTTTAACGATGAACCGATTCGCCGGCCGGGCCCTGATCATCCGCAAGAATCCCGCCCACCACGGCCGCTGTTCTTCGCTCACGTACACCAGAACGTCCGTTCCCGTTCCGGCGTAATCCTGAATGAATCCTGCCGCCCGCGCCATCAGGGCATCGCGCGTTTGCCGCGCTTCCTTCCGGCTGTCTTCATCCTCGCCGCCGGGCTTTACGTGAAACATGTGGCAGTCGATTACCTGTCCCAAGGCAACCATGCCCACGACTTCGTAACCGTCGCCCTCGTCGCTGATCTTGACTCGCGCCCAGGTTTTGACGTTTCCGCGAAAGTTGACTTCCTTCCCGAATTCCCGCTTGCAGAATGCTTGGGCAGCGTCGTACAGGTTCCGGTCCATGGGATTGCCGCTTGGATCGAAGTGAATGGGCACAACATCGAAGCGCGTCACAACTGTTCTCGCCTGGCGCCGATCAGGCCGCCGCTGGGTTCGTCGGGGTATCCCGGCGGGGGACTCGAACTGCTTCCGCTCGTTCCGCCGCCAGTTCCGCTCGTTACCATCTGATCCGTGTTCGATTGCCCGAGCACTTGAACCTTGATGCTCTCTCGCCCGGCGGCATTGATAGACGACACGTAAAAGTACGTCTTCGTGCTCGCCGGGAGCTTTGCGGTGTACTGCCGCGTCATCGGGTCGGTGATCGTGGCCACAAGGTTGCTCTCGTTGTCCTTGTAGACTTTCCAGCCCGCGACGTCGCTATCCTTCTGCGGGGCGTTCCACGTGATCAGCGTTTCGAGGCTGCCCTGCTGTGCGATGAGGCTCCGCGGCGGATCCGGTCGCTTGCGCGTGCTCACCATCGGCAAAACCGCCGAGGCGTTCTCCTGCATGACGCGCTGCAGAAGTGGTATTGCCTCTTCGTAACTCTGCGGAAGGCTCTGGTAGAGACTCATGGTGCCTCGTCGCGCGTTCGGCCGAATTTGGGAATCACGGCATTCAAGATTCCGTACGTCGGGATGGGCACGAACGGCGGATCGGTCAGCGTGAAATCGCCATCGGCGGGATGCGAGGTCAGTTGCACGCGCGCGTAAACCCAATGGCACTCTTCGTCAACGTCCACCTGCCAACGGTTCTCGGGATTGTCCACTTCGACCGCTACCGTATTGCCCGGCGTGAAATTCGCCATTCCGAGGCTGTTCTTCGTGGACCACGACACTTGCGCGTTGCCGTCGCCCTGCCACTCGATTGCGCTGAGGAGCGGCTTGCCGTCGCCGGCGTTGAAAAGGAAAATCGCGTCGCCGGTGTACGTGCTGCCGTTGTCCGAAGTTCCGTCGTCAAGCTGATAAAAATGCCCGTCAGTGGCGCCGCACCACAATTTCTCCCTGCCGTTGGTGTCGCGCACGTTCTGCCGCGGAGAGTAGCCCGAGCCGACAAGAGTGTTCGGCGTCATGCCGGAGTAAACCGTCTCGTACGCCTGGGCGATCTGGCTGCGAAAATCGCGCAGTTTGAAATCGTGGTAGATGATCAGCGGATTCCCGTTGACGTCCTGGGCCTTGATTGTAATGCGGTCGATGCCCAATTCCGGATTCCGGTAGTACGCCAATTCAATGTTGGCGATGTAGGCGTCGCCAATCTTGCCGAGCTCGCCTGCTTCGTATTCCTCGCTCACGGGAATTGGGCCGCTGCCGTTCCATCCCATCAGTTGCTTGTCGCGAGTCACCCAATGCGGGCCGTAAGGCGTGATGATGAACGCGCGCTGCCCGGCGCAGCCGGCGTCCCATACTCCGCGCCATGGGTTTTGGCCCTGCTGGAATTGGAAAAGACTCCAAATTGCCAGATAGTTCTGACTGAAAAACCATCCCTCAAACTGGTAGCCGTGTACCGCCGTTGGTACTTCGGCTGTCGGGAAAGGTTCCAGATTGTCGCCCGCCCAGGATTCCGCCGGCACGCCAACGAAATTCCCGTTCGTGATGTCCGTGTCGTCCTCGGTGTAGTAGATATTGATGTCGCCATCGCGCGCGCCGAAAATCTTGCTGCCCACCTTGGCGAATTTGTTCAGCGCCAGAGGAACGCCGTTGCGCGTCGGGAGTTCCTGTGTCGTGTCGATTGTGGGATCGGTGATCGTTCCGACCGTAGCATTCCCGGCAACAACCACGCGATTCCCGCTGCTGTCCACGAAGGCGTACGGCACTGATCCGCCGTCGTTCGTGCGCCCGATCAGTTTTACCCATTCGGAATTGACGCCTGAAATGTCCGGGAGTCCGGTCAGCACGAGGGAATACCCGGTCGTGCTGAAAATCACTCGCGAGCCGATGGCGATGCGGTTGCCGACGTGCCCCGTCGTCGGGTTGTAATAGCTCATGTACATCTGGTAGCCGGGCGTCGCTAGGGATGTCAGTGTCGTCGCGAAAGAGCCCGTTGTGCCGTTCGTTGCGCTCGCCGTCACTCCGGCGGCTTCCGCCGTCGTCGGAACGCGGATGCCGGTGCTCCTCAGCGTCGTTCCGTCCCAATTCTTCATGTCCGTGCCATTGCCGAAGAAGATTCGGTTGGCGGAACGGAAGTGTCCCCAGGGATTCGCGTTGGACAGTGTTCCCACCGTCGTCACGGTCCCGCTGCCGATGGCTACCTGCTTGAGCGACGTGCTTTGCCCGTAAATCACGTACTTCGTGCCGGCGTAGAGTTCGTAATAGGCCGCGGAGTGAATCGCCACGGCGGAAACCGTCCCCATCGTCGGCGCCGTGTACCCGTAGCGCAGCCGCAACTGTCCGGATTGCAGCGGAACGAAATTCTTGCAGCGCAGCAGTCGGTCGCTCGGGTAATTCGTCGGATTCGAGCGGGAATCGACGCCGCCGACGCTGTATTGAGCCGGTTTTCTTAAAGGCACTTAGATTGCTCCCGACGCTTCATTGGCCTATTACGAGTGTGCCTGCACAAACGGCGCGCTGCTGGCGTTTGCTCCGGCTTCGATCACTTTCTTGGCGCTCCAGTCCGGCATGTTGGCGGCCGCTTCAAGGAATTCCTCGTAGCGGGCGTTGGCGGTAACGAAGCGTGGATCCTCTTGCCCATAAAGGAATTCGTACGCGCGGCGCTCAAGGGCGTAAATCAATCCCCAATGCAAATGGGCAGGCACAAGTGGAATCGTTTCCTGAGTGGTATCCGTCACCATGGGCACGGCAAAGTAGAAGAAAAAGATTTTTTGCGCGACGCTCGAAGGTGCCTGGAATCTCAGGGTTGTGAGGGAAGTTTGGGTATCGATGAATGCTGCGGAGGGGGTGTCCTGGACCGTGTTGAGGACAGCTTGGGCTTGGGCCAGCGGGTCAAAAATGGGGGTAATCTCGCCATCATCCGAAATCGTTCCGTCGGCGTTGACGAGGAACATCGAGTCGATCTGGCCGAGGTCTTGCACGTTCGCATCGGTGCCGCCGGTCGCTGCAAGGTCGTACGCGGCCGTGCCGATTGCCGCGGTGAACTGCGCGCGCTTCCGGCGCCACCAGAAATGCTGATCATTTACAAACTCATCGAGGGCGAGGAAAAACTCCATCCGCAAATCGATCTTCGGGGATGCGCGGCGTTCAGTTCGCTTGTCAACTTGATTGACCAACTGGCTTACGGTCCACGGCATGAAGCTCCTGGTAAACGGGTATGTCGTCCGGCGGCGGATTGCCCTCGGCTATTTGCTGCTCGAGATACGCTCTCCAGTCGAGCACGTTGTAGCTGTACTCTCCGACGTGCCCGGGGATGACCTGGGGATCGGCAAAAATCTTGTACCCGAGCTGCTTCGCCTTCCAGCAAAACGACAGGTCTTCGCCAAACTCGCGGAGTTGCGAATCCACCATGTTGTCGAGGAACTGGAACCACCAACAGTCTGCTTCTTTCCAGTCGCCGCCGGGCGCGATCGCACTCTGGAATTTGGCGAAGCGCATTTCGGCTTTGCGGTCCCAGTAGGTGTCGATCTCGTCGCAACGGGGGAATTTGCGCTTGTCCTCGGCGCGCTCGAAAGAGCACCGCAGATATTCCGCAGCCATCCGCTCGAATACTTCGCGCTTCACAAGCATGTAGGCTGCGCCAACCGCATCAATGGGGATCAGTTTGTTGGCGTCCCAATCCCACTGATTCAGTTGCGAGTACGTACCCTTGTCGGGATTCCAGCAGTAGATGTTTGGCCGCGGGGGGTCGTTTCGCACCGTGGCAATTCCGGTCACGATGTCGGCCTTGTACCCGAGCAACCTCGGAAGGTGCCCGGGCAGGCAGAGCATGTCGTCATCCATCAGGAAGAAGTATTCCGCTGGCGGTCGTCCGTCCGGTGAATCCTCCATCCCGTAAAGCGCCATGGTGATGGCCTGATTCCTAGCCCAATGCACCACCGAACTGCCGCGCTGGTGCGGGTTGATGCGGATGCTGTGCTTCCCGCGTGTGCATTTCCACGGCGCGTGGTTCCCGCACCGGCACGTGTTCTCCAACACCATCGCCGTCAGGTTGGAGTTCGTGCTCGGGTGGATGCCCCGATATGTGGGAATAACGACGTCAACGACGGCCATCGCCCTCTCGCATGACTTTCTGGAAATCGTTGAAGGTTGCTGCGTTCAAGGGCGGTCGGCGCCGGTTCAGCGCAGCCTTTTCCTTGAGTCGCTTGTCGAATTCGTAGGCCTTCTCTTTGTTCCCATCGATGCCGTACACTTCCGTGCCGCACCAGAATTTCCGGCCGGTATAGACGTGGGGCTCAAGGAGCACATCAATGCACGCCGGGCAGCCCTCGTATTTCTTGCCATCCTTCGAAAACTTGATGACAAGTTTCGGGGTTTCCCGGCGGCATTTCTTGTTCGGGCAGCGCACTGGTTCAGTCTGCCGTTTCGGCGGTCTTGGCCTGCAGTCCGCGGGCCTGGCGCGTTGGCCGTTCCGCTAGTAACGCCTTCAGCCGCTCGTTTTCTTTCTTCAATGCCGCGTTCTCGGCATCAAAGGCTTCGGCTTTTTGGTGCATTCGCCGCGCGCGCCGCTCCGGATTCTCGGTGTGCTGCATGAAAACTTCCGGATCTTCGGTCATTGTGTCGCCCTTGCGGATGAATCCGCGCAGGGTGGCAATCGTCTCCGGATCGTCGGTCGTGAACTTCCCTTTCAGGAAGTGGGCCTCTTTCTGGCCAAGCGGCAGGATGCGGCCATTTGCATCTTTGACCTGCTCCCCGCCGGAGATTCGTATTCGAACGCTGGACGGAATGTGCTCCATCCAAGCATAGAAAGTGACTGGCTTTACCGCTTCTTGCGTTTCGCTCATAACGCTCCTTCCAAAAGAAGAAGGGCGCCCGGGATTGAGCTTCCCGAACGCCCCTGCTGGATTGTTTTCGATGAACGCTACGCTCTAGGCGTATGCGCTCATGTTGTAGAGCCGGCTGTGCCGAGCTTCGTGACGGATGACCCAAGCGCCTTCCGTCAGGTACTCGTCGGAGTACTTGTCGGAACCGTCTTTCACGACGTTTTCGAGGAGCTGGGTGTCGCGGTTCTCGCCGTTGCCGACGAGGGGCGCGAATTCGATGGAATCCATGTCCAGGCCGTAGGCTTCGTCGCCCCAGCCAAGAGCGGAATTCGGACTGTTCTCGAGCAACAGGTCGCGGATGATGAGGAAATCTCCGTGCGAGGTGTTATACCGCTTCACCTTCACACCGGCAACCATCTCACCGGGTTCCGTGCGCAAGTGGCCGAGGGAGAAGAAGTCGAATCCGGAAATCACCCTCTGTGCGGCAACCAGAAGCTTTTCGGTCCCCTGGTAGTACTTCGAGAAGGAAGATTCCGCGAACGCTTCCATGCCGGACTCGGTGAGAGTCGTGTTGGCATTGTAAACGTTCGTCACCAGGCGGGATTTGATTCCCATCGTGGTGCGGATGGTGCCGGGCGTCGCCAGAGCCTCTGACGGACGGGACCACAGGCCGGCGGATTCGATCTCTTTGCGGTGCTCTTCGAGAGCCTTGCGGCGCTGGAAAAGACGCTCGTTCGGAGGGCCGAAACGCGCCTGAGCAACGTCCGACTTGGTGATCGTGACGGGCCGGCGGAAGATTTGGGTGTAGCTGATCTGGACGGACTTGCTGGTGCTTCGCACCGTTCCAAATGCAGCGCCTTCGGCATAGGCCGAAGCGAGGATGCGGAGGTCGGCGGTTGCACCGATGGTGTCGGCGCCCGCGCCGCCAATGCCGCGCGTCACGGTCAGCGTATTGCCGACCACGTTGGTCACGCGGATGATTTCTTCCGCGGCGGAACTGGAATTCGCCTTCGGAACGGCAACGGTGTCACCGATCGCGAAGAAGGTTCCATCGACCACGGCAATCGACGTCGCGACCGAGCTGTAGTCGGTCGTGCCGTTCGACACCTGGCCCCAATGCCCCACATAGTCGTCTTCAATCCACTCGACGCGGGTTGAAGGTGCGGGCTTGCGTCGGTTACCGATTTTCGTGGTAACCGTGAGAAGCGGCGTAAGGTTGGGGTTGCGAAGAACATCCTTCTCCCCAACGAAAATACGCCTTTGAACTGTTTCGGTTATTGTCTGGTCAACCGACCGGGCGACAATGTTGACGGCCATGCGTCACTCTCCACGGAGGAACGCAGCAAACGTGCCTATCGATTCCTTCGCAGCGAAACGCTGTTGGCTACGGCGTCGGCAAACCTGCTGCCGCCTTCCGAAACCAAATCGTTCACCGCTTTTTCGGCATCCGATGGGCCGGTGCTGAATCCACCCTTCGTTTTACCGGAAGCCACACGGCCAGCCGCGACTCTTTTCGCGTTGTCCGTCGCCAATTTCCTGCCCGTCTGCACGGCTTTCTTGACTACCGCAGGGTTCACCTGTTCACCCTTGGCAATCTTGTAGGCTGCGTCGATCTGGGCTGCGTAGTTCTTTACCTCATCCCTGCCGTCGCCGGCTTTGATCTGGCTGATCCACGCATTTTTCGCCATGACGCGCTTGAGCATTCCACTCGTCGCCATCCGCTCGAGGTCCGGATAGCGGGGTTGCCCCTGCTCGTTCTTCTGGCTGTCCAGTAGTTCGAAAGCGTTTTCCCGAACCGCAATCGTTCCGACGCGCCCGTAAACGGGATCGCTTCGGAGGCCCTGATTGACCATCTGGAAGACAGTCGGGGCCGCGTCATCCATCGCAAGCTGGAACATTTCCTGGAAGAACGACGTAATGCCGTTCGCCTGTTCCTGTGTGACCTTGACGTTCTTTCCCGGCCACATGGCGTTGACGAACTTCGTGGCGACGTGCATCGCCACTTGGGGCACTACGCGCTTCTCGGCAACTGCCGCATTTCTTGCGAGGTAGTCCGCGATTTGCTCGGCGGTTGGGGCTTCCGTCTGCGTCGGCTTGGCTACCTCTTCGGTGCCTTCATCCTCTTCGGTTGCCGACGTTTCCTGTGCCTTCATCCGCTCGAACGCTTCTTTGCGCTGCATCATTTCACGCAGCACGGCGCGGTCTTTCGGGTCTTTCGGATCGAACTGGACTTTCAAATTCTTCGAGTAGACTTTTGCGGCCTTCTCGTAGGCGGCGTCCGAATAGTCGCGGTCGTTCTCGTCGAACGTTAGCTCGCTCTCTTCGTCGCCTTCATCCTCGGCGCCTTCTTCCGTTTCGGTTTCCTCTTCGGATTCCTCGCCGGGATCGGCTTCCGTGGATTCGCCTTCTTCGCCGCTTTCGTCTCCCGTTTCGGCTTCTTCGGTTTCCGTCTCTGTCTGTGGCTCCCCGGCTTCTACTTCTTCCGTGGCAGCAGAGCTTCCGCCGTCGTTGCCTTCACCGCCAAGCAGAGCATCGAGCTCCGCTTCGGTGCCTTCCGTCGTTGTTGCTTGGCTCGTCGCCGCATCAACTTCTGGCATTCATCACCTCTGCCGGTCGTCCCGGCAAACAAAAATGCCGCATCTGGCAGCGAGTCGTCCTCGCGCTGATGCGGCAAAACTTGTACAAAAATGTGCAACTCGGCGAACTTGTACGAAAACGTACAAGCCGCAGAACTGGTTGCGGGGAGCCGAGTTGAACGGCTATTTGAAGGTCATGGGCCTTCCGAGTTACCCTTACTCCACCCCGCGTCTAAACTTTATAGGGGCCGCACCTGGTTTTTACGGCTACGCGCCGTGGTCGTCTTGCGGCCCCAGCCCCACTCACGCGGGGATTTCGCTGATGAGATTCATGCTCCGCGACATGATGATGCGGTAGCTACCCATCTCAAATCGTTGCGTCTCGATCACGCGATGGCCGCCGACGGCAAACCACTCCATATGGTCGGCGTCGTTGTAACTCCAGCAGTGGTCGCCGCCGCTAAAGTCGTGCTGAATGTCGCCGTTCAACGGGTGCGAAATCACTACTGCCCGGGCCCGGGGAAGCCATCGCGCTATCAGCTTCAGCGGATCCTCAAGGTGTTCCAGAATCTCGCAGAGCACTAGGACGTCGCACGAAAACGGCAGAACTTCCTCGATGGCGCCGACGGAAACAATCGCTTTCGGGTACGTCTTCACAGCATCTTGCGCGCAGCCTTCATGGCATTCCCGGCCTATCACTTCGTGGTAGTCGGAGAACGGGCCGGAAATGTCCAGAACGCCGCAGCCCAACTCCACGATGGTCTTTTTGCCCGGGCCGCACAGCGCCAGGGATGATTCCACGTACCGGCGCGCGCGAAGGATGCGGTCGGATTGCAGATTGTCGGCCACGTACCGGCGAACTGGATTGTGCTGATGGTGCTCGACGCCATCATGGGCACACCGAACCTTGAGCTGGCGCATCACAAAATCTCCGGCAACGCTTCGTTCTCGATCACGAAACGCTGAATGCCGCGGTTGGTCCCGCACTGCACACACCGGCCGCAGAAGCGAGGCACAATCTTTCGTGCTTTCTCGCGGTGCTCCACCGACAACCAAATCTCACGGAACGGCTTGTCGTAGATGTTCCCGAACACCAAATCTCGCTGGTCGCAGCACGCACAGACTTCCCCGGTCGCGCTGATAACCGCCAGAGTCAGCGAAGCGAAGCAGGCTGTGAATTCCCGCTGCGTGAATACGTCCCGCCAACGCTGGCCGGTCACGAAAATCTCCAGCCATGGGAAGTTGACACGCAAATCGTTGATCCGGTCGGCTAGGACTTCCCAGTCTTGCGTCAGGAGTGCCGCTGTCTGCTCTGACACTGGCCGGAATTGAACGTAATCCACGCCAAGGTCTGTAGCCAGCTTGAGAAAGCGGTGAAGGCTCTCCGGGCTGCTGTTCGCGTCCTGGACGATGTACGCCAATCCCACTTCCGGACTGCTGCCGTGTCTAAACTTTAGAATCTCGTCTACGCCCTCAGTCACTCGCCGAAACTCGCCATCCTTCGATCCGTGCGCCTGCTTGTGCTCCCGGTCACAGGAAGAATCGAGGCTCACCCGAATATGGTCGGCTCCGGCAAGCAGTTCGTCTTTCCATTTGCCCAGATAGCCGCCGTGGGTAATCACAAACGTCCGCATCTTCAGGACGTGCGCCAGCCCGAGGATGCGGCCAAATTCAGGATGTAGCGTTGGCTCGCCGCCGCCAGAGAACTGGACGGACCGGCAATCGAGTGCCGCCAGGTCAACGAGAACTTCTTCCGCCTTGTGGCGGTCAAGGGTATGGCGCTTGTCAGTGATCGTCGCCTTGCGGAAGTCTACGGGTTCGCAGAACGGGCAGGCGTGCGAACAGAGATTCGTCAAATCGAGATTCGCGCGAATAGGTCCCCGCACCTTGCCCGCGAGGATGTCGGTAATCCGGTCATGCCAGCGCAAGACGCGCAGTTCGGAATGCCGCTCGCTCACTGGACGATTTCCCGCACTCCGCACTTCTCCAATATCACTGCCAGCCTCTTTTCAAGGCTGTGGTTGGCATGTACTTCGGCGCACCCGGCCGCCGCGATCTTCTCGCGCTCCTCGCGCTTTTCCTCGCTCGACCACTCCCGCAGGAGTTGCGCCACGTAGGGCAGATTGCTCGATCTGTAATAGACGCAGTGGCGGCCATTCTCGAACGTCATGTTCTGCGAGGTACCACGGTCTGACGGCAACAGGGGCGTAAGGCAGAAAGTTCCGCAAGCCATCACCTCGTAAATCTTCGTCACCTGCAACCGGCTCATCGCCGGCAGGTTGAAGAACACGCCGATCTGACGGTAGTTCGACGCCAGCCGGCGCACGGCTTCCTCGCCGCACCAACCGCTCAGGTCCTCGATATGCACGTTGCCGAGGCGAATCGGCGGGTGGTCATGCCGCAAAAGGGCACCAAGGAATGCGCGCCGCTTTTCGTACAGCAGGCCGATGAAGGCAATGGGCCAGACTTTCTCCGAATGCGAAGAGGTGTCGGTCGGCAGGTCCCAACCATGGACATCCGCGGCGCGGTCGTGAAATACCTTCGTATCCACCCCGAACGGCAGCCAGTGAGAATGCTCTTTCGCGAACATCTCCTGGTCGTGGAATTCGGCATCCTGTGCCGCGGGGAAGAAATGTTCTTCCGCCCACCACTTCACCGCATCGAAATCAATTGCGTAATCGTCGCGGCTGAAACTTTCGTGATACCAGGCCGCTTTCGGCACCGGCAGGTTCTTCCACTCGTATTTCGCGTAGATGGCATCGAGCCATGGGCCGATGTGCTCCGAGCCGCTAACGATTACGAGGTCCTGGGTCTTCAACTGTTCGAGCGTCGGGGCCTTCGCCTTGATTGCGTCGAACTGGCGCTGATCAACGTCGCCGCCGCCTTGCGGCAGGCCAGCTCCGATAACTTCGTGCCCCATCCGCCGGAGAGTGTTGACCACGCCCTCGCACAACGACCATGCCGCATGGCGCGACTTCGGGTACATTACGGCGATCTTCACAAACCCACCGCCTCTCTGATGATCGATTCCTGCAATTCGGCCGCACTCTCGCTGGCCGTAAAATGGATGATCTTGTTCGTGTTCGGACTGTCTCGCAGCGCTTCCGCCTTACAAAGCGCGCGCCAGTACTCCTCTTCGCCCTGCCAAATCTTACGAAGCCCGGCCATTAGAACGGGGTTTCGGAGTGCCGTTAGCACCTCTTCCCGCTCCTGCAGGCTGAGTTGGGTGGCTGGGTTGTTCGAGTTCTGCTGCTGCATTCGCGGCCGCTCCTACGTCCTGAATTGCTTTACTCACATGCTTCACGCCCTGCAAAACTTCCTGGCCCTGGGTCGGCAGTCCAACGCCTTGCAGGATGGCTGTTTGGACGTCGGGCGCAAGCTCTTCGAACTTCGCGGTGACGTTGAAACCGATCTTCACCGGCGGTGCTGGAGGTGTCGGAGGGTTAATCGCCTGATCCTCTGGTACGTTCGGTGCCAGAACAGAAAGCAGTGGAGGCGCAAACGCGCGCTTGTTGAAGACATCAGGATTCGTTGCCGCCATCTGAAATGCCTGTACCGCCTTCTGAACCCGGTAGGTATCGTCATCGGCGAGCGTCGAACCCTCCTCTGGGAGAATCTCGAATTCTTCCTGAATGTCCATCGGGTCGATCCGAATCATGCGCGCCTGGGCCCCCGCGGTGCGGATACTCAGCGCTTCGATGCGGTCTTCTTCGAAAACGCCCGGGCGAAGCTGATCCGCTGGAATCTCAAGGGCGTCTTCCATGGCTTGCTGGTTGAACGCTATCCACACTTCCATCGTGTCGCGAACAAACTGCCCAAGGTTGTTCAGTTCGTCGGCCAGCACCACATCGGCGGCCTGCTTCTGCATTACCAGTGACGTCGCTAGCTTGCCAGCCTGGGGAATCGTGTCGGTTCCCGGCGCGAAGTCGGTCATCGCCGGCTCAATTTGCTGGAGCTCGCGAACAAACTGCGCCTGATCCTGGAACGCTTCCACCGGGAATTGCGGGTCTTGCAGAAACTCAACTTCATTCAGGTTCTTCAGCCGCAACAGTCTGGCAAAGCCTGTGCGAACCACGTCATATTCCGCGAGGTTCGTGTTCTTCAGCGTCTTCAGGAGCGGCAGAAGCTTGTTGTTGATGAAGTCCGTTGTCTGGTTCATCCGGCCGTTGCGAAGCTGCTGCAGGAAGCGTCCGAGCCGCGGCGTCGAGTCTCCAATGCCCTCGAACACGTCCGGGATCAGAATCATCTCGGTGTAAACCGGTTTACCGTAGGTGTCCCACGGATACCACTGCCGCCCGAGGTAAACGTTCTCCTCGCCGACGTATTCGATCAGCAGGCGCCCATTTACGATCGAATGCCGCTCGTCCACCATGAACCGTTTCTTCGGCGGCCGAATCGGCTTTCCGGCGCTCAGGGGATCGGCTATGCTCACCGCCTCGCGCATCATGCGGCGAAGGCTGATGGCTTTCTGGTCGAGGTAGTACCGCTCCCCGGCCATGTCCATGAGTTCCTGGGCTTTCTTCGGATCAATCACCGGGGCTTCTTCGCCGGTATCGGGATCTTCGCTCGTCTGCTTCGTCCAGTACTCGAGCCATTGCTCGTCACGGATGCTGTTCTCGATGAGATATGCCGATTCAGCGATCGAGTGAAAGCCGGGCTCGGGGAAGAAGTCTCCGATGAAGACGTAATCGAGCATCGGGCCGTTGTACTTCGTGACGGCCGTCGGCACCGTCACGCGGTCGCCATATTCCGAAATGGCCTGGGAAATCTCAGCTTCGGAGAGTCGTGGGCCCAAATCCTTGTTTGCCTGGCGGATGTCTTTCGCGCCCGCGCCCCGCAGCAGCATCAATTCCGGCCGGGTAAGCCGCTCGGTTACCCTCTTGAACTTCCGCGTGACTTCAACCTTGTCGTAATAGCTCTTGCCGACCGCCCACCCAAAAGCCTTCCCGCAGCGCACTACCTTTCGAAACGATTTTTGCGATTCGCTGCGATCCCACTGATACATCAACTGCACGGCGGCCTTGTCGGCATTGTCCTGGTTCGCCCCGCGGAGCCGCAGGTTCGGGCTGTTCCGCGTGAGTCGCGCGGTGCCGCGGCGCACCATCGTCGCCGTGTCGGGCAGGGCAACGTTTGACCGGCTGGTGTCCTCTTCGTCCTCGCCCTTGTCGTTCTTTTTCGTGATCGGCTCGACGCGGCATTTCAGGTTCCGGTAAACCTCGGTCCATTCACTATAATAATTATTCATGAAGTAGCGCTCACTTGCGTGGCGCTGCTCGAGAATCTCCGAGGCGTCGTCGTCTATTTTCCTGGTTGTTCCGGAGCTTGAGATCGTTGTGTCGGCCATGAAATCAGTTGGGCGTCACTCCAAATTGCACAATCGGCTTTGTCGAAACGATGAAGTTGTCATACCAGACTTGCGCGCGGGAATTTGCGCCGGTGTGCCCTGTGGCTTGCTGCGTCAGCATCCACACGTTGAAACCGGCGCCGTCTTCGCAGATCGGCACTCCGGCCAGGTTGATCCATTTCTTTAGCTGCTGGCCATAGGGGGCAACCCACGCTTCCACTGTCGAATTCACCCAGGCCGCGCCGCCCGAAGGGCACGCCGTCGCATTGTGGCCCCCCACGCCGATCTTGTATTCCATCGTGTACCAGGTATTCGCCGCCCACTGGAAGCAGTTCGGCCCGATCGGATTTCCCGCGCTCCAGGAAGGCCCGTCGTAAAGGCACTGATATCCCGTAAAGGGAGCCGTCGCGGTCCACCCTTGCTGCACATAGTTGCCGTTTCCGTCATAGGTCCCGTCGCTCGAGGCCGTCAGTTGGTTCCCGCTGCAATTGTTGAACATCGTCGGCGCAGAGCGCGCCAAGCGGTCATTCGTCACAAGGGCAATCGGGCTGCAGCTTCCGCTTCCTGTGGTTTCGTTGTAGCTGATGTGAAGCTTCGGATAGGTGTCCGTTATCCACTGCGTCGTATACGCCGTGTCGGCCCGGAAAGCGAACTGCACGTAGAAGGTCGAATTCGCCCCCATGTGCACGTTGTTTGCCGCATCGCCGAAATACAGCAGGAAATTCTGGCAGCAGTTCTCCGTCGGGTTGTTCGTCGGCCATACCCAGGAAGCCGATTGAGTCCCGCTAAGGAAAATGCTTGTGTCCAGAATGTTGTTGGCCTGGTTGCCGCTGCCGTCGAAGCCGCTGGTGAAAGTCGTTTTATTTGCCTGCACCTTAGCGGTTTCGAATCCCGTAGAATTCAGAACTCCGGGAGCCGCTGCTTGGTCGGCAAAGCGCGTAGTCTCGGAAGAATCAAGTCTCAGAAAGAAACAGTTCTCATTTGGATCGTTGGCCAGAACAAAACCGCCAAGATTGCCGTTCGCATCGGTGTTCTGGGCGTAGCGGAAACGGCCATACGTGCCATGCGTCATTGCACCGCTGGCGCATCCATCGGCGGTCACCGTCGTGCAGGTTGGAGTTGTACCGGAGGGGGTGACCGTCGTGCACGAATTTGTTTGCGGGTTATACAGACCGACGCTGGCACCACCGTTCCAGAACACGACCACATTCCGCGCGGGATACCATGTCGCGGCGGGTGGCTTAGCTGTGTTGCCGATCCATGCGCTACATCCCGTCACCGTGCCGATAAGAGAAGTGGGCGAGGGCACCGCGGCCGGATTGGAAATATCAAAGCGGTAGAGATCCGCGTTCGTGGTCCCGCCGCAGCAGTGCTGGCCGCTAGAAATCACAAAGAAATACTTGTCTTTCGGATCCACCGCCACGGTCGAATAGGAGCCGTGCTGCGTGTAATCCCCGCCTACTTCCGTCACCGCATGGGTGCTCGGGTTATAGGTGAAAATGTTGTTCGCATCTGCGAAGATCACCCGGTCGCTGTTCTGGTCATAATCCGCGCCGCTGTAGATGCTGCTGCAGTTCGCCACGAAAATGCCGCGTGAGGTCCAGGTAAGACTCGCAAGGTTCACCGTCCAGGCGTCGATACTGTTTCCGCTTACGCCGACGCAAAAGCTACCGTCGGGCGACTTTGAGCCGCCGAAATCCACCATCTCGTTCGTCGTCGGGATGTAGGCGAGGTAATCGTAAGTGTGCCGCGAGCACGGCGTTCCGTCCCAATTCGTGCCGCCGCTGCCGCAGTCGCCTGGAGTGTGCGAAGTAAATCGCGTCGGCTCGTTCAAACGGGTCAGCGTTATCGGATTCGCCGTCAGGTTCAGGGCGTAAAGCTCGTTCCCGTAGTAGTTGCCGTGGCCGCCGCCCCAGGGAATCAGCCGGAAATTTTTGGAGTCATAGACGGCCCCGCTCCAGGTCTCGTAAACCGAGGCAGGGCCGGTCCCGAAAGGCCCCTGAATATCGGAATAGGTCGCCGGGTTCGGCCACACGCTCGATAGCGTGGTATTGGGAATTTCGTACCATCCCAACGTTGTCGGCAGTGCGCCACCTCCGCCACCTCCACCCCCATCGCCGGCTGAACTTCCCCCTCCGTCGTCATTCCGCGTTCTTGTGTTGTGGGCGCTCCCGGGAGTCATTCCGCGGTGCTTCTGTGGCGGATGGTAGGCCGCCAGCAACAAAGAACCCATTCCAATCATTGGCATCGATGGCGGCTTGACCGTTCCGCCTCCACCCGCACCTGCGGGCTTTACGGCGATGGCCGTCGAGACCCATGCGTTCGTTCCGCATCCGGTATACGTGTAGGAGGTCGCGTGCGCCCCTGTGCTCGCAAAAGCTCCGGCTGTTGATCCGGCGATGGTTACAGCATCCGAAGTGATCACGAAATTGAAACGCTGCGTCTGCGAGGTTCCGGTCGCCGTCGTGGTACATAGGCTCCCGCCATCCACCATCAGTCCGTTCACTATCCAGGCATTCGCCGTCGAAGTGGAAGCCGAAACGCTCGGCGAAGTGCTGCTCCCGTTCGCTCCGGCCGCGGTTCCATCCTCTGGCGTCGTCTGATCCACTCCCGTCAGAGAAATCGAGCTAGCGCCATAGCCGGAAAGCGCGCCGCCAGGCGTGAACGATGCCGTGTGCGCGCCCGTTGGGGGATTCAGAAGGCGGAAGATCCTCACTTGAATGTTGTTCGTCGCATCGTCGCGAGAGGCGATGCTCGTCATCGACACGCTGTTATAGGTGGCCGTTCCTGCGTTCCGCGTCGTCGTCGTTCCGCCGTCCATCACGACAACCATGTAAATCACGCAGTTGTCCGATGTGGCGCAAGCGCTGTTGACTGTGTGCGTCCAGGTGATCGCCTGCGCGCTCGAAAAAAAGCTGTCGCCAGTGGTGCTCGCGTTGTCGAAGGCGATTTGTCCAAGGACCGGACTGGCGCAAAGAAAAAAGAGTGCGAGTAATTTCTTCATGCCCTATTTGTAGAAAAGATTGAGGATGACGTCGTTGCTGGCAACCGCCGTCGTGTCGTTGTCGGCCACCGCTCCGGTGATGCAGTATCCGATGCCGGTGGAGAACGCGATGCCTCCGCTGAAATCAACGTTGCTGCCGGCACCGGCAATCCCCGTAGCACTCGCGGCTGGGATGGCCAGCGTAATCACGGGCGTATCCGTCCCGCATGTCGGCGCGGTCGCCTTGTTGTAGAGCTTGACGTATTTCAAGGCAGCGCTAGTGTTTACGATGTACCAGCCATAGACTTGCCCGGCGCTGCCCTTTGCGTTGGTGCTGTTGGTGCTCGCGGCGGAGAGCGTGCGGCTGATAGACAATCCACCGGTCGTGCCCGGAGTCTGCGTTGTTAGCCACGGCGTCGTGTTTGCGGTGTTCCCCGGCTGGACTGTCCACGTGCCGGACTGCGAGGCAGGTACAGCGCCTTGATTCGACGCAATCGCTACGGGGATGCTGGCCGACATGGTGGTTTGCCCGAGGGCCACGGAAGCGCCGCCCACCTGTGCCAGATTGATAGCAGCGTTCGACTGAATGTTGACGTTCGGCGTGTTCTTGATCTGGACAAAAGCGCCATTCGTCTTGTCGCCGTACAGCCGGTCCCAGGAAGTTCCGTTCCACACAGTCGGAAAAGTCATCTGCAACCCGGCCGTGGTCGGATTCGAGAATGTATCCGCGGGCGTGGAAGAGCCGCCAGCGCAACCCGAAGCGCAGTTCACGTTCAGATTGTTCGAAGCGTCGGCGGTAAGATTCACCATGTTCGTGCCGTTCTTGGCACCGATTGCAGTACCCGCCGTTGGAAAGGCTGCCCCGAAGTTCGATGATGTTCCACCAGACCCCGAGCAACCCGAATCGCAGACCACATGTAGGTTCGCTCCAGTTCCCTGTGTGACGGTCACTGACTGGCCGGACCATGAGACAGGCTGCGTAGTGGTCCCGGTTGGGTCCACTCGGAAAGGATTTGCCGCAGTTCCGATTTCCGTTCCCGAGTTGTTTCTCGGATTGAAGTAGAGAATGCGGTTGGTGTTCATCCGCGGCGCGCCGGCCGAATTCTCGGCCACAGTGTTTGTCGCCGTGTCATCCACTACCGCGCCCATCAGCCCGATCGCGCTGCTTCCAAAAGTAAAAGCGGTGCTGTCGGAAAACGATCCGCCGGCGGTGCAACCAGCGTCGCAATTCACATGCAGCGGCCGCGCCGAGGAATCTCCGGTCGGCATCGTGTTCGTTCCGTCGGTGACCTTTACCGGCCAGGCACCGGGAAGGCTGGCCGCCGTTCCCTGGTTTGCGCTCGTCGATGTCAGCGTTACTGCTTGCGCGCTCGGGAAAGCAACATTCATCGGATTGCCGCCAGTTCCCCGCTCGGTCCCGCTTGCGTCATACAGCGTCGCCATACTGCGCGCATTGGTGGTCATGCTGGCGCGCGCGGTCGCATTTGCCGTACCGCTGGTGTAGGCGCTCACTCGCACCCTCGCCCCGGACGATCCTCCGGGCGCCAAGATTGTCAACTGCGTTGCTGAATTGGGATTGGTGAGGACGGCACTGGCGATAATCGCGTTGCTGTTTGGATTATAGAAGAGACCTTGCGTCCAAGTCGTTCCACCATCCGTTGAAAACTCTGGAACCAAGGTTCCGGACAGTGTTCCCGAGGCGATGAAAATGCTTGCTGTCTGCTGTCCGGTAAGAGAAACAGCGGCGGCGGCATTCAGTGCCCCAAGGGCTGTCGTTGTGCCTGCCGTGTCCGTGGCGGCGTTCGACACGCGCAAGTTGCCGGCCAAGTCTACCGAAAGCCCGGCCTGGTTGCCTTCCGTTAGGGTTGGAGACGCGGCGTTTGCAACTGCCGGCAATACTCCCAAATTGTTTGAGCCTGGCGTTCCTCCATTACTGCTTTTGTTTCCTGCGACTGCCGGCAAAGAAGCGAGCGAAACGGGCTGTGTCGCCTGCCAGAATGTTCCCGTGACTGCGGTAGTCGGGACCGAATCAACGGTTACGTGGAAAGCGTCCGCTCCGGTGCCAACGATCTGTGCGCCGCGCGCCGTCATCTGGGCATCTACGCGCTGGCCGGTAGTCACTGTTGGCTGCGTGGTGTTGAACGTGCCGCCAATCTTTACCGGATTGCCGGAGTCGGCGGCCGCTGAGGCTGCGTTGCCGACAACTTGGGCGTTAAGGTTTGAGGCTGTTGCCTGGGAAACGATTGGATCGGCGAAGGTGCACGAGCCGTCGGCATTGGACAGGCATGGTTGCCCGGAGGTTCCGAGATTTGTCGAGGCAATAAGCGATCGATTCGCAGCGCCCTGCCAGATGTGCCACAACGCCGCCGTGGAATCGTAGGCCACATCGCCATTAGCCGAGGTCGTTGCGCCTGCGCCCACGCGCAATTTGAACAGCGTCGAGGCTGAGAAGTCCCACGTGTTTCCGCTTGCCGAAAATGTTCCAAGGTTGCTGTTGGCGCTCGCGGTAAGCGCCGAGAACGCCGTGCTCGCCGTTGAGCTCGCCGACATCCCGAACGTGTGCGTCGCGGCCGTCCACGAGCACGCCATGTTCGTTCCGCAATCGAAGATCACTACGCCAGCGGGGATTGTTGCCAGCACCGATCCGCCGTTCGACACTTTAATGATGGGCGTATCCACGACCGGTGTCATCGCCGCATCAACCGCGGCGCGAATGGCATTCACGTTGATGTAAGGCTTGGGGGCAGGTTCGGCCTTGGCGGGCGACGCGAGGATCAGCAGGATCCCAAGCAGGATGGCGACAATTACAAGGGTTGTAGCGAAGATGCCGACAAGGATCGGTCGAATGTTTTCAGCCGATGTGGCGATTCGCCCCAACGTTGATGGGGGCTGGGCTTCTTCGGCGGCTAAGCGACTTCTAATTCCTTCCAATCGCCCCCCGAGTTCTTCGATCTCTCGCACCACTCGGTCTCCAAATGCATCGGGCTTTTCCTTTTGCGGCGCATGGTCCGGATGCGTGTCGGCGCACTCTTGCGCCCATTGCGAATGCTCATCGTGCGTCCAGTTTGGATGCTGCTTCTTCGAAATCGCGTAGAAGTGTTGATGGCTGTCCATTTAACTCTCTGCCTGCGTAAACGTGCTGCTGCCGCTCGGCGTCTTCACCACGGCCACAACTTCGCCGGGCTCGTACCAGGCGCCGCCGGGCTTTGCCCATTCCTCTTTCGTGCCCGAGCTTTTGCCCTTGAAATCTGTCGCATCGGGCGCGCGCCACGCCCATGCCACTGTCGGCCATCCCGCTACGGCTTCATCCTCGCCGAACACAATCGACTTACACTTCGTTTGTGCGGTGATGTTCTCGGGGGTTGAGTTGACCGTCGTCTGTTTGGTGTAGGCCATTTACTTTCCGCGTACTGCAAGTGCTGCTCTATGTGCTTTGTGGTTGAACTTGACGGGTCGTCCACGGCCGGTGAATTTGTGCTTCACGATCAGGCCGTCCGCTTTTTCCCGCACGTCCGGGCACTTCTCGACGGGGCAGCGCCAAATCGTCTTATCGACGTGCTTGTAATATCCTTCAGGAGTACGCAAAAGGCCCACGCCGACAACAGGCACCATGCTAGTCCGCAGATGAAACCTGCACCGCGGTGGCGCCTCCGCTTCATTCCGCTTGCTCATCCGGCGTCTTCTTCGCTCTCGCTT
>Ga0079221_10000058_pt1 | contig 22552 bp, 27 predicted proteins | sample GAAS200_FD_75069 | JGI IMG/M metagenome (GOLD analysis project Ga0079221, IMG submission 75069) | Agricultural soil microbial communities from Georgia to study Nitrogen management - GA AS200 | ecosystem: Environmental > Terrestrial > Soil > Agricultural land | place: USA: Georgia | collected... | reverse complement strand
TGCTGCGCGGCCACATTGCCGAATAGACGCTGCAAAGCATTGCGAAACCGGTTCAGGATGAAAAAAAGTAAGCCGGATTTACCAGATAGGGAGGGAGAAACTTCATGGGAAGCGATACTCGACGCAGTTTTGTTGGCAGAATTGCAGCACTGACCACTTTCCTGAGCGCTGTGCCCAAGCTCTTCGCTCAGCAAACCGCACCTGGCACGCCCGCGGCTGGCAGCCCACCCCAGAACGTGCCCGCCGGAAATACACCGCGTCGAGGAAGCAGCCACACGTACAACGGGATTTACTATTTTTCCGGCACGGGCGCCAATGACGGCTATCCCAAGGACGATCATGTCGTCGTGACGGATCCCTTCGAGAAGCATGTCACGCGAACCATGGACGCTTTGAAGCGCAACGTCGAGCGCGCCGGCTCCAACATGGACAGCCTGATCCACCTCGACGTTTTCATCTGCCTGCCTCATGCGGACGCGACCGTCCTGCCCGTGGGCAAGGCACGCTTCGATGCGCACAAGGCGCAGTACGAAGCGTTAAACAAGATTTATGGGACTTATTTCTCTCAAGGTAAAGCGCCGTCGCGCGCGTGCATGGCGGTCGAATGGATTCCCGGGGATTCGCTGATTGAAATCGTCGGCAGCGCGCTGGTCGTCGCGCCGCCTGTCACCCCTGCGGATAAATAATTATTCGCGGGAGCGAAAGGAAGAGTGCACATGAATATGAAGTTCGGTTGGAATCGCCGTTCATTTCTAGCCGCACTGGGAACACTTACCGGCGGCATGTTTGCGCCCTCGGAACTAAACGCGGGCATCTTCGGCAAGAAACACAAGCCATCGGCTTCCGCTCTCGACGGCAGCGCCGTCGTCCCGATCAAAGCCGGGTTGGGCTCTACGGGCGACATTTACGCGGAGCTTGGCGTAACGCCTCTGGTCAACATCAACGGCACAGTAACGGTGATTGGCGGCTCAGTGATGAGGCCGGAGGTTATGGAACTGATTCGCATGGGCAACGAGCACTTCGTTCTGATTGATGAACTTGAGATTGCCGCCGGAAAATTCATTGCGAAATTGTGTCAGTCCCCTGCAGGCTACACCGGTCTGGTGACCTCTGGCGCTGCGGCCGCCATGGTCGTTGGGTATGCCGGCATGATGACGGAAGACCTTGAGCCTCGGATGCGCGACATTCCTGATGTGAGCAATTTTCCGCGGACCGAAGTGATCATCCAAGAGAGTCATCGCTATCCGTTCGATCACCAGATTCGCCAGACGGGCGCGAAGCTGGTGGAGGTGGAAACCCGCGAGGAGATGATTGCGGCCATCAACCCGAAAACTTTGGCTATTCACTTCACTAATATTCTGTCTGACAAAGGAAAGGTCAGCGGCCCGGAGACCGTGGCCATCGCCAAGGAGCACAACCTATATACATTCAACGATGCCGCCGCGGACGTGCCGCCCAAAGAGCGGCTTTGGGAGTATCCAGCCATGGGTTTCGACATGGTGACGTTCAGCGGAGGCAAGGACATCCGCGGGCCGCAAGCGGCGGGGATCTTGATAGGAAAAGAGGAGCTGATTCGCTATGCGCTGCTGAACATGAGTCCCCAGGAGGATCGCATAGGCCGCTGCTGCAAGGTCGGCAAGGAGACCATTCTCGGCATGCTCAAGGCGCTGGAGATTTTCGTCAACCAGGACTTCGATGCCACGCTGAAAACGTACGATGAGCGCGCGCAGGTGATTACCGACGCCGTAAAGAAGTTTGGCGTGACGGCGCTTCCGCGGCAGTTCAACCCGCAGGCTTTAGGCAACGTCACACCGCGCTACAGCTGGCAAATTCCGGCGGAACTGGGGATTACTGGGCCAGAAGTCATGCAGAAACTTGCGGATACGCGGCCGCTTGGCATAGGCAGCATGGGCGCGGGGGCGAGCGGGATGCGGGGACGAGATCCAGATGCCGGGCCAAATGAAAACTTCAAGGAGAATCATCGCCCGCCTCGCGACCCGCACACGTTTGGTTTTGCTGTGTGGCAATTGAAGGACGGCGAGGACAAGATTATCGCGAACCGGCTCGTTGAGATTTTCCGTGCAGTTCCCAAGGCCTAAACGCTTGGTCAACTCCTCCAGGATTAGGAAGAAGAGCCACCGGTTTGCGGAGTTTAATTCGGCTGGCCAGTGAGGTAAGGGACAAAACCGTGCACCTTGGTTCGCAATTTGTAGACGGAGCTGGTGGCGGTGATATAGAGCGTCCCGTAATCGGAATCGCCCCAATTCAGGTTGGCGGGCTGCTCTGGCATCTCGATGGTTCCAAGGTGATGACCGTCCGAATCCCAAACCCAAATCCCTTTCGGGCCAGTGACGTAGAGGTTGCCTGCTTTGTCCACGCGCATACCGTCCGGGACTCCTTGGTGAGGGCCGCCTTCTTCGGTTCCGAAAATTCTGCCGTTGGCTAGCGATCCGTCAGGATTCACGTCGTAAACGCGAATATTTCGCTGCTTCGAATCGTCCACGTACAAATGTTTTCCATCGGGAGAAAAAGCCAGCCCGTTCGGCTGCGTCAGTTCATTGGTGAGCAGGCGCACTCCGCCATTTTTGTCTAGCCGGTAGACGCCCTGGAAGGAAATCTCCTGCTTTTCACCTTTTGGCAGATCGAGGGTGGGATCGGTGAAATAAAGTGCGCCGTCGGGGCCAACGATGACGTCATTCGGACTGTTGAACTTCTTGCCTTCAAACTTATCGGCGAGAACGGTGTACTTTCCGTCGGGCGTAACAGAGATGATTGCGCGCAGCACACTCGCGCAATCGATTAGACGACCCGCAGGATCATAGGTGTTTCCGTCGGGGTCACCGAGAGAAATCACTTCCTCCTTGCGACCATCACCAAACACTTTGAAAATCTTGTTTTGCTCTTCGTCGCTGACATACAAAAAGCCGCGCACGTCCCAAACCGGGCCTTCAGTGAACCCGAATCCGTTGGCGACGCGAGTCAGCGATGCATCGTGATCCAGGAGTTCCCAGAATTTCGGAGACTCTGCTTTGAGGGCGAATTCTCGAGATGGCGCCTGCGGATGAGACTCTCCGACAAAGAAAGCCATGGCGCACAAGAGTGCCCCCGCCATACGTTCTCGCGGGGAATTACTCCCCATCGTCTTGGCCCTCATTTCGAGTCTGCTTCAAATCTTCTTTTGTGACGGAATTCAGAAACTTCACCAGGTCTTCGATTTCCGCAGCTGAAAGGCGAGTTCCGTAATCCGCAGGCATGGGGGATTGGTTGCGGTAACTAATGCTTTTAACGGCCGCCTTGGTGAAAAGAAGGAACGAGCCATCGCGCGTCAACAGCTGGATGGAAAAATTATCTTCGTTTCGGGCGATCCCTTCCAAAGTCTTGCCGTTGGGAAGTGTGACAACCACGGTCCGGTTGCGCGGATCAAGGTCCCGGTTGGGAAGCAGGATGGCATCGCGGATTGTTTCGGGAGCCCGCCCTCGCGCGTAGGCGGTGAGATCCGAAGCGAAAAATCCGCCTTGACCGCGGATCATGTGACAAGCCGAGCACCCGCCTTTACCGAAAAAGAGCTCCTTACCGCGCCGTGCGCTTCCCGGCAGAGGCGCCGTTGCCGGAGAGCCCTGCAGGCTCCGCAAGTAAGCCACCAGAGAACGAAGGATATCGTCGCCAAGGTGGCTGAAGCCGGGCATGGAAGTTTGCGGGACACCTTTTTGCAGAATTTGCAAAAGCTGCGGGTCAGAGAGCTTGCGGACGTTCGGACGCGTGACAATGTCGGGAGCGCGTTCGCCGCCCTTTCCGTCCAGGCCATGACAGCCGGCGCAGTTGGCGGCGAAGGCTTGTTTCGCGGAGGGCGAATCTGCACCGGTCCCTGGCGGCGAGGATGACCGGTTTTTATCCTGACCGAAGGCAACTGCTCCGCACAGAAAAAGGGCGAAAGGCAGAGCCAAAACTTTAGCAAAACCGCCTGATTTTCGAATGACCAGCCAACTTTCAAAACGCGCGTTATCGATAAGCCTTGCCTGATGAAAGACCCGAGGAGAATCTCATCCAGGCAAAAGTTGCACTCCCTGTCTATACATCAAGGACGCGGACCGGTGTCAATCCAATTTTTTATTTAGCCGAGGAACCGCAATAGAAAGTATCAGGAGTAAAACTCTTCTTTCAAACGATTTAATAGAAGTGATAGAGTGCGACAATCATGCAGGTTCCGGGGGATCGTATGAAGCACACTCATCGCAGCACGCGTTATTTTCTGGCCGGAGCGGTATCGAGCTTGGTGTTGGCGGGCGTATTGGTTTTGCTTTGGGTGGGACTGCAAGCCTCCGCGCAGGAGTCCTCTCCGCCTCCATCGAGCGGGGGGAGCGGTTCCTTGCTGGAAGGTTTTCGACATGTGGAAGTTGCATCGGTTTCAGACGCGGCGGAGCAGATTCTAGGGCACAAGATTTATATGTCGCATCGCATGCAGTCCATTTTTCCGGCGAAGTTTGCGGGATATGCGGTCACGGTCCAATTGAAAAAGGATGAGGGCAACAAGGACCCGAATGCACTGGCCGGAATGATGGCAGCCATCGACGGTGGTGCGAAAGATTCTGTTTATGTCATGACAGTAGAAGACGGGGCGGACATTGCCGGCATGGGCGGACTAATGGGCACAACGATGTATTCGCGGGGATACGTTGGCGCGGTTGTGGACGGAGGCGTGAGGGACATCGCACAGCTTCGCCGCATCGGGTTCCCCGTTTATGCGCTGGGGCCAGTACCCTCCACTTCGGTCGGGCACTATAAGTTCGCCGGGGCGAACATTCCTATGCTTTGCGATGGCGTGCAGGTGCAGCCGGGCGATATTGTCGCAGCGGACGCGGATGGCGTGGTGGTTGTGCCTCGAGCCAAGGCGGAGGAGATTCTTGCGCTCGCGCAACAAATGGATTTCAAAGAGCACTCGATGTATCCGATTATCGAAAAGTTTCATTCACTGCAAGAAGCCGTCCGCAGATTCGGGAGAATCTAGGGCGGTGCCAGTTTATTCGTGGAAGTGTTCAGCGCGGGGCGCTGGAGCCACGTCAGGAACCAAATTCTGAAGGCTGCTGAAACGAAGGAGGAAAACATGTTCACGATCCATACCACGCGGCGCGGATTTGCCGCACGATTGGCTGCGTTCTTGCCGAGCTTGGGACTGGCGAAACTCACTTCAGCAACTCAGCCTCCAGGTGAGCAGGGAGGAGTACAGAAACTGGACGCTCACGGTAAGCCGTCGGACAAAAAGGGATTCATCACCCCATTGATTATTCATAACGGGCTGATTTATATCGCCGGTCAAGGCGCGCACTCGCAGGGCGACAGGTCCGACGAAGGGAAGACGCCGACGATCGAAATGCACACGAAGATGGTTATGGAAGGAGTGAAAAGCACTGTCGAGGCCGGCGGCGGCACCATGGATAGCATTCTGCAACTCACCGTGTATCTCGCGAAGCTCGAGTACTACGACGGCATGAACTCCGTTTTCAAAACGTATTTCCCCAACGGAGGTCCCGCGCGCACGACCGTCGCGGTCGCCGGGCTACCCGGTGAGTCTTTGGTGGAAATCAATTGCATCGCCGCGGTGGTTCGCGACGTGAAGAAAGGAGCATAAGCCATGGCATCCGCCGACAGGTCCAGCCGCAGGACATTTCTCGGCGCGTTGAGCGCGCTTTCGGCAGCTTTGATGAGCCCGCGAAAGCTATTTGCCGCATCAGCTGCATCGAAGTCGAGTAGCGGCAGGAAGCTCACAGGATTCGGTTCGACCGGAAATGTTTATGAAGAGCTGGGCGTAACCACCGTCATCAACGGGCAAGGGACAATGACGGTCCTTGGCGGTTCGCTGCCACGGCCGGAAGTGGAAGAAGTCATGGCGCTTGGCGGCCAGCACTTTGTGAGCATCGTGGAGCTGGAGGTCGCTGCGGGCAAGCGCATTACGGAGATGCTGAAATTGCCCGCGGGTTATGACGCACTGGTCACGGCCGGAGCAGCTGCGGCGATGCAGTCCGGTCTTGCGGGGATTTTGACCGGAGACAATCCAAAATTGATACGCCAGATTCCGGACTTGACAGGCATGAAAAGCGAAGTCCTTATTCAAAAGACGCATCGCAATCCTTTTGACCATCAACTGCGGACCACGGGTGTGAAGCTCATCGAAGTGGAAACCGCTGACGATGTAAGGAAAGCCATCAACACGCAGACGGCGATGATGCATTTTACCAATTTTGCGAATGATGATGGCCAGATTAAAGACGAGGAGTGGGTGAAGCTCGCCCACGAGCACAGCATTCCGGCATTCATCGATGCTGCGGCCGATACGCCTCCAGTTTCACGTCTCTGGGACTTCGCAAACATGGGCTATGACTTGATTGCCTTCAGCGGCGGCAAGGCGATTCGCGGCCCGCAATGCGCCGGACTCTTGATCGGCAAGAAGGATCTCATTGCCTACGCGCTGCTCAACAACAGCCCGCACGAAGACACCATTGGGCGAAGCCAGAAAGTGGGTAAAGAAGAAATCGTCGGGATGGTCAAAGCGCTGGAATTGTACCTGCAAGAAGATCACGAGGCCCTGAACAAAGAATGGCAGCGGCGGCTGGAGTACATTTCAGCGCAAGTCACAAAAGTTCCGGGCGTGACGACTTCTTTCCCGAAACTCGAAATCGCCAATCATGTGCCTCACCTGCAAATCAAGTGGGATGAAAAGCGCGTCCCCATGACGCCGCGCGAGATTGGCAAAGCCTTGCGAGAAGGCAAGCCTTCCATCGCGCTTTCCACGGGAGAGCACGGCGAGCCGCTTTCCATGAACTCCTTCATGCTCCAGCCGGGCCAGGAAAAAATCATTGCCAGCGAGCTTGTGAAGCTCTTCAAGGCACACCTTGCTTAGCGACTTCCAGATGCGCCACTGGTCCTTCGCGACGGAGAAGCAATTGAACGGCGAAAAGACAAGCCAGATTCGCTGGCTGTTGATTTTGTGGCTATTTGTCCTCAGCGCCGTCGCATATCTTGACCGCGTCAACATATCCATCGCCGGTCCTCTCCTTGAAAGCGCCTACCATCTTTCAAAGATCCAACTTGGATGGATATTCAGCTCATTTCTCGCCGGCTATGCGCTTTTTCAAACCCCAGGTGGCAGACTTGCGGACCGGCTTGGTCCCCGGAGTGTGCTTGCCCTTGGCGTGCTCTGGTGGGGAGTCTTCACCGCGTTGACCGTCGCAGTGCCTTCGAATTTCGGTTTCACTCTGCTTGCGCTCATGGGTGTGCGATTCGCTCTCGGGGCCGGCGAAGCCGTGATTTATCCCGCTTCCAACCAGTTTGTCGCCAGATGGATCCCCAGCTCCGAGCGCGGGCTTGCAAATGGCCTGATTTTTTCCGGCGTTGGCGTTGGCGCTGGCCTAACGCCCCCGCTCATCACTTATCTCATGCTGAAGCACGGGTGGCGTTCATCGTTTCTCGTATGTGCTGTTCTGGGCTTGCTGGCTGGCCTGGTCTGGTATTTGATTGCACGAAACTCCCCGCAAGAGCATCCTCTGGTTTCTGGTAACGAGCTCGCGCGAATTCAGTCTGGACTTCCTTCTTCGATTGCGGCGCACAAACCTGCTTTTGTTTCTTGGGCGCGGATGCTGCGCAGCAGGGAAGTGCTGGCGGTGACGCTCAGCTACTTTTCATTCGGCTACGTCGCTTGGATTTTTTTCAGCTGGTTTTACATCTACCTGGCGGAAGTACGAGGTCTAAATCTAAAGGCCAGCGCTCTCTATTCCATGCTGCCGTTTATTGCGATGGCCGTGTGCTCGCCAATCGGTGGCGTTCTCAGCGATGTAATAACGCGAAGCAAAGGCGCACGCGCGGGACGCTCAGGCGTGGCCGTCTTCGCCATGATTCTTGCGGCAGTTTTTCTGGCGTTGGGGTCGAATGCGGAGAATGCTCGCGTGGCGGTTCTGGTTCTAGCCGGCGGGGCTGGCGCGCTTTACCTATCGCAGAGTTCGTTCTGGTCAGTCTCCGCAGACATCGGTGGCGCTTCTTCCGGCTCCGTCTCTGGCTTCATGAACATGGGCAATCAATTTGGCGGGATGATCACCGCGTCGCTCACGCCGTGGATTGCGTCGCGGCTGGGCTGGAAAGCTCCGTTTTTTGTCGCAGCGGCGTTGTGTTTGGGTGGCGCAGCGGCCTGGCTCTTGGTCGACCCGCGCAATCGCCTGGATTCAGCGAACGGGTAGCGTCTTTCTACTGGTGCCTTTGAGAAGTACGTAATGACAGGCAAAAAGGCGGTTGACAGCTTCGAGCCAGGGCGCCATCAAATCGTTTCAATCAGCTTATCTGTGTACGGCGATGGGTTCGATTCCCATCGCCCGCTCCAGAACTCACGATGATCCAATTGGTCTTACACGGCTAAGCTAGCTGAATTCGTCGAAAAAATGACCCGTTTTGGACCCCAAATGGACCCCAGAGCGTCCAATTGGACCCTAAATCTTGAGGGGACAACTTTCTGTGATGTGCGAAGCGAAGCCGTCTCCCGTCAACCAGGTCAGTTCTAATCACTTCCACGGAAATCCGACTTTTCGCCCAAGTGAAACTGCGTCGGTAAACACATGGGCGTTTCTCGGTACCAATCCACAACTAACCTTAACTTCAGAATAGCTCGTCATCGCCCGCAATCGCGAGAGTGCCACGGGGACCCGATGTTCCGATTGACGACGTTCGAGGTCCAACATCGTTTTCCCAAGTGCGAAAACGACTAATCCCGCACGGAACGCGGGCGGAGACGGCGTCGTTGGAACTTCCCTTCATCGGTTTCTGCTCCGTTTCCGTCTCCGTTCGGTCACTTCCGGAACCTCCGTCGGGACATCCACCGGTTCTGATGGTTCGGGAGCGCTCGCTTGTCGTCTCGAATGACGCTCAATCCACATGCAGAATCCCAGACAGACTGCCGTTATGGCGAGTACCGCAACCGTAGCTGGTTCCATTGTTTTTTCCTCCCTGCCATGATTCACCAAAACCTGCCCTGCTATTTACAAGCTCTTCTGTCCGCTAGCGCGAGGGGACCTTCCCCGGCCAGTCGCCCTCTCACCTTGCTCCCTTCGTTCGTTATAGGGCTACCGCTCCATTTGGACAATTAGAAACTTCGTCTCATTCGATTAGAGAATTTCGCAGTATGATGAGTTCATGGAATGGTTGAATTATCACCATCTGTTTTACTTTTGGACTGTTGTCCGCCTGGGCAGCATAACGAAGGCGTGCGAGGAGCTGCGATTGGCGCCTCCGACCGTGAGCGCGCAGTTGCGGAGTCTCGAGGACCAGCTTGGCGAGAAGCTGCTGAAGCGTTCCGGCCGAAACCTCGTGCCGACGGAAATCGGCCTTGCGGTGTACCGCCAAGCGGAAGAGATTTTTTCCATCGGCCGGGAAATCATGGACACGGTGAGACAACGCCCGACGCATCGGCCGTTGCGCCTCGTGGTTGGTTTGGATGACGTTGTACCAAAGGAGATTGCTTACCGGCTCATTGAGCCGGCACTACGATTGGAGATGCCGGTGCGGCTGGTGTGTCACGAAGCAAACCTGGAGCGCCTTGTTGCGGAACTGGCGTTGCACGAGGTCGATGTGCTGTTATCAGATTCTCCGGTGACTCCGAGCCTGAATATGCGCGTTTATAGTCACTACCTGGGAGACTGCGGGGTGGTATGGATGGCGCCGCCACGCCTGGCGAAGCTTTACCGCAAAGGGTTTCCCAAATCGCTGAACGGCGCACCCGTTCTGCTTCCCACCGATGACACTGCCATACGCCGGAAATTGGACCAGTGGTTCGCTGGGTTGGAGATCGAACCGAAAGTAATTGGAGAATTTGAAGACTTCGCGCTTCTCCGGGTATTCGGGCAGGAAGGCGCCGGTATCCTTCCTGTTCCTACGACCCTTGAAAAGCAATTTCACAATCAGGACAAGGTCATCCGGCTGGGGATTGCACGGAGCGTATTTGGCCGTTTCTACGCAATCTCTGCAGAACGGAAGTTGCGCCACCCTGGAGTTGTTGCGATCTGTGAAAACGCCCGGCGTGAAGTCTTTGCATAAAGTCGATTGACCTCACCGGACTCTCGTGCCGTGTCAAGAGGGCTGCGCTCGGAAGGCGAAGCACCAGAAAACTCAGTCTTCTGGCGCTAAGCATTCTCACCTACTTGAACGAGCCGCCCTCTTAACGGCGATCCTGTGAACGCGCGTCTTCGACTCCAATCGGACTGGCCTTGGAAGCGAGGAATTTGCCGGCGTGCCCCGCCCTTGCGACAGGTGGTTCCAGCAGTTCGGGCATTGCGTCCCGGTTTGTGTGAGCGCTAAAACCTCCGTTAGAAAATTCAGGGTGTGACCACAAAACTGACAGACCATGTTCGTGTACTCCTTTCTTGCAGCAAACGTGCGGATGCGCACCTAGGTCGCAGAAACAGCTGCGGCGAGCACTTCGATCCCGATCTCTCTTTGAATGGCGTCCTGCGCTTTCAACCATTCCTTCAACTGGTCGTCCTTGCCGAGAACGGATTGCAGTATCGAGGCCATTTTTTCGTGTTCCTGTATGGCCCTGGTGAGAAGTTCGGTTGTTCCAATATCGCTGCGCAGGCTGGCATTACCTGCCAGAGAGCCCCGCAAGGAGCGAAGCAAGATCTCATGGTCGTCGTACAGATCTTCGGCCATCGCCAGCTCGCTCGGATGCATTTCCGCACGCTCTTCGAGGCGGGTGCATCGCAGGAACTCCGTCATCGTGCCGAAAGCGTTGCCACCCAGCGCGCGGACGCGTTCCCCAATCTCGTCGATCAACACATCCAGCTTGGCGTATTGGTTACCAAACAGTGCATGCAGACCGTGGAAATGCGGCCCGGTCACATTCCAGTGGTAATTCTTCGTCTTCGTCGAGAGAAGGCACTCATCCGACAGCAAGTTGTTGAGAACACGGGTTACCTCCCTCCGATTGCTATCTTCTAATCCGATGTTGATCATGTGTCTGTTCCTCCTTCATGGTGATACGACTGAAAATAAATCTTCTTCCGCCGCGCATACCGCCTGCAGCTGAAATTGTTCGACCTTCTCCGAATCGCGCCGCATGGCCACGGAATAGCCCGGCTCGTTGCCAGAGGCCTCGGGCTGGCACAGCACCTGAATCACATTGAGTCGCCGCCGTCCGCCGGGAGTCGGCCATTCGATCTCGTCGCCTTCGCGGTAGCCAAGCAGGGCAGTAGCTATGGGCGCGAGAATGGAAATCTTGCCTTTCGCTATGTCAGCGTCGGAGGGAAAGACGAGGGTGTAGGTGGACTCTCCGCCCGTGTCGAGGTCCCTGACTAGCACGTGGGAATGCATGGTGACGGTGTCGGCAGGGATATCTCTTGACTGCACGATTTGCGCACGGTCGAGTTCCTGTGCCAGCATCTCCAGGTGTTCCCGGTCCCGCGTTCGTAATTTCAAGCGAGAGGCAAGCAAAGCCATCAGCTTCTCCATGTCGCCTTGTGTCACCTGAATCATTTTCTCGTTCATTTTCGTTCCTCGAATTTCCACCGGCATAACTCTGGGGTCCAGAGAATGGGATCTCTGGACCCCTCCCCGCCCGGCACTCGCTTTCGCACTTACGATTGGCGCTGCCGGGAAAACCGCACCGTCTCGCGTTTCCGCTTGCGTTCGCGATTCCGTCCAAGGGCCCGGGCGAATGAGCGACCGATGCCTTCCGTAGCTCGGCCGATGGCAGCGTAGAGATTCGCGTCCCCTGCCTGCTGAAGGAGCGTCCTGCCGGAGGGGAGGAGCTCCGCCGAGATATGGCACGACTTGTCCGGTCCGCCACGGGGACCATTGACGTCCGTGATTCGGACTCTCACGCGGCCGACTCGCCCGCCGAAACGACCCAGGGAAAAATGCAGCCGTCGCTCGATGTAGGACTGCAAAGCCTCGGTCAGGTCTGTGCTCAAGATGCGAATGTCTGCGTCCATTTGGTTCCTCCGTTATCCCGCATCACCTTTGTACGACTGTTGAACACTTAGGGCTAGTAGAAAATATGGCACCTACAGTTAGTACAAAGCGAACTATTGTCGAGGGGCATGGAAGCGGCGACTGTTTGTCGCCGGTTCCGCTTTGGAAAGGTGTTGGCCGAGCGAGGTCAAATGCGACCGCTTATGAAGCTTGACCCGGTCGGCCCTTGAATCATTCCCATGCCTGTATTCAGTTCCTTGCGTCTGCAGGACAAATCCTGACGATCTCCACCGAACAGCAGGCGTGCTGCGCTACTGCGTCGGATACACTGCCCATCAGAAAACGGTTCAGACCCTTTCGTCCGTGCGAGCCAAGTACGATCAAGTCGGCATGCCACTCTTCGGCGACATCTAGGATTTTTGACTTTGCGTCGCCCACCTCGATGGCCGCAGCTACCCTTAGACCTCGGGCGCGGAGCAATTCCGCGGCCTTGGTGACGACTTTTTCGGCATGCTGTTTCTGAAATTCCAAGGCGTTTTCGAGGGCCGGCTCATATCCCCCTAGTTCCCGAGCGACCAAGAACGGCGGGGATTCCACGACATGCAACACGCGCACCTCGGTATCCTGCGGTCGAGCTTGTTCGATCACCGCCTTGATGGCGGCCTCAGAAAATTTTGAATCATCAATCGCCAGTAGAATTCTCATGATGCAACTCCTTCGGTACGGGGGCATTCTTCCGACTCGCAACGGTCAGGACGAAACTTCACAAGCTCGACGGAGCACGGAGCAGCCTGTATCACCGCGATCGATCTCCTTTGAGCTCCCTCTAGGAGGTGCAGAGCACCTCGGAAGAAGATGATTCAACTCTCTCGATTGACGATTCAGATGTTCGACAATCTCCTGGCGGGTTCGCGGCAGGCTCGCCGTTACCACAGATACGGGCAGGCTCAAAAAATCAGCAGTTTCGCCAACCGACCACTTCTCTACATCACAGAGAAAGAAAATAATCCGGCATATGGGATTGAGAATGTTGGTGGTTCCGGTTGCTAGCTGCCTGAGTTCGGCTGGTGTGTAGTGTTCGTCAGGATTGTCCGCACAATACGGCAATTCGTTGCGCATCAGCTTGCTTTCGGTCTCCGTGCATTGATCGAAGGCGGCTTCGCGGGGATATCTGCTGCGTAGCTTGAGCACTGCTTCGATGGCACCCATACGACAGAGCCAGGCCGAGAAACGAAAATCGGTTCGAAACGCCTGCAGGTGCTCGCGCGCTTTCATGAAAGTGGCTCGCACCGCGTCTTCGGCGTCGCTTGGATTTCGCGTGATGTCTGCAGCAAGGCGATAAATTCTGTCCTGGTTGCGTGCAACCAGCTCGTCAAAGGCCAGGGGGTAGCCCGCCTGCGCCGCTAATACCCATTGGGCCTCGAGATTCAGCCCGTCCGCAGGCAACCGGCGCAGATTTGTTCGTTCTGAACTCGGCGCGGGATACCCCGGCAAGATGTCGCCCATTTCTTCCTCCTTGATCTAGTTGGACGATGCCTTGCGTTTACTTGCCCGAGCACTCTGTCGATTCTCTGCCAGGCCAGGCACTCGGGCAGGTGATGCGGCATGGTGTTGCAGGACGGGGCGGAATGAGCGTCCGATCGACGCGGCCCAAAGAAAGCCGTAGTAGACGGCATCGAAAATCAAAATGTAGAGCACGACTAACGTTGCCAAGATTACGTAGAGAATGGTGAAGAAGAGGAGTGCGGCAAGCTGCGAACGTACAAAATAGCTTTCGTATGATGCGAGCACGAGCAGAAGCCCCCAAATCCATTTCTGTCTACGGTGGTCTTTCAATTGGACGGCGCATATTCCGCACACACGCCGAGCAACCCGACAAAGCGCTGGGCAGAAGACCGACCGTTCCACACTCATGTTCGCTCTCTCAATTCGTGAGGCGGTTCTTGGAGTAGGTTGAGGGATTGATTGCATGGCACCTCTATCCTCGAACGGTTTTCAATTCACAACAATGAGCTGTTCATACCCTCTGGAGAAACAACTGTAATGTGCGGTAGGTAGGGCAGGCACTAGGCTGCGCTGGAGTCGGGTTGGACTTGAAATACGACGTCCAAGCCAGCCGCAGCGCTAGGTAGTTAAGAGCCGCGAGCGTCGAAGTGTCAATAATGTCAGATCGTCGACGAAGATGTCGCAGCCATGAAAGCGACGGATCGCACCGACGAGAGCTTCCGCAAAGGCGTGGAGAGAAACATTCGGAGAGAGCAAGGTCATGGTTTGGTTGGCAAGTTCCATGAAGCCTTCGGCGCCCAGGAATCGTCCATCGAGGGAAAATACGTCTGTGGCCCCGTCGGAGAAAATCAGCAGTATGTCTCCCGGTTCGATCCGAATTCTCTGTTGCGTATAGAATTCGCCAGCAATAAAGCCGATGGGTAGCCCATCAAGCCCTTTTCCAAGCGGATACCAATGTCGTTCACGTGCGCGCCATAGGATCATGCGCGGGTGCGCGGCGTAGGCATAGTTGAGTTCGCCAGTGTCTCGATCAAATGTGGCAGTGATGACAGTCGTCAAGTGCAATGGCGAGCCTGAGGGTTGTCCGGCAGGGTGACCTCATCATTGAGCGCAGCTAGCAACTCGGAACTGTCGCGCAGGCCGCGAAACCGGTGAATCAAGCTGTGGATTTGGGCGGCGATAAGGCTGGCAGCGACTCCGTGACCAACAGAGTCAGCAAGCACGATGCGTGCCGCACGGTCGGCCCCGCAGGAGAAGAGAGCGTAGAAGTCTCCTCCCACTTTGCTATCCGACGGAACTGCGATCAGGTCTCCCTCGAGACCCACTAACTCCACGTGGCGGTGTGCAAGTTCATTTCCCGCCCACAACTCCACACAGCCGAAGGGGTTTTCCGCTGTTACTTGGCAATCGAGTTCGGTTTCATTTTGCATGGTTTGTGACGCTTTCCCCAACGGGTCGGATGAAGATCCTTGCGCATGCGGATACCGCGATTGCGCCACTCAGCGTTCGCGAGCCAGTCTTGATGTGGTTTCTTCGAGAAGAACGGCCTTTGAAAACTCAAACGCCGGTCTGATTTTGCGCTGAACGTCGGGCTTTGGAGCGAGCCTTCCAAGAGGGGCGCTTTCCAGCACATGCCCAGGAACACGATTCACCGGCGCCCTGGGTTCATGCCGGTCTGCTACGGATTGTTCTCTCATGGTCCACCTCCTTTTGCTCGTCTTGCCCCGAGCAGCTTCTTCGTCGCGAACTGCATGATCGAAAAGACGGCTCCCATGGCGACCGAACCCGGCAGAGGATTGCCACGCTCGGATGGTTTCTGCATGACAGTTGTTATTTTGAACTGCGGGCAACTGATGACAATGGGTCGTTTATACCCTCAAGAGAGACCGCTGTAACGTCCTGAGATGATGAAGGATTTCGCTAGGTAAGTTCCGACGCCAATCATCCGTTGACTGTTGTGTCGGCGGAGCGATTTTGCCAGGCGATGGCCGCACAGATCGGAGACTGATTCAGGTAGTGGTTGGAAAAGAGGCCCGGCCGCAGGAATTCAAAACGATTAAAGAAGTTTGCGCTGCATGGCGTGCGTGACTGCTTCCAGGCGGTTGTGGGTATGGAGTTTCTGATTGATGTGGTGCAAATGGTTGCGTAGGGTTTGCAAGGTTATCTTCAGCCTGCGCGCAATCTCCGTCGCGTTCTTGCCGGTCGAAAACAACCGCAAAATCTCTATCTCCTGTTCGGACAGAGGAGTGATCGGCATTGGTTTCAAAGCCACTTCTTGTATGTTCGACAGTTGACGCGAAACATCAATCATTTTGTGCAGAAGGCCTTCGTTCTTCTTGCCTTCGGTGATGTCGTGTGCGAGATGCACTATGAGACGCCGATGATTCCGAGGGTTCTCAAAGACTAGTGTGGTTACGCTCACCCACATCCGGCGTCCGGAACGGACCTTCACTTGCAAATCAAACGTGGGAATTTCAAGGTGCTTCTCCGCGCGATGCCTGATACTGCAGTTCTCGCCACACATCTCGTTGCCCAAAGGTCCAAGTCCTTGCAACAGACTCCCACAGGTCTCGTTGAGAGCTTCCGCTGGGCTGTAGCCGAACAATTTCTCTGCGCCCTTATTCCACGAACAAATCTCACCCTGGTCGGTCACCGTGAAGGCGGCGTCTGACGTTCCCTCCAGCAGATTAAATAGCTCAATTTCCAACATCATCAAAATCCTGTGACGTCTTTCGCCCTGCGTCCACATCTCGACCACCCGTGGTATGAGCTTTGGCGGTGCAGAGAACATCTCCGGGATGGGCTAACGAGGATCCTCTTGCTTGCGCGAGTTGAATCATAGCGGCACATCCGATTGAATAGGTTGCGACGAAGCGATCACACCAGAAGCGGAAAGATAAAACAATTGGACTATGGTATCGTCGATACTTTGGTAGCAAGCGCACCCACGAACGGCAGTCGCACGCGCCCGGTCGACCCGCGGGACGCACAATGATCGGTCGATAACGGGTGTTAGCCGCACTGAAAAAGAGGTTCGGGCAGGTGGCAGGCTGGTTCTGAGCTCGGCTCAGTCCGATACTAAAGTATTATGGACACTCCCCCACCACGAGGCGCATCCTCGTGTCATAGAGTGCCGCCAAGAAAAGGACCGTTTGGGCGGCCCTCTATACGTCATTGATGGGTTTCTCAGATTGTTTCGACTGCATTATACCGATGGGCATATCGGCTTCCCTAGATGAACGCGGGTACGAATACACCGACCTCACTCTTGGGCTATTGCCAACGCCAGAGTTCTTGAGGAGCGCGACCTCGCAGATGGAGGTGAGAACGTGATCGAATCTGCTAAATCACAATGTAATTTTCCATTGGAAACGTCTATTCCCCAGGCTTCACTGGAGTCGATCCTCTGTACACAGGAGTTGCAGCGTCGCAGGTCACGACCGCCAGATTACGAGAAAGAGAACCGAGCGCTCGTGGCACTAGTCAGCACACTGGCCAACTCGCCGGGCACCATCCTTCAAACATTAGCCGGAACGATTCTGGAGATTACCGAATCTGACTCTGCTGGCCTCAGTCTGCTAACGAGGGATGACGATGGAAAAAGATTCTACTGGCCGGCGATCGCTGGCATGTGGAACCCACATGTCGGCGGCGGCACGCCGCGCAATTTTGGTCCCTGCGGAGACGTGCTTGATCGCAATTGCACTCTATTGTTTACGCATTTCGAGCGGCGCTACCCCTATCTAATACCGGTCATGCCGCCGGCCGAGGAGTGCCTGTTGGTTCCGTTTTACGTCGGAGGCAAAGCAGTCGGGACGATATGGGCGATCATGCACAGTGACCGTCACAAATTCGACGCGGAAGATGAGCGTGTCATGGGGTCACTGGGGCAATTCGCTTCCTCGGCGTATCAGGCAGTTGTGTCAATCGACGATCTCAAATTCCAGGTTGCCGAGCGCGAAAAAGCGGAAACGGAATTGCGTAAACTAACCGATGGGCTGGAGACGAAAGTTCTTGTTAGGACTGAAGAACTTGAGCAACGGAACAGCCAATTAGCGGAAGCAAGGGCACGATTGGCCGAAGAGAAGCTGGCTCTGGAGCGCAGCGAGGCGTTTCTCGCAGAAGCTCAACACCTTAGCTCAACTGGTAGTTTTTGCTGGCGTCCATCGACAGGCGAAATCAGGTGGTCCGAGCAACTCTATCGCATTTTCGAGATTGAACAGGGTGTTCCCGTAACGCTCGAACTGGTCGGCAGTCGAATCCATCCGGAAGACATCTCGATTTTGAATGACATGAACGAGCGCACGCGAGCCGCGGTCAGCGATTTCGAATACGATTACCGGCTGCTGATGCCCGACCACTCCGTGAAACACGTGCACGCGTTGGCCCACGGGAGCCGGGACGCCGATGGCCAGCTGGAGTACATTGGCGCGGTTCAGGATGTGACGCAGCGACGGGCTTCGGAAGAAGCTCTCGCCAGGGCTCGGTCGGAGCTCGCCCACGTAACCAGAGTCATGAGCCTGAGCACGCTAACAGCATCAATTGCGCACGAGGTTAGCCAGCCTTTGTCAGGTATGGTCACCAACGCCAGCACCTGCCTTCGGATGTTGAGCTCCGATCCTCCAAACGTCGAAGGTGCGCGCGAAACCGCTCGGCGTACGATCCGTGATGGCAACCGAGCGTCGGATGTGATCACGCGGTTGCGCGCGCTCCTTGGAAAAAAGGATGCCACCATCGAGGTCATTGACCTGAATGATGCTGTGCGTGAGGTGATTGCGCTGTCGTTGAGCGAACTTCAAAGCAATCGGGTAATTCTGCGCCATCAACTTGCCAGCGACCTCCCGCCTGTCGCAGGTGACCGCGTCCAGCTCCAGCAGGTAATCCTGAATCTCCTCCGGAATGCTTCGGACGCGATGAATACCGTTGATGATCGGCCGAGGGAGTTGCTGATCACGACCGAACGCGACGAAGGCGATCGGGCACGCCTCAGCGTGAAAGATGCGGGGGTCGGATTGGACCCTCAATCCATGGATAAATTATTCGAAGCCTTCTACACAACGAAGAATGACGGTATGGGAATCGGATTATCGGTTTGTCGTTCGATTATCGAAAAACATCGTGGCCTTATTTGGGCAACACAGAATGATGGTCCGGGAGCCACCTTTTCATTTTCTCTTCCTTGCAGAACCGATACGAAAGTCCAATAGACGCTCGGCCCAGGGTGCCGCATTCTTGTTTTATGGAGTCCCGCCAAGCAAGGATCGCCGTCGACCGTCTACTTGTGGCAGTGGTCGATGACGATGAATCAGTGCGCGAGTCACTGCCTGACTTGCTGAGGGAGTTCGGCTTTGCAGCCCGCGCGTTTTCATCTGCGGAAGAGTTCCTCGCGTCCGATAGCATCGTCGAAGCCAGATGTCTGATCCTCGACATCGCGATGCCGGGCATGAATGGACTTGATCTACAACGAGAATTGAAGCTTCGTGGTCAGAAGATTCCAATCATTTTTATCACCGCTCAAAAGAACGAGGTCGTCCGCGCACTAGTGTTCGAACAAGGTGCGGCGGAGTTTCTGTTCAAGCCGTTCAGCGACATGGCCCTGCTTGACGCGCTGAATAAAGCACTTCGAGTGACCTGAGCGGTGCGCCATTCTGACGCGTCTGGGGATATACTATGACTCGAGCGCGCACACTTGGCCATGAGTTGGGGGCATCACTCATGTCATCTGCAACCCCCATCGTATTCGTCGTTGATGACGACCTATCGGTACGTGAGTCGTTGGATCTGCTGATCCGGTGCGAAGGCTGGCAACCGGAGACCTTCGCATCCGCGCAAGAATTCCTCGATCACCCACGAGCGTTTGGTCCAAGCTGTCTTATCCTTGACCTTTCTCTTCCTGGCCTCAATGGTCTAGAGCTGCAGAAGCGCGTGGCCGTTGAGCGGACGGACATGCCGATCATCTTCATCACAGGGCACGGCGATGTTCCCATTACCGTGCAGGCCATGAAGGCGGGCGCTGTCGAATTTTTGACCAAGCCATTCAGTAATGACGTTCTGCTGGGCGCCGTCCGGCAAGCCCTCGGGCGTAGCCAAACTGCACTGAGCCACGAGGCGGAAATGCGGGGACTCCGGGAGCGTTACGCGTCACTCACCCCTCGCGAACGAGAAGTCATGACACTGGTGGTCTCCGGCCTGTTAAATAAACAAGTTGGTGGCGAGCTCGGTATCAGCGAAATCACGGTAAAGGCGCACCGAGGACAGGTAATGCGAAAAATGAAAGCCGATTCTCTCGCAGATTTGGTGAAAATAGCCGCTAGACTCGGGCTCGCATCTGCGGCGAAGGCCTAACACAATTCTTTATCGCGTTCCGATCAAGCGGTAGTTGCACGCAGCTTATATTCCCGTTCCAGGTGCTGTCGCAGATAGCATCTCGCGTGAAATGAACGTGCTTTAACTGCGGACACTGTCAGACCGAGGCGCCGAGCGGTTTCCGCACTCGTTAGCCCTTGCAATTCCCGAAGAAGGACGACGATTCGCAAGTTTTCCCGGAGATGGGAAATCGCGTGAATGACAGCAGCGCGGAGTTCATCTTCGACCAAGGCTTGTTCCGGCGTTGGCCGCACATCGGGAAGATCAAGAGCCGAAGCTGTCGGGACGTCATCGTTCATGCTATCTGAAAGTGGCGTGTGTGCTCGCCTTTGACGGAGGAGCATCAACGCTTCGTTGATAGCTATACGCGTCACCCAAGTTGAGAAGGTCGAGTCTTCGCGAAATCTACTGAGGTTTGTGAAAGCGCGCTGAAACGCTCGTTGACCTGCATCTTCCGCGTCTTGACGATTGCGAAGTATCCGGAAGGCAGTGTGATAGATCCTCAGTCGATGACGCTCGTAGAGTTCTCCGAAGGCGCTCGAGCATCCAGATTTTGCTTGTGCTACGAGCAATCCTTCATCGGTCGATGCGAACTTGGCAACCTTGCGGTGCGTCACTTCCCGTCGCTCGGTAGTTGGTGTAGCCTCTTGAACATTCATCGCTTCTCGTCCTCCTTATCAAAATCCTTCAAGCACTCATGTGCACTTTGACCCTGAGTGCCTGGCTAGACGTAGCTCCCGCTCAGCCGCGTGCTAGCCAAAGTCCAAAGTAGACGGAGTCAAACATTCCAAATCCCTTGCGGTAATGCAGCACGCGGTACCACTTTTTCCACTTAACGGTGAAAATCAGAATCGATGACATAGCGCTGCTCCTCTAAAGCGATGACACCAGAACCTTGAAAGCGAAACAATTGGACGATGGTATCGGCGATACTTTCGTAGCAGGTAGCGCGAGGGGCGGCGTTCAGAGGGGAGGAAGGATCAAGCAGCGCGACGCGTAATCTCTAGATAGTGCACTGCCAGTCGTGAAGAATGAACTACGTGGGCTTAAGAACTTGCGTGGCTGAATGCGCGGGGACTATGAGGACCCACGTACTTTTGACTAATGGAGGGCGCCCTGGTGCTGACCTCCATCACAAACCGATACCAAGGTATTATGGACACCGGCGCGTAGGGTGGCGCACACCCTCGTGTCATGATCTGCGCCGCCTTCATTGATGCTACTGCGACTCTTGCTGTTGCCATAAATCCTCCTGTAAATTTCCGCAGTCGTTCAAAAACACTTACTGCTACTGACAAGGCGAGCGAACATTGCTTGCCGCACGTTTACGCCACCGCCGCGCCGATGATTTCCAGAGCGACGGGGGCGCTGAGCGGAAGGCTTGCGACGCCATACACTAAGCGGCTGGGGTTCTTGTCCTTTCCGAAGACGTCTTGCAGCAACTCCCACGCGCCCTCAGCAACTTTCGGTTGATCGCGAACATCTCCCGAAGTGGCCACCGACACTCCGAACCCGACGATCCGCGTCACTTTGTCGAGAAACCCAAGTGCTCCCTCGCCCCTGCAAGGCCATTGAGCGCAGCGAGATAAGCCGCCTGTATCCCTTGCTGGTACAAACGGATTATTGAGCCAAGTTACGTCACGACCGATTCTATCGTTGGCTTTCTCGACAACGAAGTCAGCATCGGATGCGGTCCTCTGCTGTCGAAGGCCACTGACAGGAACCGTAGCGGCGCGTTTGATTGGAAGGAATTTCTATGACGACCTATCAAAGCAGACTCAAGAGCCGTGAAGAAATTGCAGAAGGCACGATGGCTTTCCACCTGGAAAAGCCCACTAACTTTCAGTTTAGACCAGGCCAGTACATAGACGTCACGTTAATCAACCCACCAGAAACGGATTCACAGGGAGTTGTTAGGGCTTTCTCTATTGCGAGCGCGCCATATGACAATGAGCTTCTCGTGGCAACACGAATGCGCAACAGCGCATTCAAGCGCGTCTTAGCAACCCTCCCGCTCGGCACCGAGGTCAAGCTAGACGGTCCAATGGGTTCCTTCACTCTCCACAAAAACCGCGGGAAAGCAGGGGTCTTCCTGGCCGGCGGAATTGGCATTACACCTTTTCTATCCATGTTGCGCGAGGCTGCCGAGGAAAGACTCCCTCAACGACTTTATCTCTTCTATTCGAACCGGCACCCCAAGGATGCCGCATTTCTCAAGGATTTGGAGATTCTCTCCAAAGTGAATGCGAATTTCGTTTTCATTCCTTCGATGAGCGAGATGGAGAAATCGAACCTTGACTGGCCGAACGAGCGCGGCTTTATCGACCGGGGAATGCTTTTGCGGCACATGGACGGCTTAAAGGGACCGATCTATTACGTCGCGGGCCCTCCCGGCATGGTTGCGGCAATGCGGGAAATGCTCACACATGCAGGGGTCGAGGAAGACGATATCCGTACGGAGGAATTCGGTGGGTATTGACAGCGGCTTGTGGCGGAGAAGTTCGGCTTTACCGCCGCCACGGTCGTCTAAGGAGGCTTTGGTCTTACCGGGAAGGTAGTTCCAGCCTCAGAAAGATCGGAGAACAAAAATGCCAGTTAAGATCGGGATCAACGGGTTCGGTCGAATCGGTCGGAACATTTTTCGATCTTCGCTTGGAGACCCTTCCATTGAAATAGTGGCAGCGAACGACGTCACCGATCCTAAAACCCTGGCGCATCTGCTGAAATACGACTCGAT
>Ga0079221_10000057_pt1 | contig 22565 bp, 17 predicted proteins | sample GAAS200_FD_75069 | JGI IMG/M metagenome (GOLD analysis project Ga0079221, IMG submission 75069) | Agricultural soil microbial communities from Georgia to study Nitrogen management - GA AS200 | ecosystem: Environmental > Terrestrial > Soil > Agricultural land | place: USA: Georgia | collected... | reverse complement strand
GGGAGACGTACAGCAGCAGATTCAGAAGGTGCTGCGCACCCAATACCGTGACGTCTCTGCGGACGTTTCCATTGCACGGCTGCGCTCCGTGCGCGTTTATGTCGTGGGAGACGTGGAGCAGCCCGGCGCCTATGATGTCAGTTCACTCTCGACACCGCTCAATGCACTCCTGCAGGCCGGGGGACCGACTCCGCAAGGATCTCTGCGCCTACTGGAACACTATCGCGGGAATCAACTGGTGCAAAACGTCGACGACTACGATTTGTTGATGCATGGAGTGCGTACAGGAATCGACAGGATTGAGGACGGTGACACCGTCCTTGTCCCGCCTATCGGCCCTCAGGTGACTATTGAAGGCATGGTTCGACGGCCAGCGCGGTATGAACTAAAGGACGAGAAAACACTGGCGGACGCGCTGGATCTTGCCGGCGGCATCCTTCCTACGGCTGCGCTCGGTCACATCGAAGTGCAACGCGTGATCGCGCACGAGCAGCGCACGATGCTCAGCCTGGATGTCTCCGATGCGCAAAATCCGCAGGATATCGAAAACCAGCTGCAATCATTTTCCATCCAGGACGGCGACATTGTGAACATCTTCCCAATCGCGCCATACAATCAAGCCGCGATTTATCTGGAGGGGCACGTGCTGCGGCCTGGAAAGTATTCCTATCATGCGGGAATGAAGCTTACGGACGTGGTCGCCTCATATAAAGACCTAATGCCCGAGCCAGCCGAGAATTACGCAGAAATTATTCGCTTGAATTCTCCTGATTATCATCCCAGCGTCGTGGCGTTCAAGCTCGATGACGCTCTTGCTCATCCGTCAAATGCGCCAGCACTTGAGCCGATGGACACAGTTCGAATCTTCAGCAAATTCGATTTTGCCAACGCACCGACTGTTTCTGTGGGAGGAGCGGTGCGAAGTCCCGGGACGTTTCAAACCGCGGGGCAGATTAGTTTGAGCGATGCGATTCATCTCGCGGGCGGCGTGACTCCCGATGCGCTGCTCACGGACGCGCAGGTTTACCGCTACTTGCCCGACAGCGAAATGAAGGTGATTGACGTGAATCTGGGAGCAGCACTGGCGGGCAATTCCACTGACAACATTCTTCTTGAACCGCGCGATCGCGTTGTCGTTCATCAGAATCCCGCCAAGGTGGACCCGCCATCGGTGTTCGTGCAAGGCGAAGTGGTCAAGCCGGGACGGTTTCCACTTTCGACGGAGCTCCGCGTCGGGGATGCAATCCGGCTCGCAGGTGGGTTTAAGAGAAGCGCCGACACTGGGAGCGCCGATCTCACCCGCTATCTCGTTCAAAATCAGAAACAGCCGATCGGGGAGCATCAGGATATTGATCTGGCTGCCGCATTGTCAGGAGACCCGAAGCAGGATTTGGTATTGCGCGACGGCGATGTGCTGACCATCCGCGAGGTTCCCGGCTGGAATGACATCGGAGCATCGGTCACCGTGCGCGGGGAAGTAGCGCATCCGGGAACGTACGGTATCAAGCCCGGCGAGAGGTTGAGCTCCGTTCTCGAACGCGCCGGCGGTTTCTTGACGACGGCCTATCCGCCGGGCGCAGTACTTGAGAGCTTCAGCGTGCGGGACTTGCAGCAGAAGAGCCGCAACAAATTGATACAGGAAATCCAGCAAGACTCGTCAAACTTCAAAGCAGATATCAATGCAAGCGCTCCGGAGCGTGCGGATTTACAGCAAGCGTCGCTGCAGCAGCACCAACAGGAGATCCAGGCGCTTCAACAAGCCCCCGTCAGCGGCCGCGTCGTCGTCCGGATCCCGAGCGATCTGAAGCATTTCCGTAATTCCCCAGATGACGTGGAACTGCGTGATAACGATTCTATTCTCATTCCCAAGCGGCCAGATTTCGTTTTGGTGACCGGCCAGGTCTACAACACCAACGCGATCACGTACGTTCCCGGCAGAGATACAGGCTGGTACTTGAATCAAGCAGGCGGTCCTACAAACCTCGCAAATCAAAAAGCCATCTTTATCGTTCGGGCCGACGGTGGAGTGGTCACAGGCCGCGGTCAAGGATGGTGGATGGGCAGCGTACTCTCCACCAGAATTGCACCCGGTGACACGATTGTGGTTCCCGAAAAGCCGGTCGGAGGTTCCACTACTTGGAAGAATCTACTGACGATCGCACAAGTGGCGCAGGCCGGTGCCATGTCTGCATTCGTGTTTACACGCTGAGGAACAGGCATCGGGTGATTCGAGCACAGGTTATGACCGCAATCCTGACAATCACGGCGGCTGTTCTTCCTGCGCAAGCGCAGGACGCTATCAAGCCGCCAGTCTCCGACGATGCAGCGAGGAGTGCTCTCCACGCGAAGCTATCAGCTGCTCAACCGTTTATGGCGGCTCCGCCGCAAACGAGAGTTCAACAGAACGCGCTTAGAGAGACTACCTCATCTTGGTCTGCAGTGAATGGCCAGGGCGGATCGGGGCCGGCGTCAGCGTCAGTGGATAATAGATACGAGAACATATTTCGCTCCGCGCCAAAGCATTTCTTCTTGGATCAGAAGGCGGTCTGGACAAGTCCGGCGAAAATTCGGATCCCCGAAGCAACTTGGCTCGTGCCGCTGGGAGGATTCGCGGCAGGCCTGTTGGCTACAGACACTGACGCCAGCCGCCACCTCAACGATTCTCCAAGCAGGCTGCACCATTTCCAGCAGGTGTCAAATTACGGAATCGGCGCCATGGCCGGCGCTGCCGGTGGTATTTACCTCCTGGGCCTCGCGACGCATAACCAGCACCAACGCGAAACCGGGTTTCTGAGCGGCGAAGCTGCAGTTGACAGTCTCGTGGCTGTAGAAGCGCTGAAGTACATGACGCGGCGCGAGCGACCGCTTGTCGACAACGCCAACGGAAGTTTCTGGAGCGGCGGAGATTCGTTTCCGTCGGAGCACGCAGCCGCGGCGTGGTCCATCGCCGGCGTGGTGGCTCATGAGTATCCAGGGACGCTTCCGAAACTTGCGGCTTATGGCCTCGCCTCAGCGATTAGCGCTGCGCGCGTCACGGGTAAGAAGCATTTTCCTTCTGACGCACTCGTGGGGAGCGCAATTGGCTGGCTCGTTGGTTACTACGTTTACCGGCAGCACCACAATCCTGAGTTTGTCGGCGGTTCATGGGAACTCCCTGCAGTGCGGCCCGATGAAGATTCGCACTGGAATCCGGGCTCGATGGGTTCGCCATACGTTCCGATGGACAGTTGGGTGTATCCCGCGCTGACGCGCCTATCAGCATTTGGTTATATCGACAGCGATTTTGAAGGTATGCGTCCTTGGACGCGAATGGAATGCGCGCGGTTGGTCCAGGAAGCTGGTGACCACTTGAGCGAAGGCGCCTCGCAATCGACAGTTGCGGAAAATCTCTACGATTCGCTGGCAAGGGAATTTTCAAGGGAGCTCAATCTGCTGGGCGGCGGAGATAACCGCGAGGTTCGCTTGGAATCTGCTTACACCCGCGTGACCGGCATCTCCGGCGCACCGCTTAGAGACGGATTTGATTTTGGCCAGATGATTACAAACGATTCTGGCAGGCCCTATGCCGAGGGATTTAACAACGTCACCGGAACTTCGGCGTGGACAACGGATGGGCCCTTCGTCGGTTACATCCGCGCGGAATACCAGCACGCTCCGTCTTCACCCGCACTGCCGAATGCTGCGTTACAAGCAATCGCGCAGGAGGAGACAGTGCCCACGGCTCCGCCGGGAGCGCCGACCCCCGGTGTGAATCAATTTGACATGCCGGAGGGGTACGTCGGAATGCAGGTTGGCAACTGGCAAATCACTTTCGGCAAGCAGGAACAGTGGTGGGGCCCAGACGCCGGCGGGCCGATGCTCTTTAGCACCAACGCGGAACCAATTGAAATGCTGCAGATCAATCGCACAACGCCCTTTACTCTGCCAGGATTTCTCTCACGAATCGGCCCCATCCGAGTGGAGTACTTTTTAGGGCGAATGAGCGGGTACCACTGGCTCTTCAGTTCGACGACAGGTCTCACAGGCACCTGGGCGCAGACACTTTCGGACCAGCCATTTATCAGCGGCGAAAAGGTGGAGGTAAAGCCTTCCCGAAATTTGGAGCTGGGGTTCTCAGTAACAGACCTATTTGCTGGCGCAGGCGAGCCCATGACTTTGCACCGGTGGTTAAATGCAATCATACCGGTGAATAACGGAGCACCCGGAACTGCTTCAGACGCCGGCGATGCGCGCGGTGGATTCGACTTCCGGTACCGTGTGCCCGGAGCGCGAAACTGGCTCACCTTCTATGGTGACGGATTCACTGATGACGAGCCATCGCCGCTGTGGGGAGCGTTCAGCAAATCGGCCTTTGATTCTGGGCTGTACTTCTCGCATCTCCCCGGACTGCCCAAGCTGGATCTTCGCGTGGAAGGAGTGTTCACCGATAACCCCAATCCAAACCAGGTTCTTCAGCACGGATTCTTCTACTTCAATGCCAGATACGTGAATGGCTATACGAACAACGGGAACTTGATGGGTAGCTGGATAGGCAGGCAAGGTCAGGGCGCGCAGGCCTGGAGCACATACTGGTTCACGCCGCAAGACAAGCTGCAGTTCAGCTTTCGTCACCAGAAAGTCAGTCAACAGTTTGTGCCTTTTGGTGGGACGCTGACCGATGGCGGAGTAAGAGCCGACTTCTGGGTGCATCACCAGGTCAGCGTGACGGCGTCAATGCAGTACGAGAAGTGGAACTTCCCGGTCTTATCGCCAGCCAGAGAAACTGATGTGACAACGTCAGTCGAACTTACTTACTGGCCGCATTGGAGGGCGCATTGAGCGCCGCTGGCCCAAGGCAAGCGCCATCACCTTCCGGGGATGAGGGAGCGTCGAATCTGCTCGTCAAAGCGGAGAAGACAGATTTGCCCGCACGCTCACTGGACCAACTGCTGATCGAGGCCGTCGATGAGCAGACTCTGCGAGAAGCGCGGGAGCGAAATGCAGCGCGCGTGCGACTGCTTTGGAACAAGCGAAAGCTTCTGCTCCAGTCGTGTGTGAGCGGGCTGGTGGTTGCAATTGCATTCGCCTTCCTACTTCCGGCGCGCTACACGGCCACGGCTGGACTAATGCCACCTAACAACGGGACAGGCTCGAATTTGATGACTGCAATGCTGGCGAGCCGAGTCGGCAGTGGCCTGGCAGGTATGGCCCAGGGCGCACTCGGGATTCAGACAACTGGCGCTTTGTTCATCGAGATCTTGAAAAGCGATACGGTAAGGGATGATGTGATCCAGAAGTTTGACCTCCAGAAGGTCTACAGAACTCGCTTCATAGCAGACGCGCGCATAGAGTTGTCGGACCATACGGGGATTTCTGAGGACGAGAAGAGTGGAGTCATCACCATCGACGTCGTTGATCACGATCCGAAGCGCGCCGCAGCAATGGCGCTGGAATACGTCAACCAGCTCAACTGGGTGGTCAATAATCTAAGCACTTCTTCGGCGCATCGCGAACGTGACTTCCTCGACTCACGGCTGACGCAGGTGAAGACGGATCTCGAGTCCGCCGAACAGCAGTTCAGCCAGTTCGCGAGTAAGAAAGGCGCGATCGATATTCCGGAGCAGGGCAAGGCCATGGTTACCGCCGCAGCGACTCTTCAGGGCCAGTTAATCGCGGCAGAGGCGGAGCTCCAAGGATTGCAGCAAATCTACACAGCCAACAATGTCCGCGTGCGAATGGCTGAAGCCCAAGTGAACCGGCTAAGGAACTCACTTCAGAGGCTCGCAGGAGAAGGGAAGTCAGAAACTAGCTCAGCACAGGAACTCTACCCATCACTGCGTGAATTGCCGCTGCTCGGAGTTAACTACGCTGATTTGCTCCGCCGAATGAAGGTGGAAGAGGCGGTATTTGAAACGCTCACGCAGGAAGACGAAATGGCGAAGGTTGAGGAGGCTAAGGAGATTCCCAGCGTGAAAGTGCTGGACCCTCCGGAGGTGCCGCAGAAGAAATCGTTTCCGCCGCGGACAATTATCACGGCGCTGGGGACGCTTCTGGGATTAGTTTTGGGGACTACGTGGATACTTTCGAAATCGGCGTGGCAAGCTATAGATCCGAGCGATCCGCGGAAAGCGGTTGTGAACGAAGTATGGACAGATGTGCGTGCCAGCCTGCCCTGGAAGCATCAGAACGGAAGCACGGATGGCAGAGCAAGCTACCGATTGCAGAATCTGTCGAGCCGGGACGATGAAATCAAAGGCCAGTTCAAGAGTGGTGAGTGAGGGGTAACAGCAGTTTGCTTACAAGCTGTTAACGAACAGAGGGTTAGGTCACAAACGCCCACGAAGTGACAGGGCGGAGCTATAAGAAAACACCACGTATATAGGTCACTTGGCAATATTCGGAACCCGACCAGCCATGAACCCACTCGATAGCGCAGCCCGTGCTCCACTGATGATGCACGAATTGCATCAACGTTGGTATGCAGTGCATACGCGTTCACGACATGAAAAGGCTGCTTTCCGGCAATTACGTTTGCGAGAAATTGAGACCTATTTGCCCCTTTATCGCGCCACGCACCGCTGGCGAAATGGAGATCACGATGTAAGCATGCCTCTGTTTCCAGGCTATACATTCGTGCGCATCGCCATGAGCGATCGTTTGAAAGTATTAAAAGTGCCTGGCGTGGTTCGCCTGGTAGGTTTCAACGGAGTGCCTGCTCCCCTCGATGATTATGAAATCGACGATGTCCGCCGAGCACTCAATTTCGGCGTCAAGGCTGCGCCACATCCTTACCTGACAGAAGGCCGCCGCGTTCGGATTACTGCTGGACCGCTCGCGGGCCATGAAGGCATCCTCGTGCGAAAGAAAGGCGTGCTCCGTGTGGTGATCTCAATCGATATGATCCAGCGTTCGATATTAGTTGACCTCGACGCTCGCGAGCTAGAGCCCGCCTCTTAAATATTTGTCACTACCGCAGCATTCTTACACTCACAGTTTTTCTCGACTGGATGAGAGCCCTCATCGATCGGCAGGGAAAATGAATCAGTGCCAAGCTGAGACATAGGCAGTGCGAAATTGGAAGCGGAGGAGGGAAGCGTGAAGATATTTATCGATTCAGCGGATTCCAGGGAAATCGAGAAGTGGGTGCGACAGGGAATCGTCGATGGTGTGACGACGAACCCCAGCATCATGTTCAAAGATGGGGTCTACGACATGGAAGAGGGCGCACGGCGGATTTGCGCGTTGCTGGGGGAAAAACCGCTCAGTGTGGAAGTGACGACGAATGATCCGGAAGAGATGCTCCGACAGTCTCGCGTATTCGCATCCTGGGCGCCAAACATCGTCGTCAAAATCCCGGTTATCAATGAGCATGGCGAATCCTGTCTCGGGGTAATCAGCACGCTGAATAATGAGGGCATCCGCGTAAACACCACGGCGATTCTCTCATTCAATCAAGCTGTGCTCGCGGCGAAAGCGGGAGCGACCTTCGTGAGCATCTTTGCAGGCCGCGTGGCGGATGAAGGCAATGATCCCGCAGTTGTGATCGGCAGCGTACGCCGCTGGTTGGACGACTGGGAATATCCTGCGGAGATCATCGTCGGCAGCATCCGCGCGGTGATGGACGTCCAGAACGGCGCGCTAGCCGGCGCGCACATTATTACGATTCCGCCGCAGTTCCTGCCCAAGATGGTGGATCACAAATATACGCGCGAAACTGTCCGGCAATTCAATCGCGACGCGGAAAGAGCCCTCGACCAAATCGCCCAGTTGCGCGCTGCCAACGGTGGCTCGAACGGCGCTTAGCAACACTTTATGTAAGACTTCAGTTGCTAGTTATCTGTCCGAATTGTTGGCCGTCCACTTGAGACAAAGATACTCGATTTCACATTAGAGATAGCGAAATGATAGTGAAACCTACCGTGCTCATCACCGGATTAACTGGGCAGGATGGCTCGTACCTAGCCGAGTTGCTACTCGAAAAAGGTTATCGCGTGTACGGACTGTTGCGCCGCGCGAGCACATTCAATACTGGCCGGATCGATCATCTCATCCGAAGTAACAGTTCAGACCGGTTCGACTTCATCCGAGGCGACCTTACTGATGCGAGTTCGCTCGGGCGGATCCTGCGCATGATTCGGCCGGACGAAATTTTCCATCTTGGGGCGCAGAGTCACGTCATGGTCAGTTTCGAAATTCCTGAGTACAGTGCAGATACGATTGCGCTTGGAACCATTCGGCTGCTCGAAAGTGTCCGCGAACTCGATATCCGTCCCAAGATTTACAACGCTTGCAGCAGCGAAATGTTTGGCTCGACGCCGCCGCCTCAGAACGAGGATTCGCCGATGGTGCCGCGAAGCCCTTATGCGGCCGCCAAACTGTGTAGCTACCAGATCTGTCGCGTATACCGCGAGGCCTACGGAATGTGGATTGCCAACGGTATTCTTTTCAATCATGAGTCGCCACGGCGCGGAGAAACATTCGTAACGCGGAAGATCACGCAGGCTGCGGCACGAATCAAGCTGAAAGTCCAAGAGAAACTTTACTTGGGAAATCTCAACGCGCGTCGCGACTGGGGTTATGCGCCGGAATACGTCCGTGCCATGTGGCTGATGCTCCAGCAGACCGAGCCGGACGACTACGTCATTGCGACAGGGGAATCACACACGGTGCAAGAACTAGTGGAAAGGGCCTTTAGCTATCTCGGTCTCGATTGGCGTCGCCACGTTGTAAGTGACCCTCGATATCTCCGGCCCCTGGAAGTCGAAAAATTGCAAGGAAACGCTAGCAAGGCCCGCGCGAAGCTCGGTTGGTGCCCGCAGACGACGTTTGGAGAACTCGTTCGCCTGATGGTCGAAGCGGACCTGCGGCGTGAGACCATACTGCTTGAGGGCACCGCAAAACATAACTGCGCCGGCGCGATGGTCTAGTCGGAGGAGGAGGCGTGAAGAGAGTAGTTGTGCTGGGAGGGTTCGGATTCCTAGGCGCGTATGTGGTCGAGGCATTCAGACGAAAGGGATACCATGTGGAAGCGTGCAGCCGGCGCAGCGGTGTCGACGCGCGAAGCGAAGGGGAGTTGGTCGCGTACATGGAGCGGGCGCGGCCAGAAATCCTGGTGCACTGCGCTGCACGAGTCGGAGGAATCGCCTACAACGCGCAGTGCCCAGTGGCTATTTATGAGGATAATTTACTAATTGGCTACACCGCGTTGCGTGCCGCATACTGCACCCGCGTCAAGAAATTTGTAAATATTATGCCGAACTGCACCTATCCGGGCGAGCTTGAGCTTTACAGCGAAGCGCGCTGGTGGGATGGCCCAATGCACCCCACGGTGGTAACTTACGGCACGCCCAGAAAAGCGCTCTGGGTGCAAGCTTGGGCTTACCAGCAGGAGCACCGCTTTCGCTCGGTTCATTTTATTCTGCCGAATCTCTACGGGCCCCGCGATCACTTCGACATTGTGCGCTCCCATGCGCTTGGAGCACTGATCCGGAAAGTCCTGGACGCCAAGCGGCAGGGTCAGCGGCAGGTAGAAGTCTGGGGCACTGGACAGCCCATGCGAGAATGGATGTACGTCGAAGACGCTGCCGAAGGCATCGCGCTGGCAACAGAGCGCTTTGAAGACATCGAGATTCTCAACCTCGGCTCCGGAAAGGGCTGTTCCATCCGAGAACTGACAGAAATGATTCGTGAAGCAGTCGGGTGGCAGGGCGATTTTGTCTACGATACCACCCGGCCAGACGGCGCCCCGGTGAAGACTCTAGATGTGCACAGGATGTGCAACGTCCTTGGCGACTGGCGGCCAAGCACTTCTCTGCGAGAAGGTATCGCCAAGACTGTCGCCTGGTGCCTTGCACACTCCAACGGAGTTTGCGTTCCGAAAGTCACCGCACATAAGGAAGCAGACTGACCAACATGCCCAAGGTCTTGGTGCTCGGCGGGACGGGTTTCTTAGGAACGCACGTTGTCCGCGCATTCGTCCGGCAGGGCTACCAAGTGGAAATCGCAAGTCGCGGCACAGGCGTTGACGCCCGAGACGCCGAATTGCTCGCGCGATTCTTGGCGCGATCTCGGCCCGACATCGTCGTGAACTGCATCCACAACGGAGGCGGAATCGCATACAACTTGCAGCGCCCGGTCTCCATCTTCGAAGATAATCTCATCACCGGCTTCAATGCGCTGCGCGCCGCTGTCCGAGCCAAGGTTGGCAAATTCGTCAGCATCATGGGCAACAGCAGCTATCCCGGAGCGCTCGAGCGACATGAGGAAAAACATTGGTGGGACGGCCCTCTCCACGAGAGTGTTCTGGTGAGCAGCATGCCTCGTAAGGCGCTCTGGGTGCAGGCCTGCGCCTATCGGCAGGAACGTAACTACCAGTCGATTCACCTCGTGCTTCCGAATATGTTTGGTCCGGGAGATCATTTCGAGCTTGAACGTTCCCACGCCTTGGCTGCGTTGCTCAGAAAAGTGTGGGAAGCCAAACAAGCGGGCGTTGGAGAGGTCGAAATCTGGGGTACGGGAAAACCCGTCCGAGAATGGTTATACGTTGAGGATGCCGCCGAAGCGATTGTCCGCGCCACAGAACTCTATGACGAAATGGAGGTTCTGAACCTGGGCAGGGGTGAGGGACGATCGATCCGCGAGCTGGCGGAGGCGATTCGCGAGATGCTGAATTGGCGTGGAGAGTTCGTCTACGACCTAACTCGGCCTGACGGCGCGCCAGCAAAAGTATTCGATACCTCGAAGATGGTCGCGAAGCTCGGCTGGACGCCGCCTACGAGCCTCCGAGAAGGGCTCCAAAAGACTGTTGAGTGGTTCGCGCAGAATCAACAGGATCTCGCAGCAGGCTATCGCAATTCCTGATGGGCATACTCAAACTTCACCTGGGCTGCGGGAAGCGTCAGCTACCCGGCTTTGTGCACGTGGATTTGGCGAATTTCCCCCACGTCGACTATCGCCATAGCGTCGATCGCTTGAAAATGTTCCCTGACGGCTCAGCCGACCTCATCTATGCTTCGCACGTGTTGGAGTATTTTGATCGCTTCGAGGCGAAACGGGTGCTAATGGAATGGAACCGGGTGCTCTGCGCAAGTGGAGCCCTGCGCCTGGCGGTCCCCGACTTCCGCGCTTTGGCCGAAGTTTACTTCGAGAGCGGCAAACTCGACCTCATCCTAGGGCCCCTTTACGGCCGGATGGAGATTCCGGGGATCGAGTCCGTAATCTATCACCGCACAGCTTACGATTTTGAGGCTCTCAAGGAATTGCTGGAACACTCTGGATTTGGCGATGTCCACCCGTATGACTGGCGCCAGACAATTCATCGACACGTCGACGACCACTCCCAGGCGTACGTCCCTCACATGAATAAAGAAAGCGGCAAGCTAGTCAGCTTGAATGTGGAATGCACGAAGGTGCCAAGGCGACAATCCGAAGTGGCCGCCGCCGGGGGAAGCGCGAGTCGGGGCATAGAACCAAACTGATTATGCCTTTTCCCTGCGGCAAATCTTCGAGCGCTACTTGACCGGACTTGACTCCTGTTCGTCAGCAAGAGCGAAGGTCAACAGGGAATCTGGAGACAAGATTGAGCGGACAAAGCAGGACATTCAATCCGAGCCATGCCTCTGATGGGGGACGCAGCATGTTGAAACAACGGGGAGTATCCGCGGTCGAGCCACCGGCGGCGACGGACCAGGCGCCGGCAACCTGCAAGCTCGTCTATATCCTAGGCGCTGGGCATTCTGGTTCAACCCTGCTCAGCCGCTTGTTGGGTGAGGTGCCGGGGTTTTTCAACGCTGGCGAGGCAGGATACAACCTCTTCACAAAGGAGCAGCGTGATGCAGAGGAAACACCCTGCGGATGTGGCAAACCCTCTGGGGAGTGTAGCTTTTGGGCTGAGATCATTTCGGGGGTTCCGTCACGGGTGCGACCGTACTGGAGGCAGGTAGAACGGCTTGGCTGGTCACGGCGGATGCTCCTCGCACTGCGGGGGAGGCGGCAGACTTGCTCCGAGGACGCGGTCGTTGCCTCGGCCATGGCGGCAATCTACCACCGGATAGCGACGAAGGCGAACTGCATGGTCGTTGTCGATGCGTCCAAAAGCGCGACAGTGGCAGCGCTGCTGACCGGAGCTCCTGGAATTGAGCTTTACACCGTTCATTTGGTTCGCCACCCTTTCGGGCTTGTGGATAGCTTCAGCAGAACAGGGGAGTGGCTGCCGCGTGTCATGCCCATGTTTGAGTGCGTCCTCAAGGCGTGCTGGTTCCAAAACGTCATGTTCGAGCTTGTAAAGGGGCGGGCTTATTGGTATCGGACATTGTTGTACGAGGATCTGGTGAGAAACCCGGCCTCTACTCTGAACGGCCTGGTGGGACAGATACTCAGCGAACGCGTCGAAATGCCATTTCTTCGGGGGAGGGTGGCAACACTGGGATTTCAACACGATCTCGAGGGGAATGGGCGCGTCCCTAGGTCGGGGAACGTAGAGATCCGGCCGGCCGAGGTCAGGCTCCGCAGGTGGGAGAGGCATGTAGTTTGGCTCACAACATTTCCTTTGCTCTGGCACTACGGTTACTTCTCCAACCGTATGTAAGCGGCCGATGTAGCGTTGGTACTAAGGCCGTGATAGGTCCGGCCTCGAGAATTTCGCGCGGCCTCCCCGGCTGCGTCGTAGACAAGCTTTCGGCCCGTGCGACGAGTGTCGTAGCTTAGGAGCTCTAAGTCGATGAAAGTCTTTCCGCAGATTGAACCATTGTTGGGCTCCGAGGAGCGTGAAGAAGTCCTGACGGTCCTCAATTCCGGCTTCATCACCGAGGGCAAGAAAACCCGGGAGTTTGAGACGGAGGTTGCGCGCTTCCTTGGGGCGCAGTATGCCATCGCGGTAAATAACGCCACGGTTGGCCTTGCAATCGCCCTCATGGCGTTAGGGATCGGGCCGACGGATGAAGTCCTCGTGCCCGATTTCACGTTCATCGCTACCGCCAACGCCGTGGCTCTGATTGGCGCCACACCCGTATTTGTTGATGTCGATCCCCGAACGTTTGTAATTGACCTCGAAGACGCGTGCAGGCGCGTCACGAAGCAATCGCGCGCCATCGTTCCAGTGCATTTGAACGGCCGTTCGCCGGATATGGGTAGTCTAGAGTCATTTGCAGCCGAGCATGGTCTCCGTATTGTGGAGGACGCCGCGCAGGCACTTGGCTCCCGTCATGCTGGCCGCTACTTGGGAACTCTTGGGGATGCCGGCGTGTATTCGTTCGGAACGACCAAAATCATCACCACCGGCCAGGGTGGAATCATTGTGACTCAGAGTAGAAAGATTTATGAAGCGTGTGTCCGCCTGAAGGATCATGGGCGGCCATCACGCTCATCCGAGGTCCACGAGACTTTCGGATTCAACTCCAAATTCACCGACCTGCAAGCGGCCCTGGGCTTGGCGCAACTGCGCAAGCTGCCGAATCGAATCGAGCAAAAGCGAAAGCTTTACCAATGGTACCGCGACGAGCTGGCGAGCCTCCCTGGAATTGAGTTCCCGCCAATCGATCTGAGCGAAACTGTTCCTTGGTTTGTCGACATCTTGTGCGCTGATCGTGCTGCCTTGGAGTTGCATTTGAAATCCGCCGGGATTGGAACACGGCGATTCTATCTTCCGCAGCATAGTCAGCCGTGCTTCATGAGCAGCGGGAGCTATCCGAATACCGAATCAATCTCCCGGGCTGGGTTGTGGCTGCCATCGTCGGCCCGTCTCACGGGCGATGATGTCGGGATAATTTGTACTAGTATCCGCAATTTTGGCCTGGAGTACATCAGCCGGTGAGGAAAATCCAAGATGCCAACGCGCCACTCTCGTTTGCTGGCGGCGTGCGCTTGACCATTGACCAACCGGTTTAAGGTAACGCCGGAGAACACCATCCTGAGCATCTTCAGCAGAAACAATTCTCACATGCTATTCCGCAACGGGTTATACAACATGGGCAGCCAGACAATCCGCGGCGTGGTTGCTCTTCTCACGATTCCCTTGTTGATACGGTTCCTTGGCATAATGGAATACGGCGTTTGGTCGCTTGCGTATGCCGTCCTTGCGTTAATGACAGTTGGCAACGGTGGGCTCAGTATTGCGGCGGCCGTCTTCCTATCCGAGGATCTCGCAGTGGGAGATCGCAGTGAAGCTGGCGGAACTTTGAACTTCGTGCTGGCAGGGGCCGCACTACTCGGGCTCACCTTGGGTTTGTTCCTCTGGTTCGGCAGCCCGATGATCGTGCGGCCACTCGCAGCATTCGGCACCGCCGAGCGGGCGGAAGCTGGACGAGCACTGCAAATGGCGGGTTTAGTACTCCCCTTGTTGATCCTCCAAAGGTCCCTTCTGGGAATCGAGCAGGCGTGTGACCGGTACGCGGCCTCGAATGCCCTCCAGATTTTCCAATCGGTGTTGGCAAACCTGGGCCTGGTGGTCGTGGCATGGTTTGGGGGACACGCTGTTGCCATGATGAAATGGGAGGTGCTTGCGTACGCAGTCGTCCTCGTGGCACACGGCTGGTTTGTTTTTCGTCTTGCGCGCGGTAAGAGGCTGAGGCTCCTGTGGAGCGCAAGCAAGGCGAAGCGGATTTTTAGGTTTAGTCTCGCCACATGGATTTCGAGTCTGGGGAGCGACATCTTCAATCAGTGGAGCCGTTGGATCGTAGGCGCCATTCTAGGTCCAGCCGCGCTGGGCGTCTACTCGGCTATCACGAATATCGCTGGGAGGATCAATTCTCTTGCCGGGACGGCCGTGCAGCCACTGGCTCCGGGGCTCAGCCGCGACCTAGCAAGAGGCAATCCCGTTGAGGATCACGTGCGGCAGGCGGCGCATCTCAATGCACTCATTGCCATTGAGGCGGGCATTTTCCTCTACGTTCTGGCCGACTGGGTCATGCGCGTGATGGTTCCCGGGGCGGCCCGTCCGCAGGACATTTTGGCGCTCCAAATTGCCGCAGTCGTTTATGCGCTCTATTCTCTTGATGCTCCGGGCTACTTTATCCTCTTTTCGGCCGGAGGAGCGCGAATCAATGCCACCGTAGTTATTTCGACCGCAGTTGTTTCCCTGGGCTTGATTTCCCTCGGAGCTTGGCGATTCGGCTTGTTGGGAGCCATAACTGGAAATGCCGGAAACTTAGGAATGCTTCTGATGGTTAGTCTCGGGGCTAGGCAGGTAGGAGTCAGGCTGCGCCGCTACGTTGCGTGGATCGGGGCTCCCCTTCTGGTTCTTGCCGTGGCCCTGGTTGTCGGCGCAGTTTTCGAAGGCCATCTTTGGTGGCGGGTAGTATTTGTAGTCATTCAGGCTGGGCTGCTGGCTCTTTGGTTCCTCCATGAGGAGAGCGGAGCCGCAAGACTGAAGCTCGGATGGGTAAACTTCGCTCAGAACTGGACTACGGGAAGAGAATGAAGGACGCACAACTCCGGGCGGCCCCCAAACCCCGCGCGGTGCCCTTACCTAAGCGGCAAATGGGCTCGGAAGACATCCTCGCACAAGGGAGATCCGTTCGAGTGGCCAAGCCTCAAATTGGGATCGTGGTACCGACCCTGAACGCCGCGGCAACTCTGGAGTGGACGCTTTGCTCGCTGCGGAGTCAGCGGGGCGTCGACGTCGAAATCGTTGTTGTGGATAGCGGCTCTACAGACGGGACCCCGGACATCTGCAAGAGCTGGGGTGTGCCGACAACATACGTTCCCCCAGGCAATCTCTACCGCGCCATCAACGCTGGAATGCATCAGATGGGGACTGAATGGGTCGCCAGCGTGGATTCGGACGATGTTGTCTATCCGCATTCTTATTCTCGGTTGATTGCTCTTGGCGAGCGCGAGGGAGCTTCGCTCGTCTACGGAGATGATGACTGCATCGATTTCGAGGGTAGGTACCTGTTTACTCACAAACGAGCCAAACCTAGCCGGATCCTAGGAATACTAATGTGCGGTGCCGGAGCTTTCTTAGGTCAAGCAGCCGTCTGGCGAAGAAGCACGTTTGAGGAGCTCGGGGGATTCGACGAACGATTCCGCCTCATTGCCGACCACGATTTTTACTTCCGCCTTATAACTTCCGGTTATCCAGTGGCAAAACTTGCGCCACCGTCGGTGGCAGGTACTCGGCGTCATCCCGGCGAATTAAGCATACGCGAGGCAGCCGCCCGGCCTGAGGAGATGCGGCTGTTTAGGAGCTTGGGAACAGTTAGGAGGTCGCCCAAATGCTTCTTCGACCTGCTCGTCGTCCACGCATTGAACTCGCCAAGCCACCTCTGGCGCCTCCGAAGCAGAAGGACCTGGCACCGGTCCCTTTTGAAGCTGATGGGAGAGTGGCCCCGCTAGCGTTGTGCAGGGGTCAAAGGCTTCGTGAGCCCCTGTGCGCCAGCAGCCGAGGCAGCTGAAAAAATGGAATTCCCCGTGACAGGTCTGATGATCTTGACTGTAGCAGTTTGGTTTTTCTTCTTTAAGCCACGCCTGCTTTACGCGGCTATGATTGCTTCCTTCCCTTTCACCGCAACGGCCGTCGTGAACTTCGCCGTGACTGGCGGGTCAAGCCTGGAGATCGGCCGCAGCCCTGAGAAGACTATTACTGCCCTCGAGCTCTTTTCTATGCTGTGGGTTCTGCGCGAAGTCGTTTCTCGTACGCCGCCGTGGCACAAGCGAGGCTGGTTTTTGACGCGCCGCGCTCGATTCTGGTTGCTGGCCTTCCTCGGTGCTTTCGCGCTGTCGTTTTGCGTTCCCTTGATTGTCAGCGGGACGGCCCGGACAATTTCTTTCGTAGCGGCCGGCGGGAATTACTTCGTCGCAACTGTTCCCCTGCGGTTTAGTTGGTACTACGTGACCCAGTTCACCTACCTTCTTTTCGCCGTCACCCTTACGCTCCTTATTGCGGCCGAGAACTGGCATCCAGAGAAACTTCTTTATACATTGAGGGTCTACGTTTGCACGTGCCTTTTTGTGGCTGGCTGGGGTCTCTTTGAATTTTGGTGCATAATCACTGCCCACGCATACCCATCCTACATATTTAACACCGGCAAAAACCTATCGGCGATGGGCTACCTGCAAACCATCTCCGCGCGGGGCCTTACCTGGAGGCGGGTTGCCTCGGTGGCGGCGGAGCCCAGGTCGATGGCTCACGGCCTTCTCGTGGCGCTGACTGTCTTGTTTGTATGCTTGGCGTTCCGTCAGCCGATCTTACGCCGCGGCTGGAACTGGATCGCAATTGCGTTAGTATCAGCTGCTCTTACAGTGAGTACTTCAACGACAGCCTACGTTGGTATGTTTGCCGCCCCTATCTTGGTGAGCATCACGCTGTTACATGCCCGGAAGTGCCAGTGGAAATATTATGCGGGGGCAGCTTTCGCTGCCGTAGTGGCTGCAGTCTTGCTGACGGAGCGTCTACCGCTCTTCAACAGTTTGGTTAGCTTCTTACTTCTGTATAAGTACTCAGGGATGAACTCAGGGGCAACTCGGCTGAGCGCCGATGTAGTCGCAGCTCAGACTTTCCTGCATCACCCGATTTTGGGCGTCGGCTCCCCTGCCGTGCAAAGCAATGATTTAGCTTTCGTCATCTTGGTGCATTCGGGTCTCGTGGGGCTTGCAGCTTTTACTTTTTTTCTACTGCCCGTCTTTCGAAGTTTGTGGCAATCAAGCTCAAGGGGCAGCTTCTCCGCCGTTCTGATCGTGCCATTGCTCTTGTGGAGCTTGATTGACGCCGAAGGCGGCGGAATGTCTTGGTTGCTGTCGGCGTTCTGGCTGGTCCTCGGCATCGCTGCGGGGGCCGCAGCCGCCGCAAAGATCGAGCTCGCGGCCCGTCCCGCAGCTATTCCCGAGGGAGAATCAAGGCGGTGCCGAACGACGAGTGTGGGAAGAAACGCTAGCAGCCAACCCATCGGTAGCTTGGCACCCTGAGAAGTCGGCGGGCCATGAGGGTACTCTACCTTACGAAGAGGCTGGCTGAAGTCTCCGACGAAGAGGAAAAGGTCCGCGAAATCTCCAAGCTGGGCGTGCGCATGTCGGTGGTCGTGCCTGCCGGGCATTGGCGAGGCCCTACAAACGCAGCAGAGAAACTGAACCCACAGGGCTACGAGCTCTCGATTCGGCCTTGCTTGTTCAGTCGCATCGAATCAAATCACATCAAATCGCATATCTACTATTATCCGGGAATTTCCAAGATGATAAGCCGTGAGGAGTGGGACCTCATCCACGTGGAGGAAGAACCTTATAACCTGGCCACATACCAAGTGGTGAAAGAGTGTGCGCGTCACAAAAGGCCTGCGATCTTCTTGACAGCGAGGATGGTGCTCACGGGTTACCCTGTCCCGTTCAATTATTTCGAGAAATACGTTCTCAGAAACGCATCCGCAGCGCTTGCAATAAACAGTGCGGCCCTCGGCATTCTGCGCCGCAAGGGATTCATGAAACGGGCAGCCCTCCTACCCCAAGATGGCGTCGACCCGACAGTCTTTAGGAAGGTCGATGCAAATAGCGTGCGGCAGAGGATGGGGCTCGACAGAGCATTCATCATCGGCTTCCTGGGCCAGGTCGCCTATAGGAAAGGCCTGGACATCCTCATCAGGGCGCTCGCTCTGCTGTCAAAAGAATGCCAATTGGTCCTTGTTGGAGCCGGGTCCGATGTCCCCAGGTTCCAGGCCCTGACCGAGAAGCTCGGCGTTTCCGAAAGGGTGCACTGGGTGCCCTGGGTCAACCATCGGGAAATTGTTGGGTACATGTGCGCGTTTGATGCTTTTGTGCTCCCCTCGCGGACGACAAGAACGTGGAGGGAGGATTTTGGCCGTGTGCTCATCGAAGCGATGGCCTGCGAAACGCCGATCGTCGGGTCCGATTCGGGCGAAATTCCCAATGTCATTGGCGACGCTGGCTTGATCTTCCACGAAGGAGACGAGCGTGAGTTGGCTCAAAATCTGCTGCGATTGATGGACGACCCCTCGCTGCGTGAAACCCTCGGTCGCCGCGGCCGCGCGCGAGTTCTCGAACGCTTTACTTATGCAAAAGTTGCTGATCAAACAGTTGCTTTCTACAAAAGCATCTGCAATGGTAGCAATTAACAACCTCGAGCGGTCGCGCATTCCGGTCGCTGCGCCACAGATAGGCCAGCGCGAGATCGAATACGTCTCGGAGGCCCTCACAACCTCGGAAATCTCTGGAAGCTCCGGAAAATTCCTCGATCGCTTCGAGCGCAAGTTCGCAGACTATTGCGGGTGCTCTCATGGCGTAGCCACCTCCAATGGGACCACAGCACTGCACCTTGCTCTCGCGTCAATAGGGCTTGGTCCTGGTGATGAGGTTTTGGTCTCAGCGCTAACCAACATGGCGACTTTCTTTGCTGTCCTTTATCAAGGAGCGACGCCTATTCCCGTAGATGTAGAAGAAGATACTTGGAACCTCAATCCGGCTCTGCTGGAACCGCTGCTCACGCCCCGGACCAAGGCAATTCTGGTCGTTCATCTTTATGGCCATCCGGCGGACATGGACCCTATCCTCGAGTTTGCGCGCCCTCATCGTCTTCACGTCATCGAAGACGCTGCCGAAGCTCATGGAGCCCTCTACAAAGGGCGGAAGGCGGGCTCGCTGGGCGATGTCGGCTGCTTCAGCTTCTATCCCAATAAAATCATCACAACGGGCGAAGGCGGAATGATCACCACCAACGATCCAGAAATTGCCACGCGCGCGCGCTGTCTCAGCGGCCTTGCCTACGGAAAGAAACAAAGGTTCATGCACACTGCTGTCGGCTTTAACTACAGAATGACGAATCTACAGGCCGCGTTGGGCTGTGCGCAGCTCGAAAAAATCGAGGAGGTTATCGAGAACAAGCGCCGCGTGGCTCTCTTGTACTCGGAGCGGTTCGCCGGCCTGCCCGACGTTCAACTCCCAGTTGAGAAATCGTACGCCAGGAGCGTTTACTGGATGTATCTCGTTGCGTTGAACGGGGCCTCGCAGGAGCGCCGGGACCTGGTGATGCAACATTTGCTCGAGCGCGGCATCGAGACGCGTCCGGCCTTCATTCCCTACAACCAGCAGGAATTTTTCATCCAAAGGGGGATGACGCGTGCCGATCTTTGCCCCGTCGCGAATCGGATAGCGAAAGCCGGATTTTACTTGCCCAGTTCTGCAAGCCTGACGACGGAAGACATCGATTACGTTTGTCGCAACCTAAAAGATTTGCTGGTTCAGGCACAAGGACGCCCGACACGGTTATATCAATCAGTCTGAGTCAGGACATTCCTGCTGAATTTCCTCCGAAGCGCAGCCCGACAAGCCTAACTGATCGAACACTGAAACTGGACCCTTGAGGATCGCCTACGTCTACGACTCCGCATATCCGTTCACGAAGGGCGGAGGCGAGCGGCGAATTTATGAAGTTGCGAAACGGCTTAGCCAGCGCGGCCACGAGGTCTCGATTCTCAGCATGAAGTGCTGGGAAGGTCCATCACTGTTACGCGAAAATGGATTGCGGTACCGGGCCATCAGCCCGCGCTTCAATTCCTATCATCGCAGCGGAAGGCGCTCGATTTCCCAGGCCCTCGGATTCGGCGCTTCGGCCTGGCGATTGCTCGCACATGATCGATACGATGTCCTGGATTGCGGCCAGTGGCCTTATTTTCATTTCTTCCCGGTGAAGGCTTATTCCGTGCTGCGTCATACACCCTTCATCATCACCTGGTACGAAGTCTGGAAAGATCACTGGCTCGAATATCTTGGGAAACCGGGAGTAATCGGCATGATGGCCGAGCGCGCGTTTTCCCGGTTGCCCGATAAAATTGTGGCTATTTCCGAGAAGACGGAATCAGAGCTCCGCAGCCTGGGGGTCCGTCAGGCGCGAATGACTATGATCCCCAACGGGGTTGATTATCATCGGATTCAGTCCCTCTCGCCCGGTCGCACGAAGACGCACCTGGCCTACTGCGGCCGTTTGAAGAATCACAAAAATGTCCATCTCTTGATTGAGGCCGTGGCCCTTCTGAAGCGCTCCAAACCCTCGATTTCCGCCGTGATTATCGGCGACGGCCCGGAATCGGTCGCGTTGCGAGATCTGGCCGCTCGGCTGGGCGTAATCGGCAACATCACATTCACGGGCCCCATCGATGATTTCGACGAGGTGATCGGCTGGCTTAAGGCTTCTAAGATCTTCATAACGCCGTCGACAAAGGAAGGAGGCGGAAGCCTCACTCTCTTTGAGGCAAACGCTTGCGGCCTCCCCGTAATTGCAGTCCACAGTAAGAATGGAATTGATCCATGTTTGATCGAATCTGGATCCAACGGTTACTTTGCCAATCCAGACGCCGAAGAAATCGCGCGAATGGCGCAGGAGCTCTTGGATTCTCCGGAGCGCTTGCAATCAAACGCCATGGCCTCCCGTGAGTTTGCCGCCCGATATGACTGGGACGCTGTATCAGATCAATATGAGCGTTTGTACATGTCACTTTCATTCCCAAACGGCCGGAAACATTCGTGAAGCGTATTGCCAGCGGAAGCCAGATCTACGCGCTGTTGCTGTATGCTGACGATTTCCAGATTGGTGCGAACTTCGTCTCTGAGGCTGAGTGGCCTCTTCAAGTCGGCCTGATGACCTTACCCTCCGGCCACTCGATCGCGGCTCACGCCCACCTGCTCCGAGACAGCCCGAAGGTTCAGCCGACGCAGGAATTTCTCATGGTCATTGCCGGCAGGATGGAAGTGGACTTTTTCGACGAGATGAAACAGTGCTTCCAGACGGAAACCTTGCATCAGGGTGAAGCTCTCTTTCAGATTCGCGGCGGTCACGCTTTTCGGTTTCTTGAGCCCACGCGTTTGATCGAAGTGAAATCTGGCCCTTACCTAGGCCGCGAGAAAGACAAGGTGCTGTTGAATGTGAATGGCTCATCTTCTTGGGTGAAAGCTGCGGCACCTCGCGGACGCAGTTCCACGTAAAGCTGGTTCCGATCAGGACACTGCCTCGACGACTCATGCATTGGCAAAGTGCGGACGAACATATGCCAGCCCCATGTCCAAATTTTCTCTTCATCGGCCCTGACAAATCTGGCTCCACGTGGCTGTTTGAAGCGCTGAAGCAGCACCGGCAAGTATTCCTGCCTGATGTCAAAGAACTCTTCTTCTTCGACAGGTTCTATGAAAAGGGCTGGCCCTGGTACCGTAAACATTTCAAGAATGCGAGCGAACAGCATCGCGTGATCGGCGAGATTTGTCACGATTATCTTGCTTCTCCGCTGTCCTGTGCGCGAATTGCGCATGATCTTCCTTCGACAAAACTGATGGTGTGCTTGCGTGAACCTTGTCAGCGCGCCTTCTCTGCGTATCTCTATCTCGTGAAGGTGGGCTATATAACCTCTGACTTTGAGACGGCTCTCAGGACAGCGGATGATCTGATTGACCGCGGCCGCTATGCGATGCACCTGACTTGCTACCTCCAACACTTCAAGCGCGAGCAAATTTTCGCGGCGATATTCGACGACTTGGCTGAGAATCCGCAAAAGTTTTTCGACAGCCTTTGCGATTTCCTGGACATCGAGCATGTCCTTCTTCCAAACCAATTGAAAGAGAGAATCCTTCCTGCGGCCAAGTCAAGGTTGCCGCGC
>Ga0079221_10000056_pt1 | contig 22572 bp, 6 predicted proteins | sample GAAS200_FD_75069 | JGI IMG/M metagenome (GOLD analysis project Ga0079221, IMG submission 75069) | Agricultural soil microbial communities from Georgia to study Nitrogen management - GA AS200 | ecosystem: Environmental > Terrestrial > Soil > Agricultural land | place: USA: Georgia | collected... | reverse complement strand
CGCTATGGGCGGATGAATACGAAACCGACATCACGCGAATCCGGGCGCTATAGTGGTTGATCGCCAGCAAGAACTTCCAGTCCTTCGAACGGTTCTTCGTTGGATCTTTGGTGTCACAGGCGCCCCGAAACGCGGAGCGCATCCGATCGTAGCCCGGGGAGCGCAACGTTTGAATCGCTCCACTACCCTGCAACGGGCCAACGCCTGTTGCCCGCATAGCATCCATGGACAACGACAGGTCGCCCGTAAAGAACTGACAAATACGTGATGTCGTCCCAAGAAACGCCCAATAGTGAAACCACAGATCTGGAGCGGTTTCCCAAGCGTGGAGTTGCCGCGCCCGAACAGCTGAAAGACTGTCGCGCGTGGCCGCGGTACGTCTGTCCATTCGGTCCCCAAGGTATTGGAAACCGTTGAGGAGGAGTGACCCAACTGCAACAGCCACCGGGACGGCGGCCACCCATGTTGGTCTGGAGTGATTCACTGAGGCTCCTCTCGGACCCAGCGACGGATCTCGGAGGCAAACCAGTTGAACAAGGAATTGTAGCTACCCGCAAAGGTGCTGTCTCGAGTCACTGCGAGGGTGCTCCCGCTCAGAGACGTCCACGCGGCTCGGTGTCGAACCCAGGCAGGACTCGCCATTACCTCACCGTCTCGCGTTGCCTTGACCATCGCCCATGCCAGGGCATAGTTGAGTATAACGCGATCGGGTGCCTGGAAGTCCTCATCCGGTGTGAGCACGAGACGTCTGAACTCGTCTGCAAGATGACTGGTGTCTCTCTGGCCCAACAGATCGAGATAAGTGCGCGCGCGGTCTGAAATCAACGCGTTCGCGCGCAATGCTCGCTCCGCCACGTCCAGGTAACGCGCATCAAGTGCGGCTGGGACTGGTCCGGACCGCAGCATCGGCAGCACGGTGTCTGCCAGAGCGCGAAGCGTATCGCCCAAGCTGCCATAAAACGGCCCCCGTTCGCCCTCCCCGATCGCTAGGCCCATGGCGTTCAACGCGGCATGCGCCTCGCCGTAGAAGGTGGCCTGTCCCTCCAAGAACCAAGCGGGCCGGCGCCCGAACTCTCGTGCCATCAAGACATGATCCAGTTCATGCGAAATCGTGGAAGAAATCGCTGTGAGGCGGTGACTCCACACGCGTGCCGCCGAATCCGATGCCTCTGTCACGATGCTATCGCCGTTCGACAGGAGTCCAAGAACCCCCGCCTTTTCGATGCGCCCCCGGGCAATGGTGTGGAGCGTCGCCGCGTCCCGGTCGGCGACGACATGCACGCCAACCTGATCTCGGCGCGACACCGCAAAGGAACGTTCGTGAGTAGAGGTGATACCCTGCGACCGTAGGGCATCCATCGCTCCTCTGAACGAGGTGTGGTCGCGGTACAAGAAAATGTCGATCTCTCGTGGCGGGTGCACCATGGTCCTTAAGGGGTTCGCCGTCGCGATTCCACGCGTGACGACGTCATACAACGCAGTAATGGCCACGTAGGCTGCGACGAATCCATCATCGTCTCGGGCAAAGGCAGCAAAGTCGACGGGAGGATCGGAGTGGAGCGCCATCCGCGCCCACGAACGAAGGACAATGGCACCGGTGGTATCGACATCATCTGCTTGGCCCCCAAGCAGGGACCCTTGACGGTCCTTCACTTCGGTGAGGACCTCCCCGACCGTCCGGCCGGAGCCGGCGTCCGTATGCATCCGGAGCGTCACCGCGGAATCCGGTGTTGAGAGCACCAGCACTCGCCACCGTCGCAACTCAACCGTCATGCGTTGGATGCTGTCCGACAAAGCGCTCACTCTAACGTTCGCTGAATCACCTAGTCGCAGCCGTTTGGTCTCTGATGGCGTCCACGCGATGACGTTGCCAATAAAAAAGAGGTTGAGGAAGGAACGCCAACTGGGGTCCTTGCGCTGAGCTACGTACGGGCGCAACGACGGGGGAGGGGTTGCGAAATCCACCTTTAGTCCGACCGATCGCCTGACGACAGCGACTGCCTTCGTGAGTCCCGCAGTATCCCAGAGGTGCTGATCGTAGACCTGACTCAGCGCTTCCATCTGCTGGTTGAAGCCCGGCAGATGGGGCCAGGGGTCGGGGTCTTGCGACCATTCCTCCCCAGAGTCGGACAAAACAAGGGTGCGCTGTGCAAGGCGCGCGGCAGCGATCGCTGACTCGCTGTCCGGAAAATCACTCCAGAACTTGATCAAGAGTCCTATGCGGGAGTTGCTCACAAACGTACGAGCAAGGAAGCGCGTTGCACCGAAGTATGGTTGGACTATCTGAGCATAGGTTCCTGCATGGTTTGATACTTGGATCAATTGCTCTGGCCGTGATATCCGGGCTCCAGGAACAACGGCATAAACGCGTTCCATTACCTCCGCTTCTTCCCGCACGAGTTGCGAATCGACTACCGTGGCTGGAAACACGCTCAGGACCATTCGCAGGTTCTCGTTGGCCTGAACCTCGATCATCTGTGCATCGAAACTGCCCTCAAAGGGATTGTCGATGTGAGTCATCTCGCCTGGCAACTGAAACGCAAAACCGTACCTAGCATCGCGGTACCATGGGGACTGGGCGTGGCCAGAGAGTGGTAGCAACATCGCGTAGGCTAGCACGCCCATTCTCCGCACTAAGCTTAGCGTCTTCATCCTCGTCTCCGTGGCACGGGAGCACGGTCCCTGCTTGGTCGGACCAACTGCGCCAATGCCGGCCTCCGACATTGGATGGAGCACGCCCGTTGGGCACTGCAGGTGACAGGGCGCGGCCTCCGGAAAAAACTTGGCGTGCGATGCCGTGACGCGATAGGAGGTCACGGTAAGCGCAGCTCGATTATGTGTGTGCTGGTGGTTCTGGCGATCTGTCGCCGTTTCGAACGTTCTGTGCCGCTGGACCGCCCCGACGGCGTTCTGCTAAAGGCGGAACCTTCCCACACGTGGCATCGACATCTTGCGGGCAGCGACGCTCGCGCGATTTCTACGCAGGGGGTCCTTATTCAACATGTTTCGCGTTCCAACGCTCAACCGCGGGGGGACCCACGAGGTGACCAGTCTTGTGGGGGATTCGCTAAGTGGAGCTTCGTCTGGATCACGCCGAACCGATCACCCTCCAGTCGTGTGGCGCTCGTCGTGTCTCGCAAAACACGACCGCTCGGTCTCGCGTGTGGATTCAGGCGGGATCTAGGCTTCAGTTCAGAGATTTCCGGGAGTCTCACCCCAGTTTCGCGCCCGGCGCCCCATCTCCCCAGACCAACCCAGGTCACAAAAGGCGAATGGGAAATCGACCGCCGGGAACGGACAGGACCCCTTCCATCCCGTCGTCGAGTGGCGGTGGTTTCATAATGAAACTAATGAATCTGACGATTTGTCGCGTCCTCGCCCCAGCTTCGTCGCGAAACCGCCCTAACGAGCCGCTGAATTCCGGTGCATCTCTAAACCATGGCGCCGAGTGAGACACTTGGCATGAAGTTGGATTGCTGGCCGCAGCTGCCCGTGATCGGTGCGTGATCTGCCCGTGCCACGCTTCTCGTCGCCATGACCGACCGCGCCGAATCCTCAGCAAGAAGCGAAGCCCGGGCACCCTCCCTTCCAAGTGTGTCCCTGCCTAAGGGCGGGGGCGCAATTCGTGGCATCGGCGAGAAGTTCGGCACCAATCCCGTCACCGGCACCGGCTCCCTCTCGGTACCCATCTTCACCAGCCCCGGCCGCTCCGGCTTCGGTCCGCAACTCTCCCTCTCGTACGACTCCGGCTCGGGTAACGGGCCATTCGGGTTCGGCTGGACTTCTGGTGTTCACGCCATCACCCGAAAGACGGACAAGGGACTCCCGCGCTACCTGGACGGTGAAGAGTCCGACGTCTTCATCTTGGCTGGAGCCGAAGACTTGGTGCCCCTGCTGGACGACACTCACCAACGAGTGATGACAAAGCGCACTGTCCACAATATCGACTACGAAGTCCGGCCCTACCGGCCCCGCATCGAAGGACTCTTCGCGAGGATCGAACGCTGGACCGCGGTCGCCACCGGCATCAGTCACTGGCGCGTAATCAGCCGCGACAACGTCACCACGCTGTATGGGTTCGAGCCCCTGAGCCGCATCGCGGACCCCGACGCCCCGACGCGGATCTTCTCCTTCCTGATCTGTCGAACCTTCGACGACAAGGGGAACATCGCGACCTACGAATACCTCGCCGAGGATGACGCAGGCATCGAGCGCTTTCGGGCCCACGAGGCAAACCGCCCCGATTCGGCCCGCACCGTACAGCGCTATCTGAAGACGATCCGCTATGGAAACACGACCCCCTGGTTCGCGGACTGGACCACGGATGGCGGCGAGCCGCCGCTCCCCACCAACTGGCACTTCCAAGTCGTGTTCGACTACGGCGATCACGATCCCGTCACCCCGAAACCGCTGCCGGACCGCGCGTGGCCGGTGCGGGTCGACCCATTCTCCAACTATCGGGCCTGCTTTGAGGTCCGCACGTATCGCCGTTGCGAACGCGTCCTGATGTTCCACGCGTTCCCAGACGAGCGAGGCGTCGGGTCCGATTGCCTGGTTCGGTCCACCGACTTCGTATACTCGGACGAAACGAACGCTGGCGACCCGGTCAATCCGGTCTACACCTTCCTCGAATCCGTCACGCACAAGGGCTATCGGCGACAGGGGAACGGCTACCTGTCGCGTCCCATGCCCCCAGTCGAGTTCGCATACTCGCGGCCGGTCATCCAGCCGGACGTCCTCACCCTCGATCATGAGAGTCTGACCAACCTGCCAGAGGGGTTGGGGGGCACGACTCTCCAGTGGGTAGACCTGGACGGCGAGGGCATGTCGGGCGCGCTCACGGATGATCAGGGTGGGTGGAGGTACAAGCGGAACTCAAGCCCGACCAATCAGGTGCCCCTCGTGGACGGCAGTCTGGCCACCAGAGCGCGCCTGGATCCTGCTGAGATCCTCGGGACACTCCCGTCGCGCACGGACCTTCACGAGCAGCGTCTCCTCGACCTCTCGGGTGACGGTCGGCTCGACGTCGTCACCTTGGATACAGGAGAGGCGGGATTTTTCGAGCGCACCGAGGACTGGGCATGGGCTCCCTTCCGCCCCTTTGCCTCCCTCCCCGTCCTCAATTGGTCGGAGCCCAACGTCAAGTTCATCGACCTTACGGGCGACGGGCTTGCCGACGTCCTCCTCACTGAGGACGGCGCCTTCACGATTTGGGAGTCACTCGGCGCAGAGGGTTTCGCGGCAGCCGAACGAGTCACCGTGCCGACCGACGAAGCCCGCGGACCGGCTGTCGTCCTTGCTGATGGAACCGATACCGTCTTCCTCGCCGACATGTCGGGGGACGGGCTCAGTGATCTGGTGCGGGTGAGGAACGGCGAAGTCTGTTACTGGCCGAACCTCGGCTACGGGCATTTCGGTCCGAAGGTCACCATGGACCGCGCTCCCCGCATCGCCGACTCGGAGCGTTTCGACCCTCACCGAATCCGACTTACTGATATCGACGCATCCGGAACCACCGATCTTCTCTATATCGGCGCCGACGGCGTTCAAGTGTGGTTCAACCAGTCGGGCAACGGGTGGGGCGCCGGCCAGCGTATCGCGGTCTTCCCGGGGGCCGATCTCCAGAGTGGCGTCCAGGTCATGGACCTCCTGGGGACCGGCACGGCCTGCCTGGTGTGGTCATCCCCTCTCCCGGCACACGCGGGGTCGCCCATCCGGTACGTGGACTTGATGGGAGGCGTGAAGCCTCACCTCCTGATCAACTCCAAGAACAACCTTGGCGCCGAGACGCGCGTGCGGTACGCGCCCTCGACGCGTTTCTATGTTGCCGATCGCCAGGCCGGCCACCCCTGGGTCACCAGACTGCCGCACGTGGTCCACGTGGTCGAACGGGTCGAAACTTTCGATTGGGTCGGGCGCTCGCGCTTCGTAACGCGCTACGCGTATCACCACGGGTCCTTCGACGGGTTCGAGCGTGAGTTCCGCGGCTTCGGCATGGTGGAACAGTGGGATACCGACGATCACCGGGAGGACACGGAGTTCCCGGAAGCCGAGGACACCAATTGGGATGCCGGGTCGTGGTCTCCGCCGATGCTCACGCGTACCTGGTTTCACACGGGCGCGTTCATTGAAGCCGGCAACGTGTCGCGCCAGTACACCCACGAATATTGGGTCGAGCCGGCGCTCCGGCCGGATGCCCGGGCCGACGACCGCAAAGCGATGTCCCTACCGGACACGGTCCTCCCCAACGGGCTGACGGCTGCGGAAATCCGGGAGGCGTATCGCTCCCTCAAAGGCTCACCCCTCCGGACGGAGGTCTACGGTCAGAACAACGACGGCACGGTTGGTAACCCGTACGCCGTGACCGAGCACAACTACACCGTCCGACTCCTGCAGCACTTCGGTCCCAACCGGCACGCAGCGTTCCTCACGCATGCACGGGAAAGCCTCTCTTTCCATTATGAACGACAGCCCGACGACCCACGGGTAACTCATGACGTCGTGCTCGAGGTGGACGACTTCGGGAACGCCTTGCGCAGTGCCGCCGTGGGTTACCCGCGGCGACCGGGGTACTCGGCTCCAGAGCCCGCCCTGTCCCAGCAGTTCCAGGACATGCTCGCCTACGACCAGACTCGTTTGCATGTCTCCGCCACGGCCAACGCGTTCACCAACGCGGTCGCCGATCCTGCCACTTGGCCCGATGACCACCGTACGCCGGCTACCGCCGAGGTCGTGATGGCGGAGCTCACAGGCATTGCGCCGACGAGCTCTCGCCCGGGCATCACGAACCTCTTTGCATTCGACGAACTCGACCAGGGGATGCAGGGGCTTTGGAGCGGCGCGCGTGACATTCCGTATGAGGAGATCCCGTCGTCAGACGTGGACGGAGCAGGCACGCCTGCGTCGGGGCCCACGCGGCGAATCGTCGAACGAACACGGACGGTCTATCGGAGCGATGACTTGCAGCAGCTCCTCCCTCTTGGACAGCTGCAGAGTCTGGCTCTCCCCGGCGATTCGTATCGGCTGGCCCTTACTTCAACTCAGGTGACCAGGGTTTTCGGCACGCGGGTCTCCCCAACTACCCTCGCCGAGGGTGGGTATGTCTCGTTCACGGGCGTCGACGGGTGGTGGATGCCCTCTGGCCGGCTCTTCTACTCAGCAGGAGACGGAGACACCGCGACCACGGAGCGGGGAGCGGCGACCGCGCATTTCTACCTCCCCCGCCGCCTGGTCGACCCACTCGGCGGCATCAGCAGGGTCGCCTATGACCCCTACGACCTGCTGCCGGCTAGTGCCACCGACCCGGTAGGCAACGTGACCCAGGCAGCTAGCGATTACCGGGTTCTGCTCCCGATCACCATAACCGAACCGAACGACAACCGGGCCTCGGCGATGTTCGACGTGTTCGGACTGGTGGTGGCGACGGCGGTCAACGGCAAGGTCACCGAGAACCTCGGGGATTCCGTTGCGGCGGTAGACCCCGATCTCGACCCTGCTGTGGCGATTGACGCCCTGTTGGCTGGCGGCAGTCCGAGTGCGGTGATCGCCGGCGCGACGACCCGGATGCTCTATGACATCTGGGCTTACCAGCGAACTCAGACCCAACCGCAACCCTCAGCGCCGGTCGTCTACACCGTCTCTCGGGACACACATGTCAGCACGGGGGCAGTGACCGGCTACCTGCAGGCCTACGGCTATTCCGATGGGTTCGGCCGGGAGATTCAGAAGAAGTCTCAGGCTGAGCCAGGGCCTCTCGTGCAGGGGGGGCCGACCGTGACCAGATGGGTCGGTTCTGGTTGGACGATCTTCAATAATAAAGGAAAGCCCGTTCGGAAATACGAACCGTTCTTCACCGCCACGCCGGTGTTCGAGTTCGCCGCACAGGTCGGCGTGAGCTCGGTGCTCTTCTACGACCCCGCCGACCGCGTCGTGGCGACCCTCCACCCGAACGACACCTGGGAGAAGGTGGTCTTCGGTCCCTGGCGTGAGGACTCCTGGGATGTCAATGACACGGTGAGTATCTCTGACCCACGTCAGGACACTGACGTCGGGGAGTATTTCGCACGCCTCCTCGGCAACGCGCCGAACGCCTTCACTTCCTGGTACAACTACCGGATCGGTGGCGTGCTCGGCGCGGCCGAGCGCCAGGCCGCGGTACAGACGTCGCTGCATGCTGAGAGCCCGACGGTCACTCACTTCGACGCTTTGGGTCGGAAAGCGCTGACCGTATCGGACAATCGATCCTCGGGGCGTTACCCGACCCGAACTGCCTACGACACGGAGGGGAAACCGCTCGCCGTGTTCGACGCGCTCGGACGGAGAGTGTTCGAGTACTGCCTTCGGGAACCGCAAGGTGCCTCCCTCCAGTACATCGCCGGGACCGATGTCGCCGGGAACGGAATCTTCCAGAACGGCATGGACGGCGGAGCTCGGCGCATGCTCGGTGGTGTCACCGGGAAGCCGATCAGGCTTTGGGACGCCCGTGGTCATGCATTCAGCATGAAGTACGATCCCGCCCAACGGGTGACCCATCGGTGGGTGGCTACGAACGGCGGCCCGTCGGTGTTGCTCGAGCGGCTCGTCTATGGCGAGGGGAATGCCGCGGCAAATCTCTGTGGCCGGCTCTGGCGGCACTACGATACTGCGGGGCTGGTGAGCAGCGAGGCATACGACTTCAAGGGCAACCTGACCCAGGGCGCACGCCAGCTCGCGGCGACTTACACGTCCACCGTTGATTGGTCAGTGGTTGCAGACGTCACCGATCAGGTGTCGCTCGACGCCAAGGCCGGGGCGCTCCTGATCCCAGACGATCGGTTCGTCACTACGACTGCGTTCGATGCCTTGAACCGCCCCATTCAGACGGTCACACCCTTCAGCGTCGGCATGCATCCGAACGTCCTTCAGCCCCGGTACAACAAAGCCAACCTGCTCGATGGAATCGACGTATGGCTGCAACAAGGGAAGACACCGTCGGGCCTGCTTGACGTAACCACAGCCGACGCTCACGCGGTGACCAACATCGACTACAACGCCCGGGGTCAGCGACTGACAGTGGGGTTCGGGAACGGGGTCGTCACGACGCACGACTACGACCCAACCACGTTCCGGCTTATCGGTTTGCAGTCGACCAGACCCTCGTCCTTCGGGGCGGACGAGCGAACGGTACAAGACCTGTCGTACACGCACGATCCCACTGGGAACATCACGCACCTACAGGATGATGCGGACAACCAGCAAGTCATTTTCTTCAACAATGTCCGGGTCGATCCGTCGAGCGACTATGTCTACGACCCCATCTATCGGCTGACCAGCGCCACGGGCAGGGAACACCTGGGGCAATCGAACAACCAACCCTTGCCTCCCGTGCAGGTCACGAACGATGACAGCTCGCGAATGGGGATCGGAGGCGTCCCGTTCCACAGCCCGACCCAGAGCAACGTGATGGGCAGGTACACGGAGCAGTACGGCTACGACGGGGTGGGGAACCTGCTGTCAGTCGGGCACGTGGTGGGGACGACCGGTTGGACTAGAGCCTATGACTACCGGGAGCTCTCGGCCATCACTTCCAGTGAAACGAACAACCGTCTTTCATCGACCAGCCTGCCTGGTGATCTGAAAGCCCCTTACAGCGCCACGTACGCGCACGACGACCACGGCAACATGACTGCAATGCCGCACTTGGCGGGCGGCATGACGTGGGACGAGCAGGACCGGCTCCGGTCCACCGCCTCGCAAAAAGTCAACGTCGGTCTGCCTGAGACCACGTACTACACGTACGACGCCAAGACTGAGCGCCAGCGGAAGGTCACGAATGCCCCGGCGGCGCCTGGATCGCCGGGCGTGATGACCAAGGAGCGGATCTACCTCGGTCCTCTCGAGTTGTACCGGGAATACGACGCCAACGGGAACGTGGTCCGGGCGCGGGAGACCGTCCACGTGATGGCCGGCGCCGAGCGGGTGGCGCTGATCGAGATCAAGACGGCGGAGAAGCGGGGCGACAAGACGCCGGCGCAGCTGGTGCGTTATCAGCACGGCAACCACCTCGAATCGGCGGTGCTCGAGCTGGATGACCAAGCCCGGATCGTGTCGTATGAGGAATTCTTTCCCTACGGGTCCACGGCGTATCAGGCGGTTGGGACTCAGACTGACGTGCCGAAGCGGTATCGGTACACGGGGAAGGAGCGCGACGAAGAGAACGACTTGAACTACCACGGTGCGAGATACTACGCGACCTGGCTGGGAAGGTGGACGGCTTGTGATCCGGCTGCGCATCTTGACGAGAAATCGGGCGGAGGCGTCAACCTATACGCATACGTGGACAACCGCCCAGTGGTCGCATCGGATCCGGATGGCGCATTGATCTTCTTGCTCTTTGCAGCCGTTCTGATTGGAGGACTGCTCACAACTCAATATGCCAATGCTCCGACGAAGGCAGACGCGCCTCTGTACCACAAGGGAGCCGGTGAAACCGCTCTTGACTGGGCAGACAACGCGGCAACCATCTACTCGACTGCGACTGGAGCTATTGGAGCGAAACAACTAATCAGCCGCGAAGGCCTCGTCAAAGGAGGGGTGACTGTCGCCCGCCACTTGGCTGCAGGGTTTGTGCAGGGCATGGCCGTGCAGCATGTGGTAAACAAGCTCGACCCAACAGGGACACTAGGCAAGGTGGTCAACGTTGCCCAAACGGCCCTGGGCATGAGATCTCGGCGGACGGCCCCCCACGAGTCTCCGCCTGAAAACTTGGGTGCCAAGTCTGGAGCGCGAATTCCTCCGGAGTCTCCGCCGGCTTCACCTGAACACCAACCAACCGAGCACGAAGCTGCTGGGGCGCAGCGTGGCGTAAGGGGCGCGCTGCCCACGCCGGCTGGAGGGAGCCGGCTTCCGGTGGTGAAGATTCGCTACACAGAGGCGATGGCAAGCAACCCAGAGCATGCCCAATTCCTTCGGTTCAACGCCGAGTGGGCGCAGTCGGAGGGTGGCGCCTTGGTGCGGGGCGAGCGAGGTGCCTCGGATGCTGCCTTCCGCCGTTTGGCGAGACGAGAAATGGGCACCGCCGCCAAGGGGCTTCACGCAGGTCACCCGCTCGATTCGGCCGCAAATCCTTTCCTGGTGGGAGGGGAGCAAGGGACGACGTACTACTTCGTTGAGCCAAGGGTTAACCAATCCTTTGGTGGGCAACTTGGGCAAGAGTTCAAGCGGCTCAATATCCCTATCGGTGGACGTTTTCGCATTGAGTTCGAGGGTTTTCCAACACTCAAGTCAGTCCCAGCGGTGGCACCTGCATCATCGTCGCCGGGTCTTCACTTGGGCCGCAACTGATCCCCACCCTATTCCCGGATCGAGAAGGGTGGCAAAGGAGCAACCGTGCGCAATCCGAGCCGACGAACTGCGTCTTCAAGCGATAGCGCAACTGCGCTAGTGGTCAACGGGGTCGTTAGGAGTCTTGATCGTCCCGCGGGGGGACTGCTCCAGGTCTCCATAGTCGACAAGAACACCGGTCCGGACGTCCCACTCGCACGCGCACCGACGAACCAAGAAGGGCGTTATGCCGTCACGATTCCGCCGGCTGTACTCGAACGTATCAGAAAAACCCAACCCGATCTCCAGGCGCAGGTATACGCGGGAGAGACCCTTCTTGCCTCTTCTGTGGTCGCCTACAACGCCACAAGCCCCACCACTCTCGACATCGAGCTCCCGCCGAACTGTCCAGGCCTTCCCAGCGAGTACGAGACGCTGCTTTCGGCACTCTCAGCACTTTACTCGAAACCCCTCAGTACGCTTGAAGAAGGCGGCGACCGCGAGGATATCACTTACCTCGCCAACAAAACGGGGTGGGATGCCCGGGCGGTAGCCATGGCAGCGTTGGCTGATCAGTTCAGCAGCTATCAGGTTGGAGCTCCAGCCCAACGCAACAAGCGCCCCGCTCCAGCGAAGTCGATTGCGGCTCCCTTCTACTACGCGCTTTTTCGAGCAGGTCTCCCGGCGAATCCCGATGTCCTGTTCCACGTCCAGAGCGCAACCATTCAACAGGTCTGGCAAGATGCCGTTGCCAAGGGCGTGATCCCGCAGGCCCTCGGGTCCGCGATACCAGGGGCCCTCACGACATTCCAGCAGCTCAATGCGAGCCGTGTCTTGGACGTCACCCCCGTCGCCGGTACGTCTACGCTGAGGCAGGTGCTCCAGGTCTCGTTTGGGGACAATCCGGCGGCCCAGCAGCGCTTTGCGGACCTCTACGCTCAATATGGAGCGGACCCCACACAGCTTTGGCCCCAGGTGACAACGGCATTCGGCGCCGAAGCCTCCACCCGACTCCAGCTTGATGGACAGCTTGCCTATCTCACCCTGAACAATGCGCCCCTCATGAGTGCGCTTCGCACCAGCGTTCAGGGGCGGTCCATGTCCTCCCTCCTCGATCTCGTGAGCAACGGCTACTACCAGTCTGATCCATGGCTGAAGCTGCTGAATGGCCTGCCAATTCCCGCCGGCGATACGACCTCTTCGTCTACCACCGACACGCAGCCAGACCGTCAAAGCGCATATGCGGCGGTAATGGCGGCTCAAGTACGACTCTCATTTCCCACCGCGGTAGTCGCCGATCAAGTGCGCACCAACGTCTTCCCACTCAACGTGGACCCGACGAAGCTCGGAGCAGTGAAGCAGGAAGTGCAGGGTTTCCTGGCCGCGCAACAAGGGGCCTTTGAGATCGGTCTGCAGTCGATCGAGCAATTCCTCGCGGCCAACAAAATGCAGGGTCAGATTTCCACCGACGCGGTTGAGCAAATCAAGCGCCTGCAGAGGGTCTACCAGATCACGCCGCACGACACCGCGATGGCCGGGCTGCTCAACAATGGCCTCGACTCAGCCTACAAGATCGTAGCGTACAGCCACGCTGACTTCATGGCCCACTTCAGTAACGCCTTGGGGGACGCAGAGTCCGCTGCAGTTGTCTATGCGAAGGCACGACAAGTCCACGCCGCAGTCTTGAGTTTAGCCACACACTACCTCGTGGCCTCGACAGCGCCGGCGGTCGGCCGGCATAGCCCCGCCGGGAGTGTGGACCCTGTTCCGAGCCGGTCAGACGGCACGGGCAGTGTCCCAGCCTACGCCACTCTCGAGAAGTTGCTCGGTTCAATGGACTTCTGCGCCTGTGAGGAATGCCGCTCGCTGCTCAGCCCAGCCGCGTATCTCGTGGACCTCCTCAACTTCATCGACTACGACCCGTCGGATGGCACGGCCAACCCACTGAAGGTACTTCTCGACCGAAGACCCGATATCGGCAATGTCGCTCTGACGTGTGAGAATACGAATGGTGTCATCTCTGCAATCGACCAGACGAATGAAGTCCTAGAGTACTTCGTTTGGAATGCCAAGAAAAACAACACGCCCTCACTCGCGAACTTCGCCGGATTCAACACCGACCCCGCCACGAGTCCTGCGGAGCTCCTATCGAGCCCGCAATTCGTGAACGACAGTGCTTACGCCTATCTCCAACTAGAGAACTTCCCTCCACCCTTGCCATTCAACCGCGGCCTCGAAGCACTGCGGCAATACTTCACCACATTGGGTGCCCCCCTTGTTGACGCAATGGAGTGCTTGCTGGTTGATCCCAACGCGGTCGACCGGGTTAGTACGGCTGGTTATGGCTGGCGGGACATAATGATGGAAGCCATCGGTCTGTCGCGCGAAGAGTACGGGCTGCTTACGGATCTCGACGCGGCAGGGAAGCCCAATGCCCGAACCCTCAACGACCTGTATGGCTACGACGCGGGCGTGGATGCAGTGGGAACGTTGTCGAATCTGCAGGCCTTCACCAGGCGTGTGGGTGTCACATACGCCGACGCGATCGATCTCCTCAAGACGAAATTCATCAACCCTAGCGGTCACCTGCTCCCCAAGCTGGAGCGCTTGGGGGTGCCATTCACGACGATTCAGGGTCTCAAGGTCGGCAGCATCACGCCGGACCAGTTCCTCGCATCGATCGCTACTGGTCTGGATCCGGCAGAATACGGTGGGGACATCGTCAAGTGGGTGTCCCAGGATAACTACGATGCGATCATGGCTCTGATCACCATTGCCAATCCCACCACTCCCGGGGATCTGTCGAAAGTCGAGCAGCTGGAATTCCGTTACGCCAACCCGGACGCAACTGCCAACAAGCTTCACAACATCGACTTCATCCGCTTTCACCGCCTCATCCGCCTATGGAAGAAACTCGGGTGGAGCATCGAGCTGACCGACAAGGCCATCGGCGCATTGTTCCCAGCCGCAAACCTTCCGTTGGGGAAGGATGAAGGTGCGGATCTTACGAACCTCAATACGGGCCTCGGTTTCCTCGTCTTGCGCCTTGGCGTCGTTTGTCGCCTGCTGCACGACTTGTCACTGCGGCCCACCGACTCGCTGCTCCCGCTTCTCTCATGCTGGTCTCCAATCGATACCTACGGGGATGCTTCCCTGTATTCCAGACTGTTCCTGTCCCCTGCGCCCGGACTTCAAGACCAGACGTTCCTGCCGGACGCTTACGGGGATGTCCTGCAGGGCACGACTGCCAAGCTTGTCGACAAGCAAGAGGTGGTCTGCGCCGCCCTGCGCCTCACGGGCGATGAGTTCACGCTCATCATGAAAACTTTGGGGTTCGACGGGTCCACGTCGCTCAGCCTCGACAATGTCAGCGCGATCTACAGGAGGGGCTGGCTTGCGCGGACCTTCCGTCTCAGTGTGCGTGAATTGTTGACCCTAATACAGTCGACCGGTTGGGATCCCTTCGCTGCCCCCCCAGAGCCCCCCAACCCACCTGTCATTCGCCTGCTCCAGCTGATTGATCGGCTGCGCACGGCCGGCATTCAGCCGCAACAGGTCTTGTACCTGCTGTGGAACCAGGACTTGAGCGGCCGCTCGACTCCCGACAACACTGTCATCGCTGAAGTCGCGCGCACACTCCGGGGTGTGTTCGTGGAGATCGACAACGAGTTCGCCGTGCCCACCGACGCGGACGGTTCCATCGCCCATGACCGGATGTGCCTGGTGTACGGCAACGACGTCACGGATGAGTTCTTCAGCTTTCTCAACAACTCCCTCGCAAGCGATGAGACCTACGGCAACCCGAAGCCAACGCTCGACCCAGCGGTACTGCAGGCAGCGCCTGGCTTGGCTTACGACGACCTTCGCAAGCGCCTGTCGTACACTGGCGTGCCGCCTGCCGACCTACTCAACAAGGTTCAACAAGTCGTCGGTATTTCTCCTGTTCTGGTCAACGCGATACAGGCGCTGGTGACCAAGATCGCGAACACGCTGTCTCTGTTCTTCAACGCCTACAAGGAACTGCAGCCCATCTACGATGTCTTCGTGAGTTCCGCACAGCCTGATTCGGTCAAGTGGGCTGCGCTGGTCGCCAGTCTGTTCCCTCTGCTGGTTGAGCGTCGACGTCGGCAACAGGCCATTCAAACCGCGGCAGGGTCGACGCGGGCCGAGGTCGATCTGGTTGGGGGGTTACTCGAAAACAACGCTGCACTCTGTTCTTCTGGTGACTCGACCAAGCCGGGGATCGGTGACCTGGTCGCCCTGGCATCGGATGGGCTGTCATGTCAGATCTTCTATGCCGATACCGCGACCGGCGCCCCCGACCTCGTCAGGGGTCCCGAGGCGGTATTGGAGTATTCCACTGACACCAACCCCCTTCCGCCAAACCTCAAGGTCGTGTCCGCTCCAATCTCCGGGATTTGGAAGGGCTTCGTGGAGGCCCCGTCAAGTGGATTCTTCGACCTGGAGATCGACACTGACGGCGCCACGGTCACCTTGTCGATAGATGGGAGCGATTGCCCCCTCACCCAAAGCGGCTCCCTGTGGTCTAACAACGCGCCCATCGAGCTGACCGCGGGCACGCTCTATGAGATAGAGCTGACGGTCGAGAAGGCGCGCGCGGTGCTCGCCGTGCGTTGGGAGACTACAGGTCAAGCGTATTCAGTGATCCCATCGCAGTACCTGTATGACGACCGCGCCATGACCAATCTGCACGTGACTTATGTCCGTCTGCTCAAGGGGGCGTCCCTGGCGACTGCACTCAAAACCACGCCTGCTGAATTCCTATTTCTGGCCGCCGACTCGGACTACGCTGTTGGGCCTTTCGGTTGGGTCGGCTCGCTGCCTGTCTTGGGTGCCGCCGACCAGCAGACTGCCAAGACTCTGGCGGACGTGCTGACGGGCATGTTGGATTTTGCCAGTTTGAAAGCCGCACTCGCGCCGCAAGACGAACGACTCCTGATGCTCTTGCAGGATCCGTCGGCCCCGTCGCCGGACGGCACGAGCCTGCTGTCGTCCCTTACGGGTTGGGGGACCGACCTGCTACCGGCACTGTCCTTTGTGAAGAGCCAGTCGGACCTCACGCATATCGCCACCTTTGCGCGTGTCTTTGATGTAGCAGCACTGGTGAAGCAGTGCCTGGTATCGGCGCCGTCATTGGTCGCTGCCGTCACAAACGCTCCTGCGCCGGAGCAGGTGCGAGCCTTTCAAGGGGCATTGCGAGCGCGCTATGCAACCAATGACTGGCTCGCTGCGGTGAAACCCATCAACGACGCGCTGAGAAAGCAACAGCGAGACGCCCTAGTGGCTTATGCAGTGCGAACACTGGCGCCTCAGGGCTGGGACACCTCGGATAGGTTGTTCGAGTATTTCCTCATGGATGTTGCAATGGAACCGTGCATGGAGACCTCGCGCATTCGCAGCGCGCTCTCCGCGGTTCAGTTGTTCGTCGACCGGTGCCTCATGAATCTGGAGAACACTACTGGCGCCGTGGTCTCGCCGAGTTCGATTGGCAGGGGCCAACCACAGCAATGGGAATGGATGAAGCGCTATCGCGTGTGGGAGGCCAACCGGAAGGTGTTTATCTGGCCGGAGAACTGGCTCGAGCCGGAGCTTCGCGACGACCAGTCGAGTCTCTTCAAGGAGATGATGAGCGAACTCCTCCAGCATGACATTACCGACGATGCGGCGCAAATCGCGTACCTCAACTACCTGTCAAAGCTTGAGGAGGTGGCGAAGCTGGAGCCGTGTGGGATGTACTTCGAGGAGGTCGATGGCGGGCAGGCTCATGATGCAGTGCACGTGATTGCTCGGACATCCGGCGCGCACCGGAAGTATTTCTACCGGCGTTTGGAGGGCGGCTCTTGGAACGCGTGGGAGCAGATGAAGCTCGAAATTGAGGGCAACCCCGTGATTCCCGTCGTGTGGCGCGACCGCCTGTTCGCATTCTGGCTCAAGGTCATGAAGCACACCCCGATGGCACCTCCGGACAGTCAACAACCGCCACCGGACCCCAATGCAACAACGCTTGCCGGACTAAGCCTTCCAGATCTGAAGCAAGGGGTGGTTTCCAGCACTCCAGCGCCCGGCCAGGTATCGGTTGGTGTGGTCTTGTGCTACAGCGAGTTCTACAACGGCAAGTGGCAAGCCATGAAAACCTCGGACCCTGACGATCCCGCGTTATTCGCGACCGGCGACCCGGCGACTCTTGTGATGTTTCCAGCCTTTGGTGAAGGGGCCTTTGACCGCGGGACCTTGCGTCTAGCGGTGCTGGGAGAGCGTGATACCGGCGCCCTTCGGGTTCAAGTGAGCGACGACAAGTTCCCAGTCACGTTCTCAGTCACATTCTCCTTGTTCAATTCTCACAGCCTGCCCACGTACGATCCGACGGGTGGGGATACTCCATCGATTTGTAGAAGGGACGTTCAAACCGATCAGCAGCAGTTGACAATTGTTTACTACCCTGGTTCTACTGGTCCCGTTGCGAAGTTCGCCTATTCGGAACCCGTCCTCAGCGAGCTTCCGCCTTCGAGCGACGTTCCGCTCGCACTCGACTGTTTCAGTGTCGCCCCATTTCACCGCACGACAAGTCCCTGGTCGGTACCATTCTTGTTTGGCGATGTTCGTCATCTCTTCTATGTAACCACGGACCGGATCCCCACACCGGCGGGATTCTACACCCGTTATGGCGTCCCCCCAGCGGGAAGTATCGCCGCCAGAATCGGATCCACCATGATGTCGCAGGTCCCCCAAGGGGCGGGGCCCCGGGTGGCACTCATGGATACGAGCACAGTGTCGTATGGTGGCCGCCAGTTTGGTCCCCAGGGTGTTGTTCGTACGGAGGTGGGAGCATGACACTCTTTCAGCAGGGTGGACTACTCCACAGTAATGCAGACATCGCATCAGTAATCAGTCGAGGCTTAGTTGATGCCGCCTTCTCCTATTCGTTTGAGAACTTCTATCACCCGTTCGTCGGGGACCTCATTGCGAGGCTGAACCGGTCATCATCAGTAGCCGATCTACTGACCCCCGACTCGCAGAAGCTTGATCAGAAATACTTCGACACTGCGTATGACGCCTCGACCATGGTATCACAGCCACACCCCGAGGACACCATTGACGTCGCGGGTGTCGGTCCATACAGCAACTACAACTGGGAGTTGTTTTTTCACGTACCCTTCACGATTGCCGTCCATCTGAGCAAGAACCAACGTTTCGCGGAAGCGGAGCGCTGGTTCCATTACATCTTCGATCCTACCAACACCGACGAGAGCGTGCCGCCTCCCGAAAGGTTCTGGAAGTTTCTGCGCTTTCGCAACAACACGTCGCCAACGTCTATTGACGACATCCTCACCGTGCTGAGCAAGCCGGAAAGCCAGTGCTCCTCTGCGGAGAAAAGTCAGCGGAGCTCGGCGTTGACGGGCTACGAGGCCATCCTCAGCACTCCCTTTCAACCGCACGCTGTGGCCCGCACCAGAATCCTGGCATATCAGTACGCGGTGCTCATGAAGTACTTGGACAACCACATCGCATGCGGGGATTTCTACTTTGCGCAGAACTCGCTTGACACACTCCCCGAAGCGATCCAGCACTATGTGACGGCGGCGAATCTCTTGGGGCAAAGGCCGGAGGAAGTTCCAGTTCAGGGGGCGGTCGCCGCAAAGTCGTTCAACGAGCTCAAGAACGCCGGAATAGGCCCGATCGGGAACGCTCTTGTGGACCTTGAAGCACAGTTCCCGTTCAACTTTGGGCAACCGCAGACCGGGGGCGGCAGCCTGAGTGGTCCGCTCTTCGGGATCGGCCGTAGCCTGTATTTCTGTGTTCCCGCGAATGCCAAGTTGCTCGGCTATTGGGACACCGTTGCCGATCGGCTGTACAAGATCCGTCATTGCATGGACATCACCGGCGCGGTGCGCCAGCTGCCCCTTTTCGACCCCCCACTTGACCCCGGGATGCTCGTGAAGGCGGCGGCGGCGGGTGTGAACGTCGATAGCATAGTCAGCGGTTTGAGCCAGCCTATCGGTCCCGTCCGCGCGCTGCCACTCATCCAGAAGGCGCTTGAAGTCGCTAGCGAAGTACGAGGGCTTGGGCAATCCCTTCTCGCCGCGATCGAGAAGGGAGATGGGGAGCACCTCGCCAGGCTGAGGCAGGGCCACGAGATCCAATTGCAGCAGTTAACCCAGGACGTCCGCTTCCTTCAATGGAAACAGGCCCAAGAGAGCACCCGGACGTTGCTGCGCACTCGCGCGAGTGCTTGGGAACGCTATCAGTACTACCTCCGCCTCCTCGGCCAAGCGCCGGACACTGACGCCGCTCCGGAGAATCTGGCGACGACAACGGTGGAATTGTCTGAGGACAACTTCGACGACGCGTACGATTCTTTGGTGGGTCAGTATGATCGAGCGATCTCCCTGGTCGGTTACCCGCCCCTGAAGCTCGCCGGTGACGCATCGCCCTCGAACCAATCGGGAGCGACGGGGAGCGGCGCGCTTTACTTAAATGCGAGTGAGGATGCCGAGCTGAACACGCATTTGCCCGCGGCGAGAGATATTCGGCTTGCGTCGTCGGTGATCAGCGCCATAGCTGGCGTGTTCGCGTACATCCCCGACCTCAATGCCAACCTACACTTCTGGGGATTAGGTGCGTCCGCACACGTTGCTGGCGGTCAGAAGCTTTCAACGGGAACCAAGATTGCGGCTGAGATCCTCCAGATGGCGGCCGTTTTTGAACAAGATCAGGCAGGCTTGGCGTTTCGGGCTGCGGGGCATCAGCGCCGGGCCGACGAGTGGCTGTTTCAGGCCCGCTTGGCGGCGCGAGAGTTGATGCAGATCGGCCGACAAGTCATTTCATCCGCGATCGCCGAGCAGGTTGCTCGCCACGAGTACCTGAACATCCAGGCGCAGGTCGAGCAGTCTCAGGAGGTTGAAGCATTCCTTGAGAGCAAGTTCACGTGCGAGGAACTCTACGGGTGGATGCAGGGAGAGCTCTCTCGCATCTACTACGACTACTATCGTTTCGCCATCGATCTGGCCCGCCGGGCGGAACGAACCATGAAATGGGAATTGATGCGACCGGAACTCGACGACACGACCTTTATCCAATTCAACTACTGGGATACGGGGCGGAAGGGCCTGTTGTCGGGCGAAGCCCTGCACTTTGATCTGAAGAGAATGGAAGTGTCATACCACGATAACAACAAACCGGAACCGGAACTCACTAAGGCGGTCTCGTTACGGCAGCTCGATCCGATCGCGCTCCTGAATCTCAAGACGTCAGGCGCCTGCGACTTCTCGATCCCCGAGTGGTTTTTCGACCGCGATTTCCCAGGATACATGCGGCGTATCAAGTACGTCTCGCTGTCCCCGCAAGGTGTCGTTGGCCCATATACGGGTATCAACTGCGCCCTCTCGTTAGTGCGGAGCACCGTTCGTGTGTCCCCTTCGACCGCCAACGGTTATGACCGCACGGGGCTGGACGACGACCGGTTCATCGACTACCCGGCTGTGGTGCAGCCGCTCGTCACTAGCACCGGGACGAACGATGCCGGAAGGTTCGAGGTCAACCTGCGCGACGACAAGCTTCTCCTGCACGAAGGTGCCGGTGCCATCAGCACGTGGCATCTCGAGTTGCCTCGCGACCTTCGGCAGTTCGACTACTCCACGATCTCCGATGTCATCCTCCACGTACGGTACACCGTACGAAGTGGCGGGGCCGACTTTGCTGCCCAGGCGGTGGCAGCCGCAGAAAACATCATCGCCTCCGCTCAGGACTCAGGGCTTGCACTGATGCTCTCACTGAAACACGACTTTCCGACGGAGTGGGCCGCTTTCACGGGCGGCGCCGGCGACCTGACCGTTGCTCTCGAACGCGAGCAGTTTCCCTACATGGTGCAATACGCGATGCAGGCAAGAAAAAAGAGCCTCGCCGTACCCTCAATCGAGTTGTTTACTGCGTCAGGTCCTGTGCTGAAGAGTCAATCCGTACCCGTAGGAACCGTGGAGAGTGATCTGAACCAGAAGGGTATCACCACACTCACACTCCAGCCGGATCAGTCAGCCGATGACGCGTTCCTTGTTGTGCACTTTGGGACCTGACGGACTGTATGAGGGCGAGACGAGAGTCTATCGATGGAATGACAAATACGGTTGCCCTCTATCATGACTACCTCACCGTAATCTACGGCTTGCTGGCTACGGAGGGGCTGGTTGTATTCAGTGAACTCGCCCTCGGGCACGCGCTCACTGTGTCTGGGTTCCTTCTGTTTCTTGGCACCTTTCTCACGTCTCTCCACTTTTGGTTTGTCTGTGTGACGGTCGATCAAATTTCCCAACCATGCTATTCGGCTCTCGCCGGATCTAATGCTCGTCTACGCACCGCCTTCCTACTAGTTGATGCGTTATTTGCAGCCGCGTTCGCGGGCTCCGTCCTCATCATGTTTCACTCTCTATCGGCGGACACCCCACAGCACCAAGTGGTATTCCTCTCTATGGTGTGGCTCGCAGGTCTCAGCCTACTTTACGACTTGTACTCTTTCGTTGTAGTCGCTGGAAGTCAGTTCTTCGACTTCCCCGCCGATTCGAAGCAAAGCATCGTGGCCTATGGAAAGGTTGTAAGGCGATGGATGGTGCAAGATGCTGCTTACTGCATCCTGGCTGTGACGATGTACGTTGCCACGAGGACGTGGATGGCCTACGAAGGGGTACTCGCGTCAATGCTCGCTCTCGTGGCTCTTGGGGTGTTGGTCTTGGATGTTGTCGTGCTTGACCCGATCGACGACTCTCAAACGCACCAGGATCCTTCATCGCCTCAATCTGGCTGAGGCCTTGAGTCCGAGAAGCAGCAGTTCGGCTCAGCCCGCGATTGGTGCCGCTGTTTCGCCGCCGTTTCTCCGGGTATTTCCGGGCAAGACTCGCAATTCGGTGGGTATTCCCAACCACCTAACTCCCTACAGCGGGCGCGCGTAGCGAAAACGCATGATCCAAGATCTGCGCTCTGGATCAAGAGAGCTCCGCCTCCCCCCCCACGCTCTCGCCAACCGCCGATTCGAAGCTCGCCTTTGCCCGGCCCTGGTGCGTCGTCAGCGTTCCGAGCGCCGCCCATCGCCGCACTAGGGCTGCATTCTCCGACGGGATTGCCAGTGAGGAGTTTGCCCGTCACTCTACGGCCCAGCCGAAGCGAACGTGGATGCGGTTGGACGCTCGGATCTACTGTGTTACCAGACCCACATCAGAGGTCACAATGCTTGTCGGTCAGGGAGTCCAATACGCACCGGTG
>Ga0079221_10000055_pt1 | contig 22781 bp, 15 predicted proteins | sample GAAS200_FD_75069 | JGI IMG/M metagenome (GOLD analysis project Ga0079221, IMG submission 75069) | Agricultural soil microbial communities from Georgia to study Nitrogen management - GA AS200 | ecosystem: Environmental > Terrestrial > Soil > Agricultural land | place: USA: Georgia | collected... | reverse complement strand
TCCGGTCCGAGTCGCGAGACGACGAGGTCGGGCAGCTGGCTCAAGCCTTCGCGCGCATGACGTATTCGCTCAAGATGACGGCAACATTTGCCGAGCGTATCTCGGCAGGTGACCTGCAAGGTGAGCCGGAACTCCTCTCGGACAAGGACGTATTGGGTCGAGCCTTCGAAACCATGACCCACAACCTGCGCGAGCTTACGGGCGAGCTCGCCGAGGGCATCAATGTACTGAGTGCGTCCGCCAGCCAGATATCGACCTCGACCAGTCAGTTGGCGGCTGGCGCCATGGAAACGGCGACCGCGATCACCGAGACCACGACCACTGTCGAGGAGGTTCGGCAGACGGCGGAGGTTTCCAACGACAAGGCGCACTCGGTCTCCGCTTCTGCACAACGTGCCGCTGAAGTGTCGGAGGCTGGTCGCCGGTCAACGCTCGACACCATCGAGGGAATGAACCGCATCCAGCAGCAAATGGATGCCATTGCCGACAGCATGATGCGCCTGAACGAGCAAAGCCACGCAGTCGGGCAAATCGTCGCAACGGTCGAAGACTTGGCAGGCCAGTCCAAGCTGCTGGCGGTCAATGCCTCGATCGAAGCGGCCAAGGCCGGCGAAAACGGCAAAGGGTTCGCCGTTGTGGCGCAAGAGGTCAAGAGCCTTGCCGACCAATCGAGGCAGGCCACAACGCAGGTCCGCACGATACTCGAGGAGATCCAGAAGGCTACCGGCGCGGCCGTATTGGCTACAGAACAGGGCAGCCATGCAGTGGAAGCTGGCAGCAAACAGGCTCAAGAAACTGGACGGTCCATCCAGGCGCTGGCCGACAGCATCGTGGAAGCATCGGAGGCGGCGGTGCAGATTGCCGCGTCCAGCCAGCAACAGCTGGTGGGCGTGGATCAGGTGGCATCGGCAATGGAAAGCATCAAGATTGCCGGGGAGCAGAACTCCGAGAGTGCCAAGCAACTGGAGGGTGCGGCCCACAGCATCAAGTTGCTTGGCGAGAAGCTCAAAAGGCTGGTCGACAACTACCGGATCTGAAGCTCCCGTCCATGAACCAGCGCGAGGGCGAATTCCTCAGGAAACTGCGGGCTACCTTCGAGGTGGAAGCCTCGGAGCACTTGCAGGCTATCTCTTCCCGGCTGCGGACCATGGCGCAAGCCAGCGCCGGCAGCGATGAGGTCGAGCAACTGATCGAAGAGGTATTTCGCCGCACCCACAGTCTCAAAGGTGCGGCGCGAGCAATCAATCTTCAATCGATCGAGGCGCTGTGTCAGCAACTCGAGGACATTTTTGCGCGTTGCAAGCGCCACGAATTGATCCTGCGCTATACGGATCTGGACGATCTCCACCGAGCCTTCGATGTCATCGCGGACATGATCGACGTCGAAGAGACCGCGATGGTCGAGCCGCTCGCCACCGGGTTCTCGACTGCGATGGATCGGTTGAAGGTGCTCGTCGCAGGTAAAGCACGCCGCCCGGAGGGCCCGTCCTCGCCATCAGCCGAAGCCACCACGTCGAAACCGGAGCCTGCGCCAACGAATGACACCGCCGTGGTTGGCGAACGCAACTCCGCCGGTGCGAGAGGCGCTTCAGTGCGAATCAGCACCAGCGACCTGGATAGAGTCCTGCTCTCTGCGGAGGACATGTTGGCTCTCAAGCAGGCATCCACGATGCGCGAGGAGCAGCTCCAGCAGATTGGTCCGCTCTTTGACCACTGGACCAAACGATGGCTCGATTTCCAGGAGCCTGCTCGTAAGCTGCGCTCAATTGCTGCGGCATCCGGTGGGGACGTCAACGGTTCGCCAGAGTACCAGCGGGCGATCGCAAAGCTTCTCGAATTCGTGGAATGGAACTTCAACCACGTCAAAACGATCGAGGCAAGGCTCCGCGCAACGGCAAAGAGCGCCACCCGCGACTTGGCAATCGCCACGAGGCAGGTGGACGAGCTCCTCGAGGACGTCCGCGAACTCCGGATGCTGCCGTTTTCCACGTTGGGTGCCCTTATTCCACGGCTTGTCCGAGATCTCGCCCGCGACCAAGGCAAGCAGGTCGAGTTGCGCCTCCATGGAGGCGACGTTCAGCTGGACAAGCGTGTCCTCGAAAAAATCAGGGATCCGCTCATCCATCTTGTCCGCAATGCAATCGACCATGGCATTGAGCCACCCGTGCGGCGCAATGAAGCGGCCAAGGCTGCGCAAGCAGTGCTCACGGTCGAAGCACGGTTGCTGCAGGCGAACCTGGTTGAAATTCGCGTCGAAGATGACGGCGCTGGCGTGGAGTTGGAAAAATTGAGGAGAGCAGCCATCGTCGCCGGTATCGCCGACGCAGAACGTGACGATTTGAGCGAAGCCCAGACGCTTGATCTCATGTTTCGCTCGTCCGTAACCACCAGCCCCATCATCTCCGAGATCTCTGGTCGGGGGCTGGGGCTAGCAATTGTGCGGGAGACAGTCGAACAGCTGGGCGGGCAGGTCGTGGCCGAAAACAGGCCCGGAGGTGGTGCCACCTTTCGCATGATGCTGCCCCAGAGCATAACTTCGTTCGTCGGTGTTTTGATTCGCCTCGGTGAATACAAGTTGGTGCTGCCCGCCATCCACGTCGAGCGCGTGGCGCGTCTACCTCGGGCTCAAGTGAAAACGGTCGAGAACCGTGAGACTGTCGCCATGGAAGGTGAAGTGGTGTCGCTGGTAAACCTGCGACATGTCTTGGAACTGCCCCACCTGCTTCCGCAACAGGCGGGGCCGTTCCTGACCGTGGTGCTGGTGGGCACCGGCGACGAGTCCATCGCGTTCGCCGTCGATGAGGTTCTGCGAGATGAGGAGGTGTTGGTCAAGAACTTCAGACCACCGTTGGTCCGTATACGCAATGTCGCGGGTGCAACCGTCTTGGCTTCTGGCGAGGTTCTTCCGATCCTCAACGTCGGCGATCTCCTGAAGTCCGCTCGGTTGCCTTTGCAGGCACCGGCGGCTGCGAATAGGAATACACCATCGCTCGGACTGTCGCGCCAGCTCCTGCTGGCGGAGGATTCCGTCACCTCACGCATGCTGCTCAAGGGTATTCTCGAAGCGGCGGGCCACAAGGTGACAACTGTGGCCGATGGCATGGAGGCTCTAGCGGCGCTACGCACCGGCACGTTCGATGCTTTGGTGTCGGATGTTCAAATGCCGCGGCTGGACGGTTTTGCGCTCACCGAGAGGATCCGTGGTGACAGCAAGCTCGCCGAGCTGCCCGTGATCCTGGTGACGGCGCTGGGGCGCCGGGAGGAGCGCGAGCGTGGCATCGATGTCGGAGCGAGTGCCTACATCACCAAAGGAAACTTCGATCAGCGCGAGCTCGTCGAAACAGTGAACCGATTGGTCATACGCAGGCGAACGGAATGACAATCGAAACCGTTGATGTGCTTTTGGTAGGCGATGCCTCGCCGTTGCGCCAGCGGCTCGCAAAATTGATCGACGCGGCACCGAACCTTTGCCTCGTTGGCACGGCCGGCAGTCGTGAGGCTGCGCTTGAGTTCCTCGCCAAGGCTAAGCCGAACGTCGTGTTGATCGACAACGACATGCGTGGCTGTGATGCCTTCGAGGCCACTCGCAGCATCATGGAGAACAATCCCGTTCCCATCGTGATGTGCGCAAGCGCCAGTTGCCTGCGCGAGGCGGCCAATGCGTTCCATGCAATCGAGGCGGGGGCGCTGGCCTTGGTCGAATCACCCCCGCCGGCGCCGGACGTCGACGCCGCCCGCCTGACCAGGGAGCTCTTGCAGAGCATCAAGCTGATGGCCGGGGTAAAGGTCGTGCGTCGCTGGCCACGTCGTGCCGCGCCCGCACCCCCGCGGCCAAAAATAACTGCAGCCAGCGGTCACTCCGGGGCGGTGGGTATCGGCGCCTCCACAGGAGGTCCGCTCGCACTACAGATAGCGCTCAGCGGTTTGGCCAAGGATTTCCCATGGCCGATACTGGTTGTGCAACACATTACGGCAGGTTTTCTGCCTGGCTTGGCAGAATGGCTGAACCGCACGACACCGCTGCAGGTCCAGATTGCCAGCCATGGCATACGCCCGCAACCTGGACACGTCTATCTGGCGCCGGATGATTTCCATCTGTTGATGGCGCGCGATGGAGCCATCCAGTTGACGCGTGATCCGGTCCTGAACGGAGTGCGTCCGTCCGTCGATGTCCTGTTCGAATCGCTTGCCGAACACTCAGCGCCGCAAGCCATCGGTGTATTGCTCACCGGAATGGGCAAAGACGGTGCCCACGGTTTGAAGATGCTGCACGATCGCGGCGCCGTGACCATAGCGCAGGACCAGCCGACGTCCGTCATCCACGGCATGCCCGGAGCGGCCATCGCCCTGAAAGCCGCAAGCCAAGTATTACCCGTGGGTGAAATCGCCAATGCGTTGATGTATCTAACCAGTCTATGCCGATGACTCGACCCGTGAACGAAATGCCCGAAGACTCAAACGACAACATTGAAATCCTTGTTGCCGAGGACAGTGGCACCCAGGCGCTGGATCTGCAGTACCTGCTGGAGACGCACGGCTATGGCGTAGTGCTTTGCGAAAACGGGCAGCAGGCGCTGGAAGCCGCGCGGCAGCGCAAGCCTACGTTGGTCATCAGCGACGTAGTCATGCCTGAAATGGACGGCTATAGCCTATGTCGCGCGTTGAAAGATGACCCGAATCTCGCCGACGTGCCCGTGCTGCTGGTCACGACGCTGTCGGACCCGGGTGATGTCCTTCGCGGCCTGCAGTCCGGTGCGGATAGTTTCATTCTAAAACCCTACGACGACCGATTCCTGATCAACAGGGTTCAATTCATGCTGCTGAACCGGAGCCTGTGGGAAAGTGACCGCAGCCGAATGGGCGTGGAAATCAGCCTCAACGGCGAGACGCACTTCATCACATCCGACCGCCTGCAGATCCTCAATCTACTCGTCTCGACCTACGATGCGGCAGTGCAACGCAACCAGGAGCTCCGTCGTTCGCAGGAAGACCTACGTGATGCAAATCTTGCGTTGCGTGAGGCGAATGCACGACTCGAAGAGCGAAGCCGGGAGCTGGATGAGGCCAAACGCACCGCCGAAGCAGCCAACCAGGCTAAGTCGACATTTCTCGCGCAGATGAGTCATGAGATCCGCACGCCAATGAATGGCGTTGTTGGCATGGTTGAAGTGCTGTCGCACGGGAGCCTTACCGAGAATCAACGGGATGCAGTGAGGACCATACGAGAATCTGCATTCACCCTGTTGCATCTGATCGACGACATTCTCGATTTTTCGAAAATCGAAGCTGGTCGACTTGAACTGGAGCGGATAGCGGTGGACCCGCTGGATCTTGTGGAAGGTGTCTGCGAATTGTTGAGCCCGATCGCTCGCAATCGCAACGTGGATCTGCATGTATTCGTGGCCCCATCGGTACCCGCAAGTATCTGGTCCGACCCCGTGCGCCTGCGCCAGCTGATGTACAACCTGACGGGCAACGCAATCAAATTCAGCGGCGACCGCGATGGCACGCGCGGGCGCGTGGCGGTACGCGTGGAGCGCGTAGTGTCCGAACTGCCGCGATTGCGATTCATGATCGAGGACAACGGCATTGGCATGACGCAGGCCACCATTGAGAAGGCGTTTGAGCCTTTCAGCCAAGCGGAGGTCTCGACTACCCGGCGCTTCGGCGGAAGTGGTCTGGGATTGGCCATCTGTCAGAGGCTGGTGAGGCTCATGCGGGGGGACTTGTCCGTCACGAGCGAGCCAGGACTGGGGACAACAGTTACCGTGGAGGTGCCCTTGGAGATAGATGGCTCCCAAGGTGGAATCCGCTTGCCGGATCTTTCGGGGCTCAATTACATCATCGTAAACAGCTCACGCTTTGTCCCTGAAGACGTCCGCGCATATCTCGAAGAAGCCGGGGCAAGGGCAAGCATCGCCGAAAATGCAAAAGGCGCCGCAGCCCTGTGCAAGGCGCTGAAGGAACCCGTCTTGGTGTGTGGCGAGGAAGCATTCAGCCACGCCTCCGAGATTCAGAAGGTTGTATCAAGCTCCCGGGTTCTCGTCATAGGCGCGCGTCATCGGCCCCAGACGCTAAACCCCTCGCCGGAAGCCGTAAGCATCAGTGGAGGGATTCTCCGAAAGAAGATCCTTTTGAATGCTGCCGCAGCAGCCGCCGGTCGCCTGGAATTGGACGGGCATGCGGGTCAAGATGCCTTTGGGTCGATTCCAGAAGAAGGTGGCGCCTTGTCGGTTGCGCAGGCGCGCACGCTCGGTCGACTGATCCTGGTGGCCGAGGACGACCCAATAAACCAAAAAGTGATCTTGAGCCAACTGCGACTTCTCGGCCACACGGCGGAAGTCGCTGCAAATGGCGATGAAGCATTTCGACTGTGGCAGGGCGGCAACTACGGTTTGGTTCTGACCGACCTGCACATGCCAATCCTGGATGGATACGACCTTGCCAAGGCCATTCGACGAAACGAGGGAGGCAACGACCGTCACCTGCCGATCATCGCGCTCACGGCCAACGCACTGCGAGGCGAGGCGGAGCACATCAAAGCTTGCGGCATCGACGACCATCTGACCAAGCCGATCAGCTTGACTGCTCTTCAGTCGGTGCTCGGGAAATGGATGCCCACCAACGTTTGCGCACCTCCGGTGCCCAAGCACAAGGCACACAGCCACACTGACGATTCGCCACCGCTCGATGTTGATTTCATGCGCGAGATCGTGGGATCCGATGAGGGCACGATCGGGGAACTGCTCGCCGACTACCGCGCTTCGCTCTTGGAGACGTGCGAGGTCCTCCGCGAGTCGTCCGACGCCGGTCATTTCACCGAGCTGGAGTCAGCCGCGCACCGCCTCAAGTCTTCCTCCCGCTCGGTTGGTGCTTTGACAATGGGGGATTTGTGCGCCGAGATCGAAAATGCCGCCAAGACCGCTAACCGCGAGGCCGTTGTTCCGCTGATGGGCGCGCTCGGATCGACGTTACCCATCCTCTTGGACGCAATAAGGAGTACGCTCGAACAACTCGGTACAAAAGAAATTGACACCTGATCCCGCTGGGCGATGCGACGCTGCCGAGAGCATCGGCGACAGGCCAGTGAACCTGTCAGACCAGAGGATGTATACGAGTGCGGCGGGGTGGCAGCTGCCGCAGGCGGTACTCGATGGCCTGTCGGCTTCGCGGTCGCCCGAAAATCAAGGTCGCGTACGCGCGGGATCACGCAGATTGTCGAGTTTGTCGACGCTGGCCATCGCAAGTACGTCACTCTCAATCGGCTGCCAACTTTACCGCGGGGCCCAGCAGCCGACTAATACTCGCCAGCAACCGCGCTCGACTAAACGGTTTGGCCATGAAGTCTTCCGCGCCGACGTGCAGGCTCTCGGCGACCACCAATTTGGTGCTGTTTCCCGTGATGAAGATCACGGGAGTGCGGGCAAGTGCAGGCACGATCCTGATGCGGCGGATCACCTCGACGCCACTCATGTCGGGCAGCGCGACATCCATCAGGACAATGTCGGGACGATGGTTTCGCAGCATTGTCAGTGCCTCGTTTCCGTTCGAGGCAAAGATCAGTTCAAGTGGCAGGCCATTGAGCATCCGACGCAGAAGCTGGCGTTGGAAGGGGTCGTCGTCGACCAACAACAGCAGCGGTTTCACGGCTTGCGCCGATTCGGCGAGTTCGCGAACTGGGCCGAATCGCGGTGCAACTTCGCCGTTCAGAAACTCGAACCATTGGCGGACGGGCGCGAGTGAGGCGTGGACCTCCTGTAAATGCGAGCGAATACCTTCTGACCCGAGCCGCTCAAGCCCGCCTGCCAGTGCGGCCTTGAGCGCCCTGGTGAGGCCTGGGCTATCGAAAATCGCTTTCGAAATGCCGTCTACCGCCTCACGGATGCCGGACTCAGCCTTGCCAATGCTTTGGCTCACCGCCTCGACACGTTGGCCTGCCACCGCCGATTGTTCTTGCAGGAGGCCCTCAAGTTCGAGAATGCGATGCGCTTGTCTGGACAGCTCCAACCGGCTGGGACCCTGAGCAACAGCAGCAGCGACCGCCCGTGCCGCGAGCAGGACGGACATCGCCAAGCGGGAGGGGTCGTACGTGACAGGCCAGAACTCGACGTAATCGTCGAAGTGTTGCTTACAGCAAAGTTCGTAGGCCCGCCTGCAGGCACGGCGATCACAAAGCACGACCGTCCGATGAACGATCGCGTGGATTCTTGTGCTCAACCGGTAGAGGCCTAGGTAGAACTGTTTCGCATCCGCCAATTCCGCGAATGCAAGGACCAATACCTGCGGGCTGTGGCTTTCGAAATCCTCTACCGCTTTGGCCGGGTCGAAAGTGACGCGTATGTCGTCGAAGTCCCTGTGCAGGAGATCGGCCACCATTTCGGCGTCTGCGGCATCGCTGGAAGCCACAAGAATTCTGGTATCGACCGGTGCGTGGCGCTTCATCAACTGAACATCCGGAACGGCGGACCATCCGGCTCCCAGCGGTGCATACGCTGAGTGGCAAGATCGACCACGTAGATAGGCGGCGCAAAGCCCGCGGTTTCCGTGTCGACGATGACCCGGTTGGCCTCCATCAAAATCCTATATCTTTCAGCGTCACGCGTACGTTGCTGCCGCCAGTAACGACAACCATTGGGTTGTCGGGCTGACCGCCTCCGAGTTCCTGCGTGACCCCTTGTCATCGCTCGAGCCATCGAGGTTACACCAGCCTTGCACCTGTTTGAACCTGCTCACATTCCCGTGCCCCGGTCCGCAATCATTTTCGACTTCGTGAGAGTCGCAGTATTCGGTCAGGCGCAAGGACGCTTACGCCGAAATGTTTGGCACCCGAGCTAACTATGCAGAAGCTGCGGACGAGGACCACCCCGCCGGAATAGGCGACGTGGTAAGCCGCAGCACACTTCAGCGCTCGCGGGCGATCGCACGATGCGATGCTTCAACAATGGTCGTAAGAAACTTGGTGGCGACGACCTGTCGCGCGGCTGCACCCGAACCTGATATTGACCGCTCTCGCCCGGTTCCCGCTTCGCCAATTACCAAACTCGCCATTTGCCGGGCTCGGATGTGCCGCAAACACCCAGACTCGACCTTGAGCGGAGAAAGCGACATCGTTGATGTCCCTGTAGTCCGAAAATCGACCGCGCATCAGATCCTTTACGCCTTTGACGTAAGTGTCCGCGGTGTCAAGCAGGACGACCGTCTGGACGCTAGCCGGAAGGGGATCCAGATGGCGGGCAACGCACGTCGACATTACCTGGCTGGCGAAGGGATTGTTTGCCGCCTTCGGCATGATGGTGTCACTGGTCTCAAGTTTGCCGTTCTTCATCAACGACAACCCGCACCGGATCAGAGATACGGCACCGAGTACGCGTCCTTCAGCCGAGAGTGCCTGGTCGATCGTCTGCCCTTCAAGATCGATTCTCAATGTGTCCAGCACCTGTTGCAAGCGGGAACGCATCTTGGCAAACGCTACGCCGTCGAAGGCTCCCGATGCCGCGGCAGCAATCTGGTTGGCGCCCTGTGAAAAGCCGAGCACCAACAACCGTGGTGAGCTTGAACCCCAGTAGCCTGGATTTGCCCGCAAATGCCACTCGCCTTCCATGCGGATGTCCTGACCCGCGCATGGCACGCGCGGCAAGCCTGCCATCCGTGATCAAAGCTCATAGATCGTCTCCCCTGTTCGTAAAAAGCCATAAGAGATAACGACTCTTCGCCCATCTGCAAAAGAAAATTTTTAGACGAAGGATAGGCAATGCGAATGGATCGCACCAAGCGATGAATCCGGATCGTGCGGTCTCGTGCCGCACTCGCCAACGTAATGTCAACGGCGGCTTTGCGGATGTAAAACAAAGACTGCGACTGTCGGCTCTAGGCCGGTCACTGACCTGGATGGTCGATTGTTGATGTCATGACCTGCTCTTGCAGCCGTCAGCCGGACGGCTTGCAGCGGACCGGCCATTACAATGAGCGGATGTCTCTCGTCCGATTGCAACGCGTCGACTTCAGCGTCGGCGGCCCACTCCTGCTCGAACGTGTCGATTTATCCATCGAAGCGAACGAACGGGTATGTATTGTCGGGCGCAACGGCGAAGGCAAATCCACCCTCCTGAAGCTGATCAGCGGCGAGCTGCGCGCCGACGACGGCGAGGTACGCGTACAAAATGGCGTTGTCATTACGCGCCTGGCGCAAGAGGTGCCGCAGGACACCGCCGGCAGCGTGTTCGACGTGGTGGCAGAAGGGTTGGGCGGCCTCGGCCGCTTGCTGGCGCGCTACCACCACTTGCTGGCCATCGGCGACCTTGACGCACTGGCCGACGCTCAGGCGAAGATCGAGGCGCAGCACGGCTGGGATTTGAATCGCCGCGTCGAAGAAGTCCTGACCAAGCTGGGACTGCCCGGCGACATGGATTTTCCCGCACTTTCCGGTGGCATGAAACGACGCGTGTTGCTGGCGCGAGCGCTGGTTCGCAAACCGGACATCCTGCTGCTGGATGAACCCACCAACCATCTGGATATCGAGGCCATCGGTTGGCTGGAAGGTTTCCTCAAGCAGTTTGCCGGCAGCCTCGTCTTCATCACCCACGATCGCGTCTTTCTGCGCGCCCTGGCCACGCGCATCGTCGAAATCGATCGCGGCGCGCTGACCGACTGGCCCGGCGACTACGACAACTACCTGCGCCGTCGCGAGGAACGCCTGCACGCGGAGATCCTGGCCAACGCACTGTTCGACAAGAAACTGGCCCAGGAAGAAGCGTGGATTCGCCAGGGCATCAAGGCGCGGCGCACGCGCAACGAAGGTCGGGTACGCGCATTGAAAGCGCTGCGCAACGAGCGCGCTGAGTGGCGCAACCTTGCCGGCAACGTGAAGATGACGCTGGGCCACGCGCAGGCTTCAGGCAGGAAGGTCATCGACCTCGGGCACGTGAGCCACGGCTTCGACGGCCGTGTGCTCATCGACGACCTGAGCACCACGGTGATGCGCGGCGATCGCATCGGCATCATTGGCCCGAACGGTGCCGGAAAAAGCACCCTGCTGAAGATCATGCTGGGCGAGTTGTCTCCGCAGCGCGGCACGGTCGGGCTTGGCACCGGCACCCAGATCGCGTATTTCGACCAGCACCGCCTGCAACTGGACAACTCACTCAATGCCATCGACAACGTCGCCGGCGGCCTCGAGTTCATCGAGCTCAACGGCCAGCGCAAGCACATCATCGGCTATCTGCAGGATTTCCTGTTTTCGCCGGAACGCGCGCGCGCGCCCATCACTCACTTGTCCGGCGGCGAGCGCAATCGCTTGCTGTTGGCCAAGCTGTTCGCGCAACCGTCCAACCTGTTGGTGATGGACGAGCCGACCAACGATCTCGATGTTGAAACGCTGGAACTGCTGGAAGAGTTGTTGCTTGATTACAAGGGCACCCTGCTGCTGGTGTCACACGACCGTGCGTTTCTCGACAACGTCGTCTCCAGCACGCTGGTGCTGGAAGGCCAAGGCCGGATCGGGGAATACGTAGGCGGTTACAGCGACTGGCTGCGCCAGCGCCCGGCCGAGCAGCCCGCTGCGCCCAGTACCAGCAAATCCGTTGTGAAGGTCGCCAACCCGCCGACGACAGCAAAACGCAAGCTCAGCTTCAAGGATCAATGCGCACTGGAGCAGCTCCCCGGGCGCATCGAACAACTGGAAAGCGAGATAGCCACTCGGACCGCGGCAATGAACGATCCTGCGTTTTTCCAGCAAGACAGCAGCGCGATCGTGCAAGCCAACCAATCGCTGGCGGCGCTGCAAGCCGAACTGGATACAGCCTTCGCATACTGGGCCGAACTGGACAGCTAGGCGTTGTCGCCGTCATTGCGTACGTCCTCTGTCGGAATCAGCGACGGGTGCAATCGACCTTAACCGGTCATTGATGAATGACCGCTTTGAGGAAGACCCGCGGAACAAATCGGCAGTTTCCAACCCGTCCTTCGAAGCATGATCAAGCCAGGGCCTCGGCGTCGCCGATGCAGCGCAGCGTGCGGATGCCAGCTGCGGTCCACTCCGCCTCGCGCTGCTGCAGCTCGCGGCATAGCGTGTCGTCGGGCAAGCGCGCAGTAATCAACAAGCGCATCGCACTCGAGTTCGTGCCTGCGATGGGTCCACACATCCTCCACCGTCAAGCGCTTGCCATCGAAAACAGCAATGTTGCGTGACACCTGCGCCTCGATTCCCAATTCGACCATGCGCTTGCGGATGTGCGGGTACGCGAGGTTGTTCTGGGTGAACGGCGCGATGATGTCGCCGGCAGTCATGTGCACGACCCCGCGACCGTGCTGACGCAGCAGATCGGCCGTAACGCTGCCGCAATAGAAATCGTCGTCATCGAACACCACCACATGGCCATCGGGCAGACGGCCGTTCATCAGGTCGTCCGGCGTGACACGCGCGGGTTGCCGGCGAGGCCCTGGATCGCGAAGCCGTTGCTGCGGCCGTAGCCATCGCGGCGCGAGGTATCAATAGCATCCAGGCCCCCGGGAAACAAAGGGACAGTTTCCAATTTCAGCGCACGTGCAAAAATCCGGGGTTCGGTTGATATTAGTGGGAGTTCGGCTCGCTTCAGGGCCCGGATCTTGTGCGGCTTCCGGGATCGAGGTTTTCGTCCGGCCATGCGGGGATCAGTAGTAGGTAATCAGCACAACGCGACCGCCTCCCTTGCGAGGTGGCTGCACGACTACGGTTCGCAGGGGATCGTGTTTTGCTGGATCGGTGCTTCCACGTCGGATGGCTTGCCCGACAGGCAGGGCGGTGATGCTTCGCACGTCAGCGGCGGTGTAAGAACCTGCCGGCATCAGGACGGCGCCACTGAGTCGAACCTCACCGGGTACGCCAGCTGTCGGATGGTTCTCCTTCGACGCAGCATCGGCACTATCAAAGGCGACCGATGCGAAAGTCGCCAACAGGGCAGCTCCAAGCAAGCGGGTCACGACAGAAGCCAGCGGACAACGGCTCGCAATCGATCCGGCGATCCCAGCCAATATCGCGTTCCGCATTCATCCCGAATATAGACCTGCCGGCCACTCATCAGCGGATCAAGGAGGAAGCCAGTTGGCGCACCTCCGATTCGGACGATGCGTCCAGTGCCGTCGATGCCCAAGCGGACCGGCGCCAGCGCGCGCCGTGCTTCGCTGCGCCAATCCCTAGGGGGCGGCAAGCCATGGGCGAGTTCGAATCGTGCCTCATCCTCACCTGACGTGAAGCTTCGTTGGCGCGCGGTGGACGCGTTCGTCATCTGACTCTCTTGCTCTGTGCTTGGGCAACAAAAAATACACCGTGCGTGTTCCGCATCAGTGCGGACCGGTCATGCGGCGCCTGTGACATCTTTTGGGAAAAGTGCAGTTGTAGGCGGGCCGAACACACCACGACGCGCGGTTCCTTCCGCGTATCTTGAGCACATGACTAGCCGGCATCTTTGTGTTCAGTCACGAAGTCACTTTTCTTTACGATCGCTTGCGTTCAATGTTTGGCTCAAGCGCCTTCCGTCCCCACAGCGATTGACCTGAGAGCCGACATCGTGTGTTGCCGTGCTTTGATCGGTTGGTCGATACAACTGTACTGAGCCGTGGTGTGGCTCCATCAGCACAGATCCGTTTCAACCCGTGTCCGGGAAATATGGCGCTCGATGTGCGGTCACCGCGACGCCTGATGCCCGAGTTCCGTATCGGCGCACAAAACAGTGTTTGCAATCGTGCTATCTAGCGACGGCGCGATTCTGAGCAAGCCATAGCTGGAACCCACATCGGTATTCCGATCCAAAAAGAAGGCAGACCATCGATGACAGTCACGCACGGGGATGGGGCAAATGCGGCAGGGTTGGTGCTGCAGAGCTTCGAAGTCAGCGTCCATCCCAACATGATCGTGGCGTTGACGAGTCCCGGCTGCCCGATCGTGCGCGTGAATGCCGCGCTTGAGGCATTGCTTGGCTTGAACCGTGATCAGTTGATTGGCCGTCCCTGCCTAGAAATCCTGGGCTCATCGGAAGATCTGGCAGGCATCGACCTGCATACCGCATCCGACGCCGTCCTGACCTGCCGGGTGGATGGGCGCGAACCCTTTTTGTGCCGACTGGAAGTGCGCCCGGTGCCCGATGCGGAAGGGAGCGCCACCCATTCCCTATGCATGCTCCGCGACCTGTCCGAGCAGGTCTCCTTGCAGGACACATTCGAGCGCTTGGCTTCGCACGATTCGCTTTCCGGGCTGATCCTCAGCCACGTCCTGGAGGAGCGCTTGGCAGTCGAGCTGGTGCGCGCAGTACACGAATGCTCGCGCATTATCGTCTGTTACCTCCACATCGACCGCTTCGGCATGATCGATGAGGTTTGTGATTTCAATGTTGCCGCGAATCTGACGCGCATGGTCGCCGAGCGGTTGATCCAATGTGCAGGCGATCCGAGCCGGGTTTCCCGAACAGCGAGCGGCGGGTTCATTGCGGTGTTCGTGGGCCAGGACGCAGCGGTCGATCAATTGGATGTGGGACAAAGCATCACTGCAGCGTTGGAACCACCTTTCGTAATAGGCTCGACGAGGCGCCGCGTGACCGCCAGCGTGGGGGTGTCGTGCTTTCCGGACACTGCATCTGATGTGCGCGGGTTGTTGCAGCAGGCAGCCGCGGCTGCCTATGTCGTGAAGCGCAACGGCGGCGATGACGTGCACGCCTACACTGCGGCGCTCGACGGCGTCTTGGATCAGCAGCTCAGGCTGGCCGACGAGCTCGATGGCGCCGTTCAGCGTGGTGAGATGGAGCTGGTCTATCAGCCGGTCCTCGGCACCGGCAAGCGCGAGGTGGTCGGCATGGAAGCACTGGTGCGCTGGCGCAGCCCAAGGCTCGGCTTTCTGATGCCGGATCAATTCATCCCCTTTGCCGAGAGTCTCGGGATGATCGAAGAAATCGGACGCTGGGTATTGCAAGAGGCCTGCGCCCAGGCGCGCCGCTGGCTCGATCTTGGGGTCGGCGACTTCACCCTGTCCGTCAATGTCTCCCGCGCGCAAATGCGTGGGCGCCAGCTGCTTGAAGACGTACGTCGTGCACTCGACGCTTCGCGTTTGCAAGCCAGTTTTCTGGATTTGGAGCTTACGGAAACTGCCATCATGACCAACGTCGAAGAAGCGACTTGGACAATGCGCGAACTGCGCAAAATGGGGGTCAAGCTCTCAATGGACGACTTCGGGATTGGACAGTCCTCCCTCGGTCATCTGCAGCGGCTGCCGGTCAATCGTATGAAGATCGATCGCTCATTTGTCGCCGCAGTACCGGACGACGTGAATGCGGCGCGCATCTGCCGCGCCATCATCGGATTGGCACACGAGTTCGGCTTCTCGGTGGTAGGGGAAGGTGTGGAAAAGGCGGTGCAGTTCGCATTCCTTGAACGCAACGGATGCGAGTTCGTACAAGGCTACCTGTTGAGCGCGCCGGTATCCGCTGATGCCATGCTGAGCATGCTGCGCGAACCAGTTCTGTATCCCCGCGAGACCGGCGGCAAGAGCCGGAACGGGGCCGTCCTTCTGGTAGATGACGAGCAGAACGTCCTGCGGGCGCTTGCGCGCCTCTTGCGCCGCGATGGCTACCAGATCTTTACCGCGTCCACCTTCCATGACGCATTCGAGATTCTGGGCACCGAAAACATCCACGTGGTGATGTCCGACCACCGCATGCCGGAGGGCAAAGGGACGGAGTTCCTCAGCCGTGTCAAGGCCACCCATCCGCGCACGATCCGGCTAATCCTGAGTGGTTATGCGGATGTGGGTGCGGTGACCGAGGCCATCAATGGCGGCGCCGTCTACCGCTTTCTCACTAAGCCATGGAACGACGATGACTTGCGCGAGACGCTCCGCGAAGCCATGCGGATGGCGCAGGTTCAAATGGAAGCTTGAGCCGGGCCCCGCGTCTACACGTCACGCTCGTCCAGCACGATCGCGTCGTTGTCGTCGCGTTCCACGTTGGTGATGCCTGGGCATTCCGCTTCGAGTTCGCGCAACCTCGCATCCTGCTCGGACAACTGGCCGCGCTGCACGCGAACCTCGTCCGCCAGGCGCTGGTTCTCGCGTTGCAGCGCACGGGTTTGCAACGCCGAGGCCAGTGTGAGCTGCAGTTCGCCTTCATCCCAAGGCTTCGCCACGAACCGGAACACGCCGACATCATTGATGGCCGCCAACGCCGAAGGAAGATCGCCATGGCCACTGATCACGATGCGAACGGCGTCGGGCTGCAACTTCCTCACCTGGCGCAGGAAATCGAGTCCGTCGACACCGGGCATGCACAGGTCCGAAATGACCGCGTCGTATGACACATCGCGCAAGCTCCCCAATGCGTTATCCGGGTTGTCGAAGCCATGCACCCGGCAGCGTGCGTCCAGCAGGTCGGCGGGAATCCGGTCGATGACCCGCCGCATCGCATTGATGATGGGAGGCTGGTCGTCCAGGACGAGGATGTTGTACATGGCGCGGTCCTCAAGCAGGAGAAACGGTTGGGGCAAGCGGCTGCTTGACGGGCAGCGTGATCTGGAACAGTGACCCTTTGGCCACCGACGAGCGCACCGCAATGTCGCCACCGTGCTTCTTGACGATACCGAAGGTAATGGATAACCCCAGGCCGGTGCCGCTGCCGACGCCTTTGGTGGTAAAGAAGGGCTCGAAAATGTGACCAAGAACATGTTCGTCCATCCCGCACCCATTGTCGCTGATGTCCACTTGCACGCAATTCCCGTCGGGCTTGCGGGTGGTGATTTCGATGCGTCCGCCCGTCCCCACCGCTTGCGTTGCGTTGACCAGGATGTTCATGAACACCTGGCTCAGTTCGGTCGGATTGCACTCGATCAGTGGCAACGACTCGAAATGGGTGGCGAAGCTGAGGTGCTTGCCGGACAGGCTGCGCACAAGGTCCAGAGCCGTAGTGAGAGCGCGGTGCACGTCGAACAACTGGAAGGCTTCGGTGGTGTCACTACGCGAGAAGTCGCGCAGGTTCTGCACGATCTTGCGGATTCGGTCCACGCCTTCGCGGGATTCTTCCAATAGCGCCGGCAAGTCTTCGACGATCATGGCGAAGTCGACAGCCTGCTTGCGCGCCTCCATGGCATGGGCGCGTTCCTCGGCACTCATACGCGTGTCGCGCAGCAGGTCATCGCTCAACTCCAACAGCCCGAACAGCTTATTGAGGTAATCGCGAAACGCACCCATATTCGACTGCACGTAGCAGATCGGATTGTTGATCTCGTGTGCCATGCCTGCCGCAAGCTGGCCGACGGTCGCCAGCTTGTCGGCTTGGAGCATCCTGTGCTGCTCGGAGGACAATGCGTCTGCACCCGCGGTCGACGTTGGGTGCAGACTGATGTCGCTCGGACTACTGGTGCGCGCTGGGCGAATCGTAACGCTGAGCAGACTCGTATCTCCACACGTGCGCCACTGGCGGACCACGCAGAGCGGCAGTCCGTCCATGCCGTAGCAATTCAGGCAGTCCTCGCAACCTTCACTTGGCGGGTCCGGATTGGAGCTCAGCCACGGCGGATTGGCGACCAGCTTGGCAAGGCCGAGGTTCGGGTCATCATGGATGACCGTGGCCAGGTTGCGGGCAGGAGCGTTGGCGTAATACGTCGATCCGTCGTCGCGCAGCAGCACGACCGACAGCGGCAATGTTTCAAGGACCGCGATCGTCTCTGGCACGACGTTATTGGGAACCATTGCATCCATTGCCATTGCATCCATTGCCCGACAAATTGAAGACGAACTCATTGAAGCCGTTGCCATCCACGCGTGGCCGTCCGGCAGCGTAGGCGATCGACTACAAGCGGGCGCAGCCGTTTTGCGATTTGTTGCAATTCGCACGGCGATGCGTGAAAGCCATCACGTCAGCATGTTCAGATTCTGCCGGCGGGCAATCAACCAGCCGGTTGGTTGCCCAGTCTGAAGACTGGGGCTTGATCAGATCGGGCTAGTGTCTCGCCACCGCTGTTCCCACAAGCTCTGGAACTTCTTTGGCGCAGCGGCACTCCCGGACGTATTGCACGTTCTTCGACTTCGACAGATAGGTGGTGTCAAGACGACGACCAGTCGGCGCTCATCCAGCTCGAACGACTGGAGCGAATGCTCGGCGTCGGCAAAGTGCTTCCAGATTTGCGAACGCCCACCTGTAATGGCAATCGCCCAAGAGGTGGTCTGGATTATGGTTTGCAACGTCTTTAAGCACCGCTGCCTCGGTAACGTCCAACTTGGGGTTTCGTTCGGGCGTGTAGCGCCGTCGCGTGGGTAATCTTTCGTGTCAATTCGCAACTATCTAGAGGCCCTCCCGTAGATATGGGCGATGTACGGTGTATTGACGGTAGACAGGGACGCGTACTGCCGGTTCGGCAGCGGCGCGATATATCGCCACCTGGATGAAGGCCATGCACACTTTTCGAGGGAGCGGACTCACCGCGTCGCCGCGAGCGGCCGAGCGAAGTGTGGTAGTACCAAATTCGACTCTGACCCGACGTTCGCATCACCGCCTACAGACGTAGAAGCGGACATAGGGCATCGAACTTCTTGCTCGGAAGGGATTAGTCTGCGCGGATGCGCCGCATCGCATTCTCTTCCTCCATTGCTGCCGCCCTGGCGGCAGCGGCATTGTTCGGCGCCAGCACTCCCTTAGCCAAAGCGTTGCTGCGCGATCTGTCACCCGTTTTGTTGGCAGGGTTGTTGTATCTCGGCAGCGGGGTTGGCCTAGGCTTGATCCGGATCACACGGGATCGAGGCTGGCACACGCCGCCAATGACCAGAAAGGAATGGTTCTGGCTGTTGCTCGCGATCGGGTTCGGCGGCGTGCTCGGCCCGTTGGCGCTGATGCTGGGATTGACCCGGACCGCAGCCGCGATCGCGTCGCTGCTATTGAACCTGGAAGCAGTATTGACCGCGTTGCTGGCGTGGATCGTGTTCCGCGAGAACACTGATCGCCGCATGGTGCTGGGCATGCTGCTGATCGTCGCCGGCGCGGTACTACTGGCGTTGCCCGGTTCGTCGCAGGGCGCGCACTTGAGCTGGGGCGCGCTGCTGATCGCGGGTGCTTGCTTGTGCTGGGCGCTGGACAACAACTTCACGCGCAAGGTGTCGGCATCCGATGCACTGTTCATTGGCGGACTGAAAGGCCTCATTGCTGGCATCGTAAACGTCGGCATCGCGCTGACGCTTGGCGCACGTCTGCCTTCGACGGCTGCGATCACCGAGGCCATGACCGTAGGGTTGTTTGGCTACGGCATCAGTCTTGTGCTGTTCGTGCTCGCCTTGCGAGGGCTGGGGTCGGCGCGCACCGGCGCATACTTCTCGACTGCGCCATTCATCGGCGCGGCGATCGCGATCCTGGCGTTCGGTGAACACGCCTCATGGATGCTCTGGCTGGCCGCCGCCCTGATGGGTGCGGGCGTATGGCTGCATCTCACCGAGCGCCACGAACACCTGCACACGCACGAACCGATCACGCACACTCATCGCCACGTGCACGACGAACACCACCAGCATGTGCACGACTTCGATTGGGACGGACGCGAGCCTCACACCCACGAGCACACCCACGAGCCGCTGACCCACAGCCACCCGCATTACCCGGATATCCATCACCAGCACAAGCACGAGTGAGTGATAGCGTCGACCGCTATCCTGCTCCTGTCCACGGCTTATCGGCCGGTCGCGTGGCTGGCAGCTTGTGGCGTGATAGCCAAGGCAGCAAACATCCCGCTGAATCAATGCTTCGAGACGCCCGCCTGCGCATCCAGCGCCGCGTGCAATCCGCGCGCCAGGTCGGCGGCCTTGCCCTTGCCCCAGAAGTGCGTGAAATAGAAATCCGGCTGCGTGCCGATCATGTGGTTGTGCAAGGCGACGATATGGATGCCTGACTTGCGCAACGCGTGCAATACCGGCTGCACTTCATCCGCGCGCATGATGAAATCGCCGTCCATCGCCGCGAGCTGGTCGCTGCCGCTGAAGGCCTCCCATGTGGTCAGGCCCGTCGAGGCGCCGATCGTCTCGTTACGCAGGTGGCCCGTGGCGCCGATGGTGATCTTCGGGGAGCCGTGGTTGGCGTCCACCGAATGGCCCACGATCTTGGCGAGGGCATCGGCATCGAGCTTGCCGGGTTTCGGTGTCGCGCCACCGAACCCTTCGGCAGGTTGCGGGTGCGCCGCGCGCACTGCCTTGATTGCGTCCAACATACCCTTGACGTCGGCAGCGAGTGCAGTCACGGAACCCTCGCCTTCGATGTGCATGAAATACACCTTCGGCTGGTCGTAGAAGAAGTGATTGTGCAAAAGGTCATGGTTGCCATAGACCGGGTGCTTCGATGAACGCAGTCGCCGGGACGCCTGGACGGACGTTGGGTCCGCTGAATTGCCTGTTTGCCGCCCGCGCGCTGCGCGACTTCGGTGACAGCTTCGTCGCGATCCTGTTGCCGGCTTACCTGCTCGCGCTGGGCTTCACGCCGCTGGAGGTCGGTATGCTCGCCACCGTGTCGCTGTCGGGTTCGGCCTGCCTCACCATCGGCGCGGGTTTGTTGGGGGCGCGCTACGGCTATCGTCGGCTGTTGCGGATCGCAGCCGGCCTGATGGTGGCTTCCGGGTTCGCGTTCGCCGCTTCGCGGGACTATGCGGTGCTGCTGGTGATCGCGTTCGCGGGCACGATCAATCCGTCCGCCGGCAACGTCAGCGTGTTCGTGCCCTTGGAGCACTCGGCGCTGGCGCACGAAGCCGGTGACCAGGACCGTACCCGGATGTTTGCGCGTTACAGCCTGGCCGGAGCGTTGGCCGCGGCGATGGGTGCGCTGGTTGCGGGTGCGCCCCAATTGATGGCACCGCTTGGCCTGGATCGGTTGAGCGCGATGCGCGGGATGTTCGTGCTCTATGCGTTGCTCGGCGTGGCGGGACATTTGCTTTACGCACGCCTGCCGCAACGGCCGATCCCCGCAAACACCGCACCTTCAGCAGCACTGGGACCTTCGCGGGCTATCGTGATCAGGTTGGCCGCGCTGTTCAGCCTTGACGCGTTCGCGGGCGGTTTCGTGGTTCAGTCGCTGCTGGCATTGTGGCTGTTCCAGCGATTTCATCTCTCGCTGGCCGCCGCCGGCGTGTTCTTCTTTTGCGCAAGTCTGCTGGCAGCACTGTCGTATCCGGTCGCGGCACGCCTGTCGCGACGCTTCGGGCTGGTCAACACGATGGTGTTCACGCATATTCCTTCCAGCATCGCGCTGATCCTGGCGGCGCTGGCACCGACGCTTGGATTGGCGATGGCGTTGCTGTTGGTGCGCGCTGCGCTCTCGCAGATGGACGTGCCGACCCGTTCGTCCTACGTGATGGCCGTGGTCACCGAGGCCGAACGGCCTGCTGCTGCGAGCTTCACATCCGTACCGCGCAGTCTCGCTTCAGCCGCGAGCCCGGCGATGGCGGGCGCGTTGTTGGCCGCTTTCGCATTCGCCTGGCCGCTGTTGATCTGCGGCGCCCTGAAGATCGTCTACGATTTCCTGCTGCTTGCGCAGTTTCGGCATCTCAAGCCACCGGAAGAGCGGCACGTGTGATGACGGGCGTATGATCTTTTTTGCAATAAGCGTCGGCGAATGAAAACCATCACAAACCACTTCTGTCGAGGCGGGGCGCTTGGTGTCCTCTTTGCGCTCGCTGCGTTCGTGCCTGTGTGCAGCCAAGCCAGCAATCCGGCCAGCCGATTGCCGCTGACCACGGTCGCGAACGTGCCGCTGCCCGGCAACGCAACGCGCTGGGATTACGCCAGCCTTGACGCGCAGCGCCACCATCTCTTTCTCGCCCACTTGGGCGACAGTGCGGTGGTGGTGTTCGACACCGCGCAGCGAAAAGTGGTCGCGACCATCCCCGATGTCAGCCATGTGCACGGGGTGCACTACGTGCCGCAGCTTGACCGCGTCTATGCGTCAGCCACCGGAACCAATGAAGTGGTCGCGATCGATGCCAAGACGTTCAAGATCGTCGCACGCACACCCGGAGGTGATTACCCGGACGGCATGGCCTACGCGCCCGCGGTGCGCAAGTTGTATGTCTCCGATGAACACGGCGGCACCGACACCGTCATCGACACCACAAGCAACAAGCGCATCGCCACCATTTCGCTGGGAGGCGAAGTCGGCAACACCCAATATGACTCGGTGTCGCGACATATTTTCGCCAATGCGCAAACGCGCGACCAGTTGGCGGAAATCGACCCGGCCACCGACAAGCTGGTCGCACGCATCAACCTGCCCGGCGCCAAAGGCAACCACGGCTTGTACATAGACGCGTCTGCACGGCTTGCCTTCATTGCCTGCGAAGGCAATGACAGGCTGCTGGTGTTGGATCTCGCCAGCCGTAAAGTGCTCGCTTCGTTCGACGTCGCCAAGGATCCGGACGTGCTCGCATTCGATCCCGCGCTCGGCTGGCTGTATGTCGCCGGCGAATCGGGCCAAGTATCGGTGTTCAAGGTAAGGGGGAAAGCGGTCAACGCGCTCGGAACCGCGCGGCTTGGACCCAATGCCCACGTTGTGGCAGTGGATCCGGTTACGCACGAAGCGTTTTTTCCGCTTAAACCTGCACGCGGGAAGTCGATACTACGGATTACCCGGCCGAACCCTGAAGCGTGATGCGCGCGCTGCCGCAGGTCGCCTCTGGCCTCGCTCTTGCTTGTCGTTCGCGACATGTACACATGCTTCGACTGGCGCATCTGGGGAATGCGGTTGAAGCCACCCGCCTCGTTGGATGGGGGTAAAGTGGCGTGCTCGAGGACGAGCCGCAGG
>Ga0079221_10000054_pt1 | contig 23501 bp, 22 predicted proteins | sample GAAS200_FD_75069 | JGI IMG/M metagenome (GOLD analysis project Ga0079221, IMG submission 75069) | Agricultural soil microbial communities from Georgia to study Nitrogen management - GA AS200 | ecosystem: Environmental > Terrestrial > Soil > Agricultural land | place: USA: Georgia | collected... | reverse complement strand
TCCAGACCGGCACCGATGCCGCGGACGCGGTGCTGACCGCGACCGGCAACACCATCACCGCTCACTTCGGCGTGCTCTACAAAGCGACCAGCGCGCTGACGCTGGGACTCCGCTACCTGATGGGGAGAACCATTTCCTATTCCGGGAGCGCCAACTTCACCGAGCTGCCGACCGGCGACACCCTCGCCGCGGGGGCCACCCCGCTGAACCCGTCCACTCCCCTGCCGGTGGATCTCCTCGTCGCCACGCAGTTCCTGCCCGACTCCGCCTTCGCGAACGGGACCGCCACCACGCACGTGCGGATGCCGGCGCAGGTGGTGCTCGGCGCCGCGTACACCGTGACCCCGAAGTGGTCGGTGATGTCGGACGTGCAGTATACCCGGTGGCGGGACTTCTCCACGCTCAACATCAACTTCGCGAACCCCGCGACGCCCGACCGCCACGTGATCGAGGGCTACAAGGACACCTGGGCCCTCCGCCTCGGCACCGAGTACCAGTGGCGCCCGAAAGTCACGGTCTGCGCCGGCTACCTGACGCACAGCGCCGCCGCCCCCGCGCAGACGGTGACTCCGCTGCTGCCGGAAGGACCGCGCAACGAGTTCACCATCGGCATCGGCACGCCGATCACGCCGGCGCTGCATCTGGATCTCGCGTATCAGTACATTCGCCAGCAGTCCCGCCGCGGCCGGGTGACCGAGCCGGCCTCCGGCCCGCCCACCACCGCGATGAACAGCGGACTCTACAACTTCAAGGCGCACCTGTTCGGTCTCGGTGTCGCTTACACCTTCTGACGGAAAGGCACACAGCGCTATGGTTCGCACGACCAAGGTGATCGTGGCGGCGCTCGGCCTTCTCGCCGCGGCCTCCTGCAACGACGACCGGCTCTTCCGGCCGGCCAACTCGACTCCGATCTCGCCGCTCTTCGAGCGCTACGTCTCGATGGGCAATTCGATCACCGCCGGCTTCCAGTCGGCCGGAATCAACGACAGCACCCAGCTCCAGTCCTATGCCGTGCTGCTGGCGGCGCAGATGGGCACGCCCTTCTTCCCGCCGCTCCTGAACCGTCCGGGGTGCCCGCCGCCGTTCACCAACGCGTTCCTGCAGCAGCGCGTCGGCGGCGGCACCGGCACCACCTGCTTCCTGCGCAAGATCCCGACGATCCCCCCGCCCTACGTCACCAACGTGGCGGTGCCGGGGGCCTACGTCTTCGATCCGCTCAGCAATTTCGCGGGGACCTCGCATCCGAACCAGCTCACCACGCTCTTCTTGGGCGGGCTTTCGCAGATCGAGGCGGCGCATCGGGTGGACCCGACCTTCGTGTCCTTCTGGCTCGGCAACAACGACGTGCTGGGCGCGGCTACCGACCTCGCCAACGCGGGCAACCCCGCGGAGGTGACGGACACCAGCGTGTTCAAGGCCACGCTGCACGCCGCCCTGGACTCGCTCGCCAATCCCAAGGAGGCGCCGAGCCTGAAGGGCGCGATCCTGATCGGCGCCGCGAACGTGACCGAGATTCCGTTCTTCAACACCGGCTCGACCTACTTCGGGATCAAGAACACCACCACCAATTTCCCGGCGACCTTCATCGTGCTGCCGAACTGCGCGCCGGCGTCGCTCGCCGGACAGGGGGACAGCACGCTGATCCCGTGGCCCCTCGGCGCGGCGCTCATCGGAGCCGCCGCCGCGGGAGCGACGGACACGCTCGATTGCTCGAGCGATCGATACGTCCAGCCGGCGGAGCTCGACAACCTGTTGGCGACGGTCAATTCCTACAACGCCGCCATCTCCGCCGAAGCCTCCGCCAGGGGATGGGCCTATCTCGACCCCAACCCGACCCTGGATTCGCTCCACGCCATCCCGACGCAGGTCGCGCCGTTCTTCGGAATCGGAAAGACCTGCGCCCAGGTACCGTTCGGACTGGCCTTCTCGTGTGACGCGGTGCATCCCAGCGCGGCGACCCACAAGCTGATCGCCAACAAGCTGATTCAGGCGATCAACGCGAAGTACGGAACGAGTCTCGCGGCGATTCCCTGACGCGAACCTCGACGCTCACCCGGGGTAACGAGAACGGCATCCGCCCACCGGCGGGTGCCGTTCTCGTCATGCGCCTCCTTACCGCCGTTCTCGCCGCGGGCCTCGCCGCCCATCCGCTCGCCGCCCAGGCGGTGGAGCGCACCGACACCCCGCGCCGCGGGCTGCTGCGCCTCACCTTCGACCCCAGCGTCGTCGCCTGGGACGAGGTGTTCGGCCCGTCGGGACGGGTGTCGCTCGGCGCCCCACTCTCGGGAGACTCCGTGGGCCCGGCCCGGATCCCGGCGCTGGCCCAGCTGCAGCAGGACATCCGCACCGCGGGACGGGTCCCCGGGTTCGTCGCGGCGCTCGGCAAGTCCCTCCTCGCGGTCCGGAACGAACAGCGGATCCTGCCGGTGAACCTCCAGCTCGGGCTCAGCGACCGGCTCGCGCTCGGCGTGCTGGTGCCGTTCGTGCGGGTCCGCACCCGCGCCCACCTGGCGATCGACTCGACCAGCGGCTCGCTGGGCCTGAATCCGCGGCGGGCCGGAGTGGCCGGAGCGGATTCCGCGTACACCGATTTCTTCACCCGCTACGACGCCACCCTGGCTCAGTTCGACGCCAACATCGGCGCGGGAGGCTACGGATGCCCGCCGTCGCGCCAGTGCCAGGCCCAGCAGGTCCTCGACTCCGCGATCGCCATCCGGGACGCGCTCGACCGCTCCGCCAACGCGCCGTTCCTGCCGCGCGCGGGATCGGACGGGGGGCTCGGCATCGACACCACGCTCGCCCACCTGCAGGACGAGATCGCGACGACGTACAGCGTCGCCGGTCTGCCCGACACCTTCCTTCTGCCCGCGGGCCCGCTCACCGCGGATCAGTTCCAAACCGTGGTGAGTGATTCGGCCAACGGATTCGGCGTCGCGCCGCTCGACGACAATCCCCTCTACCGCGCGTACTACCTCGGCGACGTCGAGCTGTCGCTCAAGTACCGGGCCATCGTCCGGCCCTCCTACGCGCTCGCGCTGACCGGTCTGCTGCGGCTGCCCACCGGACATCTCGACAACCCGCGCATCCTCTTCGACGTCCCCACCGGGGATCATCAGACCGACATCGAGGGGCGGGTGATTCAGGAGTTGACCGTCGCGAAGTTCCTGTGGCTCAACCTGTCGCTCCGGGCGGCGCATCAATTCGCGGGATCGCGCGAGCGCCTCGTCGCCGCACCCACCGACTTTCTCGTCCTCCACCCGGCGTTCGAGACCCTGGCCTGGAAGCCGGGCGACTACGCCGCGATCGACTTCGCGCCGCTGGTCCGGCTCACGCCTTACTTCGCGGTGGGGATGACGACGGGGTACTTCGTGAAGCGCGAGGATCGCTACTCCTACCGCGATCCCGCGGACTCGGCCGCGGTCACGGCCACCGAGGGCGCGCCGGTCGCGGCCGGCGTGCTCGACGCCGGAACCGCGGCCCACTGGTGGCGGCTCGGCGCCGCGATCACCTATCTCGGTCCGAGTGGAATCGAGGGCGGATTCTCGATGGAGCGGACGGTCAGCGGCGCCGGCCGGCTGACCCCGGCCGCGATGGTGTGGCGGATCGTTTTTCGGACCAGTCGGCGGCTTTTTTGAGCAGCTCCTCCGCGTGGCGGAGGGCGGTATTCATGTCGGGGTCGCCGAGCATTCGGGCGATCTCGCGGCGCCGGGCCTCCCCAGTCACCACGGCGACATCGCTCGTCGCCACGCCGCCCTTGGCTCCCTTGGCCACCACCAGGTGGTGGTCGGCGTGCACCGCGATCTGGGGAAGGTGGGTGATCGCGAGCACCTGACGCCGCTCGCCCGCGCCGACCCGCGCCAGCGATTCACCCACCCGGTTCCCCACTTCGCCGCCAATCCCCTGATCCACTTCGTCGAACACCAGGCAGGGCACCGCGTCCTGCGCGGCGAGAACCACCTTCAGCGCCAGCATCAGGCGCGAGAGTTCGCCTCCCGAGGCGACGCGCGCGATGGGCCGGGCTTCGAGCCCCGCGTTGAGCTGGACCTCGAAAGCCACCGCCTCGGCGCCATTCGGGCCCGGCGCGGCGAGCGGCTCGAGCCGGATGGTGACGGTCCCCCCCGCGAGTCCGAGCTCCGGAAGAAGGTCGTTCACGCCCCTGGCGAGACGACTCGCGCCGGCGCGCCGTTTCGCGGAGAGGGCGGCCGAGGCGCGGCGGAGCTCCGCCGCGGCCGCCTCGCGGTCCGCGCCGATGGCGCGGAGGTCCACGTCCGCCGTGTCCAGGAGGTCCAGCTCGTGGGCCGAAGCATCCCGCGTGGCCAGCACGTCGGGGATCGAGGGTCCGTATTTCTGCTGCAGGCGGAAGAGCTGATCGCGCCGCTCCTCGAGCGCCTGCAGCCGGGCGGGGTCGGCGTCGATCGCGGCGGCGTAGTCGCGCGCGGCGGCCGAGAGCTCCTCCAGGTTCGCGAAAGCGCCGTCCAGGAGCGCGCGCCAGCGCTCTACGGACGGATCCACGCGCTCGAGCTGGGTAAGGAGTTTCGCCGCCCGGGCGAGTCCCGCGGTCGTCACCGTGCCGTCCAGCTCCCGGGCCAGGCGGCCCAGCTCGTCGGCGTGGGCGAGGCGCCTGGATTCCGTCGCGAGGGTCTCATCTTCTCCCACCACCGGCGCCACCCGGGTGATCTCCTGCACCACGTGGCGCAGGTAGTCCGCTTTGCGGCGGACTTCGTCCTGCTTCCCCCGCAACTCGGCCTCGCGAACCTCGAGGTCCCGAAAGCGGGCGTGCGCGTCCCGCGCCGCGACCCGCTCCACCGTCGCGTCGGCGAAGGCATCGAGGATGTCCCGCTGGGCGTCGGGACGCAGCAGCGACTGGGTCTCGTGCTGGCCGTGCAGGTCCACGAGCAGGGCGCCGAGCTGAGCCAGCGCGCCGATCGCGGTGGGGCTTCCGTTCACCCAGGCGCGCGAGCGGCCCTCGGCCAGCACTTCGCGCTTGATGACGAGGAGGCCGTCGGACAGATCGATGCCCAGCGCGGCGGCGGCGGGACGGAACGCGGGAAGGCCGGAAACGTCGAAGGCGCCTTCGACCACCGCCTTGGCCGCGCCGGGCCGGACGATTTCTCCGGACGCGCGCTCGCCCAGAAGGAGCGCGATCGCGTCCACCAGCATTGATTTGCCGGCGCCGGTCTCGCCGGTGAGGACGTTCAGGCCGGGCTCGAGCGGGAGGGTGACGTCGGCGATGACGGCCAGGTCGCGAACCCGGAGCTCGGTGAGCACCCTAGCGGCGCTCCCGGTCGGAGAGGTCGCCCCACTGCAGCTTCTTCCGCATCCGGGCGAAGAAGCCCTCCGGCCCGAGCCGGATCAGGAGCACCGGCCGCTCCGCGCGCCGCACCACCAGCCGCTCGCCGGGCTGCACCGTGCTCCCCACCTGCCCGTCGAACGACACCAGCACTTCCTCGGTCCAGGGCGGAATGGGATCGATGGTCACCGCCGCCTGCGACGGAATGACGAGGGGCCGCACCGCGAGGGTGTGCGGCGCGACCGCCGTCACCACGATGGCGTCCACGCCGGGTACCACGATCGGTCCGCCGGCGGACAGCGAGTAGGCGGTGGATCCAGTCGGCGTCGCGACGATGATGCCGTCGGCGCTGTACTGACCCACCTCATCGCCATCCACCGAGACCCGCACCCGCACCACGCGGGCCACGCCGCCCTTGTGCACCACGACGTCGTTCAAGGCGATCGGCTGATCGGTGCGGCGCTCGCCCTGCTTGGTCTCGATGCTGGAGCGCAGCGCGAGCCGCGACTCGGTGGCGTAGGCGCGCCGCACGATCGCGTCCAGGGCCCAATCCAGCGTCTGGGTGGACGCGCTGGTGAGAAACCCCACCCGGCCGAGATTGACGCCCAGAATCGGGGTGTTGGCGCCGTTCAGGGCGCGGGCGCCGCGCAGGAGGGTGCCGTCGCCGCCCAGGGTGAGCAGGCAGTCGAGCGCGACCTCCGGTCCCATCACCGCCGGCTTGGGATCGGGCCAGAGCGGAAGCAGCGATGCTTCGGCGAAGGGCGTGAAGCCCAGGCGGGGGCCGGCCTTCGCCAGACCGGCGAGAATGGTCCCGAGGTCGCGGTAGCTGGGGTTCCCGACGACCCCGACGTTCATCGCGGGGTGAGCGATTCCTCGGCCGCGAGCGCGCGGACCCGCTCGGCGATCCCGGCCGCGGAGAGTCCCACCAGCTCGAGCTGCCGGGCGCGCGGCGCGTGCTCGTAGGTGCGGTCGGGGACGCCGAGCGCCACCACCCGGACCTCGGGCGCCGCGAGCTCCACCGTGGCCGCGAGACTGGCGCCGAATCCGTTGACGACCACGCCGTCCTCGATCGTCACCAGCAGGCGGTGCTCCCGCATCAGGGCTTCGAGCAGCGGGCGGTCGTAGGGCTTGAGGAAGCGGCAGTTGACGACCGTGGGATCGAATCCCTCAGCCGCGAGCGCCTCCGCGGCCGCGAGGGCCGGGCCGCACATCACGCCCACGGCGAGGAGCGCGCAGTCCTTCCCCTTGCGCAGCACCTCCCAGGAGCCGTAGGGGACGGGCGGCACCTCGGCGGCGGGCGGCGCTTCGCCCGGCGCCTTGTCCCGCGGGTAGCGGAGCGAGAAGGGGCCGTCGTGCGCGAGCGCGCAGCGGAGCAGCCCGATCAGCTCGGCGCCATCCCGGGGCGCGGTGACGGTCAGGTTCGGCACCGCGAGCAGGTACGCGATGTCGTACAGGCCCATGTGGGTCTGGCCGTCTTCGCCCACCATTCCCGCGCGGTCCATGCAGAAGATGACCGGCAGGCGCTGGATGGCGACGTCGTGGATGATGCTGTCGTACGCGCGCTGGAGAAAAGTCGAGTAGATCGCCACCACGGGACGGATCCCCTGGGTCGCGAGCCCGGCGGCGAAGGTGGTGGCGTGCGCCTCCGCGATACCCACGTCGAAGAAGCGCTCCGGCCACTTCTTCTGGAAGATGTTGGTCCCCGTCCCCGACGGCATCGCCGCGGTGATCGCCACCAGGTCCGGGTACTCCCCCGCCAGCTGGGCCAGCGCCTCTCCGAACACCCTGGTCCACTGCGGCGGACCGCCGGCGGCGGGCTTGAGCTTGCCGGTCACCGGGTCATACGGCGCGCGGGCGTGATATTTCTCGAGGTCGGGCTCCGGAAGCGGGAATCCCTTGCCCTTCTCGGTGATCACGTGCACCACCCGCGGGCCCTTGAGCTTCTTCACGGTCTCGAAGGTCTGCACCATCTGCTCGATGTTGTGCCCGTCGATCGGCCCGAAGTAACGGAAGCCGAGCTCCTCGAACAGCATTCCCGGCGACCACAGGTTCTTGATGCTCTCTTCGACGGTCTTGGCGAAATCCACGAGCTTGGCGCCGCCGACCAGGTGCGAGGCCTTCTCGATCATCCCCTTGATCCGCTCGCGCATCGCCTGGGTAAGCGGGTTCGCGATGATCGAGCCCAAGTACCGGTTGATGGCGCCGACGTTGGGCGCGATGGACATCCCGTTGTCGTTCAGCACCATGATCACGTCGCGGCCCGAGTGGCCGGCGTTGTTCATCGCCTCGTAGGGCAGTCCGCAGGTGAGCGCGCCGTCCCCCACGATTGCGACCACCTTGTCGTCCTGGCCCTTCATGTCGCGCGCCGTGGCCATGCCGAAGGCGGCCGAGAGCGCGGTGCCGGCGTGGCCCGCGCCGAACTGGTCGTGCGGGCTCTCGGAGCGGCGCAGGAAGCCGTTGAGACCGCCTTCCTGGCGCAGGGTGGGCAGGCGCTCGTTCCGGCCGGTGAGAATCTTCCAGGGGTAGCCCTGGTGTCCCACGTCCCACACGATCTTGTCCCGCGGCGAATCGAACGCGTAGCAGAGCGCCACCGTCAGCTCCACCACGCCCAGTCCGGCGCCGATGTGACCGCCGGTCTGGGAGACCACGTCGATCAGGCGGCGGCGCACCTCGTCCGCGAGCGGCTGCAGCTCGGCTCGCGAGAGGCGTTTGACGTCGTCGGGGCCGCGGATCTGATCGAGGAGCGCCATGTCAGTTGGGTCGGGTCACGATGTAATGGGCGAGCTCGCCCAGCGTAGGAGAAACTAACCCCGCTTCCCGCAGGCGGTCTACGGCCCGCGCGGCCAGCCGTTCCGCCTCCGCGCGCGCCGCGCCCACGCCCAGGAGGGACACGAAGGTGCTCTTGGCGTGCGCGGCGTCCTTCCCGGCGGTCTTGCCGAGCTGGTCCGAAGTGGCGGTGGCGTCGAGCACGTCGTCCGCGATCTGAAAGGCGAGACCGATCAGACGCCCGTATTCCCGGAGGGCCGCCAGATGATGCTCGGAGGGCTGCCGCGGACCCGCCGCGAGCCCGCCGATCACGCAGGAGGCGGCGATCAGCGCGCCGGTCTTCCGCGCGTGCACCTCTTCGAGCGCGGGAACCGGAATGCGCCGGCCCTCGGCCTCGAGGTCGAGCACCTGCCCGCCGATCATTCCGCCCGCGCCCGCCGCGCGGAACAGCTCCAGGGCGATCTCCCGCCGCCGCTCCGGCGCGAGTCCCAGGGCGTCGAGACCATCCGCGAGCACCCGCCCCGCGAGCGCCACCATCTGAAACCCGGCGCGGGTGGCGCTCGGGACGTCGAACGCCCGGTGCGCCGTGGCGCGGCCGCGCCGGAGGTCGTCGTCGTCCATGCAGGGGAGATCGTCGTGCACCAGCGAGTACGCGTGGACCACTTCCACCGCGGCGGCGAGCTCCGCGATCCCCACCGAGGTGCCGCCCGAGGCTTCGTAGGACGCGAAGACCAGCGTGGGACGCAGGCGCTTGCCGGCGCCGAGGAGGCTGTAGCGCATCACGTCGGGAACCGCGGAGGACCAGAGCTGGTCGGCGCGCCATCCCCAGCTCTCGAGCACGGTGTCCACCCGCGCCCGCGCGTTGGCGAGGTAGAGGTCGAGCGCCGCGCTAGCGGTCGAGGTCTTCAATCCGGAGGTTCCCGGCCTGGTCGCTCAGCACCTGCTTCACCTTGGCGTCGGCCGCGGCGAGCCGCTCCCGGGCCGCGCGCAGCCGCTCCACGCCTTCCTCGAAGAGCTTCAGCGCCTGATCGAGATCGAGGTCCTGCTCCTCGAGACGGCGCACGATCTCCTCCAGCCGGGCCAGCTCGACGGCGAAGCTCGGCGTCGCGGCCATCAGGGCTTCTCCACCCGGGCGCCCACTTCCCCGTCGGCCACGCGGAGCCGGAAGGGGAGCCCCGCCGGAAATTGGGCCGCGCGGGAGAGCACCCGCCCGCCCTCTCCCAGCGCGACGGCGTACCCGCGCTCGAGCACCTTGAGCGGCGAGAGAGCGTCGAGCCGCGCGGCCGCGTTGGCGATGCGGTGGCCGGCGCGCTCGAGACCGCGCTCCAGGGCGCCCGCGAGGCGATCGGTCATCCGGGAGAGACGCTCCGCGCCGCGCTCGCTGCGGGCGGTGAGACTGCGCGCGAGGCGCCGGGCGACGCGGTCCAGCTCTCCCCGCACGTCGGCGCGGTCGGGCGTGGCCGCGAGCGCCGCGGCGGAGGGCGTGGGCGCGCGGTAGTCGGCGACGAGATCGCAGAGTGTGACGTCGGTCTCGTGCCCGACGGCCGAGATGACGGGGACCGGGACCGCGGCCACCGCGCGCGCCACGCGCTCGCTGTTGAAGGTCCACAGATCCTCCTGCGCGCCGCCGCCCCGCCCCACGATGAGCACGTCGAGGTTCGGGATGCGCCCCGCGAGGGCCAGGGCGGCGCAGACCGAGTTTTCCGCGCCCTCGCCCTGCACCCGCGCCGGCACCAGCAGGAGCTCCGCCACCGGCCAGCGCTTCCGGGTGACGGCGATGATGTCGGCGAGGGCGGCGGCGTCCCGGCTCGTCACCACCGCGATGCGGCCGGGGTGCGACGGCAGTGGGCGCTTGCGCGAGGGATCGAGCAGGCCGTCACGCGCCAGCGCGGCCTTGGCGCGCTCGAGCGCGAGCTTCCACAAGCCGCCGCCTTCGGTGGAAAGCAGCTCGAGAATGGTGAGCCGGAACTCGCCCTTTTCCTCCCACACCGTGGGCCGGGCGAACGCGAAGACCTGGGTGCCGTCGTCGGGCGGACCGGGGAGGCGGCGGTTCTCCTTCTGGAACATGGCGCACCGGATCTGCGAGTGCGCGTCGCGGAGCGTGAAATACCAGTGGCCGCTCTGCCACTTCTTGAAGCCGCTCACCTCGCCCCGGACCCAGAGGGGCGCGAGGCCCGCCTCCATCACGCTTCGCGCCCGGCGCGTGACCTCGGTGACGGTCCACGCGCCCTCGGCGGACGCGGCGGCGAAGACGTCTATCTGGCCGCCCACTGCTCCGCGGCCTGGACGGTGTTGCAGAGCAGCATGGTGATGGTCATCGGACCCACGCCCCCGGGGACGGGCGTGATCTTGGACGCGACCTGCGCCGCCTCGGCGAACTTCACGTCCCCCACCAGCCGGTAGCCACGCTTGTTGGTGGGATCGTCCACCCGGTTCACGCCGACGTCGATGACCACCGCCCCGGGCTTGATCATCTCGCCGGTGACGAACTCGGGTTTCCCGATCGCCACGATCAGGATGTCGCCCAGCCGGGTCACGGTCGAGATGTTGCGGGTGCGGGAGTGGCAGACGGTGACGGTGGCGTTGCCGCCGGGCCCATCCTGGAGCAGGAGGGCCGCCATCGGCCGCCCGACGATGTTGGAGCGCCCCACGATCACCGCGTGCGCGCCTTTGGTCTCGACCCCGCTGCGCACCAGGAGCTGCTGCACCCCGTAGGGGGTGGCGGGACGGAATCCGGTGGGGTCGCTGGTGGCGACCCGGCCCACGTTTTCGGGATGGAACCCGTCCACGTCCTTCGCGGGATCGATCCGGAGCAGGACCCGGGCGCTGTTGATCTGCTTGGGCAGCGGCAGCTGCACCAGGATGCCGTGGATCCTGGGGTCGGCGTTCAGCCGGTCCACCAGCGCCAGCAGCTCCTTCTCGCTCGTCTCCCGGGGGAGCACGATGGTGTCGTGGTGGAGCCTGGCCTCGTCGCAGGCCTTTCCCTTCATCCGGACGTAGGTCGCGGAGGCGGGATCGTCGCCGACCAGCACGGCGGCGAGCCCGGGCGTCACCCCCCGCGCCTTGAGGGCGTCGATCTTGCCGGTCAGCTCGGCGCGCATCGCCTGCGCCACCGCGTTGCCGTCGATGAGCTCAGCGGGCAAAGTCCACCGCCCGCGTCTCCCGGATGACCACCACCCGGATCTGTCCCGGATACTGGAGCTCGCGCTCGATCTTGCGCGCGATCTGATCGGACAGCTCCGCGGCGCGCGCGTCGTCGATCGCGTTGGGCGTCACCACCACTCGCACTTCCCTCCCCGCCTGAATGGCGAACACTTTCTCGACTCCCGGAAACTCGCTCGCGATCCCTTCCAGCGCGGTCAGGCGCTTGACGTAGGTCTCGAAGGCCTCGCGCCGCGCTCCCGGCCGCGAGCCCGAGACCGCGTCCGCGGCCTGCACGATGACGCTGATGGGCGACTCGTGGGGCACGTCGTCGTGATGGGCGGCGATGCAGTTGATCACCACCGCGTGCTCGCCGTACTTGGTCGCCACCTCGACGCCCAGCTGGACGTGGGTCCCGTCCTGCTCGTGGGTCATCACCTTGCCGATGTCGTGCAGCAGGGCGCCGCGCTTGGCGAGCTGCACGTCGAGCTTCAGCTCCGCCGCCATCATCCCCGCGAGCCAGGCCACTTCCTTCGAATGCTGCAGCATGTTCTGACCGTACGACGTCCGGTAGCGCATCCGGCCCACCAGCTTGACCATTTCCGCGTGCAGGCCGTGGATGCCGATCTCGTAGGCGGCCTGCTCCCCGGCCTCGACGATGCCGGCCTGGACGTCTTCCTCGGCCTTCTTCACCACTTCCTCGATCCGCCCGGGGTGAATCCGTCCGTCCGCGATGAGCCGCTCCAGCGCGAGGCGCGCCACTTCCCGGCGCACCGGATCGAAGCAGGAGACCACCACGGTGTCCGGCGTGTCGTCGATGATGACGTCCACTCCGGTGGCGGCTTCGAAGGCGCGGATGTTCCGGCCCTCGCGGCCGATGATCCGCCCTTTCAGCTCGTCGGACGGCAGCGGCACCGCGGACACGCTCGACTCCGCGGTCTGCTCGGCGGCGAGGCGCTGGATCGCGGTGGCGATGATCTTCCGCGCCTCGCGATCCGCGTTCTTCTTGGCCTGCTCCTTGATGTCGCGGAGGAGCGCCGCGGCGTCGCTCCGCGCTTCGTCTTCGAGCCGGCGCACCAGCTCCTGTTTCGCCTCCTGGGCGGAGAGCCCGGACAGCTTCTCCAGGCGGGCGCGCGCGTCCTGCTCCTGCTGGGCCAGCACCCGGTCGCGCTCCCGCTGCACGGTCTCGCGCCGCTCGAAGTGGCGCTCCCGTTCCTCGAAGGCGCGGACCCGCTGATCGAGCGCCGCCTCGCGCTTGGCGAGCTCGGCCCGGCGCGACTCCTGCTCCGCCTCGAGGGCCTCGCGGGCCCGGAATTTCTCCTCCTTGGCGGCGAGGGTGAGACGCTGCCGCGTCTCTTCGAGCAACCGCTCCGTCTCGCGCGCCGCCGCTTCCGCCGCCGCCCGTCCCACGCGGTGCTCGACGCGCCGTCCCAGAATGTAAAAAACCGCTCCCGCGGCACCGGCGCCGCCGAGAACGGCCAAGAGCAGCTCGAGCCATACGGCCATCGGATCTATCTCCTGCGGCGCCCCTCGCTCTCGCGCGGGACGCGTCGGTGTCATTCGCCTGCCGCAGCCGGGCGCCGCCCGCCCGGATCAACCGTCGCTGGAACTGCGCTCCAGCGCCGCGGCCACGTCGCTTCCGGCGCGCCGCTTGGCGGGCGGGATCAGCTTCGCCATGTCGTCGGCGAGGGCCGCGAGCCGCGCGGCCACCTCCCGTTCGCCCTTCTTCGCCTGGAACAACTCGTTGGTGATGTCGAGCGCCGCGAGAATCGCCGCCTTGTGGGTTTCGACGATCGGCCCCTGCGAGAGCACCTTGCGCAGCGCCTGGTCGACGTAGCCCGCCACTTCCCGCGTGTACTCCGGAGGCAGGTCGGAGCGCACCGTGTACTCCTCGCCTCCGATCATCACCTTGACCGCGTGTTTCTTGTCCGTCATCGGGCGCCGCCGTTGCCGCCCGCCCCGTCCTTCGCCTGCTCCTCGAGGAAGGTCAGGCGGGAAAGCAGATCGGTGACGCGGCTGCGCGCGGCGTCCACCCGCTGGCGCAAGGTCCGATTCTCCGACTCGAGCTCGGAGACCCGGCCCCGGGTCTCGGGATCGGGACGAGCCGCGGGCTCCGAGCGAGCGTGCGAATGCTTCGGGTCGCCCTCGGCCTTGAGCGCGCGGGCGCGCCAGGACGCCAACTCGTCCGCCACGTGGCGGAGAATGGTCTCCAGCTCGTCCAGCGCCCGGCCATCAGCCCGCTGCTCTCCGTCGTACGCCAAGCTCACCCTCCAGAGCCTCCAGCGCGCGCGTCACCAGTTTCTCGATGTCCCGCTCGCGCAATGTCCGCTCGGGATCCCGGAACGCGCAGTGCCACGCGACGCTCCGCGCTCCCCCCTTCACGCCCTCGCCCCGGTACTCGTCGAACACGTCCAGCCGCTCGAGCAGCGGTCCGGCGGTCCGCCGCACCACCGCCTCCACCGCCGCGGCGGTGACCCCCGCCGGCAAGGTCAGCGCCAGATCCAGAACCACCGGCGGCGTGACCGGGAGCGGCCGGTAGGTCACCGCCGGCGCGACCCCGACCACCATCCGCGCCTCGAACCCGAACACCGGCCCCGCCCATTTGGGGGCGTCGCCGTCGAGCCGGCCGCCCCAGCCGATCTGGTTCCCCGCGGCGTCCACCGCGTCCCATCCCTCGCCTTGGGGGCCGGGTTGGAGGCGGGCGCCGGGGGCGGCGGCCGACAGCGCTAACTCAAAGTGATACTTGAGGTCCCATATGTCCATATCAGGTACTTTCGCACCTTCGGACCAATGGGGTGGACGCTGGGCTCCGGTGAGCACGCCGGCCACCGCCAGGGCCTCTTCGGGGCGCGGAGTCGCGGTCTTCTTGAAGACCCGCCCCACCTCGAAAAGCCTGATGTCCCGGACGCTCCCGGCCCAGTTGTGCTCGACCCGGCGGAGGAGCCCCGGGAGGAGCCGGGACCGAAGCCACGCTTCCTCGCTCGAGAGGGGGTTCTCGACCGGCACGGCGTCGGGCCCGTCGGCGGGGCCGAGACTCACCACCCGCGCCTCGTACATCCCCGCGGCAACCAGAACGTCCCGGACCCTCGAGGACTGAATCTCCTCCGGAGCGTCCGGCACCGTACCCGGGCGGTAGGGCCGGAGGTCGTCGGGGAAGGAGTCGTACCCGCGGAGCCGGGCCACCTCCTCGATGAGGTCCACCTCAGCGGTCACGTCGGGTCGCCAGCCGGGGATCTGGACCGCGAGCCGCTGATCCTTGGGCGCGGGAACGAATCCCACCGAGCCGAGGAGCCGCTCGGTTTCGGTCCGGGGAATCTCGACGCCGAGCAGGTGCGACACTCGCTCCGGCCGGAGGAAGACCACGCGGGGCTGCTGGGGCTCGGGCCAGAGATCGAGCGGGGCCGCGCGCATCGAGCCGCCCGCCACCGCGACGATCAAGTCGATCGCGCGGCGCAGAGCGTCCGGCATGCCCAGGAGATCGATGCCGCGCTCGTAGCGATAGCTCGACTGGGAGTTGAGGCCGAGGGCGCGGCGGGTCCGGCGAATGCGGGTCGGTTGAAAGTAGGCGCACTCGAGGACCAGGTCGGTGGTTCCCTCCGTCACTTCGGACTCGGCGCTCCCCATCACGCCCGCCACGATGGTCGGGCGCTCGGCGTCGCAGATCGCGGTCATGTCGGCGGTGAGCTTCCGGGAGACGCCGTCCAGGGTGACGATGGGCTCGCCCGCGCGGGCGCGCCGCACCACGATCGCCGGCCCGCGCAGCCGGGCGAGGTCGAAGGCGTGCATCGGCTGGTTCAGCTCGAAGAGGATGTAATTGGTCGCGTCTACGACGTTGTTGATCGGCCGCTGGCCCACGGCGTTCAGCCGGTCGGCGAGCCAGGCGGGGCTCGGGGCCACCTTCACGCCGCGGATCACGGCCGCCATGTATCGCGGGCATCCTTCGGCGTCGTCGATCTTGACCTGGACGCCGTCCACCTTGCCGGAGGTGCGCTCGCGTTCGGGGGGCCAGGGCACGGCCTTCGCGGCCGGCGCGTTCGGGATCGCGGGCAGCTTGACCCCTCCGCGGCTCGCGGCGGCCACTTCGCGCGCCACGCCCTTGTGGCCGAGGAGGTCGGGCCGGCTCGCCGGGACCTCGAGGAGGATCTGGTCGTCCGCGAGCGGGAGCGCGTCCAGGAAGCGGGTGCCCGGCGCCGCGGAGGTGTCGAGGGTGAGGATGCCGTCCGAATCCTGTCCCAGCGCGAGCTCCTTCGCCGAGCAGAGCATCCCGTTCGATTCGATGCCGCGAATCTTCCGGCGCTCGAGCTTGACGCCGCCCGGAAGGGTCGAGCCCACGGGCGCGTAGGGATATTTCTTCCCGGCCTGCACGTTAGGCGCACCGCAGACCACGGCCACCGGACCGCCGGTTCCGCCGGCGTCCACGGAGCAGAGACTCAACCGGTCGGCGTTGGGATGCTTCTGCACCTCGAGCACCTGGGCGACGAGAATGTCGTGCAGGTCCTGATGGAGGGGCACGACGCCGTCCACCGGCGCGCAGAGCATGCTGAGCCGGTCGGCCACCTCCCGCGCGTCGAGGGCGCGGCCGAGCAGGGCTTCGAGCCAGCGGCGGGAGACGTTCACCGCCCCGCTCCGCCGAACTGGGCGAGGAAGCGCACGTCGTTTTCGACGAGGAGCCGGATGTCGGGAATGCCGTGACGGCTGATCGCGATCCGCTCCGGCCCCATCCCGAAGGCGTAACCGGTGTAGCGCTCGGCGTCGACGCCGCAGTTCTCGAGCACCCGGGGATGCACCATCCCCGAGCCCAGGATCTCCATCCATCCGGTCTGCTTGCAGGTGGGACAGCCCCGGCCCCCGCAGAGCGGATGCTGGACGTCCATTTCCGCCGAGGGTTCCGTGAACGGGAAGAACGACGGCCGGAACCGGACTTTGGTGCTGGGCGAGAAGAGCCGCCGGGCGAGCGTGGTCAGCGCGGCCTTCAGGTCCACGAAGGTCACGCCCTCGTCCACCACCAGGCCTTCGATCTGCTCGAAAACCGGAAGGTGACTCGCGTCCGCGGGGTCGCGGCGATACACGCGGCCGGGAATCACCACCCGCACCGGCGGCTTATGGCTCTCCAGCGTGCGGATCTGGACCGGCGAGGTGTGGGTCCGGAGCACGACGTCGCCGCCGAGGTAGAAGCTGTCCTGGGCGTCGAGCGCGGGGTGGTCGGCGGCGAAGTTGAGGGCGAAGAAGTTGTAGCGTTCGGTTTCCGCCTCGGGACCGACGGCGCGGGTGAAGCCCAGCTCGCGGAAGATCTCGCAGATCTCGTCCACCACCTGGGTGAGGATGTGATACGCGCCGGTCCAGCGGGCCCGGCCGGGCATGGTGAGGTCCACGCCGGGGGCGCCGCCCGCGGCGTGGCGGAGCTCGGCCTCCCGCGCCGCGATGGCCGCCTCCGCGTCACGCTTGAGGGCGTTTCCCGCCGCCCCGACCGCCTTTTTGGCCTCGGCGTCGAGGGTGGGGAGGGCCTTCAGAATTTCGGTGAGGGCGCCCGCCTTCCGGCCGAGGAGCTCGGTCTTGAGCTCCTGCAGCCGGCGGTCATCGGCCTGCGGAATGTCCCGGAGACGCTCCCGCAGCGCGGCGAGGGCTGCCAGGAGGTCGCGCATGGTTAGAGCGCCTTCTTGGCGACCTCCGCCAGCTGACCGAACGCGACCGGATCCCGGACCGCGAGGTCGGCGAGGACCTTCCGGTTGATCTCCACGCCGGCCTTGCGGAGGCCGTTCATCAGCCGGTTGTAGGAGATCGCGTGGAGGCGCGCCGCGGCGTTGATGCGGGTGATCCAGAGCCTCCGGAAGTCACCCTTCTTCCGGCGCCGGTCGCGGTAGGCGTACTTGGCCGCGCGCTCGGTGGCTTCCTTGGCCGCCTTCCACAGCTTGCTGCGCCCGCCCCAGTAGCCCTTGGCGAGCTTCATCACCTTGTTCTTGCGCGCGAGGCGCGCGACGTTGCTTTTGACGCGAGGCATCTGTCGGTCTCCTTACGCCATCAGCAAGCGCTTCAGGCGACGTTCATCCGCGTGCGCAACCAGCGCGGCCTTGCGCAGGTGCCGCAACCGCTTGGCGTGCTTCTTGGTCAGGATGTGGCTCTTGTAGGCGTGATAGCGCCGGATGCGTCCCGAGCCGGTGATCTTCACGCGCTTCCGCAGCGCGCGTTTGGTTTTCATCTTCGGCATGGTCAGTCCTCAGGGTTCAGTGGTCAGGGGTCAGTCAACCGGCGACTGGCCGCCGACGACGGAATTCATTTCGGTCCCAGCACCATGGACATGTTCCGGCCCTCGAGCTTCGGATCCTGCTCGATCTTGCCAATGTCCTTCAACTCTTCGGCCACCCGGTCCAGCACGTTGCGGCCCAGGTCGAGGTGGGCCATTTGCCGGCCCCGGTACATCATCGTCACCTTGACCTTGTTGCCGTCCTTCAGAAACTCCCGCGCGTGCCGGGTCTTGAACGCGAAGTCGTGCTCGTCGATCCCCGGGCGGTACTTCACTTCCTTCAGATGAATCACGTGCTGCTTCTTCTTCGCGGCGCGGGTCGCCTTGGCCTGCTCGAACTTGAACTTGCCGTAGTCCATGATCTTGACCACGGGCGGCCGGGCCAGCGGCGCAACTTCCACCAGATCCAGGCCCCGCTCCTGCGCGGCGCTGATCGCTTCGTCGATCGTCATCACCCCCAGCTGCGCGCCGTCGTCCGCGATGACCCGCACCGGGCTGATCCGGATCTGCCGGTTGACCCGCGTGCGCGGCGTCTTGCTGCTGGGGGCGCTACTGCTACTGCTCGTGGTGCCGCTGTTGTCGATCGCCAGAGGCCGATCTCCCTGAAGTGAGAAGCGAAAAGCGGACTCCCGGTCGCCCCGGAGTCCGCTGCAGCAGTCGGCAGTCGTCAGTTTTCAGTCACGACGACTGAGAACTGAGCCCTGACGACTCTTCCTCGGAACCCTGGAGCACTCCCCCCAACCCCGGGGAGGCCATGCGGGTGAGGCGCCGCGGCGCCCGCTTAGCGTATTGTGGGCTGGAAGCTAGCCCTGCCCCAGAGGGTCCACAAGGCCGAACCCCTTCCCGTCCCGCCCCAGCCGGCCCGCCACCGTCACCGGGTCGTGCTCGAACACAAGGAGCCACCCCTCATCCTCGGCCCGCCGATAAATCCGCCGCCGCGTCTCCAGGGTGACCAGGGGCTCGAGGTCGTATCCCATGATCCAGGGCAGCGGCAGGTGGGCCGAGGTAGGCACGAGATCGGCGAGAAAACAGGCCCGCTCGCCGTCGCTCTCCACCAGGATCGACTGGTGGAAGGGGACGTGTCCCGGAGTCGGCAGGCAGCGCACCCCCGGAAGCACCTCTCGCTCGCCGTCGATCAGGGTGAAGTCCACGCCCTCGAAATTCGGCGCCAGGTAGCTGGCCGCGGTGCGCTCGTTGGTGTGGCGGGCGAAGTCGAGCTCTTTCCTTTGTACCACGTACCGCGCGCGGGCGAAGGTGGGGCGGACGGCGCCGCCCTCGTCCCGGAAGGTGTCGCCACCGGCGTGATCGAAGTGGAGGTGGGTGTTGATCACCCAGCGAACGTCGTCGGTGGAATGGCCCAGCTCGGCGAGCGCGTCTTCGAGGAGGGTGCGACCCGGGGTCCGGGTGGAGGCGTTCTCCACGCCGTAAATGTCCCGAAACTTCTCGTTCTCCTTGTTGCCGAGGCCGCTATCCACGAGCACCAGGCCGTCGTCGTGCTCGATCAGGAGACAACGGAGGCCGAGCGGAATCCGGTTACGGGCGTCGGCGGGAATGCGCCGCTCCCAGAGCGGCTTCGGCACCACGCCGAACATGGCGCCGCCGTCCAGGTGCTGGCGTCCGCCCTCCAGCGCGTGACAGGTCAGCCGGCCGACCTTGAACGTAGTGTGGGTCATGCCCGCACCGTGGCCAGGTCCGCGAGGGTTCTCGCGCCCGCCTCGCGGGCCAGGTCCAGCAGGCGAAGCAGGACTTGGGCGGTGGCGCGGGCGTCGCCTCCGGCGCGGTGCCGCCCCTCGATGCGCACGCCGAGCGCCCGGGCCACCGCGTCGAGCCCCCGGCTGTCGAGGCCCGGCAGGAGCCGCCGGGAGAGACGCAGGGTGCAGAGCCGCGGTCCGCCGAGGAGGATGCCGCGCGCGGCGCGGAGCTCGCTCGCGACGAAAGTCCAGTCGAAACGCACGTTGTGGGCGACGAAGACCGCGCCCAGGAGCGCGTCCAGCACCTGGTCCGCGACGCCGGCGAAGGCCGGCCGCCCCGCGAGATCCCGGGGCGCGATTCCGGTGAGCGCCATGACCGCGGGGGCGACCGGGCCCTCGGGATCCACCAGCCCCTCGAACGCCGTCTCCGCCCGGCCGTCGGCGCAGCGCACCACGGCCACCTCGATGATCCGGCCGCCGCGGGTCAGGGACCAGCCGGTGGTTTCCACGTCCACCACGGCGAAGCGGCAGCTCGGGAGCGGCGGACTCGCGCCTTCTCCCGCGAGGCACCAGCGGCCGTCGGCGATGCGGGTCACCCGCGCGTCGCTTCCCAGCAGCGCTTCGGCGAGGCGCTCGGCCACGGTGCGGGCCGCCCGGGCGATGCCCAGCACGTCGCGGGCGAGGGCGAGCGAGTCCCGGGGCCCCGCCTCGAGATACGCCACCGCGCGATTGACGAGCGAGGAATCGGGGAGCGCCGCGACGCCGATCAGAGATCCTCGCGCCGGAGCGGCAGGGTCATGCAGCGGGGTCCGCCGCCCCCGCGCACCAGCTCGCTCCCTTCGATGGTGATCACGCCGCGCTCGCCGTCGTCCAGCCATTCTTCCCCGGTGAGCAGGTTCACCGCCGACACGACCCGGAATCCCGCGTGCTCGAGCTCGGCGATCGTCGCTTCGTTGCGCGCGTAGGTGATCGCCACGCCGGGACGCACCGCGAAGAAGTTGCACGCCGAGGACCACTGCTCCCGCTCCTGGAGCGAGCGCTGGTTTCCGCCGCAGAACACCGGCTCGAGCGGCTGATCCACGGCCTGCATCGCCGCGAAGAAATTCGGCATTTCCTTCACGCCCTTCGCGCGCTTGCGGCGGTGCAGGACGGCGAGCCGCTCCGGCCCCACGAAGTGGGGCGGATACACGCAGCAGATCTCCCGGTCGAGCTGGGTGAAGATCATGTCCAGGTGGATCGCGGTGCTCTCGCCGGGAAGCGCCACGATCACCACGTCGGTCACCCCGCAGTGCTCGAACGCGAGATCGCAGAGGTGATCGAGCGCCGCCGGGCTCGACCGCTCGCTGAAGCCGAGGACCAGGAGGTCCGGCCGGATGGGGTGCACGTCCCCGCCCTCGAGCGTGTAGTTGCTGCGCTTCTCCTCCGAGCCGTCGTAGAGGATCCCCGCGTTCTCGAGCTTCTCGTGGTAGCGGAAGAGGGCCTTGATCAGCAGCTCTTCGGTCCAGCGGGTGCCGTAGCGCATGGATCCGATCACGGCGTGATCGCCGACCACGATTCCCACGTCGCGGGTGAAAAAGAGATTGGGGAGCGGAGGCAGCGCGAAGCCGACTTCGTTCAGGGTGCGCGCGATGGGACCCGCTTCCTCGAGCGCGCCCTCGATCATCAGGCCGACCAGCTCGTCGGCCGGAAGCTCGGCGAGGCGCTTGGCGAGCACGTCCGACGGCACGACTTCGAGGGCGCGGGTGACCAGGAACTCGCGCACGTCGGGCCGGGCGACCAGCTCGGTGACCAGGTCCCGGACCTCGTACACCTCGGCGAACCGCTCCAGCACGGCGACCAGCCGGCGGTGCTCGCGCTGCGCCAGGTCGAGATCGATGATGTCGTCGTAGAGGTAGTCCTCGCGATTCCCCGGCGTGACCGCGACCAGCTCCTGGCCGGGCGTGTGCACCAGGACCGACTTGAGGGTACCGATTTCCGAGGTGACGTGGACGCGGGGCATGGCGCCCAATCTAACAGGGGGCGGAGCGCGTTCCCGCTAACGGTTTGCGAGGGCGTAACTTAGAGTTTCGAGCTCCAGGGCCATGTTGACGGTCTTCACCGCGACGTCGGGCGGGACCTCGAGCGGGACCGGCGCGAAGTTGAGGATCGCCTTCACGCCGGCGTGCACCAGCTTGTCCACCACCTCCTGCGCCGACTCGGCCGGCGTCACCACGATCGCGATGTCGGTGGGCTCCTGGCGCAGATCGGGGGCGAGGTGCTGGACGTCCCGCACCACCAGCCCGTTCCAGCGGGACCCGACCTTGCGCGCGTCGCGGTCGTAGATCGCGGCGACCTCGAATCCGCGCTCCCGGAAACCGTGGTACTGCACCAGCGCGCCGCCGATCCGCCCCGCCCCGACCACGATCACCCGGTAGCCGCGTTTCAGTCCCAGAATCTCGCGGATGCGGGCGGCGAGCTCGGGGACGGAGTAGCCGAGGCCGCGCTTGCCGAAGGAACCGAAGAAGGAGAGGTCCTTGCGGACCTGGGCGGAGGTGGTGCGCCCGCGCCGCGCCAGCTCGCCCGAGGACATGGTCTTCACACCCTGGGCTTCGGACTGCTCGAGGAATCGGAGATACAAAGAGAGGCGGCGGACCGTCGAGTCCGAGATCTTCCGCATATTGTGAATTATTTCACAATGCCGCGCTCCCGCGCAAGAGCCGTACGAACTCGCCGGGGGCGAGGGTCTCGGGCCGGGCGGCGGGATCGAACCCCTGCTCCCGGAGCCGCGTTTCGACCGCCGCCGCGGGCCGCCCGGTGACGCCGGCGACCACGTTCCGGAGCTGCTTCCTGCGGCGGGAGAAGCACCCGGTCACGAACCGGCGAAGCGCGGGCACCTCGTCCACCTCGACCAGGGGCTCCGCGAGCGGGGTGAGGCGGATGACCGCGCTCGTCACCCGGGGCGGCGGCGAGAAGGAGCCGGGTTTGACGGTGAAGAGCCGCTCCACCCGGCAGAGCGCCTGCACCCCCACCGACAGCGCGCCGTAGATCCGGTTTCCGGGCGCCGCCGCGATCCGGTCCGCGACCTCGGACTGTACCAGAAACACGACGCGCTCCGGGAGCGGCGGGAGGAGCGCCTTGTCCAGGAGCGGCGAGGTGATGTTGTAGGGGATGTTGCCGACGACCTTCCATTGCGGATTGATGATTGCGGATTGGGGATTGACCAGGCCGTGCCAGTCAATGTCGAGCGCGTCCCCCGGTACGACGGTGAGCGCAGCCGTTCCGCGTTCCGCGTTCCACATTCCGAGTTCAGCGGCGAGCCCCCGATCCTTCTCGATCGCGACCACCTGGAGTCCGCGGGCGAGCAGCTGCTCGGTGAGACCTCCCCGCCCCGGACCGATCTCGAGCACCAGATCGCCGGGCCGCGCCTCGAGCGCGTCCGCGATGCGGCCGAGGATGTGGGGATCGCTGAGAAAATGCTGGCCCAGCGATTTCCTGGCCCGGGCCCGCGCCACCGCCTAGGCCTTGAGGATCAGCAGGGTGCGGTCGTCGGACGCGGGAGCGCCGGCGCCGAAGGCCGCGAGGTCGGCGAAGACGGCTTCCAGCGTCTCCCGCGCGCTCCGGTCGCGCTTGCGGGTGATGTGCCCCAGCACCCGCTCCTCGCCGAAGCGGTCGCCCCCTACGCCCAGCGCGTCCACCACGCCGTCGGTGAACAGCGCCAGAATCTCGCCGTGCTTCACCCAGGGCAGCACCGTATCGGCCCCCGAGGCGGCGGCGAGCCCGAGCGGCGGCCGGGTCGCCTCGAGGCGCCGGGCGGCGCCGGTGTCACAGGAAATGAGGAAGGCGTGGGGGTGGCCGGCGTTGGCGAAGGTGAGTCTCCCGCGGGCGGGATCGAGCACCGCGTAGAAGAGGCTCAGGTACATCTCGGTGCGCGAGAGCTCCTCGCGGAGCGATTCCTCGAGGCGCCGCAGCACTTCGGCGGGCGTCTCCGCGGATTCCGCGTGGATGCCCGAGGCCGCCATGGCGAGCGCCATAATCAGCGCGGCGCCGAACCCGTGGCTCGAGACGTCGCCGATCATCACGCCCACCCGGTCGTCGTGCAGTCGCAGGAGATTGTAGAAGTCGCCTCCGACCGATTCCGCGGGACGGCAGCGCACCGCTACGTCGGCCCGCCCGGCGACCACGACCGGCGAGGGGAGGAGCTTGAGCTGCAGATCGTGCGCCAGCTCCAGCTCGCGCCGGACCCGCTGTTGCTCCAGGTCCTTCGCCACCAGCCGGGCGTTGGCGATCGCGGCGCCGATCTGATTGGCGATGGCGGCGAGGAGCTTCCGGTCCCCGGCGGTGAAGGGACTGTTCCCCACCCGGTCGGTGAGATTGATGACGCCGATCGGCCGGG
>Ga0079221_10000051_pt1 | contig 23709 bp, 20 predicted proteins | sample GAAS200_FD_75069 | JGI IMG/M metagenome (GOLD analysis project Ga0079221, IMG submission 75069) | Agricultural soil microbial communities from Georgia to study Nitrogen management - GA AS200 | ecosystem: Environmental > Terrestrial > Soil > Agricultural land | place: USA: Georgia | collected... | reverse complement strand
GCATCGTCAATAATTTCCTGTTGCATGGAAAGCGCCTGTGAATTTACTTCCTGCCGCAATGTTTCTATCAATTGCGCTTTTGCCTGCTCCGAAGAAAGTTCGGCAACTTTTTCAAGGCGACGAATATGTTCTTCCTGGTGTTTTTCCAGTTCGGTACGTTTGATGTTTACCACTTCTATTTGCCGGTTGAGCGTTTCTTTTATAGACTCATTTTCTTTTATGAGCCGCTCTATGTTTTGGTCTTTTTGGTTAATAGCTTGTTCTTTCTGCTTGATGCGGTTCTCCGCTTCGTTGAGTTTTTGATTTCGTTGGTAAACTTCTTTGTCGTGCTCGGCTTTTAATTGCACGAATCTTTCTTTTGCCTCAAGTTGCTTTTCTTTTTTAATAGTTTCAGCTTTTAGCTGGGCATCAGAAATGATTTTTTTGGATTGTTGTTCTGCTTCTTCTAATTTTCGTTGTGTGTTTTTTGCGAATAATATTTTACCTAGTATGATGCCCACAATCAAAGCGATGACACCGGATATTATCGGGAGAAATTGTTCCATTGTTTTTAGATAATTTTTTAAAACGTTCCATAATCTGTAATCCTCTCATAGCGAATATTTCAATAAGAAAGGAGGTAGTGGGCGAAGATAGCAAAATTGTGCTGAAATCAGGAGAAACTAAAAGGAGATGTATTACTGAAAAGCATTTATAAAATTACTGCATCTAATTGTTTATTCATCTTCTCAAGTTTTTCAATAATGTCGTTGCCTGTTGCGCCGGAAACCTGCCCGGATGAAGATTGCGTGGCATACCAGATCAGCACCATGGATATATAATCCTGCATGTCTTTGCCGGCAAACTGGGTGCGAAACTCTACTATTTTATCATTGATCACTTTTAATGTTTTTCTTACAGCTTCTTCATCAGAAGGGAGAATTTTTATGCGGAATGTTCTGTCGCCAATGGCAATGTTGGCGGGTATTAGCTCGGCCATGTCAGTTGTTTAAGATTGCAATGCATTTATCAATGTCCCGGAGATATTGATTGATTCGTTTTTCAAAATTTGTTTTTTCCTGTTGCGTCATAGTTCCGGCGGAGGCTTTCAAAACACCGGTTTGCATTTCCAGGAAATTTATTTTTTCTAACAGGCTTTGCTCATTTGTTTTCAACTGCTGTAATTCATTGGTGAGTGATACATTTTCCTTTTGCAGTGCTGCATATTTTTTTAGCAATGCCTGTAACCGCGTATTTAAAGTATTTATATGTTCTTCAATATTGCTCATTAACTCTTTCTTATTTCGGCAGACAGATTTTTTTCAATGGAACTGATTATTTTGCTCATCATTGCATCGGTCTGTTCATCCGTTAAAGTTTTTTCATTATCAAAAAAAGTGAAGTTGACCGCCATTGATTTTTTATTCACGCCTAATTTTTCACTTTCAAAAACATCGAACAATTTAAAATCTTTCAGTTTTGAAATCTTCGTGGCCTCAATGGCTTTTTCCACCGACTGATAAGAAGTGGCTTTGTCCAGTATGATGGAAAGATCTCTTTGCACCTGCGGAAATTTTGATATTTCTTCAAATATAATTTTGTTGTTCTTTGTATAGTGCATTAGCTGCTGCCAATTGATACTTGCGTAAAAAACCGGTTGCTTAATACCAAAACTATCTATCAGCTTTCTACTCGCTATACCTGCTTCTGCAAAAACCTTTCCAGTTGATGTGGCAATAAAAGAATCTTCTAAAAAAATATTTTCCTGGTCTGAAAATTCAAATTTATCAATTCCTACTATGCTAAAAATTTTTTCAACAACACCTTTTATAAAATAGATACTTGTTTTTTCATTGTGCAGTGCCCAGTTATTCTCTCTTTTTAACCCGGTGCAATAGATAGCGAGCGTATCTGTCTCTATATATTTTTTTTGAGCAGTAGTATATATTTTTCCAAACTCGAAAAATAATAAATCCGTATTCTTCCGGTTAATATTATATGCCACGCTTTCGAGGCCGGTGTGCAGCATGGTTGGCCGCATTGCATTCAGCCCTTCGCTAATGCTGTTGATAAGTTGTACAGTGTAGGTCAGGGTTTCCTGGTCAAAATATTTGCTATTGGTAATTGAATTGGTAAATATTTCTGCAAAGCCATTACCCGTGAGCCACCCGGTTACTTTCTGTTTTAGATTTGATTCGTGCACGGAAGAGTCGGTGGAAGGAGCTATCCTGATGGTTGCAGGAATTTCAACATTGTCTAATCCATCAATGCGCATAATTTCTTCTACTACATCTGCAGGAAGTGTAATATCAGGATTGCTGAAAGGCGCTGCCACTCTTATCTCATCCATGCTTTCTTTTACAATGGAGAAGTTCAGGCTTTTCAAAATCTTCTTTACCGTTTCGTGGTGATAGTTTTTACCACTCAGTTTTTTCAGGTAGTGATTTGAAAGAGTAATTTCATTTTGCACTTTAGGTTTCGGATATACATCTATAACCTGCGATGAAATAATTCCGCCACAAATTTCTTTAATGAGCCATGCGGCTCTTTTCAAAACATTTACCGTATTGCTTATATCAACACCTTTTTCAAAACGAAATGCGGCTTCCGTTCTAAGGTTATGCCTGAAGGAAGTTTTACGGATATGCTCGGGGCTGAACCATGCGCTTTCAAGAAAAATGCTGGTAGTTTTATCGGATACTCCTGTATCAAATCCGCCAAACACGCCACCAAAGCAAATAGGATGGCCTTCTCCATTACAAATCATAATATCATCATGGCCCACGCTTCTCACTTTTTCATCGAGCGTTACAAATGAAGTTGGTGAATTAAAAGTCTTCACAATAATTTTTCTGCCGGTTATTTTGTCTGCATCAAATGCATGAAGCGGTTGTCCTGTTTCGTAAAGAATAAAGTTGGTAATATCAACAATGTTGTTAATGGGCCTCATACCAATAGCCATAAGCCTATCCCGCATCCATTTTGGCGAAGGGCCGGTTTTTATTCCTGAAATAATTATCCCGGCATACCGCGGGCATGCTTCTGTATTTTCGATAACCACTTCCATTTTATCAGAAGTTTTATCGGGAGTAAAATTTACGGGATAAGGTAAAATGCTTTTTGCATCTATATTATAATGATGCGAAAGATAAGCGCATACATCTTTTGCAACACCAATGTGGCACATAGCATCCATATGGTTGGGTGTTAATCCGATTTCGAAAATCCAATCCTGATATGGTTTGTAATAATCAAAAACACTTGTTCCAGGCACTGCATTCTTATCCAGCACCACTATGCCATCATGACCAGTACCAAGACCAATTTCGTCTTCGGCACACAACATTCCATTGCTTTCAATACCTCTGATCTTTGCTTTACGAATGGTGAAAGGTTCACCATTGATTGGATAAATAGTAGTGCCCACCGGAGCGAGAATTACTTTTTGCCCTACAGCTACATTAGGTGCTCCGCAAACTATCTGCAACGTTTGTCCATTACCGTTAGAAACGGTGGTTACTTTTAATTTGTCTGCATCCGGATGTTTTTCGCACGTAGTTACTTCTGCTACTATTAAACCATGCAGCGAATTTTTTACTGCTTCATATTTATGCAAATTTTCTACCTCAAGGCCTACCGAAGTGAGAATTTCAGCAACCTTTTTGGGATTTTCGAGCGCCGTTTTCTTCGCTGCATCTTTCGGAAGGTAATCCCTGAGCCAATTATAACTAATCTTCATGAAATGTTTTAAAAAATAATCTTATTTATGTTCAGAAGGTCAAAAATAAGAAAGAAGCAGCGAAGAAAATTTTTGGTTTCGCCAAAAGCCTTTAGCACAAAGAATTTAGGAAAAATATTCAAAAAAAATTGAACGATTTTTAATTAAAACGCAGTCAACGAATACGGATTTTTTTTATTATCCGGTAAAAAAACGACGGATTCTTTTGTGCACATTTTGTTGTGAATTAACATGCATCCGCCACGAAAAAATATTTTAAATTGTGGACAACGGCATATCAAATTGTGAATAGGTACAATTTTTATGTTATTACCCTGTGCTTTCATTTTGCATAAAAATTAGGCGTTAACAATTTCTTTAAATACACATTTGTAATTTAACTTAGCCGCCCCACACAATTTTTTAAATAATATTAATTAACCAATTTAAGAAGTACAGGAGAATAAACGATGGATCTTACTAACCTTAATAAAGAACGTAAATCGAGAAGAAAAAGCGGTTCGCTCGAATTGGGATCAATGGTATTTGGCAAAATTCCGCCACAGGCTAAAGACCTGGAAGAGGCAGTGCTAGGAGCCATCATGATCGAAAAAAATGCATTCGATGTAGTAGTAGAAATTTTAAAACCCGAATGTTTTTATATTGAAGCGAATCAGCGGATTTTCAGAACCATGCAGGGGCTGCAGCAAAAAAATTCACCGATAGATTTATTGACGGTGGTAGAAGAATTAAAATTTCGGGAAGAGTTGGATTTGGTGGGGGGCCCCTTTTATGTAACAAAACTTACCAACGCAGTTGTTTCATCGGCCAATATTGAAACACATGCTCGCATCATTTTGCAAAAATTTATTCAAAGAGAGCTGATACGCATTAGCAGCGAAATTATTGGCGATGCTTATGAAGATAGTACCGATGTATTCGATTTGCTGGATGATGCCGAAAGCAAGTTGTTTGAAATTACCAACAATCACCTGAGGAAAGATTATGCAAGTATTGACACGGTATTGGTAAAAACAATTCAGCGCATTGAAGATTTGCGCACCAGGCAGGATGAGATAACCGGTGTGCCCACGGGGTTTCATGCACTGGATCACATTACTTATGGATGGCAACCTTCTGATTTGATTATATTAGCCGCGCGCCCTTCGGTGGGTAAAACGGCTTTTGCACTTAACCTTGCCCGTAATGCTGCATTGCATTCCACTAAGCCAACACCCGTAGGATTTTTTTCACTTGAAATGAGTGCCGGGCAACTTGTGCAAAGAATCTTAAGTGCCGAAAGTGAAATCTGGTTAGAGAAGATTGCGAGAGGTAAACTGGAAGAACATGAGATGCAGCAATTGTATAGAAAAGGAATTCAAAGACTTGCCTCAGCCCCCATACATATAGATGATACAGCCGCATTGAATATTTTCGAACTGCGTGCAAAGTGCCGGCGGCTGAAAAACAAACATAACGTGGGTATAATAATAATAGACTATCTGCAACTGATGAGTGGTACTGGTGAAAACCGTAATAGCAACCGCGAGCAGGAGATCAGCAGGATTTCAAGAGACCTCAAAGGGCTTGCAAAAGAATTGCAGATACCTATCGTTGCATTGAGCCAGTTGAGCCGCGAAGTAGAAAAAAGAAAGGAAGGAAGCAAAATGCCACAGTTAAGTGACCTCAGAGAGTCGGGAGCCATTGAACAGGATGCAGACCTGGTAATGTTTTTATACAGACCCGAATATTATGACATTACTGCCAACGAACTTGGCGAAAGTAATAAAGGAGAAACGCACGTACGCATCGCAAAGCATCGTAATGGCCAGTTGGAAACTATTAAATTGAAAGCTCTTTTACATATTCAGAAATTTATCGAAGACGATGGCGGCGACTTTACTCCATCGCTTCCACAAGGGGGCAATTGGAAACCGGTAAAAGATACAGGTGATGACGGGGCAAAGCTTTATATACAAAAAGGGAGTAAAATGAATGAGGGGGAATTTGATGATGATACGCCATTTTAATATTTCTTGTTAATCATTCCTGTTTTTCCTGATGCAGTTACCATTTTTTTACGAAGAAGAGTTACCGGTTGATGATACATTTATGTTAAGCGAAAATAGCTCGCACCATATAATGCAGGCGCTTAGAATGAAGCAGGGAGAAAATATTTTAGTAACTAACGGTAATGGACAAACGCTGCAGGCAAAAATTATTCATGGCAATAAAAAAAAGACCACCGTCAGGGTTGTTGAAAGAAATTATACTGCAAAAGCATTTCCTGAAATCAGCATTGCAATTGGATTGATAAAAAATAAAAATCGGTTGGAATGGTTTATAGAGAAAGCATCTGAAATGGGCATTGCAGCAATTTTCCCCACGATTACCTCACGCACTGAAAAGCAGTCTTTCAATTTGGAGAGAATAAAATCTATTTCGGTGAGCGCCATGTTGCAATCACAACAATCATGGTTAACCGAAATTCATGAGCCGGTAAAATTCGGAGCATTAATTAAAGATGCCCGTCAAAAAAAGAAGTTTATTGCCCATTGCAGCAATGGTGAAAAGAAGCCTTTAAGCAAGCAATTTCTTGATCATGATTCATTAATCCTGATTGGACCGGAAGGTGACTTTACATCAGAGGAAATTACCGATGCTATAAAAAATAATTTTATTCCTGTAAGCCTTGGCGAAACGCGGTTAAGAACAGAAACTGCAGGCATTGTTGCTGCGGTGTTGTGTAAGCTAAGCTGTCAATAGTATTTTATTCCTGCACCACCAGCCGAAATCCATTGCCGTGAATATTTACAATCTCGATGTTTGAATCGTTTTTTAAATATTTTCTAAGTTTGGCAATGTACACATCCATGCTTCTGCCATTGAAATAAGTATCGCTGCCCCAGATTTTTTTTAGCGCTGCCTCCCTGGGTAACAAATCGTTTTTGTATTCGCAGAGCATCTTTAATAATTCGTTCTCTTTCGGCGAAAGCGTTTGTACATCTTTGTTAAACGAGAGTTGGCGCAATCTTGGGTTAAAATGATATTTTCCCAAATCGTATTCAGCATTTATTTCTTCTTTGTGCAATTCTTCATTGCGTTTTAGTATTGCTCTTATTTTATGTAACAATACATCGCTGTCAAAAGGTTTGGTTATGTAATCGTCAGCGCCGAGTTTGTATCCTTTAATAATATCATCTTTCATCGTTTTTGCCGACAAAAAGAATAAAGGCATATCAGGGTCCACATTTCGTATTTCTTCTGCTACCGTAAAACCATCCATATTCGGCATCATTACATCCAGCAGGCATATATCAAACTTTTCCCGCTGAAAGGCAGCAAGCCCGAGCCTGCCATCTCTTTCCAAGACTACGTCATAATCATTCAGCTCCAGGTAATTTTTTAAAACCATGCCCAGGTTTGGGTCGTCTTCACAAATCAAAATTTTGGGTTTTTTACTCTCCATACTTGTTTTTTTTAATCTGAATAAAGGTATTTAGTTTTTGTTAAATACATTGACATTTTTAATATGACTGCTATTTACAGCAAAAGCCGTGTTCAGAAAAGTTAAAACAATCTTATCATTATGTATAAGTATTACTAAAGTTTCCGATAAAACCCCTGGATAGAAGGGAAAAAGTTTTATTAAAATAATCTAAACATTATATCACCACTTCTGGTATTGCATTAATGGTTCATGAAATAGACAAGAAGATTATTTTTCCTGTTTGCTAATAAAGTGCAGGGAAAGCCGCAATACTGCCCGCTCAATGAAATAAACCACTTAATAAATAGGGGAGGGAAAACCCCTCATTTTTTTAAAAATCTAATCGAAAGTATTGGTAAATAGTATTTTCCACATTATCTTCGTTTTGGTTTTTCATAGGATATTGGATTTTAAAGCGGGACTAGATTTCTATCTTGGTCCCTTTTTTTATGTACTCACTTCTCGTTTTAAATCAATTAATCCGTCCTGAGTAATTTTTACAATATGTTCCTGCTGTAAAAAATGTAAAACCTTTTTAATATGGCTTTGTTTGAATGGCTGCAATTTTATTTTCAACTCGTCGAAACTTAAAGGTGCATTCAATAAAGAATTTTTAATACCCGTCATAATCTTTTCAAATTCTTCTTTGCTGACAGAAATGTTTTTCTCCGTTAAACAATTGTCGCAAATACCACATTGGTTTACCGAAAAATCGTTGAAATAATTAGCTATGGTAATGCTTCTGCAGCGAGGTTCTTTAATGTATGAGATCATGGCATTCAAACGCTGCTCATATGCATTCTTTCTTTTTTGAAGATTCTTTTGATTGATGGCAAGATCCGCGGTAGCTACACGGTTTCTCAGAAAAGTAATTTGTGGCTTTTCTTTTTGAGGTGTGTAATCAATAATGCCTATTTTTTGTAAATCGTATAATTCAGCAATCACTTTTTCCTTTGGCATAGCAATAAACCGTGCAAGATTAAACTCATTAATTAATGCAGGATAATCAAATATTCCATTATATGACCGGAGCAATCCTTTTATCACGGGTTCATATTGCGGATAATTTCTTTCAAAAATATCCAACTCGTTTTTATCTGTTGTAAAGACTACGGTGGATGGCATAAAGAACTGTTCGCTATAACTTGAAATTTCTTCCTGCTCCAGAATTTTTAAAACATTATTTACAAGAACTGAGTGTAGCTTAAATTTTTTTGTAAAGTCTGATATTTCAAAATCGAATGATACATCTTCGCCATTACCGGCAGCTAACTGAAAATAGTTAACCAATGCAGCATACACTTGTTTGATGATTGCTGTTTCCGGGTATTTTAAAATAGTTTGACTTTTCAGATCAAGCAATTCCTGTTCATTATATAATAAAACGGAATAGGCTTTTTTCCCATCTCTTCCGGCACGGCCCGCCTCCTGGTAATAATTTTCCAATGCATCCGGTACATCATAATGCACTACCACTCTTACATCCGGTTTATCAATGCCCATGCCGAATGCATTGGTACACGCCATGATTCGTGTTTTACCGGTGAGCCATTCATCCTGTCGTGTATTTCTTAATTCGGTTGATAAACCTGCATGATAATGGCTTGCATTAATTCCATTTGCGTTCAGCAGTTCTTCTACTTCTTTTGTTCTTCTTCTCGTTTTGCAATACACAATGCCGCTGCCTGCAACTTTTTTTAAGATATCAATTAGTTTGTTTTGCTTTGATGGTGGATTAAACACACTGTATGAAAGATTATTTCTTTCAAAAGATTGCTGGAACCGCTGATGATTTTTTTTAAATAACAACTTATCACAAATATCGTTTTGTACTTCAAGCGTTGCAGATGCAGTAAGTGCCAGCACAGGTGCTTTTGGAATCAATTCGCGGAGTTGTGCTATACGCAGGTAAGGTGGCCTGAAATCGTAACCCCATTGTGAAATGCAATGCGCTTCATCTACGGCAATAAGATTTATTTCAATGGCAGGAAGATATTCGAGAAATAATGTTGTCTCCAGTCTTTCGGGCGATACGTATAGAAATTTAAAATTTCCGTGTACTGCATTCTCTAAAGTTTTTATTACCTCCGTACGATTCATTCCTGAATAAATGCAAAGTCCAGGAATTCCTTTTTGCCTTAAAGCGCTCACCTGGTCTTTCATTAATGCAATCAGCGGGCTTATCACCAGACAAAGCCCTTCATGCATCATTGCAGGCACCTGGAAGCAAATGGATTTGCCGCCACCGGTAGGCATTAGTGCAAGCGTATCGTGCCCATTAACAACAGACATGATGATATCTTGTTGCAAAGGCCTGAAAAAATTGTAGCCCCAATGTTTTTGCAAAATAGATAGTGGTGTGATCATAATTTCAAAATAAAAATACAGAAATCCCGAACGCTTATGCAGTGTTTAAAAAAATAGGTAGCGTATGAAATACTATTTTTACAAAAAGACCAGCATGGAATTTACTTTCAGCTTAGATAACATAAAAGATGCTGCGCGAAAATTTATTGATTTAATTAATCACCATAAAGTGATAACATTTAGCGGCGAGTTAGGTGCCGGTAAAACAACTTTCATAAGTACATTATGCAGAGTATTAGGCATACAGGAAGTGGCCAGCAGTCCAACGTTTGCACTGATACACGAATACACCGGAAGAAATAAAAGTATCATTTATCATATAGATTTATACAGGATTCAAAATATGCAGGAAGCTATAGATGCGGGTATTGAGGACTGCATAAGAAGCAATAATCTGTGTTTTGTAGAGTGGCCTGAAAGAGCCTCCGACTTATTTCCTGATGAAACTGTAAGGGGGACATTAATTATTATTTCAGACCGGGAAAGAAAATTGATTGTAGAACTTCCCCAATAAAAAATTAAATTTATATTCATTTTAATTAAAAGAACACGATGGCTTCATCAAAACCGTTTGTATCCCCCTCATTTCGCTACGAACCGCTCGAAGAAAAATTAGATGTGAAACCAAGAGGTGCCAAGCTATTTATTGGCATTCCGAAAGAAACATCTTTTCAGGAAAACCGGATTGCGCTTACGCCGGAAGCAGTGAATATATTGGTGCAGGATGGCCATAGTGTGGTGATGGAAAGTAAGGCGGGAGAAGGCGCCAGCTATACCGATACTGATTATAGCGAAGCAGGTGCTGCTATTGTTCATAGCAAAAAAGAAGTTTTTCAAAGTGATATTTTAGTAAAGAGTGCACCCGTTGCAGAAGATGAACTTGATCTGCTTAAGCTTAATCAGTTTATCATTTCGCCCATCCATCTTCCGGTAATGAAACAACACATTCTGGAAAAGATGATGAGTAAAAAAATTACTGCATTAAGTTTTGAAAATTTTAAAGATGACAGTGGGCACAATCCCATCGTTCGCAGCATGAGCGAAATTGCAGGAAGCGCGGTAATGCTTATTGCGGGGCAATACCTGAGCAATGCCAACAATGGCAAAGGTGTTCTTGTTGGTGGTATTTCGGGCATACCTCCTACCAAAGTAATTATAATTGGTGCGGGGATAGTGGGCGAAAATGCTGCACGGGCTTCACTGGCCATGGGAGCCAGCGTGAAAGTGTTTGATAATAGCATTTACCGCCTAAAGCGATTGCAAAATAATATTGGGTTTCGTATATACACCTCCGTTATAGAACCCGGCATTCTTGGAAAGCAGCTTAAAACCTGCGATGTAGCAGTGGGTGCTTTATCTTCTTATGGAGGCAGAACACCATTGGTGGTAACCGAAGAAATGGTAAGTCGTATGCGCCCCGGAAGTGTGATTGTAGATGTATGTATTGATCACGGCGGATGTTTTGAAACTTCGTCTGTCACCTCGCATAAAGAACCCGTTTTCAGAAAATATGATGTAATCCATTATTGTGTTCCGAATATACCCAGCGGATTTGCGCGAACTGCCTCACAAGCCATCAGCAATGTATTGATCACCTTATTGCTCGAAATGGCCGATGAAGGTGGCTTTGAAAACCTGGTTTGGTATAAAATAAATATCAGGAGCGGCATTTACATGTTTAAAGGAGCGCTTACTAATTTTCACCTGAGTGAACGGTTTGATATAAAATTTACTGATTTGAATTTGCTGATCGCCAGCAGCCGGTAATCATTTATATTTCACCAGGTCAATAATTTCTTCACAAAAATTATATTCCGTTTTATCATTGCTGCTGATGATGGTTAAACGATTGGAACAATAGTCGCGAATTAAAGAATGATATAAACTGATTCCTTCTTCATCAAGATTAGTAGCAGGCTCATCCAGCAGCACCACAGGCACATTGCTGAAAATGGCTTGGGCCAGCTTTACCCGTTGTTTCATTCCACTGCTGAAGAAACGAAGTTGTTTGTGCATGGATTCTACAAGACCGATTATTGAAATAATATCTAATGAAGTTTTTGCATTCATCCATCCTTTCATACTTTGATGAAATGAAAAAAATTCTTTCAAAGTCATTTCTTCAATTAATTCTAAATAGGGTGCTGCAATAGAAATATATTCAAAAATATTTTCAGGAACGATAGTTTTATCATCGCTTGTATAAATGATATTGCCTTCGTTATGCACCGTGGCGCCGCCAATAATTTGTAATAAGGTAGATTTGCCCGAACCGTTAGGCCCGGTGATTGCATAATGTTTAGATGAAATAAATTGAAAATTTATATTCCGGAATATCCAGGTTTTATTAAATCGTTTACCCAGCCCCGTTAGTTCAATTTTCATCATTCACATCTTTGGCGGCTAATTTTACAATACCCCTTTTACTTTCTTTAATGAATTTGATGATCTCTTCTTTTTCAGGAGCATTCGGAATTTCTTTTTCTATCGTGTCCAAAGCTTGTGTAATATTTAATCCCCGCATATAAATGTGGCGATATATTTCCAGGATACTATTTATTTTTTCTGAGGAGAAACCCCTTCTTTGCAAACCCACAGAGTTTACGCCAACATAACTTAATGGTGCCCTGCCAGCCTTAATGAATGGAGGAACATCTTTCACAATTTCGCTGCTGCCGGCAATGTAACAATGTGCGCCAATTTTTGAAAACTGGATGGCTGCTGCCATACCGCCTATTATTGCATAGTCTCCTATTTCTACATGTCCTGCAAGCTGCACCGCATTGGCGATAATTACATGATTGCCGATAATACAATCATGCGCTACATGAGAATAGGCCATCAGCAAACAATGATCGCCCACTACGGTTTTCCATTTATCTTTTGTGCCACGATTTACCGTAACACATTCGCGAATGGTGGTATAGTTGCCAATCTCTACAAATGTTTCTTCGCCATTAAATTTTAAATCCTGCGGAATTGCGCCCACCACGGCATTAGGAAAAATGTTGCATCCCTTTCCGATGGTGGTGTTTTTTAAAATGACCGCGTGCGCCATGATGTGTGTACCATCTCCTATTTGCACTTCTTCATCAATATACACGAACGGCTCTATTTTCACATCTTTCCCAATGCGGGCCGACGGATGAATTTGAGCAAGAGAATGGATCATATAATCACGCTTTTGGTCTTTTTACAATTTGGGCAATCAGGATAGCTTCGGTCACTACTTTATCGCCTACATACACGGTACCTCTCATTTCGCAAATACCTCTTCTGATTGGATGAAGTAATTCCATTTTTAAAATGAGTGTATCACCGGGCACTACTTTTTGTTTGAATTTACAATTTTCAATCTTCAAAAAATAAGTGTCATATTTATCTTCTGTATTTCTTGGTATAGCAATAAAACCCCCTGCCTGTGCCAAAGCCTCTGCTAATAGCACTCCCGGCATTACTGAATTGCCCGGAAAGTGGCCCTGAAAAAATGGTTCATTGTAAGTAACATTTTTTATCGCTACCACATGGGTATCCGTCAGCTCAATAATTTTATCCACCATTAAAAATGGATAACGATGCGGAAGTGTTTTTTCAATTTCCTGTATATCCAGCAGCGGTGGCACATTTGGGTCGTAGTAAGGAATGTCCTGCCGGTGCTTGTATTTTTTTATATGTTCTTTTATTTTTTTTGCAAACTTAATATTGGATGAATGACCCGGCCTGTTGGCGATGATATGCGCTTTAAATGGATAACCCACCAGTGCCAGATCGCCTACTACATCTAATAGTTTATGGCGGGCCGGTTCATTGGGAAAGCGAAGAGTAAGATTATTAAGAATACCCGCATCGCTTACATGCACATCTTTTTTATTAAATATTTTTGAAATCCTTTCTACCTGGTCTGCAGTTACTGGTTTATCTACAACCACAATAGCATTATTAATATCTCCGCCTTTTATCAGGTGATTGGCAATGAGTAATTCAAGTTCATGAAAAAAGCAAAAGGTGCGGCTTGGAGCAATTTGAGTTTTAAAGTCTTCTAATTTTCGAAGATCTGCGTGTTGTGTTCCTAACACCGGGGAATTAAAGTCAATCAGGGTATTGATGCGATAATCATTATAAGGAAGCGCTACCATCTCTACCTTTTTTTCATCATCCACAAAACTGATGTTGTGCTGAATGTTATAATATATTTTGGGTGCATCCTGTTTTTGAATACCCGCTTTACTAAGATGTTCAATAAACTGCTGAGAGCTTCCGTCAAGTATGGGCACCTCTTCACCATCTATTTCTATCAACGCATTATCTATAAGCATTCCATTCAGTGCGGCCATCAGGTGTTCTATAGTGCCTACCTTGGCTCCACTTGCTTCTATGGTAGTGCTCCTGTTGGTTTCAATTACATTATCTACATCTGCTTTTACTATGGGCTTGCCGGGCATATCTACCCGCTGAAAATTAATTCCGGCATTTGGCTCTGCCGGCTTTATATGCATAGTAACGAAATAGCCTGTGTGTATGCCGGCGCCAGAGATACTTACTTCTTCTTTTATTGTATGTTGAAAGTGATCTTCTTTAGCATTTTGTTGCTCCATAGGCACGAAAGTATGAAAACTATTTCTTCAAAAATTGTGCAGGTAAACTGAAATGCTGAAATTTCTTTTTCAATGAAAAAAATTATTCGGGAACTTTTTCATTCACTTTTTCATTCATCAGCCGCTCTACCAATTGTTCTAATTCTTTAATACGCTTCTCCAATTCGGGAAGGTTTCTGTTTAATGCCTGGCTGCGTAATGCGAGAGAGTAATCAAATGCGGGTGTGCCTGTAACGGCAGTATTCGGTGTTTTTATTGATTTGGTTACACCGCTTTGTGCATTTATTTTACTTCCATCGGAAATTTGCAAATGTCCTACAATGCCTGCCTGCCCCCCAATCATCACATTGCTGCCCACTTTTGTGCTGCCACTTATACCAGCCTGTGCAGCTATAACGGTGTTATTGCCTACTTCTACATTGTGTGCTATCTGTATCAGGTTATCCAGTTTAGCACCTGATTTTATTAATGTTGATCCTATTGTAGCCCGGTCTATGGTAGCATTTGCGCCTATTTCCACATTATCTTCAATTACTACGTTGCCAATTTGCGGAATCTTTTTAAAGCTGCCATCGGGCTGCGGTGCAAAGCCAAATCCATCGCTGCCGATAACTGCTCCCGCGTGGATGGTTACGTTTTTTCCTACTACACAATCATGATAAATTTTTACTCCGGGAAATATAATGGTATCATCGTTGACGCAGGCATTGTCGCCAATGAATACCTGCGGAAAAAGTTTTACGTTACTTCCAATTTTTACATTGGTGCCGATATATGTGAATGCACCAACAAAAACATCTTTCCCCAGCGTAGCAGAATCTGCAATGCAGGCTGGTTGCTGAATTCCGGAGAGACTTGCAGTTGCGATTTTTTCATACGTGCTTAATATAACTGCAAATGCTGAGTAAGCATCAGGAACGCGAATGATGGTTGCTTCAATTTTTTCTGTTAGCTCCAGCGATGAATTGATAATAATTACGGATGCTCTGGTAGAATACAGGAACTCTTCATACTTAGGATTTGCTAAAAATGAAAGCTGGCCTGGCATTGCTTCCTCTATTTTTCCAAACGAAGACACCGCCACTTCCGGGTCTCCTTCAATCACTCCGTTTATAAGAGTAGCTATTTGCCTTGCGGTAAAATCCATTTTTTAAATTAATATATAAATATAAAGACGATGTATCTATTCAAAAGTTAAACTATTTCAAACCCTCCTTTGGAAAACAAATGTAAAATTTTTTTGCTGCGCCAAATAATGTTTGATTGATAAGTGCATTGTTCACTTCAGAAATATCAGAAACCGTACCATCCTTGTATAAAATTTTTATTCGCTCATCATCCTTGCTGTAGGTTTCATTAGTTATTTCGCCACTAAACACAAGGTAAGATGCTCCGGCATCATTAATACTAAAAATTTTTTTCACCTCTTGCATTTTAGTTTCAACCATTTCATTATTAAATGCAGTGCCACTAAATTTTATTTTAAGCAGTCTTCGGTTGATGATGCCGCTGCAGAGATACGAAAGTATAGTATCCGGATGCGATGCCCACATTTTTATAGAGAATAGCACATCATAGTCATCTATTTTGCAAAAGTTATCTAAGTGTTGTTCAATTTTTTTATCATCAAATTTAGTATTCAAAAAAATATTCAATGCCGCTGAAGCGCTCGCAGCCTGTATTTCACGCGCACGCCTGATAATATTTACCAGCATCTTTTCGGCGCATAATGCCGTTTTATGAAGATATACCTGCCAGTACATGAGTCTGCGGGCTACCAAAAATTTTTCAATAGAATAAATTCCTTTTTCTTCCACCATCAGTTCCTCATGGTGCACGGTCAGCATTTTTATAATCCGGTCATATCCTATCACTCCTTCGCTTACGCCGGTAAAGAAACTATCCCTGTTCAGGTAATCCATTCTATCTACATCTAATTGTCCGCTTACTAACTGGTGAAGAAATTTTTTTGGATAGGTATCTATAAAAATTTCAATAGCCATTTTTAATGCACCGTTAAACTCTTTGTTAAGTTTTTGCATGAGCAATATGGATAACTTTTCATGATGAATATCCTGTACTAACACATTTTCCAGTGCATGAGAGTAAGGCCCATGGCCCATATCGTGAAGCAATATGGCAATTTTTGCAGCTTGCTCTTCGTCTTTACTTATGTCAATATTTTTTTCTTTTAATATATTCAATGCATCGCACATTAAATGATAAGCACCCAGTGAATGATGCAATCTTGTATGCACCGCACCGGGATATACCAGAAGCGCCATTGCCATTTGATGTATTCTTCGCATCCTTTGATAATAAGGATGCGATATAATTGCATAAATAAGTTCATCGTTTATGGTAATAAAACCATATACGGGATCATTGATTATTTTTCTGAAAGACATTCGATGTTAAAAATGTTAAAATGCCTGCGAAGCCATGCAAAGGTAGTTTTTGGCACGGGAATAAGTTACATTTGTAACACTGCGTATTTAATAAATAAGAGAACGATTTTTTTAAAATACTTTACCCCGCAGAAAAAATTTTAACCAATGAGCGTAGCAAAAATTTTGTGGATAGACGATGAGATGGAAAGCCTGAAATCTCAAATAATGTTTTTGGAAAATAAAGGGTATGAAATAAAACCATTGAGTAACGGGTACGATGCGGTTGATTTTGTAAAAGACAATTTTGTAGATGTAGTATTGCTCGACGAAAGCATGCCCGGCATAACCGGATTGGAAACGCTGCAAAAAATTAAAGAAGTAAACAGGCAGGTGCCCATAGTTTTAATTACTAAAAATGAAACGGAAAACCTGATGAATGAAGCCATCGGCGCACAGATAACCGATTACCTGATAAAGCCGGTAAACCCAAACCAGGTGTGGCTTTCATTAAAAAAAATTATTGATAACAGGAGATTAGTGGCAGAGAAAACTACCTCAGCATATCAGCAGCAATTCCGCAATTTGTTTATGGCTTTGAATAACAGCCCCGATCATACCGAATGGATGGAGATTTATAAAAAACTGGTGTATTGGGAACTGGAAATGAAAAAAAGCGACAGCCCCGAAATGCAGGAAGTGCTGCAGTCGCAAAAAAATGAGGCGAACACAGAATTTTTTAAATTCATTTCAAAACATTATTCCGATTGGATAAACAATCCTGCTGCCAAAGCACCCATCATGAGCCATAACCTGATGAAGTTTAAAATATTTCCTCATGTAGATAAAGAGATACCAACCATTTTTTTGCTGATAGATAATTTACGGTTTGATCAATGGAAAGCCATTCAACCCATCTTTACTGAAAATTTCCGCATACATGAAGAAGATACTTTTTATGCTATTTTGCCCACGGCCACGCAATACAGCCGCAATGCGATCTTTGCGGGATTGCTGCCCATAGAAATTGAAAAACAATTTCCGGCAGACTGGAAAAATGATGATGAAGAAGGCGGTAAAAATTTATATGAAGAAAAATTTTTCCAGGCACAATTGAAAAAATTGCGAAAGGATACGGTAAAATATTCTTATACAAAAATTACCAATCACCAGGATGCACAAAAACTGGTGGACAATATTCATAATGTGCTTAGTAACGACCTCAGCATTATCGTGTACAACTTTGTGGATATGCTGAGCCACGCACGAACCGAAATGGAAGTATTAAAAGAGTTGGCTGCAGATGAAGTAAGCTATAGGAGCCTTACTACATCCTGGTTTGAACATTCGCCCCTGCACCAGGCATTGAAGAGAGTGGCCGATAAAAAATTTAATTTAATTCTTGCCACCGATCATGGAAGCGTTCGGGTAAACACTCCTCAAAAAGTGGTTGGCGACAAACAAACCACAGCCAATCTCCGTTACAAGCATGGCCGCAATTTGAATTATGATCCCAAAGAAGTGTTGGCCTTCCGCGATCCGCGCCAGGCAGGGCTTCCGGTTCCTACGGTCAATTCATCATTCATTTTTGCAAAGGAAGACGGGTACCTGTGTTACCCGAACAACTATAATCATTTTGCTAATTATTACCGCAATACATTTCAGCATGGCGGCATAAGTATGGAGGAGATGATTATTCCGGTGGTGCGCATGACTACCAAAAATGTCTGAACCGGGATTTAATTAAGCAAAAAGGAAAAATTGAACTAAGTTTTGTGCCATTTTACCTTTGAGTTTTTACTTCTTACTTTTGCATTTTTAAAAACTTATGAAGTATAATCAAACTACTTTAAAAAAGCTGGAGAACATTTTAGAAGAAGGCGGGTATATACTGCGGTACGAACGCGGTTCTTTTCAAAGTGGTTATTGCATTTTGGAAAATAAAAAAGTGGTGGTGCTCAATAAATTTTTAAATCCCGAAGGAAGAATCAATACCCTGATAGATTTAATTCCATCTGTAAATATCAATTACGATTTACTTACCCTCGAATCGCAAAAGATGTATGATGAAGTGGTAGCTTCAGGTGTAGATAAATAATTTAAAACCTTTATTCATTTTCACAATCTTCTTTAGCTTTGGCTAAGTGAATTATCCATCCATTAAAGTTACCTTTCTCGGAAGCGGTACCAGTAGCGGAGTTCCGATGATAGCCTGCAGTTGCCATGTATGCACATCGCCCGATGAAAAAGACAAACGCCTCCGCAGCAGCATCCTGGTGCAAAGCGACACCACCACCATTGTGGTGGATACTACGCCTGATTTTCGCACACAAATGCTTAGGGAAAATGTAAAGAAATTAGATGCAGTAATTTTTACTCATCCTCATAAAGATCATATTGCCGGGCTGGATGATGTACGGGCTTTTAATTTCTTTCAGCAAAAACCAATGGAAGTTTATGCCAATGCACTTACCATTGATGCATTGAAAAGAGAATTTGTTTATGCATTTTCAGAAAAAAAATATCCGGGTATTCCGGAAATTAATTTGCACCACATCACCAATGAAAATTTTACGATAGGTGATATTATGGTGATGCCTGTAACGGTGTATCATTTAAGAATGCCGGTGCTGGGTTTCAGGTTTGGGAAATTTACCTACATCACCGATGCCAACCACATAGATGACGAAGAAAAGAAAAAAATTATCGGTAGCGATACGCTGGTGCTAAATGCACTAAGAAAGCAACCACATATATCCCATTATAATTTGCAAGGAGCTATTGCACTCGCAGAAGAATTAAAAATTCCACAGGTTTATTTTACCCATATCAGCCACCAGCTTGGCAGGCATGCGGAGGTGTCTGCAGAGTTGAAACCCGGGATGCACCTGGCTTATGACGGGCTGGCGCTTGAATTCTGAGAAATTTTTTTTATTTTTCTTTTAAAAAACCACATGAGCTGGCGCGGATTTTTGAATGATTTTTTTTCTTATTCAAAGAAAGAGCGAACAGGGATCTTCATTATCATCGCTATAGTTTTTATTATTATCATTTCACCAAACTTTTTTCAATACATATTCAAAAAGGAGAAACTTAATACAGATGATTTTAAAAAAGATATTGCATCGTTATCCGTCAAAGCAGATACCAGCGAAAGAAATTATTACCAGAATGATAAAAAAGAAAATGCAAATAATAATTTTTCAAATACACATGAAGCTGTTCCATCCGAACTCTTTTATTTTGATCCTAACACGGCTACTTATGATGAATGGGAAAGACTGGGCATAAAAGATAAAACTATTCATACCATACAACATTATATATCTAAAGGCGGCAAATTTTACAAACCTGATGATATACGCAAAATTTGGGGAATGTCGCCAACAGATGCGCAACGCTTAATTCCATATATTGATATTAAAAATAAAAACACAGATTATACGGCAACGTTGTTAGAAAAGAAAAACGTTACTCCACCGGCATTTGCATCCAAAGCAAAAGTCAATACTGTAATTAATATCAACACTGCGGATACATCAGTGCTGAAAAGTTTGCCGGGCATTGGGAGCAGGCTCTCAGCAAGGATTGTAGCCTTTCGGGATAAGTTAGGCGGGTTCTATTCCATAGACCAGGTAAGCGAAACGTATATGCTACCTGATTCTACATTTCAGAAAATAAAACCAATGCTTACCATTGGCAACACTGCCGTAAAACAGATCAATATAAATATCGCTACGATAGATGAAATGAAATCGCATCCTTATCTCCGCTACAATCTTGCCAATGCCATTTTTCAATATCGCCGGCAACATGGGAATTATAATACCGTGGAAGATGTTAAAAAAATAATGCTGATAACGGATGATGTTTATAAAAAAGTTCTTCCTTATCTCACCGTTCAGTAATCATGCTTCCTCTTAAAAAACTAACAGTTGTTAGTATTTATTTATCTTGCAGCGGTTAAAAAAGAATTATGGATTTTCAATACGATGAGATTACCAGGCAGGTGGCAGAAACTGCAAGAAATTTTGCACAGCAATACATCAAACCATATATGATGCAATGGGACGAAAGCCAGGAGTTCCCGGTAAACGTGTTGAAAGAATTGGGAAAGCTTGGTATGATGGGTGTATTGGTTCCTGAAGAATATGGCGGCGCGGGATTAGGTTATCCGGAATACAGTGTGGTGATACAGGAGATTGCTAAAGTTTGCGGATCAATTGGCTTATCAGTGGCCGCTCATAATTCTCTTTGCACCGGGCATATTCTTGCATTTGGAAACGAAGAGCAGAAAAAAGAATATTTGCCAAAACTGGCTGCTGGCGAGCATATCGGTGCATGGGGTTTAACAGAAGCTGACACAGGAAGCGATGCGGGTAACATGAAATGCATTGCCATAAAAGATGGTGATGACTGGATCATTAATGGAACAAAGACATGGATTACGCATGGTAAAAGCAGCGATGTGGCGGTGGTAATTTGCCGGACAGGTGAACCACACACAAGAGATAATTCAACTTCGTTTATAGTTCCCCGTTATACTAAAGGATTTACTGCAGGTAAAAAAGAAAACAAATTAGGCATGCGTGCCAGCGAAACGGCAGAAATGATTTTTACCGATTGCCGTGTTCCCGATACTGCGCGCATGGGCAATGTGGGCGATGGTTTTCGCCAGGCAATGAAGGTGCTCGATGGGGGAAGAATTTCTATTGCATCGCTTGCATTGGGCATTGCAAAAGGCGCTTATGAAGCATCAGTTCAATATTCAAAAGAACGCCAGCAGTTCGGAAAACCAATTTCAGAATTTCAGGCAATAGCATTTAAATTAGCTGATATGGCTACTGAAATATCCGCAGCAGAATTATTGGTAAACCATGCATGTTATTTAAAAGCGCGTGGAGAAAATGTTACGAAAGAAGCAGCAATGGCAAAATATTATGCCAGCGAAATTGCAGTGAAAGTAGCAACAGATGCAGTGCAGATATTTGGCGGCTATGGTTACACAAAAGATTTCCCGGTAGAAAAATTTTATCGTGATAGTAAACTATGCACCATCGGGGAAGGCACCAGCGAGATACAAAAAATTGTAATTGCCCGGGAAACCCTGAAATGATACTTATAAAAAACCGCGCCGGCGCTTGCCGGCAGCGGTTCTATTTTTGACTATAACCCCAAGTAACTCCCTATATTAAATTGATTGATGCAACAGGTACAATAAGACGCCTTGCTTTAATAAGAGTTTAATCAGTGTTAAAAAAAATTTTTGTATTACCAGTGATATGAATTTCCGGTAATCTTTGCATCATAAGTTTGGTAAGTTTTTGCTTCGTATATGAATAAGGAATATTTACTGTTTTTTGGGATGCTAATTGTTGACTAATTTTTAAAACTACTTTAATGAATACCAAAAACTTTTTTTCAACTCTTATTTTGATGGCGATGATGTTTTGCCTCAATGATGCAAATGCACAACAAAGGCAGAATGATTATGCGGCACAATGGGAAAAGATTGATGCATTCGTTTCAAAAGGACTTACAAAATCCGCATTGGCAGAAGTGAATAAAATTTATGCATCTGCAAAAAAGGCAAATAATGATGCGCAAATCATAAAATCATTGTTGTATCAAATGACCTTAACGCAAAATATAGAAGAAGATGCTGCGGAAAAAAATATTCAGAAGTTTGAAAGCGAAATAACAACGGCTAAAGAACCGGCAAAATCAATACTCGAAAGCACAACCGCGCAACTCTATTGGAATTATTTTCAGCAAAACAGGTACAAACTTTATAACCGGACGAATACGGTAAATTTTGATAAGAAAGATATTGCCACATGGACAGCAACTGACCTGAATAAAAAAACCGGCGAACTCTATCTCGCTTCATTATCACAAAAAAAATTATTGCAGCAAACAAAGCTGGAACCGTTTGATGCAATCATTCTGAAAGGCAATGTGCGATACCTGCGGCCAACGCTGTATGATCTGCTTGCGCATCGTGCATTAGAATATTTTGAAACCGATGAACCGGATCTTATTAAACCTGCCTATGCATTTGAGATTAACGATGCAGATGCTTTTGCCCCGGTTGAAAAATTTATGCAACATCATTTTGCTACTAAAGATTCTGCTTCTCTGCATCACAAAGCACTGTTGATTTTCCGGGAATTGCTTACATTTCATTTATACGATGCCAGGCCTGATGCCTTGATTGATGTGGATTTGGAGCGAATCAACTTTGTACATCAATATGGAGTGATGAGCAATAAGGATTCACTTTACATCCATGCGATGAATGATGTTGCAAAAAAGTTTACGGATAATCCTGCATCTGCACAGGCTGCATTTTTTGCAGCGCAACAGGTATATAACAATGCAACGCAAAATGCTTACAACAAAACTAACGGTGATGCCTATACGATAAAAGTATTAAAAGAATTACTGGATAAAATAGTTCAGCGATTTCCGGAAAGCGAAGGCGGCATTAATGCAAAAAATCTTTTATTGCAAATTCTTCATCCATCCATAAATCTTACTGCGGAAAAAGTAAATGTTCCCGGCCTGCCATTCAGAACACTGGTGAATTATAAAAATATTGCTGCTGTTCATTTCAGGATTATCAAACTTTCTCCCGAATTGAAAAAGATGCTTACTACTTATAACAATGATAAACTTTTCAAACAACTAACCACAGTAAAAAATATCCGTGAGTGGATACAACCGCTTCCGCTAACGGATGACTACCTCCAACATTCAGCAGAAGTGAAAGTAGATGCACTTCCTGTTGGCGAATATGCTTTAGTCGGCAGTGCTGCAGCAAATTTCAACCTGGATAAAAATCCATTGGCTGCAGTGTATTTCTATGTTTCCAACATTAGTTTTATCAATAGCAGCAATGAATATTTTGTATTGGATAGAACAACTGGTCAGCCATTGGAAGGTGCAAACGTGCAGGTATATGCTCAAACGTATGATTATAAAAAGCAGGCGAATGTTTTAACATTATTGCAAAACGCCACAGCCGATGAACATGGTTATTTTAAATTGAATGATTCAAAAAACAACGAGCAAGGAAACGTTCGCCTCAATATTTCTTACCAGGATGACAGGTTGTTTTTAGATGATGTACAGTATTCGTACAATTATTATAGCAACAGCAGCGAAGAGGAT
>Ga0079221_10000050_pt1 | contig 24035 bp, 19 predicted proteins | sample GAAS200_FD_75069 | JGI IMG/M metagenome (GOLD analysis project Ga0079221, IMG submission 75069) | Agricultural soil microbial communities from Georgia to study Nitrogen management - GA AS200 | ecosystem: Environmental > Terrestrial > Soil > Agricultural land | place: USA: Georgia | collected... | reverse complement strand
TTCGCGCCCACGGTGAACGCGCTCCACGCTCTCGCCTTTTCGCCGGACTCGGTCACGATCACCCACGGCCAGTCGGTGTGCTGGCAGAACGTCCAGACCATCGCGCATACGGTGCAGTCGGATACCGGGTCGGCGCTCTCGCACCCGCTGTCCCCCGGGGTGATCTATCAGCACACCTTCGCGGCGGCGGGGCGCTTCCCGTACCACTGCGCCATTCACGGAACCGGGATGCACGGCGTGGTGATCGTCAACTAGGCCCGCTCGACCCTCGACGCTCCCGGCGCGCGGCTCGCGCCGGGAGTTTCTTTTCGCTTAGCTTTGGGTATGAGCGACGCCCCCGACACGCTGGAAGCCTTCCGCCACTTCCGCGAGAAGATGAACGCCGCGATCCTCGCGGCGGACCACACCACCGTCAACCGCTTTTTCGCGCTGGACACCCGCGCCTACGAAAAGGGCGCGCTGCCGGTGAAGACCAAGGAGCTGCTGGGGCTCGTGGCTTCGATGGTGCTCCGCTGTGACGACTGCATCACCTACCACGTGGTGCGCTGCCGCGAGGAAGGCGTCAGCGACGCCGAGTTCTTCGACGCGTTCGCGGTGGCGCTGGTGGTCGGCGGATCGATCGTGGTCCCGCACCTCCGGCGCGCCGTGGCCCGGCTCGAGGAGCTTCCCGCGCGGTGAATCTCTGGCGCCAGGCGCTCGAGCTCGCGAGGGGGGAGGGCGGCGCCCTCGCCACCATCGCCCGCGCCACGGGGTCCACCCCCGTCCCCGCGGGCGCGAAGATGCTGGTGGGACCCTCGGGCCGGATCGCCGGGACCGTGGGCGGGGGGTGCGTGGAGGCGGAGGTGATCGACGGCGCCCTCGCCGCGGCGTCCTCCGGCGCGCCCATCTTCCAGGCCCACCACCTGAACGCCGATCTCGCGGGCGACCTGGGACTCTCCTGCGGCGGCTCGGTCGAGATTTTCGTCGAGCCTTTGGTCCGCCACCCGGCGTATCTCGCGGCCCTGGCGCAGGCGGCGGAGGCCGTGGCCGGCGTGGTCACCACGGCGACCGACTGGAGCGCGGGACCGGTGAAGGGCTTCGCGCCCCTCGCCCCCGGAGCGAGCGAGCTTCCGGCGGTGGAGCTCGACCCGGGCCGCCGCTTTCTCATCGAGCGCTTCGCCCTGCCGCCGCGGGTGATCGTGTTCGGGGCGGGCCACGTGGGGGCCGCGATCGCGCGTGCGGCACAGGCCGCGGGTTTCCGCGCGACGGTGGTGGACGACCGGGCCGAATTCGCCGACCCGGCGCGCTTCCCGGCGGACGTGACCGTGATGCAGTCGGACGTCGAGGGCGCGCTCGCCCGGGTGACGCTCGGCGCCGGGGACGCCGTCGTGATCGCCACCCGGGGCCACCGCGAGGACGCGACCATCCTCGCGCTCATCGCTCCGTCGGCCGCGGGCTACGTGGGTCTCCTGGGCAGTCGCCGGAAGAAAGCGGTGATCACGAAGGCCCTGACCAGCGCCGGCGTGAGCGCCGACGCGCTCGCGCGGGTGCGGGTGCCCGTGGGGCTGGACATCGGCGCCGTCACGCCGGAGGAAATCGCGGTGAGCGTGGCGGCGGAGCTGGTGAAGTGGAGGAGAGGGCCGGCGGGTCGCTGACGCTCAATGGTCCGCGTCGGTCCAGCGCTCCAGCATCAAGGCCAGCCGCCACAACGAATCCCGCGTCACTTTCGGCGCCACCAGCGTCACGTGCACCGGGCCCACGTCCCGCGAGGGCGCGGCGGTGTCCGCGACGGTCGCCTGCGGGGCGGCGGAGTCCTTCCGGCGCCCGGCCTGCGTCCGCATCGCCTCCCTGAGCATCGGCTGGCGCTCGTAGAGCCGGAGCACGGTGCTCGAGTCCAGCACCTGCTCGATCAGGATGGTGCCGTCGCCCAGCGCGCTCACCCGAATCCGCCGCACCGGGAGCCCGGGGATGGCGACCAGGTCCGCGCCCAGAATCCGGCGCGCGGAATCGGCGCTCACCGGCGCCCACGCCGGGGCCACCTGGGCCTGAGCGCGGGGCGTGAGGTCCGCGGTGACGCCGGCGCCGCTCGCGGCTTCGGGCGCGGCCGCCGCCCGGGGCTCCGGGGCCGCGGTCTTGAGCGTCGCCGCCGGGGGGCCGACCGAGTCGCGCTCCGCGTGGGCCACGTCCAGACGATCGGTCTCGCTCTGCCGCGCGCCGGGCGACTGTTGGGGCGCGGGCTTCGCCGCGGCCGGCGCGGGGAGCGTGGTCACCGCGACGTCGCTGGGGGACGGCTCCGCGAGCCGGGCCGGCGGCGCCGTCCCTCCCCCTCTGATCAGCCAGCCGAGTCCTACCGCGAGAGCGAGCGTCGCCGCCCACGCGACCGGCACGAAGTAGCGGGGGCGCCGGCGGGGCGGGAGCCCGGTTCGCGGCGCCGCGGTCTCGGGCGGCACGGCGAGACCGAGGAGGTCCGAGGCGCGGGCGCGCAGGGCGCGCTCTTCGTCGAGCCGGGCGCGGCAGATCTCGCAGCCGGCGAGGTGAGCGTCCGCCTCCCGCCGCTCGTCCGGCGGAAGCGCGCCGTCCAGATAGGCGTGCAGGACCCCTTCATCCACGTGCGACATTCGGTCCCTCACTTTCCGCGTCGTAGGCTTCCACCAGCCGCCGCCGGGCGCGCGCCAGCGTGGTGCCGATGGCGCCGCGGGCCAGCCCGGTGTGCGCGGCGATCTGATCGTAGGAGAGCCCCGCGTCCCAGAGCAGGAGCGCCTCCTTGTCCCGCGGCGAGAGCCGCTCCAGCGCGACCCGAACCCGCTCCCGCCGGGCGTCGGCCTCCATCGCGTCCTCCGCCGTTCCGTTCACCGCCGCGTTCGCCTGCGCCTCACTCTTGAGCAGCGTCAGGTGCCGCCGCTCCCGGATTTCCCGCCGCGCCTCGTCGCGCGCCAGGTTGGCGGCCACCACGAAGAGCCAGCCCTTGGGATCCTCGGGACGATGTTCCACTGCACGCGCGAAGGCCTCCTGCGCCAGGTCCGCCGCGCGCTCGGCGTCCCATACCTTGCGGTACAGGAAGCGCACCAGCGCTGGGAACGTGGTCTTGTAGACCTCGGCCAGATCGTCAGACATAAGTCGGAACGTGGAATGCGGAACGCGGAACTACAGCTTGGCGCACTCCGTGCATGGGGACGTCCTGGAGTTCCGCGTTCCCACTTCCGCGCTCCGCGTTGTTTCTCACCGAAACTCCTTCACGAGATCCGCCAACCGTCCTCCGTCGAGCGCGTCCAGGCCCCCCGCCACAATCTCCACGCTGACGCGCTTCCCGGCCACCAGGACCGCGGGCGCGAGCGCCGCGGGCTCCGCCAGCTCGGGGAGAGCGTGCAGGAGGTCGAAGTACGCCGCCGAGAAGGGCGCGACCTTCACCACCGCAGACGAATCGCGGTAAGCGAGGTCGGACCAGACGCTGTCCCGCAAGATGAACAGCCGTCCGCCCCGGCGCTCGGTGGCTGCGATCCCGGCGTGCCCCTGCAGTGCGTCTCCGTACCCCGCATCGGGGCTCGCGACCGAAGCCGTGGCGAGGTCTGCTTCCTTTCGGGACCGCGCGATGGCGCCGGCGCCGCTCTGCGCGCCGGGGGCGAGCTGCGCCTGCAGGGCCCGATCCTCGGCCCGGCGCACGGCGACCGGCTGCGGTTCCTGCACCAGATACGACGTGTACTCGGTCAGGATCCCGTACCGCAGGGCGAGGTGCTTGAGTTGTTCGGCGATCTCCGTGGTCGCGCCGTGGAGGCGGATCTCGCGCGAGAGCGCGCCCGCCTTGCGCGCGGCCCAGAGCTGGGCGATGTAGGACGCGCCGCTCGACGAATCGGCGGTGGCGGTGAAGCTCGCCGCCTGGCTTGCCCGGCGGCCGCGCACCGTCAGCGCCCACTTCCCGCTCCCCGCCCCCCGGACCCGTCCGAACACCACCATCTCCTCGCCGCCGAAGAGATCGGGCAGGGTTCCGGGCTGGAGGTCGTAGACCTCGGCCGAGCCCGCGTCCAGCGCGAGATCGGTGAGCACCGGCGTGGAGATCTTGGCGGTCAGCGCGCCGACGGCGCGCTCGATGTCGCCACCCGGCTCGATGTATTGCGTCGCGCCGTGGGCGCGCTCGGTGAGCCGGTCGAGGAGATAGGTGTTCACGTCATTCCCGATCCCGAAGGCGAAGACGCGGAACCCGCCGCGGGTCTGCTCGGCCTGGGTCACGATGCGTTCGGGATCGGTCTCGCCGGCGGTCGGGAGCCCGTCGGTGAGGAAGACCGCCACGCCCAGGGCCCCTTCCGCCGGAGGCTGTGCGAACGCCTCGGCCAGCGCGCCGGCGATGTTGGTGCCGCCGTCGGCCGCGAGAGACTGCGCCCAGGCGACGCCCTGCGCGATCGCGGCCGGGGTCGCGTCGGTCCAGGCCGGGGCGTAGCGGCGCACCTCGTTCGAGAACGCCACCAGCCGGAAGCGGTCGCCCTGACGCAGGCCCTGGAGGGTCTGCGTGAGCGCGCGCTTGGCCTGGTCGATCTTGTCGCCGGACATCGAGCCCGAGATGTCGAGCACCAGTGCGACGTCGCGCCGCAGCTGCGGGCCGTCCGCGCGCCCGGGCGAGAGCAGGAGCATGAAGTACGGATCTTCGCCCACGGCGCTGTAGGTCAGGAGCGAGGTGCCGACGAGGCCGCGCGCCAGCGGCAGGAAGATTTCGAGATCGCCGCGCCAGGTGGAGTCCGCCACGGCGACGTTGAGCCGGCCACCCTCGCGGGTGGCGGTCACGCGCTGGGTGGGGGAGTAGGGCTCCCCGAAGCGGTCCGCCGAGTCCACCGCGAGACGCAGCGTGAGAGGCGGGGCGGATCCGTTGGGATCGCCTGAGCCGGCGGTGAACCGGAAACGCCACGCGTCTCCCTCGCGGTCGAGAATCTCGGTGTAGCGGAGGGTGACGCGGCGGGTCTCGCCCGGCTGGATCGGGAAGACCCGGGCCCGCACCAGGCCGTGGCCCGCGAGCTCGATCAGCGCGGGATCGCGGCGCCGCCGCACGATTTCCTCGTAGATGGCGCGGGCCGCCGCCGCGTCCATCGTCTCGCCGGTCAGCTCCTGGTCGCCCTGCCAGAGCGAGAAGCCGCTGAAGACCGCTTCGCCCGGAAGTGGATAGAGGTAAGTCGCTTCCGCGAGCGGCATCGAAGAGGAATTGTGGAAGTAGTCCTCGACCGTCACGTGCGCGATGCGCCCCGTGACCTGGACGTCCACCGTGCTCTTTACCCGTTCGATCCGGCCCGACACGATGGGGCGACCGGGTTCGATCCACCCCTGCGCGCCCGCGGGGGCGGCGAGGGTGAGGAGAAAAGCGAGCGGCGCGAACAGTCTCGTCAGTCTCTGCATGGCGTGTACCCTGTGGGGGACGCCAGGAGAGACGCTTGAGGCGGGGAGAGTTGCACACGGCCGGGATTGGAGATACGGGATACGGGATCTGGTGCGGGACTCGTCCGGCGGGCACGAATCCCCTATCCCGAATCCCTCTTCCCGGCTTTCAGCCGACGGCGCACTGATTGGGCCCGAATTCGAGCAGCTCCGCGTCCTCCGGGGAGAGGGGCACGAGACCCAGGTTGGCGAGCTTGATGGCGCGGTAGGCGGGGGGCGGCGTCACCTGCCGGGCGGCGATCCAGGCGAGGAAGGTCGCTTCGTTCTCGATCCCCACCGGCTCGTTCTCCTTGCGAATCGCGTCGAATCGTCCGGCGACGGCGCGGTCGTCGCGGCGCTCGCTTTCGGTGGAGTAATGCGCGGGGAGCACCACCAGGTCTCCGGCCCAGCTCCCCCGCGCCCGCTCGAGACTCCGCCACAGCAGTTTCGCCCACGCCGCTCCCTGGCCTCCCAGGTCGGGCCGGCCGATCGAGCGCACGAAGATGAAATCGCCGGTGAGCGCGAGCGCGCCGTCCGCGAGGAGCGTGACGCTCCCCAGGGTGTGACCGGGGACGTGCTCCACCCGCAGCACCGCGCGGCCAAAGGCGATCCGGTCGCCGTCGCCGACGGTCCGGCACTCGAGACGGGCCGGGGTGTCGTCGTACGGAGAGCGCGTGTCGTCGGCGTGGAGGAAGTAGGGGATCCGGAGATCGCGGGCCAGCGTCACTGCGCCGCTCAGGTAGTCGGCGTGCGCGTGGGTGTCGATCACCGCCGCCGGCGTCGCGCCCGCGTCTTCCACGATCCGCCGGTAGCGCTCGGCGTGCCGCCCCGGATCCACGATGACCGCCTCTCCGTCGCTCACCAGCACGTAGGAGAGGCACCCCTTGCCGACGCGGTCCACCTGGATCACGCGGTCGATCGCGGGCGTGGGGGCGAGCTCCCGGGTGACGTAGACGCACTCCCAGGCCGCCATCCCGCCGTCCACCGAATACGCGTCCACGCCCTGGTGTCTGAGGAACGCGGCGGCGGTGCGGCTGGAGTTTCCGTGGCCGCAGATCACCGCGACCGGCCGGCGGGAGTCGAGCCGGAGGGGGTCGAGGGCGGGGAGGCGGAACAGCTCGGAGTTGGGCAGGGCGCGGAACTGGAGCGCCGCTCCCAGGGCCACGCGGCCGGCGGCGACCTTGTCCGGCGCGCGGACGTCGAGCAGCTGCACCGGCTCGCCCGCTTCCAGGCGGCGGGCGAGCTCGGCGGCGGCGATGGTGGGGAGGGTTTCGGCCATGGCGCCAACAAACTCGCCAGAGCCGGTGCGACGCGCAACCACCGGGTTCCGTTGCTCCCGCCGCGTGTCTATATTGCGGTCGTTCGAAATTCCTTTCGCAAACGAACCACCGGAGGATGGGCAATGCGGGTGACAGTGCTGAGCGCGCTGGCGGCGGCCTTGGCGGTCGCGTGCGGCGGTGAGAAGAAGGCGGCGGATCAGACGGCGGCACAGCCGGCTGCGGCGGCTCCCGCCGCGGCGACCACGGGCACCGTGGACACAATCCGCCTGACGGGCAACGGTTCGACCCAGGCCGCGTTTTCGCCGGCCGCGATCACCATCAAGGCGGGCGACGTGGTCCGCTTCATCAACGCGTCGGGCGGGCCGCACAACGTGGCGTTCTACGCGGACTCGATTCCCGGCGGCGCCGCCACGGTGCTGAACGCCGCGATGCCGAACCGGATGGACAATCTCTCGTCGCCGTTCCTCACCACGCCCAACCAGACCTACGACGTCTCGTTCGCGGGCGCGCCCAAGGGGACCTACAAGGGCTTCTGCACGCCCCACGTGGCCCTGGGCATGAAGATGACGATCACGGTTCAGTAACACTCGGGACGCAGCTCGAATTCCTCACGGCCCCGGCCCTCCTGGCGGGGCCGTTTGACTTCCGGGTGGGCGGGCCGGATGTTCCCGGCCCATGCCCACCCTCCTCGAGCGCCTGCGCGCCCTCCTCGCTCCCGACTACCGCGTCGATGAGCTGGTGGGGAGCGGCGGGATGGCCCACGTGTTCCGCGGGCGGGATCTCGCGCTCGATCACGCGGTGGCGTTCAAGGTGCTCCGTCCCGAGCTCTTCACCGAACAGATGGCCGCGGGCTTTCTCCAGGAAGCCCGCTACCTCGCCGATCTCCGCCATCCCAACATCGTCACCGTCCACGGGGTCGTGAATCGCGGCGGCCTGTCGCTGTACGTCATGGACTACCTCGAGGGTGTGACCCTGGAAGAACGGCTGTCCCGGGGGCCCCTCTCGCCGGCGGAGGCGCGGGACCTGGCGCGCGGCATCCTCGACGGCCTCGCGCAGGTGCACGCGCGGGGGGTGGTGCACCGCGACATCAAGCCCGGCAACATTCTCCTCACGCCCGCGGGCCCGGTCCTGACCGACTTCGGGATCGCCATCCCCCTCAAGCCCGACGGCTCGCCGGCCACCGAGCCGCCCCGGGGGGGCGGCACCAAGGGCTACGAATCACCGGAGCAGGCCGCCGGGCGCTGGCCCGCGATCGACCAGCGCACCGACGTGTACTCCATGGGCCTGGTGCTGTACGAAGCGTGGACCGGGCGCGCCTATCCCGCGATCATGCCGCCGGGCGCGGTGTCGTTCGCCGGGATTCCGGGGCCGGTGGCCGGCGTCCTCCGCCGCGCCCTGGCCATCGAACCCGAGCGGCGCTGGCGCGATGCGGCGGCGTTCGGACGGGCGCTGGCGGGCGCCGATCTCCGGCGCCGGCGCGTGCTGGCGGGCGCCGGATTCGTGGCCCTGGCCGCGGGCGCGGTGGCGCTGTGGCTCGCTTCGCGGCCGCCGCGCGCGCCGCTCGCCGACCTCGCCGTGCTGCCCTTCGCGGCGCCCCCGGGCGCCGATACCCTCGGCAACGATCTCGCGCGCGCCACCATTTACCCGTTCGAGTTTCTCCCCCCGACGGCCTTCCGGCTGGTGCCCCCGCAGCTCTCCTTCTCCTGGTGGGACTCGGTCCGCGCCGACCCGGCGGCGCTGGCGCGGGACGCGGGCCCGCGCCTCCACGCGAAGTACTGGGCGACGGGCGACGTGGTGATGCGAGGGGACAGTCTCACGGTGCGGGCCCGGGTGTTCGACGCGCGGGGCGTGGCGCAGAACGCGGCGCCCGTCTCCGGGTCGAGCCACGATCCCTGCGACCTCGGCTACCGGGTCGCCGTGGAGCTGGCGCGGATCGTCGCTCCGGGGCGCGCCTCCGACCTCCGCCCGGGCGGGTGCGCCGGCGCCGGCGAGCGCGCGATGGCCGAGCTGTTCCGGGGCGACGACGCGTTCGCGCACGAGGCCTGGGGGACGGCGGCCGATCACTATGCGCGCGCCCTCGCCATCGACTCATCGCTGGCCTACGCGCGGTGGAAGCTCGCGATCACGGAAGTCTGGCGCCGCGTGGTCGGCGCGGCGGCGGTCGATTTGCCCCGGCTGGCGCGCGATCACGCGGCGGAACTGTCGGACCTCGATCGTTCGCTTCTCGACGCGATGCTCGCGCCCGCCGGGTCGGCGCGCGCCGCGGCCTACTCCGAAGTCATCCGGCGCTATCCCCAGGACGCGATGGGCGCGATGCTCTACGGCTGGGAGCTGCTGCATCGCGGTGCCCTCGCGGGCGTGACACTGGACAGCGCGGCGGCGGTCCTCCGCCTCGCCACCGGGCGCAACTCGTTTCAGGGCGAGGCCTGGAGCGGGCTCGCCTGGGCGCGGATCCGGCTCGACCGGCCGGAGGCCGCGGACAGCGCCCTCCGGCGATTGGCGGGACTGGTGACGCTTCGCGGCCCCGACGCCGACGTGGATATCCAGCAGATGCTCGGTCTCGCGTTCGCCGCGCGCTTCGGCTCCGGCGGGGATTCGGGGGGCGGGATCCCCACCATCCCGCCCGACCCCAAGCTGCGCAGCGACCTGGGGCGCGCGGTGCGCTGGGGGCTCTCCTTCGAGCTGCCGCGGACCGAGGAGGCCCTGGGGGCGATGCTCGCGGGCGAGCGCGGCGCCCCGGCGGCGGAGCGCGCCAACGGGTACGCGGCCCAGACCGCGGCGCGCTTCGCGATGGGGCGCGGGGCGGCGGGAGTGGAGGCGCTCGATCGCGCGGCGCTGGCCTTCGGCACCGCGGAGGGACGATTCGCCGCGGCGGAATGGCGCGTCCTCCTCCCGGCGCTCGGCGATCCCGTGATTCCGCCGCCCGAGGTCGCCGCGGGCCGCAAGGCGCTGGAGCGGGCGTCGCGCGACCCCGCGTTCGCGGCGCGCGCCGCGTGGGCGCTCGCGATCGACGCCCGCGGCCGGCGCGACACCGCGGCGGCGCGCCGCTGGGAGCGCGGCGTGGCGGCCCTCGGGCCCGACACCGTCCCCGCCCGGCTCGGCACCCTCCTCGCCGCCTTCCACGCCGCCGCCGACGGCGATCTCCAGGCCGCGCTGGACTCGAGCGGCGGACTCCTGGTCTGGGATGAAAGCGCGCGCGGGGGAGACCCGTTCGCCCGCGCGGCGCTCCATCTCGCCCGCGGTGACTGGTTCCTCCGGCTCAACCGGCCCGAGGACGCGGACAGCTCCTGGCGCTGGTACGAGAACGCGGACGTGAACGGATGGCCGGACGGCCCGCTGCAGGCGGCCGAAGTGGACTGGGTGCTGGGGCCCTACGCCCGGCTCCTCCGCGCCCGCCTCGCCGCGTCCGCCCACGACGCCCCCGAGCGCTGCCGGCTGTCGCGCCGCGTTCTCGCGTTCTGGGAAGGCGCCGACCCGACCCTCGCGGCGCTCCGCGCCGCCGCGGACAGTCTTCACCGCGGGTGCCCGCGGTGATCCAGTGCCGGCTCCTCGGACCGCTGGAGGTGACGGTGGACGGCCACGCCGCGCCCGCCGAGCTCCTGTGGGCCCGGAACGTCGCGTTGCTGCTCTACCTCGCCCGCAGCGGGACGCGCGGACGTACCCGGGAACACCTCGCCGGTCTCCTCTGGCCCGAGAAGGACGACGCCCTGGCCAAGAAATCGCTCAATCAGGCGTTGTACGTCGTCCGGCGGTATCTGCCGCGCGGCAGTCTCTCCACATCGGCCGGATCACTGCGGCTCGCCCCCGGGAGCGTGGACCTCGACATCGACCGGTTCGACGCCTGCGCGGCGAAAGAAGACTGGGCGGGCGCCGCGGGCCTGTGGAAGGCGCCTTTCTCGACGGGTTCCTGATCCCCGAAGCGACCGGGTTCGAGAACTGGCTGACCGCCGAGCGGGACGCGTGGCGTCAGCGCGGCGTGCAGGCGCTCAGCCGTCACGGGGCCGCGGAGCTCGACCGCGGGCGCCTCGATGCCGGGGTGGCCTTCGCCCGGCGCGCCCTCGCGCTCGATCGCCACTCCGACGCTGCCGTCCGGGTGTTGATGCTCGGCCTCGCGCTTTCCGGCGACCGCGCCGCCGCGCTGGACGCGTTCGAGTCGTTCGTCGCGACGCTCGCCGACGAGGTCGGGACCGAACCGGAGGCCGAGACCCGCGCGCTGGCCGAGCAGGTTCGCCGGTTGAAGGTCTGGCGGGGGAAGGAGACGGGCTCGGAGCGGGGCGTGGAATCGCGGCGGGCACCTTTGATCGGCCGGGAGAGGGAGCTCGAGCGGCTCCTCGCCGCGTGGGCCGAGGTGCGCGCCACGCGCCGGCCGGGGGCGTTGATCATCTCCGGAGACCCCGGGGCGGGGAAGTCCCGCCTCGCCGAAGAGCTGGCGGCCCGCGCCCGGCTCGCCGGCGCTCTCACCAGCCTGGTGCGTCTCGTTCCCGGAGACGAAGCGGTGCCGTGGGCGGGGCTCGCCGCGCTGGCCGGCGCGGGCTTGGGGGAGGCCCCCGGGCTCGCGGGCGCGTCACCCGAGGCGCTGGCGGGCATCGCGGCGCGGGCCCCGCAGTGGCTGGAGCGCTTCCCCGGCGTCCGGGGCGCGTCGCCGCTCGCCCCTTCGCCCGCGTTCAGCGAAGTCCTGCGGGCCGTGAGCGAGGAGCGCCCGGTCCTTCTCGTCGCCGACGACGCCGAGTATCTCGACGCCGATTCATTGCACGCGCTCGCCGCTCTCGCGAGGGACCTTCCCGCCGCTCCGGTGGGCGTGGTGCTCACGGTTCCCGCGCATCCGGGGAGCGGGGAGTTGGACCGGTTCCGGGCGCGGGTGGGCCGGGATGTGCCCGGTGCCACGCTCGCCCTCGCTCCGCTCGGCGCCGCGGAACTCCTCGAGCTCTGTCGCTGGGCCTTCCCCGGCTACCCGCCCGATCAGCTGGACCGCGTGGCCCGTCGCGTCGGCGCGGACTCCGCGGGCTACCCGCTGTCGGCGGTGGAGCTGATCCACGCCGTGCATTCCGGGACCGCCGAGGCGTGGCCCACGCCCCATCGCACCTACCAGGACACGCCTCCCGGCCCGGTCTCGGGGGCCTTCGTCGCCGCGGTGCGGGTCAACTTCCGGACCCTGGCGGAGCCGGAGCAGATGATTCTGCGCGCCGCCGCCCTCCTCGGCGATCGGGTGCCGGCGGCGACGCTGGGGCGGGCGGTGGGCCTCGACGGACCGGCGCTCGACGCGGCGCTCGACGATCTGGAGTGGAAGCGCTGGCTCGTGGTCGAGCCGCGCGGCTATGGATTCCTGAGCCGGATGTACCGGCAGACGGTGGCCACGGAGCTAACGCCGGACGGCCAGCGCCGGCGCATCCTCGACGCCGCGAAGGGCGCTCCCGCCTCTTAGGTCTCGACCGCTCCCAGGACCGCGGCGGGCTCCGCCGCCGGCGCCTCCGCCTTGGCGAAGGCCATCGCGGCGAGCATCGCTCCCGCGATCACGAGACCGGCGAGCGCGTCCACGCCGTAGTGGAACTGGCCGTAGACCACGGCCAGCACCAGACCCACCGTAAAGGGCACCAGGACGAGGCCGAGGCGCCGGCAGTAGCGGAGCGCCATCCCGGTCGCCACTACCGACGCGGCGACGTGGGACGACGGGAACGCCGCGCCCCAGGAGTCGCCCCGCTCCAGAATCCACTGGGTGAGGCGCGCGGGCCCCACCTGCGTGGCCGCGTTGTGCGCGAGATCGAACACGTACCGCGGGCCGGCGACCGGGAAGAACAGGAACACGATGTAGCAGAAGTAGAAGGTGACCATCACGGCGAAGATGGTGTGCCGCGCCTGGTCCCGGCGGCCCAGCACCCACATCCCGAAGGGCGACGCGTAGAGAATGGCGTAGTAGGCGAGGTAGCAGGAGTGCAGGAACCAGGAGAGCGGGACGCTGGGCATCTCCCGGATCCACCGGTATGAAATCTCCGAGCCGAAAACCCAGAGCTCGAGGTGCTGGACGGCGAGGTCGTTCTGGAACCCGGCGTCCAGGGTGAGGACGCCCACCTCGCTGTAGAGGGCGACGAGGAGGAGCATGGGGTACCAGTCGGCGAGGAACTCGCCCACCGCGCCCGCCGCCCGGCCCCGCGGCGCGAGCCACACCAGGAACGCGAGCAGGACGTGGGCCACGAGGAGCCAGGGCCACCCCGGGATCACCTCGCCGGAGAGCGAGCGCAGCACCGCCACCGTCGCCACGCCCGCGTAGGCGAGCGTCGCGAGGTCGATGGTGCGGTAGGTGCCGCTGTCCAGCCGGTCGAAAACTCTCAGAGCCATCCCTCCGCGAAGTACCACGCCGCCGTGCGGGCGAGCCCGGACTCGAGATCCACCCCCGCCCGCCACCCGGTGTCGCGCGTCAGCGCGTCGCTCTTGCAGGTCCAGGCCGGCGCCAGGAACTCGTGCGCCTTGTCCGCCGAGAGCATCGTGCTGCGGCCTGCGAGATGCGCCAGCGAACCTATCGTGACGAGGAGTCCGCGCGCCAGCGGCGCCGGGAGGCCCACCACCGCCGGCCGCCGGGCCACCGCGCGCCCGATGGCCCGGGCCAGCGCGCGGCTGGTGGTGAGCGTGGGATGGGACGCGTAGTACACCTTCCCCGCCGCCTTCGGCCCCGCCGCGGCGATCAGCGCCCGGGCCAGGTCCTCGGCATGTATGACCGACAGTTCCTGCGATCCGTCACCGAACACCGGGACCACGCCCAGGCGGGCGAGCTTGAACACCTTGAGGAACTCGCGGTCCCACTCGCCGTAGACCGTCGGGGGCCGCACGATGGTCCAGGGCACGCGCGAGGCGCGCACCGCGGTCTCGGCGGCGAGCTTGGAGCGGCCGTAGTCGGTGATCGGGGCGGGGGGCCGGGCTTCGTCGATCGGCGCGCCGGGAACCGTGGGGCCGCCGGCGGAGAGGGAAGAGACGAGGACCAAGCGCGCCGCGCCCTTCGCGGCCGCGGCGGCAGCCACGGCGGCCGCGCCGTCCCGGTTCACCTCCAGGAATTCGTCCGCGTTGCGCGCGGTGACTATGCCCGCGACGTGGAAGACCACGTCCACGCCGGCGCACCCGCGCTCCAGCGCCTCGCGGTCGGTCAGGTCGCCGGCGATCGCTTCGACGCCGTGCCAGCCCAGAGCCTGCGCTTTCCGGGGCGAACGGACCAGACAGCGGATGGCGTCGCCGCGCTCCGACAGCGCGCGCACCAGATGCGCCCCGACGAAACCGGTGCCGCCGGTGACGAACGCCTTCACACCGCCTGGTCGTAGATGCGGTAGGTCTTGTAGGGCTGGAAGCCGACGCGCAGGGCCGCGTTGTTCATCGCGGGGTTGTCCTCGAGCACCCAGCCCGCCTCGCCCCAGGTGAAGCCGAGCGCCGTCCCCTTGGTCCAGATCCAGTGGTGCATCAGCGCGTCCACGCCGGTCATCCGGTATTCGGGGAGCGTGCCCAGGAGGAGAATCCGGCAGCGCGAGATCTTGCGGGCGTACCAGAGGATCTTGAGGATGCCGGGGAAGAGCCGGCCCGACGGATTGTGCTTGAGCGCCACGTTCAGGTCCGGGAGCGCCACCGCGAAGCCGATCACCTTTCCCTGGCGCTCCGCGAAGCAGATCAGGTCGGGGACCACCACCGGCTTCAGCTGTTTGGCGAGGTGATCGATCTCGGCCTCGGTGAGGGGAACGAAGCCCCAGTTCTTCTCCCAGGCCGCGTTGTAAAGCTCCTTCACCAGCTCCACTTCCTGATCGAAGCGCTTCATGTCGAGGCCGCGCAGGGTGATCCCCTTGCGCTGCGCCACGACCTGCGCCGCGCGCATCAGCCGCTCCGGGAGCTCCACCCCGGTGGACTGATAGCAGATCAGGTCCTTGGCCTTCTTGAACCCCGCGCGGTCGGTCAGCTCCACGTAGTAACGGGGATTGTGCGGCATCATCAGCGTGGGCGGGGTGTCGAAGCCGTCCACCAGGAGGCCGCAGTCGTCGTTGACCGAGGGGTTCATCGGGCCGCGGAGGGTGTCGAACCCTCTCTGCTTCACCCAGTCCCGCGCCACGGCGAAGAGGGCGTTGGCCACGGCCTGGTCGTTCACCGATTCGAAGAAACCGTAAAACCCGACCTTGTCCCCGTGCTCCTGGTTGTGGGCGTCGTTCCTGATCGCGGCGATGCGGCCCACGATCTTCCCGTCGCCGTTCCGCGCCAGAAAGGCCTGCAGCTCGGCGTGCTGATAGAACGGATTCTTTTTGGGGGACAACAGGGTGCGGACGTCCATGCGCAGCTGCGGGACCCAGAGCGGGTCCGCGCGGTGCAGCTCGTAGGGGAATCCGATGAACCGCTCGAGGTCGCGCCCGCTGGAGACGGGCGCGATCTCCACTTTACTCAGATGACCCCCAGCTCTTTGCCGAGCCGGCCGAAGGTCTCGAGCGCGCGGTCGATCTGCTCCGCGGTGTGAGTCGCCATCAGGCTGGTCCTGAGCCGGCACTGGGACGGCGGGACCGCGGGCGGCACCACGGGGTTGGTGAAAACGCCGGCGTCGAAGAGCTTGCGCCAGAAGAGGAACGTCTTCTCGAGCGGCCCGATCAGCACCGGAATGATGGGCGTCTCGGTGGGGCCGATGTCGAAGCCCAGCGCGCGCATCCCGTCCTGCAGCCGCCGGGTGTTCTCCCAGAGCCGCTCCCGGCGCTCCGGCTCGCGCTGCAGGATGTGCAGCGCGGCGAGCACCCCCGCGGTGTTGGCCGGCGGGAGCGCCGCGGTGAAGATCAGCGGCCGCGAGTGGTGCTTGAGGTAATGAATGACGTTCTCGGAGCCCGCCGCGAATCCGCCGATGGACGCCAGGGACTTGGAGAAGGTCCCCACGATCAGGTCGATCTCGTCCACCATGTCGTGGTGCGCGGCGGTGCCGTCGCCCCGGGGGCCGAGGACGCCCACCGAGTGCGCGTCGTCCACCACCAGCGCGGCGCCGAACTTCTGGGCCACCTTGAAGAGCGCGGGCAGGTCCGCCACGTCGCCTTCCATCGAGTAGACCCCGTCCACGATGATCATGGTGCCGGTCTTCTCGGGGACGCGCGACAGTTTCCGCTCCAGGCCCGCCAGGTCGCCGTGGTTGAACCGGACGGTCTCGCCGTGGGACATCTTGGCGCCGTCCACGATGGAGGCGTGGTCCAGCTTGTCCAGGAAGACCACGTCGCCCCGGCCCACCAGGCCCGAGATCACGCCCAGGTTGGCCTGGTAACCGGTGGAGAAGACGAGGCACGCTTCCTTATTGAAGAAAGCGGCGAGCTCGCTCTCCAGCTGTTCGTGGAGGTCCAGGGTGCCGTTCAGGAACCGGGAGCCGGTGCATCCGGAGCCGTAGCGCTCCAGGGCGGCGCGGGCCGCGGCCAGCACCTCGGGGTGATGGGTGAGCCCCAGGTAATTGTTGGAGCCCATCATCACCCGCTCTTTCCCCTCGATGACGACCACCGTGTCTTCGGAGTGGGAAATCGGCTTGAAATACGGGTAGAGGCCAGCGGCTTGAATCTCGCGCGCTCGCGTGAACTGCTTGCATTTGTCGAATAGCGCGATGTGCTGTAGGGTCTCGGTGCCCACGAGGCCTCAAGTGTCAGGAATCGGTGTACAGCTTACCCGGGGCGCGCCGAAATCGCAAGGTGTCGCGGGACCGGGAGTTAGCACGCGTCGCGCGCCCGACGTAAGTTGTTGCCGCCAGGTTTCCGTCCCGTTTCAAGAGGAGCACCGCATGCGCCGGCCCGGGTGGATCGCGCTCATTCTCGCCCTCGCGATGGGCGCGCCGGCCCGGGCCCAGGAAGCGCCGCCCTACACCGCCGGCTGGGGCGACGTGGCGAGCGCCGGCGTCGCGGGCGCGCTCTTCATAGTCCCCGGCGCGCTCAAGCTTCCCGAGGGCGCGCCGCCCTGCGCCCCCTGCGATCCGTCGGGCCTCTGGGGCATCGACCGCTCCACGCTCGGCGCGCCGGCGTCGGGCGCGGGGACCGCGAGCAACGTGGCCCTCGTCGCCGACGTCGGGTTGGCGGGCCTCGCCGCCCTCGACGGCCAGCGGGGAGACGCGGCGCGGGGGAACGAGGCGGTGATGGTGAATTCCCTGGCCTGGGCCGCCGCCACGTCCGAGTGGCTGAAGGTCGCCGTGCACCGCAGCCGGCCGGTGCTCTACACCGCCGGCGCCGCCGCCGCGGCCGGCGATCCCGACTCCCGGCGCTCCTTGCCGTCGGGTCACGCGACCTTCGCGTTCGCCGCGGCGACGACCTATCTGGTGCTGGCGCGGCGGGAACACCTGGCGCACGCGACCCGGAACGCGGTGCTGCTCTACGCGGGCGCGATCGGCGTGGCGGCGCTTCGCGTCGCGGCGCACCGGCATTTCCCGACCGACGTCGCGGCCGGCGCCGCGCTCGGCATCGGGGTGGGCTGGGTGGTGCCGAGGCTTCACCCCATCAGGTTCTGATGACCGCCTCGCCGATGAGCGAGCCCCGGGCACTCCCGCGGGTGATGGGCCTGCGCGACGTGATGTGGTTCAACATCACGGCCATCGTGGGGCTGCGCTGGCTCACCACCGCCGCGAGCCAGTTCGGCCTCGCCAGTCTCGGGCTCTGGCTGCTGGCGATAGTGATCTTCTTCCTCCCCTCGGCGGCGGCGGTCCGGGAGCTGGTGGACGTGGATCCCGGCGCCGGCGGCCTCTACCGCTGGGTCACCCGCGCCTTCGGGCCCCTGCACGGGTTCCTGGCGGGGTGGGGCTACTGGGTCAACAATCTCTTCTACTTCCCGTCGCTGCTCGTGGCCACCGCGGCCATCCTCGCGTACGCGGGCGGCGCCCGCTTCGTCCACCTCGGCGACAACACCATCTTCATCGGCGCCGTGTCGCTCGCCGGGCTCTGGCTCGCGACCGGGCTCAACGTGGTGGGCCTGCGGGTGGGCAAGTGGCTCTCGAACATCGGCGCCTTCTGGGGCACCTGGCTGCCGGGAATGATCTTCATCGTGCTCGCGGCCGTGGCGCTGGTGCGCCAGGGGTCGGCGACTCCGGTCACGGCGCGGGCGCTGGTCCCGTCGCAGTTCGACTTTCCGTCCATCAATCTCTTCGCTACCATGCTCTTCGCGTTCGGCGGCCTGGAGCTCGCGCCCACCCTGGGCGGGGAGATCGTCGATCCCGCGGCGACCCTGCGGCGGGGCGTGGTATTGTCGGGATTCGTGATCGTCGGTCTTTACGTGCTGGGGACCGGGGCGATGCTGGTGGCCCTGCCGCACGAGACCGTCAGCATCACCAACGGGATGCCGCAGGCGGCGGCGGCGCTGGTGGAGCGCCTCGGCGCGCCCGCGCTCGCGCCCGTCGCCGCCGGGATCGCGATCCTGCTCGCGATCGGGAACATCGGCGGGGTGGGGACCTGGGCGGCGGGCTCGGCGCGGCTGCCGTACGTGGCGGGCGTGGACCGGGTGCTGCCGCCCGCCTTCGGCGCGGTGCACCCGCGCTGGCAGACGCCGTACGTGGCGCTGCTGGTGCAGGCGGGGCTCGCCACCATCTTCATCGTCGCGGGACTGGCGGGGTCGTCGGTGAAGAACGCGTACCTCGTGCTCACGCAGGCCACGATCATCCTCTTCTTCATCCCCTTCCTCTATATGTTCGCCGCCTACCTCCGGCTGCGGCGCCGGCGCACCTGGCGGGGCCTTTTGACGGGGGTATCAGGATTCCTCTCGGTCCTCTTCGGGATCGTGCTGTCGTTCGTGCCGCCGTCCGACGAGAGCCCGGTGATGTTCGAGATCAAGCTGGTGGGGGGCGTGGCGGCGCTCATGGGGATCGGTCTCGTTTTGGGCCTGCGTGGTGTGAGGGGGCGCACAGCCTCCCCCGGGGGTGGACCGTAGCGTACATTCCCCCGATTCCGCGTCCGTCAAGCCGGCGGTGGCCGGCGGAAGGAGTTCCTTTTGTGAATCGTACTTCGTTGGTGGCGGCGCTCCTCGCCCTCGCCGCGGCGGTGCCGGCGGCGGCGCAGCGGCCCCAGCGCCCGCGCTTCCTGGGCTGGGAGCCGCCCGGCTTCGACTTCTCGCCGGAAGGTGTCTGGCGGGTGAAGGCGCGCCGGGTGATGGAGGCCCGCACCCTGGCGCTGCACCGCGGCGACTTCCGCGCGCTCAATTCGGGGCTCGCGCTCGCGGGGCCGGCGCGCTCGACGATGGCGGTCGCGGAAACCCTGTTCGTCCCCGCGGTGCTCTTCCGGTACAAGGACACCGACACCACGCTCTCGAGGGACACCGCGCAGTACTCGAGCGTGCTGTTCTCGTCCACGCCGCCGGGGGGCCGGCCCTACACGGTGCGCACGTTTTACGAGCAGATGTCGAACGGGATCTTCTCGATGCAGGGACGGGTGATCGGGTGGGCCAACCTCGACTCCAACGAGGTGTACTATGCCGGCACGCCGGGGACGTGCACCGGGAATCCGTACGGGGGCACGAGCTGCAACGGACTCTTCAGTCTTGCCGCGACCTTCCACATGCAGAAGGGAATGCGGCAGGCGCTCAGCCAGGCTGACGTCACGGTGGACTTCGGCCAGTTCGACAACGACGGGCCCGACGGCATTCCCAATTCCGGTGACGACGACGGGTACGTGGACATGGTGATGTTCGTGCAGCCCGCGCTCGACGGCGCGTGCGGCCCCGCCTCCAACAACCATCTCTGGTCGCACCGCTTCGCGCTGGTCGATTCCAGCGAGACGTTCTATCAGGACTTCACCACCAACGATCCCTGGACCGGACACGCCGGCCAGTTCATCAAGGTCCGCAACTACTTCCTGCAGAGCGGCGTGGGCGGCGCGAGCGCCTGCGACTCGACGGCGATCATGCCGGTGGGCACCGCGGCGCACGAGTCCGGGCACGGGCTCGACCTCCCCGATCTCTACGACGTGAGCAACGCCAGTGAAGGGATCGGCGAGTGGGGTCTGATGGGGAGCGGCAACTACACCTCGGCGTTCTCGCCCAGCCGGATGGAAGCCTGGTCCCTGCAGCAGCTGGGATGGGTGAACGTGGTCCCGATCCTGGCTTCGGGGACCTACAGCGTGGGTGCGGCGCCGACCTCGGACACGACCTTCCTGCTCAACGTGGCCGGCGCGAACCCGCGCGGGGAGTATTTCCTGCTGGAGAACCGCGAGTCCTCCCTCGCGGACTCCGCGATGATCCGGGCCCACTGCGCGACGAGCGGCAACCCCGCCAACTGCGGCGGCGGGCTGATGATCTGGCACATAGACCAGCAACAGATCACGGCGCACGGGTTCACCGTGGACAACACGGTGAATGACGGCCCCATCCATGGCGTGGAGCTGGTGCAGGCGGACCACCTGGGCCAGCTCGACCTGGGCACGAATCGCGGCGACGCCGGCGATCCCTATCCCGGCACCACCGGGAACACCGTGTTCTCCGCGCTCTCCTCGCCCGCGGCGCTCAAGAATTCGGACAGCACCTCGGTGGGGTGGACCGTCGACTCGATCGTGCGCACCGGCACCAACGGCCCGCTGAGTTTCCGCCTGACCTTCGATTCCGGCGCCGCGCCCGTCGCCGTGGTTTCGACCAAAGCGCGGCCGGCGGGGCTGATGGGTTACTCCTACGCCGACACCCTCAAGGCGTCCGGGGGCACCGGGAGCTTCAGCTGGGCCAAGGTCGGCGGCAGCCTGCCGTCGGGACTGAGCCTCGCGGCCTCCGGAGCGGTTTCCGGGATTCCCGCCCAGATCGGCAGCTTCAGCTACTACGCGCGGGTGACCTCGGGAATCGCGCAGACCACCGACACCTTCACCATCAACGTGACGGCGCCGGTGCTCGCCACGCCCGACGTGGTGGCCCAGGTGCTCGGCACGGCGTCGGCGCTCTCGGCCGGCGACTTGAAGTACCTCGATCTCCTCGGCAACAACAACGGGGGGCTCGACCTCGGCGACTTCCTGGCCTGGGTGCAGGCGACCGGCGCGCCGCTGTCGGTGGTTCGCCAGGTGCTGCAGCCCAGACGCGGTCCCACGAAAGGAGGCCGGCCATGACGCGCGGCGTGCGGATGCTCCTCGCGGCGCTCGCTCTCGCGGGCGTGGCCGGGTGCAAGAGCGACGGAATCAGCGGACCGGTCTCCGGGAACCTGAAGATCAAGCTCACCACCCCGAACGTGGGTGACGGCGCCGTAATGTTCACCCTCACCGGTCCGGTGGCGATCACGGACACGGCGTCCGGGGCATCGGCGCGGGTGTTCGCGGGGCCGCTGGGCGGGCTCACCACCAAGTTCATCGTCACCGGGACGCTGGCCAACGGCGCCACGATCATGACGGTGGGCGTGGTGGACGTGAACAAGGTGGCCGAGTACACCGCCACCATTCAGCAGGTCGCGGTGTCCAGCGACCACAGCCTGCGCGCGCTCAGCGGCTACAAGCTCTCGGTGACGCGGTAGTCCGTTTCATTCAGCAGGACGGGGCGCGGGGCCGGGTCGGCTTCCGCGCCCCGTTTCGCGTCTGCACATTGGGGCCGCCCCTACTACCGGACCGGAGTCCCCATGCGCCGTGCCTCGCTCGCCCTCGTTTGCTGTGCCGCCTTCGCGCCCGCGCTGTCCGCGCAGGGCTTTCAGCTCACCATCGGGAACATCATGCGCGGGCCCCAGCTCGTGGGGACCTCGCCGTCCGACGTGCGCTTCTCGCCCGACGGCCGGACCCTCTACTTCCGGTGGCGCAGCCCCGGCGTGGACACGCTGGATCAGGACTACCGGGTCCCGGTCGCCGGCGGCGCGCCGGAGCGGCTCCCCCGGCACGCCGTGGACACCATTCCGATGGGCGACGGCGTCTGGTCTCCGGACCGGACCCGGGAAGTGGTCACCCTCAAGGGCGATCTCTACCTGGTGGACACCAAGGGCGTGACCCGCCGCCTCACCGCCACCACGGCCCGCGAGTCCAATCCGTCCTGGTCGGCCGACGGGCGGACGGTGTACTTCACGCGGGAGGACAACGCTTTCGCGCTCTCGCTCGACCGATCGTGGCTCGATCAGCTCACCGACATCCGGCGCGGTCCCGCGCCCAAGAAGCCCGCGGCGGATTCGGGGCAGAAGAAATTCCTGGACGACCAGCAGAAACAGCTCTTCGACTTCATTCGGCGCCAGGTGGCCGCGGAGCGTCTCGCGGCGGACACCGACACCACCGGCCGGAAGCCCTGGTATCTGGCCGAAGGACAGAGCGTGGCGGGGATCGCCGTGTCGCCGGACGGCAGGTTCGCCTCGGTCGGAGTCCGGGTGCGCGGCACGGGGCAGAACACCGTGATGCCGGTCTGGGTAACGCAATCGGGGTACGTCACCACGGAAAGCGGCCGGGTGAAGGTCGGGGACTCCGAGGGCCGGGCCCGGGCGGCGCTGGTCGAGCTCGCGACGGGGAAGGTGACCTGGGTGGACTCGACCGCGGGGATCAAGGGCGGCGCGAGGGACGTGGAGACGATGGACATCTCGCCCAACTCGCGGCACGCGCTGTTCCGCGTCACCTCCGACGACTTCAAGGATCTCTGGCTGGTGGTGGTGGACCTGCCCTCGCTCGCCGAGCGGGTGGTGATGCACCGGCACGACGACGCCTGGGTGGGCGAAACCGGATTCCTGGGGCAGGGCGCGTACGTGGGGTGGCTGTCCGACGGCGAGACCGTCTACTACGGCAGTGAAGAAACCGGGTACGCCCATCTCTACACCGTCTCGGCCGCGGGCGGGGCCGCGAAAGCGCTGACCAGCGGCGACTGGGAAGTGCAGGACGTCACGCTCTCGCCCGACAGGAAGACGTTCCTCCTTTCGACCGACGAAGGGGACTGGGGCCAGCGCCACCTGTGGGCGCTGCCGGTGAACGGGGGCGCGCGGGTCCAGCTCACCACCGCGCCGGGCCAGCAGGACGTGACCGTGTCGCCGGACGGCAAGACCATCGCCGTCCTGCATTCCACGCAGACCCATCCGCCCGAGCTGTACGTTCAGGACGCGCGCGCGGGCGCGCCGGCTCGGAAGCTCACCGAGAGCACCACGCCCGAGTGGCGGAGCTACGCCTGGACCGAGCCGGGGCTGATCGAGGTTACCGCGTCCGACGGCGCCAGGATCCCGGCGCGGCTCTACCGGCCGGCCGGGCCCGCCAATCACGCGGCGGTGATCTTCGTCCACGGCGCGGGATATCTCCAGGACGTGGCCAAGGGATGGTCGTTCTACTACCGGGAGCAGATGTTTCACCAGTTCCTCGCGGCGCACGGCTACGCGGTGCTGGAGCTCGACTACCGCGGCAGCGCGGGACACGGCCGCGCCTGGCGGGCCGCGATCTACCGCCACATGGGGGGCCGCGACCTCGACGACCAGGTGGACGGCGCGCGCTGGCTGGTGAAGAACCTCGACGTGGACTCGGCGCGGATCGGGATCTACGGCGGGAGCTACGGCGGGTTCATGACCCTGATGGCGATGTTCACCCGGCCCGGCGTCTTCGCCGCGGGCGCGGCGCTCCGGCCCGTCACCGACTGGGCCGCCTACAACGACGGCTACACCGGACGGATTCTCAACCGCCCGCAGGACGATTCGGTCGCCTACCAGCAGTCGTCACCGATCTATTTCGCCGCCGGACTCGCGGGCCATCTTCTCATCTGTCACGGCCTGGTGGACAGCAACGTGCACTTCGAGGACACGGCGCGTCTCACCCAGCGCCTGATCGAGCTGGGCAAGGAGAACTGGAGCGTGGCGTTCTATCCGGTGGAGAGCCACGGATTCGTCCGGGCCGACAGCTGGACCGATGAGTACCGGAGGATTTACCGGTTGTTCGACGAGACGATCGGCCAAGGACGGTAGCGGCGGAGGGCCGGCCATGGATGACCGTACGAGAGCGGTGGCGAGCCTGGCGGTGCTGTCGGCACTCCTCGCGGTCGCCGGATCGGCCGGCGCGCAGAACGCGCGCCCGCCCAAGCGTCCCAAACTCGACGCCGGCGCCGACACCAACAGCGCGGCCGCGTACTATCAGTTCGGGCAGTCCCGCCTCGCCAACCGGCCGGAGCAGGCGGCCGACGCCTTCTACTGGTCCGCCCGGCTCGATCCGGCCGCGCCGGAGCCGCGGTACGCGCGGTGGGTGGCGTTGCTGCTGGTTCAGCCCCTCGACATCCTGCGCGAGTATCTGGACGGGGAGGAGTCGGTCCACACCTCCCGGGCGGTCCTGCCGGTGGACTCGCTCCGGTATCAGGCCCTGTTGCGGGAGCCGCTCCTGCCGCAGAAGCTCGACGGCACGCTGGTCGACCAGTATCTGGTGCGCGAGAGCGGCGGGGAGGTGGGGCTCGCCAGCGTCGACCTCACCGGCGACCCGGCGTTCGACGCCTGGCTCCAGTTCGCCCGGGGGAGCTACGCGGACGCGGCGCGGCGGG
>Ga0079221_10000048_pt1 | contig 25474 bp, 26 predicted proteins | sample GAAS200_FD_75069 | JGI IMG/M metagenome (GOLD analysis project Ga0079221, IMG submission 75069) | Agricultural soil microbial communities from Georgia to study Nitrogen management - GA AS200 | ecosystem: Environmental > Terrestrial > Soil > Agricultural land | place: USA: Georgia | collected... | reverse complement strand
GCAAATGCCCTCTAATACTGGCGCGGGTTATGTGATAAGAAGAATTTTACGCAGAGCAGTTCGCTACTATTTTTCTTATCTTGATGTAAAAGAACAACTACTTTACAAACTCGTTCCTCTTATTGCAAAACAGTTTGAAGAGGTATTTCCTGAACTAATAAACCAGCAAGATTTTCTTTCAAAAACTATCAAACATGAGGAAGAATCATTTTTTGGATCGTTAGTTTTTGGAACGGAAATGTTCAACAAACACATAGGATTTAGAGAGAGACATCCAAGCTTTGAAAAGGGGTATACTACCTCAAAAAGCGGCAAAGAAGAATTCACCGAATGGAAACCAAAACTGATAGATGGAAAATTTGCATTTGAACTATATGACACCTACGGCTTCCCAATTGATTTGACTAACTTATTAGCCAGAGAAGTTGGGTGGGATGTTGACATGAAAGCTTACGAAATTGAGTTGCAAAAACAGAAAACCCGCTCCCGCGTTGCATCTGCGGTTGATGCAGAAGATTGGGTAATATTAAATAATGATGAAGATTCAAAGTTTGTCGGATACGATTCTTTGGAAACAAAAAGTAAAATTGTAAAATACCGCAAAACAAAAACACAAGGCAAAGAAGTATATCAAATTGTATTGGACAAAACACCCTTCTATGCCGAAAGCGGCGGACAGGTGGGCGATACAGGAAGCCTAACGATTGACGATTCACGATTGACGATTTTCGATACAAAAAAAGAAAACAATCTTATCATTCATTTTGCAAATTCAATTCCAAAGGATTTAAGCAGAGAGGTAATTGCAAAAATTGATATTGATAAAAGAAAGAAAACAGCAGTGCATCACAGCGCCACACACTTATTACATGCTGCATTACGAAAAGTTTTGGGAATGCATGTTCAGCAAAAAGGAAGTTTGGTAAATGATGAACATTTGCGCTTCGATTTCTCTCATTTTGCTAAAGTGAGCGATGAAGAAATGAAAAAGATTGAATCATTGGTAAATGAAAAAATTCGCGAAAATATTCAGTTATAATAAAACAAATGAAAAAAGATGAAGCGATTGCAATGGGTGCAATGGCTTTGTTTGGCGAAAAATATGGCGATGAGGTTCGTGTGGTGATTATGGATCCTTCTTATTCTATTGAATTATGCGGAGGCACGCACGTGGGCAACACCGGTGAATTGGGGTTCTTTAAAATAACGACAGAAACGGCTGTGGGTGCAGGTATCCGCAGGATAGAAGCTGTAAGCGGAAAGGCTGCGGAAGATTTGGTAGAAAAAGAATTCGGCAGAACAAAACAGATACAAACGCTTTTGAAAAACCCAAAAGATTTAAACAAATCCATTGAAAACCTCGTTGCAGAAAATAATGAATTAAAAAAACAATTGGAAAAAGCAGATGCCAGGCAGCTTTCATCTTTACAAAAAGAGCTTTTAGAAAAAACAGAAAAGATTGCCGGTATAAATGTTATTGCGCAAATAGTGGATACTTCCAATGCTGATGCATTAAAGAAAATTTGTTTTGCTTTAAAAACTGAATTGAAAAATTATGCAGTGGTGCTTGCAGCAAATATTGATGGTAAACCTGCCGTTGCCATAATGTTTGATGAAAATATAAGTTCATCGAAAAACCTTGATGCATCAAAAATAATCAAAGAACATATTGCTCCACTAATAAAAGGCGGTGGCGGCGGACAAAAAACATTGGCTACTGCAGGCGGCCAGGATGCTTCCAAACTTAATGAAGTGATTGAAAAAGTAAAATCACTTTTATAAAAAATTCCTTTTATGCAATTCATTTTTGAAACTCCGCACTTATTGCTGAGGTATTTTACTATTGAAGATGCACCGCTCATTTATGAATTGAACAGCGACCCGGATATTGTAAAATATGTACATGAACCTGTGTTGCAAAGTGTGGAACAGGCAAAAAAGATACTTACCCAAAACATCTTGCCACAATACATTTTAAATGTTGGCCGCTGGGCGGTTCATCAAAAAGATGATAAAAAATTTATTGGCTGGTGCGGTATTAAATATATACCAAAGTCAGGCATTTATGATCTGGGTTACCGTTTCCTGAAAACTGCATGGAATAAGGGCTACGCCACAGAAGCAGCCAGGCATACAATTTTGTATGGAATTAATACATTGAAAATTTCAGTGATCACTGCAATGGTGCATATTGAAAATATTGCTTCAATAAAAGTTCTTGAAAAAACCGGTATGCGTTTTATTAAAGAGGATGTAGTGGATAATGCGCCCGTGAAAGTTTATATCATTTCAGTTGCCGACATTCAAAACATCTGTTAAACAAATCCTATTATTTCCGAAAGATTTCGTAGTTTGTAAAAAGTAGTTACATTTGTTCTACTAAACATTTCGTATATAAAATTTTTACCATGAAAAAGTATATTTTATTTCCGGCGATGCTGATGGCCGGCATATTGGTATCCGCAACAGTAGCTGCTCAGGAGCAGCCTAAAGAAAAAAAGTCTGAAGAAATTATCATCCGTAAAAAAGGAGACAAAGACCAGAAGATGAATATTGAAATAAATGGCGACAGTGTGTTGGTAAATGGAAAGCCGCTATCCGAATTTCATGATGGTGATATCAGCGTATTAAAAAACGATGAGTTGATAGATGGCGGAGATTTGACATTTACTCCCCGCAACGATTTTGGAGCATTGAATACTTTCAGCGATGATGAGCCACATACATTTTTGGGTGTCGTTTCAGAAAAAGTAAACGGCGGAGTAAAAATAAATGATGTGATGGATGAAAGCGCTGCAAAAAAATCGGGTTTATTGAAAGACGATATCATTACCAAAGTGGATGATAAAACTATTGCCACACCGGATGACCTAATGAAGGTAATCAGATTGCACAAACCGGGAGATGAAGTGAAAATATATTACCTGCGCGATGGGAAAAAGAAAGATGTAAAAGTGAAACTGGGCGAAACAAAAAATACCAACCGTGTTTTTATGTTTAAAAATATAAACCCCGGTTTCAATGGAAATGCTTTCAACTTTAAAATGCCCAAAATGCCTAACACATTTTCGGCACCGCATAATTTTTACAATTTTAACTGGAATACTGATAAACCAAAAGTTGGTTTAAAGATTGAAGATACCGAGGACGGTTCCGGAGTAAAAGTTTTAAATGTACAGGAAGGTTCTCCCGCAGATAAAGCAGGCATCAAGAAAGACGATGTTATAACCGAAGTGAATGGCGAAAAGATCAATGGTGTGGAAGACGCGATGGATCAAATAGGCGATGCAAATGAAGGAGCTACTATCAACATCAAAGCCATGCGCAATAATTCGTCAATGAAGTTTGAAGTAAAGATTCCAAAAAAATTAAACCAGGCAGATTTATAATCCCGCTTTAAAAATCTTTCTCACGGTTTTAGTTTAGAGTCAAAATGCCGCTCACGAGCGGCATTTTGATTTTTTACAATTTCTTCTCTGTAATTGGAAATCTCTTTTCATACCTTCGCAGCCATGTTGCCGGCAGAAAAATATGAAGCAGTAATCGGGCTTGAGGTACACGCACAGTTGCTTACCAAAAGCAAGTTGTTTTGCGATGATAGCACCGCTTATGGAGCCGCACCCAATACACAGGTGAGCCCTATTTCATTGGCTCACCCGGGCACATTGCCCGTGATGAATAAGAAAGCTATTGACTTTGCTATAAAACTTGGGCTGGCATTTAACTGCGATATTTCTCGCAACAATTATTTTGCACGAAAAAATTATTTCTATCCTGATCTTCCCAAAGGATACCAGGTTTCGCAACACACTACGCCTATTTGCAGAAATGGATATGTTACTATCACCATTGATGGTGTTCAAAAAGATATTGCATTAAACAGAATTCACCTCGAAGAAGATGCCGGCAAAAGTATTCATGATTTGGATGAAAATTATAGCTGCATTGATCTGAATCGTGCAGGTGTGCCGCTTTTAGAAATTGTTTCCGAACCGGCCATGCATACTTCGGAAGAAGCTTATGCTTACATAACAGAAATAAGAAAAATGGTTCGCTACCTGCAGATATGCGATGGGAATATGGAAGAAGGAAGTTTGCGTTGCGATGCCAATGTTTCTATCAGGTTACGCGGTAAAAAAAAATTAGGAACTAAGATTGAAGTAAAAAACCTCAATTCAATCAGGAATGTAAAAAGAGCTATTGATTTTGAAATGGAAAGGCTCATAAATCTTGCTGAAAATAAACAGCCCATCATACAACAAACGAGAAGCTTTGATGCAAACACCGCAACCACGTTTGCATTGCGCGATAAGGAAGAAGCCAATGATTATCGCTATTTCCCGGAGCCCGACCTTACTCCTTTTGTAATTACGGATGATAAAATCCTGGAAATACAACAATCCATGCCGGAGCTTCCTCTTGCATTGGAGAAAAAATTTTACAGCGTATATGCGTTACCGTTAGTTGATGCAAAAATTCTAACTGAAGATCGAGAAACCGCTTTGTTTTTTGAAAAAACTATACAGCATCATCGTAATTACAAAGCCGTAGCCAACTGGATTATCGGGCCGGTGAAATCGTATTTGAATGATGCCAATACTTCTATTGAAAATCTTCCCATTGCTCCGGAAAATCTTGCTGACCTAATAGCGCTGGTGGATGCAGGAAAAGTAAGTTTTGGCATTGCCGCTTCAAAAATTTTTCCGACGCTAATTAAACATCCGCAGAAAAAGCCAATAGCCATTGCGGGAGAACTTAACCTTTTGCAGGAAAAAGACCACGACTCTCTAACGGTATGGGTAAACGAAGTTTTGGCGCAGATGCCTGATAAAGTAAGTGAATATAAAAAGGGCAAAAAAAACCTGATCGGTTTGTTTTCGGGAGAAGTAAAAAAAATAAGTAAAGGAAAAGCCGATATGCAGGCTGTTAATAAAATACTCATTCAAAAATTAAATCAATAAAGACAATATCTATATGAAAAAAATTTTCATCTTTTCGATTGTGCTGTGTTTAGCTGCTTGTAGCAGTCCTTTAAAAAAAGGAACATTCGTTGTAGAAGGCAACATAAAAAATGTTCCCGACCAAAAAATATATTTGGAGCAGATTTCATTCGGTGGATTACCCGCACAAATAGTGGATAGCGCAAAAATTATCAAAGGCAAGTTCACCGTAAAAGGTGTGGCCGCCGAACAAGGTTTGTACCGGCTGCGGCTGCAGAATAATCCCAGCTACATTTTTATTAATGATAAACCTGAAATTACTTTTAATGCAGATGTCAACGACTCCACACTCACCACCACGCGGTTCAGCACTCCTGCCACTGCCTCACTGATGAATTTTATCATGAACCTTGATTCAATGCACACCATCCTGATTGGTGAAAATGATAATATAGAAACGCTGAAGAAACAACAAAATGACAGCTTGCTAAGCCCTGCCATTAATAGTTTTAATACTGCCGATAATTTGTATAAAAAATTTTTATACCAATATATTGATACCACTGCAAGTCCCATCACAGCAATTTTTGCATTAGGATACTCCATGGAATTGGGCGTGGATAGTGTAAAACAATTAGTGGATCATTTGCAAAAGAAATTCCCGAAAGAAAGTTCAATTGCAGATGTCGCCCAACAGTTCAATCAATATGTGGCTTCGCAAAACCGGCAGCAGCAACAAGAAACTGCATCGCCGATAGCTATAGGAAAAATGGCTCCTGATTTTTCTTTACCGGATGTGGATGGCAAACCTTTTAAACTAAGTTCGCTGCGCGGTAAATATGTATTGGTAGATTTTTGGGCAAGCTGGTGCAGCCCCTGCCGCGAAGAGAATCCCAATGTGGTAGCGGCTTACAAACAATTTAAAAATAAAAACTTTACTGTTCTCGGTGTATCGCTCGATAAAAATAAAAGCGATTGGGTAAAAGCAATAAAAGATGATGGGTTGGAATGGAAACAAATAAGCGATTTAAAATACTGGAATAATGAAGCGGCAACTATTTACGGTGTGGAAGCAATTCCATTCAATGTATTAATAGACCCACAGGGAAAAATTCTTGCCACATCACTTCGCGGAGCAGACCTCTTCAATAAATTAACGGAGGTGTTAAAATAAATTTTCCCGGTTACATTATTCGTAATGCCTTTGCAAAGGTGGTAACTACAAAGGGAAGCGCCATCCAGAAATATTCTCTTACATATATCAGCATGAGGGTGATACCTATTGCAGAAAGAATAAAATACAGCCAGTAAACAGCGTTTGATTTATTAGTGTCATTCATCCGAAAAAATTTTATGCAAATATATACGGTAAATATTTGTTTATTGAAAATTCTCTCTTTTGATCATTTTTTTAAAGGCCAAAACAAGGAGATGAATTTTTTTGAGCAAATTTTTTATAGGAAATCAATAGGTTATAAGGGTTCAATAAAAAATTATTATTAAAAAGTAATTAAATTCATCTCATTCACCCTACCTTTGCACTCCTTAAAAATAGCCGGGATAGCGGCAAATTATTCATCAATCATTAAAACAAAATGAGCAAATTACATTTCACCACAAAACATGCGAACGAGGCTACCGTGCAGCGTAACTGGTACGTTGTGGACGGTACTAATCAAACCGTGGGTCGCATGTGCGCAAAAATTGCGGCGGTTCTTCGCGGTAAGAACAAGCCCTATTACACCCCACATGTTGATTGCGGAGATTATGTTATCGTTACCAACTGCGATAAGATAAAATTTACAGGCAGCAAAATGGAAGATAAAATCTACATCAACTTTAGTGGCTACCCCGGCGGTAAAAAAGAAGAAAGCGCAGGCAGTCTTTTAAAACGCAGGCCGGAAGTAGTGATAGAACGGGCTATAAAAGGCATGTTGCCAAAAAATCGCCTGGGCCGCAAAATGTTCAAAAAATTATTTGTGTACACTGGTTCTGAACATCCACACACCGCACAAAAACCTCAAACATTAACTTTCTAATTTATAATAATGGAAAAACAAAAAAATGCCGTTGGCCGAAGAAAGGAAGCAGTTACCAGAGTATTTCTTTCAAAAGGCGAAGGCCGTATCAATATCAACGGTAAGGATTATAAATCTTATTTTCCTTTGGTGTACTTGCAAAACCAGATAGAAGCACCGTTGAAAACTATAGATGCTTCTGACAAATTCGATATTATGATAAATGCTACCGGTGGCGGCGTGAAGGGCCAGGCCGAAGCAGTTAAACTGGGCATAGCACGTGCATTGCTGCAGGTAAACCCGGAGTATCGTCCTGCATTAAAAAATGCCGGTTTGCTCACCAGGGATCCACGCGCTGTTGAGCGTAAGAAAACCGGAAAGAAAAAAGCAAGAAAGAGCTTCCAGTTCAGTAAACGTTAATCGTGTTACTTCAATACAATATTTAAAATACTTTAAAAATATACAATGGAAAATAATACTTCTTTACAACAGCAGCTTTTGGAAGCAGGAGTACATTTCGGCCACCTCAAAAAGAAATGGAACCCTAAAATGTTGCCTTATATTTTTGCTGAAAAAAAAGGTATCCATATCATAGACCTCAATAAAACGGTAGAAGGGATGCAGGAAGCTGCAGCAGCATTGAAGTCAATTGCAAAGAGTGGTAAAAAAATCATGTTTGTGGCTACCAAAAAGCAGGCAAAAGAAATTGTAACCGAAGCGGCAAGAAGAGTGAACATGCCCTTTGTAACAGAACGTTGGCTTGGCGGAATGCTTACCAATTTTAATACTGTTCGCAAAAGTGTGAAGAAGATGCAGAGCATTGAAAAAATGTTGAATGATGGTACGCTGGACAGCATCACAAAAAAAGAACGTCTTACGCTTGCACGTGATAAAGAAAAAATGGAAAAAGTTTTAGGAGGCATTGCGCAAATCAGCAGAGTGCCTGCAGCACTGTTTCTTGTGGATATAGGTCATGAACACATTGCCCTTTCAGAAGCAAAAAGGCTCAACGTAACTACATTTGGAATGGTAGATACCAATTGCGATCCTAATAAAGTAGATTTTGCCATTCCATCAAATGATGATGCTACAAAATCAATTGCCATCATTACCCAATACATTACCGAAGCCATCGCACAGGGATTGGCTGAACGTCAGGCGGAGAAAGCAGAGGAAGCTGAAGAAACAACAGATGATACTGGTAAAGAAGCCATCAAATTTGATGTTGGGCATGATGATGAAAAAGAACATCGCAAAGGCGCTGGTGGTAAAGGACGTGGAGCAGGTGGACAAAAAAGACGCGTAGCAAGCACAGGTCCTTCCGGCAGATCAGGTGGACCCCGCAGATAAATTTCCCTATGCTTTGCGTTTGAGCATTTGGATAAAACAACTTTATTAAAAAAAATATTTTATTATATGAGCACAACTACAATTACAGCAGCGGATATAAATAAGTTGAGACAATTAACTGGTGCAGGAATGATGGATTGCCGCAAAGCGCTTACAGAATCTGACGGAGACTTTGAGGCAGCTATTGATTATTTAAGAAAGAAAGGGCAAAAAGTTGCTGCACTCCGTGGAGATCGTGATGCTAAAGAAGGAGTAATCATTGCACAAACTTCTGCAGATCACAAAACTGGTTATATTATTAATGTTAGTTGCGAAACAGATTTCGTAAGCAAAAATGCAGACTATATTCTCTTTGCACAATCTATAATGAATGCGGCTGTGCAAAATAATGTTCAATCGCTGGAACAATTGAACGCAGTGAAAATAGGCAACGAATCTATAGCCGATAAAATAAATGACCAGGTTGCAAAAATTGGTGAAAAAGTAAGCGTTTCCCGGTTTGAAAGAGTAGAGGCTCCTTATGTAGCTGCATATATTCATGGAGCTTACAGAATGGGAGTATTGGTGGGATTAAGCAAACCTTCGGAAGAAGCAGGAAAAGATGTAGCCATGCAAATAGCCGCAATGAATCCTATTGCAATAGACCAGCATTCTGTTCCGGCAGATATATTAGCCCGTGAAAAAGAAATAGCGGTTGAACAAGTAAAGGCAGAAGGTAAGCCGGCAGAAATGGCTGAAAAAATTGCATCTGGTAAGCTGAATAAGTTTTTTAAAGAAAGCACTTTGCTTGCACAGGCATTTGTAAAAGATAATACTAAATCGGTATCAGATTTTTTAAAAAGCATAGACCCTGAGCTAAAAGTAACCACTTTCAAAAGAGTAGTACTGGGCGCTTAATACACGAATAAAACTAAAACTTTAAGAAGGGCTGCAATATTGCAGCCTTTTATTTTATACAGCTTTTGTTTTTAAAAACTATATCCATTTCTGAAGTAAAAACTTTTATCTTCGCCCCGGCAAATAAATAAACCTCTTTCTGCAAATGCTTCCACGTTATAAGCGAATCCTCCTAAAACTTTCCGGTGAATCCCTGATGGGTGATCACAATTTTGGTCTTGACTCTGGCGTGCTGGCGCAGTATGCACAGGACATTAAACAAATAACAGCACTTGGAGTGCAGGTAGCTATTGTTATCGGTGGCGGAAATATATATCGAGGAATGAATGAAGCAGAAACCGGTATTGAACGCGCCCAGGGAGATTATATGGGAATGCTTGCAACAGTAATAAATGGCATGGCGTTGCAAAGCGCTCTTGAAAAAGCAGGCGTCTTTACGCGGTTACAAAGTGCTATTAAAATGGAACAAATAGCAGAGCCTTATATTCGCAGACGGGCAATCCGACATCTTGAAAAAGGAAGAGTAGTAATATTTGGTGCGGGCACCGGCAACCCATATTTTACTACAGACACTGCAGGTTCGCTTCGCGCCATAGAAATAAAAGCAGATGTGATTTTGAAAGGAACAAGGGTGGATGGAATTTATTCTGCCGATCCGGAAAAAAATAAAAACGCGGTTAAATTTGAGACCATCACTTTCGCCGAATGTATTGCCAAAAACCTGCGGGTAATGGATATGACGGCCTTTACACTGTGCATGGAAAACAAACTTCCTATCATTGTGTTTGATATGAATACTTCGGGAAACCTTTTGGGGGTGGTCAACGGAGAAAAGGTAGGCACTTTGGTTTCTGGATAATATTGCTTATTTTACAGCCTAATTTAATCCACGGCTTTTTATTTAGTTGCCCAAAATACCTGTGAACTGCGAAAATCGATTCCAAAGTTTAGAAGCTAACCCGTTTACCAATTTAAAGGTATTTCATTATGTGGCTTTGGTGGATACTTTCCTTGCTTATACTTATTGCATGCGTAATATTTGCGTACCGCATGATCATTAGTTCTTATGAATTTTTGCCACTCGACAAACGCCCGTTTTTAGCATTATTCAAAAAACATGATGCGCAAAATATTCAAGTGCCCGAACGAGATACATTTCAGCAATTGACTATTAAACTCCGTTCCGTTGAAGATAGCAATAGCTATTACCAGGTGCAATTATCAAAATTGCAGCAGCGACTGCAGGCGCTGGAAGAATTAAATACTTCCATTGCTAACGAATCAAAAAACTTACACGTGCAGCATAACCAATCAAAGGAAGATTGGAAAGAACTTTATTATGAAGAAAATGAACGAAAAGAAAAACTGGAAAATGAATTGGATGCAGTGCGGCAAAGGCTTGAGGAAACAGAAAGCGAATTAAAACTTGCCGCAGAAAAAAATCTTCACTGGGTTGAACTGCAAAGTCATTATGAATCGAGGCTGGAAGAACATGGTTCATTAAAAAATCAAATTGATTCATTACAATTGCTGTTGGCAGCATCCACCGAGCGAGAAAAAGAATTAGAACAACTGCTGCTTTCAGAAATTACTATCCGTGAAAAATACCAGGTGTTGCAAAAAGAATATACAGCCCTACAAAGCCAGTCGGATAGCCTGAACAGGGCAATGATGGAGTTGGGCAAAAAAAATATGAACCTCGAAACACGCATCGTTTACCTGAGCGAGTTAGAAAGCAAACTCGCCATTTGCGAAGCAGAAAAAGCCAAACTAAAAGCAAAACTGGAAAATCATTTATTGGGATAAATTGTTTTGCTTCGTACAAAACATTTACTTATCTTTCAGAAAGACTGGCCTCGTTTTACACCCCTTTTTTATTCCGCACTTGTTTATCAGTTGTCAAATCTTAACTATTCAATAATTTAAAACTTGCTGTTATGAACTTTTCAACAATGAATAAACAAAGAAAATTTGTTTTAATCGCATCGGTGATTGGTATTATTTCAATGTTCTTACCATGGTATTCTATTTCACTTTTGGGATATACCCAAAGTGTAAACGGAATGCATGGATGGGGAGTATTGGCATTTATTTGTTTTATTGTCTGTGGCGGCCTGGCCTATTTAGGCGACCAAACAAAAAACCTGGATAAGAATATGTGGTTAGTAGTGTTGGTGGCTGGTTTGATCGCGTTGATTATTGCCATTACTGAATTTTTCAATGCAAGCAATTCAATTATGGGTAGTTCGTTTGTAGGCTTCGGGCTTTACATCAGCGGCATTGCTGCTATTGTCGTACTTGCTTCTGCATATATGTTTCGTGCGCCAACAGATAATCTGAAAGATAGTTTGGAAAGCATGAAAAAGAATATAGAGAATAAAATGAATACTCCTAATACAGGGAACAACAGCGGCAATACCAATCCTCCGGCTTAAACTTCTTTTGCAAACTTTTTTAAAGCACTCTCCAAAAGCGGGTGCTTTTTTGTTAGTACAATAATCAAATGGAGGCTGGTTAAAATTTCGTTGAGTACTTTTGCAAGTAATCTATAACATTTTTTTTAAAATATGAGTATTGACCTTGCCGGTACCAGAAGAAATTATCATCTACAATCACTTTCAGAAAAAGAGGTGAATGCTGACCCCATTATACAATTTCAGCAATGGCTTCAGATGGCTATGCAAACTGAAACGGAACCCAATGCAATGATGCTTGCTACGTGCACACCCGATGGAAAACCTTCTGCCCGTATTGTACTTTTAAAAGGAGTTCAACATGGCGGGTTTGTTTTTTTTACCAATTATGATAGTAAAAAAGGTAAACAGATTGAAAAGAATCCTTACGGCTCTTTGGTTTTTTTTTGGAAACAAACAGAACGCCAGGTAAGAATTGAAGGTGTTATAAAAAAAATAAGCGAACAGGAAAGCGATGAGTATTTTGCATCGCGACCTGAAGAAAGCCAGATAGGGGCATGGTCGTCGCCACAAAGTAAGGTGATTGAAAACAGAGAAGTACTCGAAAATAATGCAACAGAAAACAGAAAAAAATTTCAATCAAAAAAAATCCCGCGACCTTCAAACTGGGGAGGATACATGCTGAAGCCCGTCCTTATTGAATTCTGGCAGGGTCGCAGTGGCAGGCTGCACGACCGGCTGCAATATACACTTCAGCAAAACGAATCGTGGATCATAGAGCGGTTAGCTCCATGATCATTACTTTTTTTTCTTTACAGATTTTTTTGCCTTTGATTTTGCCGGCCTTGTTTTACCAAAAGAGCCTTTGAATATTTTTCCTTTACGGCTTCTTTTATCTCCGCGTCCCATTGATTAAATTTTATTTCGTTTGATGAATTTGATTTGAATAAAAAAAGCAAGACACATTATGCATCTTGCTTTTCAAAAAGTTTACCAGCACTCATAATTTTGCTGAAAGTTCTTTTCCGGCTTTAAACTTAGCTACTTTTTTAGCTTTAATTTTTATCACTGCACCTGTTTGCGGATTGCGACCATTGCGTGCAGCTCTTTTGCTTACAGAAAAGGTACCGAAACCAACCAAGGTTACTTTACCGCCGCCTTTTAATGTTTTGGCAACAGCTTCTACAAAAGAATCCAGAGAATCATTTGCCTGTGTCTTGGTGATTCCTGCGTCATCAGCCATTTTGGCTATTAAATCAGCTTTGTTCATAATAAATATTATTTGATTTTTTAAGAGCAACAAATATATACGCTTTTTGATTGCAACAAACTTTTTTATAAATTTTTTTTTGCACCGATTGTGCTGAAATCCGCGAGTGACAAAGGTTTTATAATATCATTGTTTTTTGTCTTAGTAAAAATTAACCCGTTCAGCAACCATCTCCGCCATAAATAAAAATTACCAAACTGCCTGAAATGCTCTACCAGCTTGTGTTTTACAGCTTATGTTATCTTTTGTGTTCGTGGTCATTATCTTACCCGGAAGCATTAAACACTGGTTAATATTGTCCGGAATGCAATAACTTTATTTCCCCATTGCCGAAGTGATTTTTCTCTTAAAGCTGCTGCTTGTGTGGAAATATATTCTTCATAATCGCTAAGATCAAGCGCAAAAAATTGTACAATGTAGGTTTGTGTTACCGATTCGTCCTGCTCTAATAGCTTATACAGGCGATGATCATAAAAATATCCGGTGGCCAATACTTCCGGTATATGAATTTCTTTTTGCCACTGCAGCCATTCTTTTGCTATTGCATTATCCACCTGTGCTGTGATGTTATATATAAACATAGTTACAACTTTAGCTGTAGAAATACCGGGCAATGATCGCTGTGTTTGATGTCGGCAAAGATTTGCACCTGTTGTATCTGATCGGTAAGATTGCCGGAAACATTGATGTAGTCTATTCTCCAGCCTTTGTTCTCCAGTCTTACCGATGGGCGAAGCACACTCCACCATGAGTAATGATGCGGCTCCTTATTCAAATGACGGAAAGTATCTACAAAATCATTTTCAAAAAACTTATCCATCCATGCTCTTTCCTGTGGCAGAAAACCGGAACTGTTTTTATTTGAAACCGGGTTATAAATATCAATTTCTTTATGAGCAATATTGTAATCGCCACAAACAATCAGCTTGTTTCTTTTTTTTCTCAGCTTATTCAAATAATCTAAAAATTCATTGAGCCATTGATATTTGTATGATTGACGTGGCTCGCCCGTAGTGCCGGATGGGAAATAAGCATTTATTAAAGTAATATCTTTAAAATCTGCACGGATCACTCGTCCTTCAGAATCGCTCTGTTCATTTGCATGACCATATTCAACATTATCCGGTTGTAGTTTGCTTAAAATGGCAACACCACTGTATCCTTTCTTCTGCGCAGGAAACCACCACGAAGTGTAGCCGGTAGATTCCACCAGCGCAATATCAATATCTTCTTTATTTGCTTTTATTTCCTGCAGGCAGATAATGTCGGCAGGATTTGTGCTGAGCCATTCGGCAAAACCTCTTTTTACGGCAGCGCGTATTCCATTCACGTTATAAGTAATGATTCGCATAATTCATTTTAATGAGTAAATTGTTGTAAAATTAAAAACATCATGGAAAATACAGGAAATGAACCAAAAGATCTTTTATCAGATGAAACAAATGAGTTGATGCAATTTACGTATGCTTCGCAGGGGGAGCGTTTTTTAAATTGGTTAATAGATAATATTGTGATGAGATTTACCATTTCCTATCTCAGCAGTTATGGAATTGTTTACCTGCTGAGTTTGATATCTCCGCCGGTAGTAACTGAAATAGCAAACCGTAATTTAACAACTCTGTTTGTGCTGACATACTTTGTTGCCATATTTAATTATCTCTGCTATTATACGGTAATGGAAAAATTGTTTAATGGAAGAACCGTTGGAAAATTTATAACAGCCACTCGCGCCGTTAAAATTGATGGAAGTGAACTTGCCTTCCGCGATGCTTTACTGAGAAGCCTGTGCAGACTGATACCGTTTGAACCGCTTAGCGGATTTGGAACACTATGGCATGATGCGTGGACAAATACTATGGTAATTAAAACAAAAAATTATTAACACTGATTATTCATAATCCAATTGAGGGCGCAGCCATCTTTCCACTTCTTCTATCGTCATATTTTTTCGCTTCGCATAATCTGTAACCTGGTCTCTAGAAATTTTTCCAATACCAAAATATTTACTTTCGGGATGTGCAAAGTACCATCCGCATACGGATGATGCCGGGTGCATGGCGAGCGATTCAGTTAAAATAATACCCGCATTTTTTGTTGCTTCTAATAAACCAAATAACTTATATTTTTCTGTATGGTCGGGACAGGCAGGATAACCCGGTGCAGGCCGTATGCCAAGATACTTTTCCTCAATTAATTCCTGCGATGAGAGATGTTCATCTTTTGCATAGCCCCAGAATTCTTTTCTTGTTCGTTCGTGCAATAGCTCTGCAAAAGCCTCTGCAAGCCTGTCTGCAAGCGCCTGCAGCATTATTTTATTATAGTCATCCAGGTCGCGTTCAAATCGTTTTATATGTTCGTCGGCTCCATGAATAGAAACAGCAAATGCCCCGATAAAGTCGGCCCCAGCGGGGCGTATAAAATCCGCTAATGATAAATTCGGTTGGCCTGCTGCTTTTTTACTTTGCTGGCGCAAAAATTCTAGATGAATTTTTTTATCATCACTTATTACTTCCACCGTATCGCTTGCAATAGCAGATGCCCGCCAGAACCCAATCACTCCTTTAGCAGTTACCCATTTTTCATCAATAACTTTTTTCAGTAATTGTTTGGCTTCTTCATACAACTTAGTAGCAGCAGGGCCGGTTTTTTCATCCGATAAAATTTGCGGAAACTTTCCGTGCATTTCCCATGCAATAAAAAAAGGTTGCCAATCTATATAAGCAGCAATTTCGTTGAGATCGTAATCAATAAATGCTTTGGTGCCGGTAAAAGATGGCGGACAGGTTTTAAAATTATTCCAGTCAACTTTAAATTTATTGTCTTTCGCTTCCGCAAACGGCAATAAACTCTTTGTAGTTTTTTTATTGCTGAAATCTTTTTTTAATTTCTCATATTCATTTTTAATGGCCGCAAGAAATGTTTCTTTAGTTTCTTTATTTAATAAACTGCTTACCGCTGTTACACTTCGTGAAGCATCCAAAATATGCACTACGCCTTTATCAAATTCGGGAGCAATTTTTACAGCAGTATGCAACCGAGATGTAGTGGCGCCGCCAATCATCAATGGAATTTGAAAATTGTTTCTTTTCATTTCTTTGGCCACATGCACCATTTCATCAAGCGATGGTGTAATCAATCCACTAAGGCCAATTACATCCACATTATTATCTTTTGCTGCCTGTAAAATTTTATCCGCAGGAACCATCACGCCCAAATCAATTACTTCATAGCCATTGCAACCCAATACCACACCCACAATATTTTTTCCAATATCATGCACATCGCCTTTTACGGTGGCCATTAAAATCTTTGCTCCCCCGCCTCCCGAAGGGGGAACTGATGATGTTTCCAACCCCCCTCCTTCGGGAGGCGGGGGAGCCATTTTCTTTTTTTCTGCTTCTATAAAAGGGAAAAGATAACCAACGCTTTTCTTCATCACGCGGGCACTCTTTACTACTTGTGGCAAAAACATTTTTCCGCTGCCAAACAAATCTCCTACTATATTCATACCATCCATCAGCGGACCTTCTATTACATCCAGTGGCTTTGGATATTTTAATCTTGCTTCTTCTGTATCTGCGTCAATATAATCTGTAATTCCATTTACCAATGCATGCGACAAACGCTTTTCAACGGGTTCATTTCTCCATGCTTCATCCTTTACTTCAGTTTTTTCTTTTGATTTTACTGTTTCTGCAAATGCCAGCAGTTTATCCGTTGCATCTTCATTGCGATTTAGAATTACATTTTCGCACAATTGCTTTAGCGCGGGATTGATTTCTTCGTAAACCTGCATCTGTCCTGCATTTACAATACCCATATCCATTCCTGCTTTGATAGCATGATAAAGAAAAACCGAATGCATGGCTTCTCTTACTGTATCATTACCGCGAAAAGAAAAGGAGATGTTACTTACCCCGCCACTCACTTTTGTCAGCGGCATCAGTTTTTTTATTTCGCGTGTAGCTTCTATAAAATCAACTGCATAATTGTTGTGTTCTTCTATGCCGGTGGCTATTGCAAAAATGTTGGGATCAAAAATAATATCCTGCGGTAAATAACCGGCAACATTAGTGAGCAAATCATAAGCACGTTTACAAATGTCCACTTTTCGTTGTTTACTATCTGCCTGCCCCTTTTCATCAAATGCCATTACAATAACGGATGCACCGAAGCTTTGACAAATAAATGCCTGTTCCAAAAATTTTTCTTCTCCTTCTTTCAGCGATATAGAGTTTACAATGCATTTACCCTGCACACATTTTAAACCCGCTTCGATGATGTTAAACTTCGAAGAATCGAGCATGATGGGAATCTTTGCAATATCCGGTTCCGCCTGCAAAAGATTCACGAAAGTTGTCATTGCCTTTTCGCCATCCAGCAATGCATCATCCATATTTATATCCAGCACCTGCGCTCCATTTTCTACCTGTTGCCGGGCAACAGATAATGCTGCTTCATAATTTCCATCACGAATTAACCGCGCAAATTTTTTTGAACCGGTTACATTGGTCCGCTCGCCAATATTTACGAAGTTGGTTTCAGGCCGCACTACAAGGGGTTCTAACCCTGATAAGCGTAAAAAAGGTTGTATCTTTTTATCTTTCATTTTTATTTATTTTGATCCGGCACGCGAATACCGATTGGATTTCTCGGTTTGCTTTCCTGAATCAATAATTTTTTTAAATAAGCAAATACTTTTTTTATTTCTTCATCATACTGAATTAGATGTTGCTCTATCTTTTCCATTTTCATCTATAGATATTTATTATCTAAAATCATTTGTTTCATTTTTGTAAACAAACGAATGATCTGAATATTTACCTGTATTGCAATTTCTGAATTTAATACGCTTGAAAGCATTGCCATACCTTGTTCGGTAAAAGTATAAGTAAGTTTTCTTATTCCTCCCCAACTTGAAGTCCCAATTTGCGACTTCAAGTTGTTCCATTCATCCTGTGTAAGTTGAAACATGAAATCTTTTGGAAATCTTGTTAGGTTTGTTCTTGTAGCTTCGTTTAAACGCTTTACCTCAACCCCATACATTTCGGTCAAATCTTTATCGAGCATTACTTTTTGCCCATGAATTATATAAATCTTTTCAACAATGATCTCTTCAGAAACCTTAATTATTGGCAACTTTGATTCTGGCATTTCTTAAAATTAATATAATGAATCTCGCTACTCAAAGTTGAAAATAATTTAAAATTCAAATGATGTTTTTTATATTTCTTCCAACACCGGCAATGTTCTTGGCTTATACTTTTTTACCTGCTTTGCAATTTTCTTTATATGGTCAGGTGTGGTACCGCAACAACCACCTACAATATTTACAAAACCTGCGCTTGCCCATTCTTCAATAATGGCCGCAGTTTGATCGGGCAATTCATCATATTCGCCAAATGCATTGGGTAAGCCTGCATTCGGATATGCGGATGTATAGCAACTTGCTATTTCACTTAGCTCTTCAATATGCGGGCGCATTTCTTTTGCACCCAATGCACAATTCAATCCAATGCTCAATGGCTTTGCATGAGATACCGAAATATAAAATGCTTCCAGTGTTTGCCCGCTCAGTGTTCTTCCGCTTGCATCGGTAATGGTGCCGCTGATCATGATGGGAAGCGGCGGCTTATTGGTATCGCGAAAATATTTTTTAATTGCATAAATAGCAGCCTTTGCATTTAATGTATCGAAAATAGTTTCAATTAACAGTATATCTGCTCCTGCATCTGTCAATCCTCTTACCTGTTCATAATATGCATCGGCCACTTCATTAAATGTTACCGAGCGATAGCCGGGATTGTTCACATCCGGGGATAGGCTCAGCGTTTTATTGAGCGGGCCTATTGCACCAGCAATAAACCTCGGCTTGTTTTCTGCTGAGAGGGGGGAGGATAAAAATTTTTCAATTGCATTGCGTGCACATTTTACAGCGGCGACATTTAATTCGTAAGCGAGGGATTGCATGTCATAATCTGCCTGCGCAATGGCGGTGCTGCTGAAAGTATTTGTTTCAATAATATCAGCACCTGCCTCAAGGTATGCAGTATGGATGGCTTCTATAATTTGTGGTTGGGTGATGCTCAGTAAATCATTATTCCCTCTCAAATCTTTTTTCCAGTCTTTAAACCGATCACCGCGAAAATCTTTTTCGGTAAGGTGATACCGTTGTATCATGGTGCCCATAGCACCATCAATAATCAGAATGCGTTCTTTCAAACATTCATCAATGATTTTTTTCATAAAAAATTTTTACTGAAAAAATATTTTTCATCAAATAAATTAAACAACCGTAAACGAAATTGAAAACTTGAGCAGAGAAGCTACAGATGGTCTCGTTTATTAGTTCGATTTAATTTATTCTTTTACCGCGGGATGAACAATAAACAAATCCTCCCGTATGATTTGCAAAATTAACGGAAGAAAAGAATATATCAAAATACGCCTGGTTTTTAATCGTAATAGTTATCGTTCGTTCGCTGGCACTTTTTGTGCCAGTTTACGTGCATACTTGCCAATGGTAAGGCCCTGCACCATTATTGAAAATAATACTACCGTGTAAGTAACCGAAACGAACATATTTCCATGCATGTTGTTTGGTACGGCTAAAGCAAGCGCCACAGAAATGCCGCCCCGTAAGGCTCCCCATGTAAGAATGGGAACAGCATTATTTTCAAAAGTTTTTTTATTTAAAAAAATGATGGGAAGGAAAACCGAAATAAGCCTTGCAAGCAAAACAATCACAATAGTAATGCACGCCAGTAAAAAAAGTGTAACGCTAAAGTCAATAGTTAACATAACAAGTCCGATCAAAAGAAACAACACTGCATTCATCAATGCATCTATTAATTCCCAAAACTTGCTCAGGTAATCATGCGTGAGATCGCTTACACCAAGTTTTAATGCTTTACTGCCGGTAATCAATCCGGCTACTACCATAGCTAATGGGCCGCTTACATGAAGTATGCCTGCGAGTGCATAACCGCCCATTACAAATGCCAGCGTTATCATCACCTCTGTTACATAATCATCAATTGACCTGATCGTCCAAAAGCATAGGTAGCCCAATGCCAAACCAAACAGTAATCCGCCCCCCGCTTCCTTTAAAAAAAATCCTGCTACATTAAGAAAAGATACCTCTGATAACCCGATATTTTTAATTTCTAGCAATGTAATGAATAGCACTACGCCAACTCCATCGTTGAAAAGGCTTTCGCCGCTGATCTTTGCTTCCAGTGAAGGAGGAATGTTGGCTTTTCTTAAAATTCCGATCACGGCAATAGGATCAGTTGGAGAGATGAGGGCCCCGAATAATAAACAATCAACAACAGTAAGGCTGAATCCGAATAACCTTGTAGCGAAATAAAACAGCATCCCTACAATGGCTGTGGACAATATTGTACCGATAGTGGCAAAGGTGATAATCGCAGCGCGTTCACTCTTTAATTTGTTAATATCAATATGTATAGCTGCTGCAAACAAAAGAAAACCGAGCATGATGTTTAAAACAACAGAATGAAAATCTATTTGGTTTATTGTATTGATAATGGAAGTGAATGAAAGCGGCGAAAAATGATCCAGTACTACTGCAATGAGAGAAGCGCTAACGGATAACAGCATGATGCCAATGGTATCCGGCAGCTTTATGAATTTATGATTGATATACCCGAAGGCAGCAGCAAGTAATACAATGACCGTAATGATATTATATGCCTCCATTTTTGAACCGGATACTTAACGAAATTATTTACAACAATCTTTTTTTCTTACAAAAATTGCCTTAAACAATTTCCATAAAAAATTTCGTATGCTGGTAATGGTTGTCAATTGAAAAAATTTTATGTCATGGTCAACAATCTTTTTCCAAACATGCTGAAAGCGCTGGTTCAATTTCTATAGTGCTATGATGAACCTGGTGATGCATCAGTTCATGCTTTATCTCCTGCACGCGCTTAATTTTTTCTTCAAAGCTCAGCGAATCATCTAATGAAATATGCGCTGTGAGCGCGTTTTCAGTGGTACTCAGCGCCCATACATGCACGTGATGCACATCTGTTACATCGGGTTGCTGCCTGATGAGTTCTTTTATTTCATTCATATCTATATCATGCGGCACCGCATCTACAGATAACCGGAAGCTATCCGTTAATAACGACCAGGTGCTGATCAAAATGATCAGCATAATAATGATACCAATTAATGGATCCATCCAATACCAACCGGTAAAGGAAATAAGAATACCCCCGATAACAACGCCCAGCGATACTAATGCATCACTCATCATGTGCAGGTAAGCGCTTTTGATGTTCAGATCATTTTTCCTGTTTGAAAAAAACAATAAGGCAGAAATAACATTAATAATAATGCCTGCTGCGGCCACCCATGCAATCACGTTTCCTCTTACCGGCTCAGGATGCAACAGCCTGCGGACAGACTCGATACCCAAGATGCCAACCGCAATTAATAAAAAAACAGCATTGAATAATGCAGCCAATACAGTTGTTTTTTTAAAACCATAAGTAAACTTTTGATTCGATTTTCTTTTTGCAAGACGAAATGCAAGCAATGATAAAAAAAGTGTGGCTACATCTCCAAGGTTATGACCTGCATCTGTTAACAATGACATGGAATGATTGATAATTCCAACAATCGCTTCAATAACCACGAATAATGAATTGAGCGCAATGCCAATTATAAATGCAGCACTTACATTCACCGACTCTTCTATGCCGTGGTGATGGTGATGATGGGAATGATCGTGTGCCATTATTAAAACAGGTTTATGGTTGCAAAGGTATTAAAGTAGCGTCGCATCCATTTACGCTTTTGGTAAAGCGGTTCATCATAAAGTTAAAACATAGCCTGGTTTTCCATTTGGTAAAATAAATTTACCACCAATCCTGTCCATCCTGTTTGATGGCTGGCTCCCAATCCGCGCAGGTTGTCGCCATGAAAGTATTCGTGAAACAGTACCAGGCCTTTGTTCTCCTCTCTTGCATAAAACCAATTGTATTGGCCGAATACAGGTCGTTCATTTTTTTCGTTTCTTTCAAAAATATGAAGCAGCCGTTGGGTAAGTTGGTTGGCTACTTCGTTCAGTGAAAGAATTTTTCCGGAACCTTTCGGACATTCTATTTTAAAATCATCATCGTAAAATGCTCCAAAATTTTTCAACGCATTTACGATGAGATAATTCATGGGCATCCACACAGGCCCGCGCCAGTTGGAGTTACCTCCGAAAAGATCGGAGGTAGCATCTCCCGGATCATATTGAATGGAATAATATCCGCCACCCAATTGAAGTGCATAAGGATTTTGCTGGTAATATTTGGAAAGTGCACGAATGCCTCCATCCGATAGGAACTCAGATTCATCCAGCATCCTGCTTAGTATTTGCTGCAATCGTTCTTTATTTATCAGCGAAAGAAGAATGCTATCATTATTACTTTTTTCCTGGTTGGGTAAATATTTATTGTTTTGTTTGCGATAGTTTTCAAACCATTTCATTCGCTTTGTAAAGTCCTGCAGCTTATCGCAATTTTCTTTTTCAATAGATGCTACGGCAAATATTGGAATAATCCCTACCATGGAACGAATCTTCAATTGCAGGGTATCGGTAGTGTTAGCCGACAAAATATCGTAGAAGAAATTATCTTCACTATTCCACAATCCCATTTCATTGAGTGCTTCGCTGATAATTACAAAATGCTCATAAAATTTAGTACATGAGTCTTCAAACGATGGATCGTGCATGGCAATTTCAATAGCTATCTGCATCATGCCAAGTGCATACATTCCCATCCAGCTTGTTCCATCTGCCTGCTCAAGCAATACATTGTTGCGAAGCGTTGCACTACGGTTAAAAAGACTGATATTATCCAAACCCAAAAATCCTCCTTCAAAAATATTATTGCCCCGTTCATCTTTACGGTTTATCCACCAGGTAAAATTGATGATCAGTTTTTGAAAAACTTTTTTCAGGAAATCAATATCCGCATTGCCATAAATATTTTTTTCGGAACGATATACCTGTAAAGCAGCAAATGCATGTACAGGCGGATTTACATCGCTGAAATTCCATTCATATGCCGGCAGTTGGCCTTGCGGTTCCATATACCATTCACGCATCATCAGCAATAACTGGTGTTTGGCAAAAACAGGATCAATTATTGAAAGTGAAATACAATGAAAAGCCGTGTCCCACGCGGCATACCAGGGATATTCCCATTTATCGGGCATGGTAATCACATCCTGGTTTTTTAAATATCGCCACGTGCTGTTGCGGCCATGTCTTCTGTCTTCGGTTACCGGGGTAATGCCATCACTCGTATTGAGCCAGCGTTCTACATCGTAATGATAATATTGCTTGTTCCACAAAAGCCCTGCGAATGCCTGCCGTTGAATACTTTTCTGATCTTCGTTGCAGGAAGAATCAATCACTGCATTATAAAATTCATCTGCTTCATTTTTTCTTTTTTGAAAAATTGATGTAAAGTTTTGCGGAAAGGGTTCTATAACGGTACGGGATAGACGAAGATAAATATGATTAGAGGCTCCGCCTTTAATATTAAAATTATATACCGGCGAAAATTTTGTTCCCTGTTTTTTATTGCGAAGCCGGTCTAAGTTTTTTTTATTGATAATTGCTTCATGAAAAGCATCTTTCACAAATTCAGTTTTGTTGGGCCGGCCAAACAGCCTTTCAAAATTGGTTTCATTTTCTGTAAACAAAATATCATCGGCTGGTTGAAAATATAAATAATAATCACCGAGGTTTTTGTTCGATGCTTTTACCGTAGTATTATTTATAAAACTTATAGAAGGCTTTGGGCTTTCATCGGAGTACTGCCATTTATTATAAAACCATAACGTGGGCAATACCGCAATAAAGGCATCATTCGCACTGCGGTTGATAATTTCTAATTTAATAAAAATATCCTGGCTGTTGTTTTTTGCATATTCTACCAATACATCAAAATAATTGTTATCATTAAAAATCCCGGTATCCAGCAATTCAAACTCCGGGTCGTTTTTACCAAGCTGTTTGTTTTTTTCTATAAGTTCTTCGTAAGGAAATGCAGCCTGCGGATACTTATACAAATACTTCATGTAGTAATGCGTAGGAATATTATCGAGGTAATAATATAACTCCTTCACATCTTCTCCATGATTGCCTTCTGGATTACTTAAACCAAAAAGCCGTTCTTTCAAAATAGTATCCTGTCCATTCCACAATGCTATGGAAAAACACAAATTCTGAAACAGGTCTGAAATGCCCGCCAGTCCGTCTTCTCCCCATCTGTATGCACGGCTGCGTGCATGATCGTGCGGAAAATAATTCCATGCATCGCCGTCTTCGCTATAATCTTCACGCACCACGCCCCATTGCCTTTCGCTCAGGTAAGGCCCCCACATTTCAATTGGCACTTCTTTGTCAGCGTTTGCTTTTAATCGTAAATGTTCGGCAGTATTCATTTTTTCATAATAATATTTTTATAATAATATTTTCGTGTACGCCTAACCGTTAGTAGAGAATCCCGGGTACAACAACATACCTCCGTCTGCAAAAACCGTAGTGCCGGTTACATAATCCGATTCATCGCTGGCAAGCCACACGGCTACTTTTCCAATATCTTTGGGCTGGCCAATACGGTTATAAGGTATTAAGGTAAGCAGCTTGTTTAAAGCCTCCGGTGTATCCCATGCCGGTTTATTGATGGGCGTTTGAATGGCACCGGGGCCAATACTGTTTACACGGATTTTTTTTGGTGCCAGCTCCTGCGCCATACTTTTCATCAGCATGTTGATGCCGCCTTTGCTGGCTGCATAATTTACATGCCCGCCCCACGGAATTACTTCATGCACGCTGCTCATACAAATTATTTTTCCTGCGGCGATACTTCTTTCGGGCACTACACCTCTGCGCAAAAATTCTTTCACTGCTTCGCGTGCACACAAAAATTGCCCGGTAAGATTTACGTTTATTACGAGTTGCCAGTCTGCAAGAGACATGGATTCAAAAGGCGAATCTTTTTGCAACCCTGCATTGTTTACCAATATATCTATCGTACCATATTTGGCAAACATTTGCTGAAACATGGATTGCACCTGCTGTTCATTACTTACATCGGCCTGCACGGCTATTGCGTTGCCACCATTGTCTGCAATCTGCTTTACTACTGCATCTGCAGCCTCGGGATGCGTAACATAATTTACTACTACATTGGCACCTTCATTGCCCAACGCAATAGCCACCGCTAACCCGATGCCGCTGTTTGCGCCGGTTACCAATGCTGTTTGCCCTTTAAGTTTGGGATTGGAGTTCATATATGTGTGTTTTTAATTTTCTATTCAATGGAGAAGAGTAATGATACAATAAATATCACTAAAAAATAACAGTATTCACTTAATGAAATGTGAATACATGTGATAAAAAAATTTCAGGGTCTTAAAAGCGTATTATTTATTGATAATTTGCAATGATTACTTATTAATTAACAAAGTAAGCAGTTGGTTTATTTGTCGGCGCAATTGTTTTTGATTCACTTCTACATCATGAAGTAATTTTTTATTTTGAGTAAG